>Ga0209567_10000692_pt1 | contig 18342 bp, 13 predicted proteins | sample COG_12_FD_184756 | JGI IMG/M metagenome (GOLD analysis project Ga0209567, IMG submission 184756) | Pelagic marine sediment microbial communities from the LTER site Helgoland, North Sea, for post-phytoplankton bloom and carbon turnover... | ecosystem: Environmental > Aquatic > Marine > Neritic...
CGAACTGAATCGACAAATTTGCAGCAGAAATCATGGGTTTGGACCGGGTGAGGGGTGAATCAGCGGCCGGATGCTATCACGCCGCGGCCGCCAGTGGGATCTCCGCTGTGGCATAAATGTAAGTACGGTAATCTTTCCTTGTGTTGGCCCAGGACAAATCGGAGTAGCGGCCTGAGTGAAACCGCCAGAACTTGTCAGCATTACCCTCGAGAAACCGTACCTGATCCTGGTCGGTGATGAGGCGGACGCGACCAATGCCAAGACCGGCATGGGCATCGTTCATTGGCGACCGGATGACGTTGCGGGCCAACTACGTTTCTCGAACGATGCAGTTGACCTGGGAATCCCGGACCTCGACATCAAAGGCGCCATCGAAAAGGGTGTTGCCAGCCTCGTGATTGGAGTGGCGCCTATAGGCGGTTCGGTGCCGGATGAATGGTGGGACGTTATGCAACAGGCCGCGGCGGCAGGCCTCAACGTTATATGCGGCCTGCACACACGGCTCAACGATAACCCGGTGTTGTGCGAAGCGGCCGCAAAATCCGGTGCGCAATTGATTGACGTGCGAGTACCACCGAAGAACCTGCCAGTCGGCAACGGCATCAAGCGAAGTGGGATGCGCATACTGACCGTTGGCACAGACTGCGCCATTGGCAAGAAATACGCCGCGCTGTCACTGCATGCCGCGTTCAGATCCGCCGGGCTTAAGTCGACGTATCGAGCAACAGGCCAAACCGGAATAATAATCTCGGGAGAAGGAATGCCAATCGACGCGGTTGTTGCGGACTTCGTTTCCGGGGCCGCCGAAGTGTTGTCGCCCGATAACGATCCGGATCACTGGGACATCATCGAAGGTCAGGGTTCCTTGTTTCACCCGGCCTATTCGGGCGTCAGCCTCGGACTGTTACACGGGTCGCAGCCTGACGGCTTCGTGGCCTGTCATGACGCGACGCGCAAAGAGATCTGCGGCTGGGAGCACTACCCCCTACCCACGATTGAAGAGTGCATCGTGCTGCACGAGCAGGCAGCGCGCCGGACAAACCCAAATGCGCGCTGCGTAGGGATCTGCGTCAATACATCCGGTCTGGATGCAGACCGGCGAATACCCTATCTCGAGGAATTGTGCCACCGACACGATGTCCCGGCCGTGGACCCCCTGATCGACGGTTGCACCGAGCTGGTCACCCACATCACGGCGACGCTGTCCCCAACTCCGGATACTCGCTAAGAAATCTTAGCCAGCCCTTTTCAATATCATTACGGGGAGACTTTTCTCCTTTGACGGCGGCCATGAATAGTTCCTCGTCCGGGCAAAAAAGGCTCGAAGGTGCCTTCCGTTAACGCCATCAAATATATTCCGACATTGTGGATCACATACCAAACTTGATGGTGCCAGGGTTCTGGTAGGCATAGATCAACTCATGGTGCATGAAGTCGGGCAAGGGGTTTCGGTACAGATTGCCAATGAAGTCATTTTCAGGGTTCAGATCGCGCCACGATGGCAGGACGATCAGGCCGTGCTCTTCTCCTTTTGCCGCTGCTGCATGACCGCCGAAGGGCGTTGCCATCGTGACAAGCAGGTGGACCTGGTTTTCGCGTGATTTCCCCTGGTACTTGTTAATTGCCTCTCGAACGACAAGGCCACCCATGCTGTGAGCGACGACTACTATCGGCATGCCGTTCGAGTTGTAGACTTTTCCCGAGAGAAAAATTTGATAAAAGAGCTCAGCTAACTGATCGAGGTCGCCACCTGACGGTGGGAAGACTCCACCCGGGTGCATCGTGTGCGGCAACGATGGCCGCGAGACAAACCGCGGGCCAGTACACGGTGATTCCGAGTGCCGCGGCCAGCGCAATGCAACCCCAATCGCGTCCGAGCCCGTACCCGATTAGACCGAGTATTAGCAGTGGTATGTACACCACGAGGTCGGCCAGCGCGAAGCCGTACCAAAAAGCGACGCCAACCGCCGTTACCTGCTCGGCGGGCTCTTGCGTTCCCATCGATACACCGAGGTCGTAGTCAAATGCCGGAATTGCCTGGGCATACACAAGATAAGCCAGCAAAAGCCAGCCGGGCCCAAGTAGCATCCAATAGCTGACGCCCCGATTTCTCATTTTTTTGCAGACCTTTCGGATAACAAGAAGTGAGCGTGCCAAATATACGCACGACCGAGGCCAGCTTAATCGTGGCTTACCGAGAGCGATGCTGCGCTATTCCTTAGGCGCGTATCGGCCGTCCCAGATGGTCGAGTACGTTTTACCACCGTCGGTAGACGTCTGCCAGAACTGGCGGACATCGCCGTTCTCGTACTGGGTAAACTCGAACTTGTGGTGTGTGACAACACCGTCGGCAGGGTTGACGGTCTCGGCGGTGTAGAAAATTCCGCCGTCGCGAGCCTTGCCTGTGTACTCGACGACTGACCCGGTATCGCTCACCCAGATCTGGCGCCAGTGGTCGTAGCCAGGATCATAGTAGTTGAAACTCTTGCCCTTGCTGCCGCTGGCACTTTCCCACTCTTCGAAGATCACGCAGTGGCCGAGAATTGCCGAGATGTTATTAGTACCGGCAAACTGGCCGTTTTGCGTGACGGTCCAGTCGCCAATCCAGAAGTCGAACGCATGATGACGCTCATCAGGCATGCACGGGAAACGTGCGGCACGCATGGTTTCAACGGCCGCGACGAATCGGGGGTCGCCCACGATCTCTGCGTAGTCCGCCTGGTTTTCGATCAGGCCGGGAAAACCGAATCCACCTTCTGCGAGCGTCTCAATCTGCTCCAGGGCCTCGGGGTACAGGCCCTTGCGTGCGTTAATTCTCGACAAGCGATAGATGACCCCCTGTGGCTGGAATTCCAGGTCACGGGCGCGTTCAAAATGCAGAACGGCTTCATCCAGGTCTCCGTCGTTGTCCATCAGGTACGAGGCCAGGGCATAGTGCGTGGCACCATCGTCAGGCGTTTTTGCGAGTGTTTCCAGATAGTTGGTGATTGTGTCGTCGTTTTGGGCCAGAACCGGGCCAACGACCATAAGTAACAGAAGAACAGTTATCAGAGCGCGCATCGGATCCCCCCGTTAATTTGGTTTAGACACATATCCTCGCATATGTTCGGTATTGGCCGCTGCAGATGGTCTAAACTGGGAAGGTCAACCAGAGAAAAAGTCGAGGGGGTACGTCGTGATCGATTTCGAACTCAATGGGCAGGCTGTTTCATCAGAGAGCGAGGCGGACACGCCATTGCTGTGGGTGATTCGCGATGAGCTCAAGCTCAAGGGCACCAAATTTGGTTGTGGCATCGCGATGTGCGGTGCATGCACCGTGCACATCGACGATGTCGCAACGCGGTCATGCATCACATTGGTCAGTGATGTGGCCGGCAAAGCCGTAACGACGATTGAAGGCCTCGACTCCGACGCGGGCAAAGCATTGCAACAAGCATGGGTCGACGAGCAGGTACCGCAGTGTGGTTACTGCCAGTCAGGCCAGATCATGCAGGCGGCCGGACTTCTTGATAACACGCCGAGTCCGACAGACGAACAAATCACCGACGCAATGAACGGCAACCTTTGTCGCTGCATGGCGTACACGCGCATCCACAAAGCAATCAAGACCGCCGCTGGCGGCGAGGAGGCGTAGCCATGGCGATGAAAGCAGAAGAATTGAGAAGCGCGGTCACGCGTCGCACCTTCCTCGCCAGCAGTGCTGGCGCCGGCCTCATCATGGGTCTGGGTGTAGTTCTGCCAGGCTGTAGCCGCGAGAAGGCGGCAGAAGAAATCGCTGCCGATGCTGCAAGCATAAGTTTCGCGCCGACAGTGTGGTTCGAGATCGATGGCAATGGTGGCGTGCTAATTAATATTGCCAAGGCCGAAATGGGGCAACACGTCGGTACGGCATTGGCACGTATTGTCGCCGATGAACTAGGGGCCAACTGGGACGACGTTCGCATCAAGCACGTGGATTCCGACCCGAAATGGGGATACATGGTCACCGGTGGGTCGTGGTCGGTGTTTACGTCGTTCGCTATGTTGTCGCAGGCCGGCGCGGCAGGCCGAATCATTCTGCGTGATGCTGGTGCGGTACTACTCGGCGTCGACCCCGCAGATGCGACGGTTGAAAACGGCATGGTATCGGCAAACGGCGAGTCGGTCTCATTTGCTGACGTTGTTCGAAAGGGCGACATCAGTCGCACGTTCACCGCGGAAGAGCTCGCTGCCATGCCAATCAAACCGGCGTCGGAGCGCAAGATCATCGGCAAGTCGGGCCAGGCGCTGGATATTCCGGCCAAGTCTAGTGGCGAGGCCGTATACGGTCTCGATGTTGAACTCGACGGCATGGTATTCGCGCACCCACTGATTCCGCCGACTCGTTATGGCAGCACAATCAGGAGTATCGACGACACCGCGGCCAAGGACATACGCGGTTACATCCAGACGATGGCGCTCGAGGACCCAAGCGAAGTGCTGCAGGGCTGGGCCGTGGTTATTGCAGAAGACTATCCGGCGGCGATGAAAGCCGCGGCAGCCGTTGTTGTCGAGTGGGAGCCCGGTCCGACGGCCGACGTCAGCGAGAATGACATCATTTCCGAAGGCAACGAGCTTGTTCAGGACAAGAGCTCGGGTGTGCTGGCCGTCAATGAGGGCGATGTGGCGGCCGCGTATGCCGACGCAGCCACAACTCACAGCGCAACGTATACGACGAGCACGGCATTACATTTCACGCTGGAACCGGCGAATGCACTTGTGGAGTTCGTCGACGGCAAGTGCCATATTCACTCCGGCAACCAGTGGCAGTCATTGATCCTTCCGACGCTCGCCAAAGCACTGCAGATGGAAGAGTCGAACATAGTCATCCACCAGTACTATCTCGGCGGCGGTTATGGGCGACGTCTCTGGGGCGACCCGATGATTCCGGCGGCCCTCGCGGCGAAGGAACTGGGCAAACCCGTCAAGATTGTTTTCCAGCGCGCAGATGACAGCCGCTTCGACTGTTGCCGCTCTGCGTCGGTGCAGCAGTTAGATGCATCTTTCGATAACAGCGGGCAACTGACGGGCATCGAACATGCCGCGGCTGCAGGATGGCCAACACTCGCCATGGCGCCGGGTTTCATGCCTGATGGTGTGGACGGTAACGGCAAATTCGATCCGTTCTCAATCAACGGTGCCGACCACTGGTACACCTTGCAAAACCACCGTGTGCGCGCCATCAACAATGACGTCGCACAACGCACGTTCCTGCCGGGCTGGTTACGCTCGGTAGGACCGGGTTGGATCGGTTGGGGCGTGGAGTCATTCATGGACGAGTTGGCGCAACAGGCTGGCCAGGATCCGATCGAGTTCCGGCTCGCAATGCTCGATGCCGCGGGCAAGAACGCTGGCACAGCGCCAAACTCAGTTGGCGGTGCGACACGACTTGCGGCCGTACTCGGGGACGTACGCGACCGCTGCGACTGGGGCAGGGAGTTGCCTGAAGGCGAAGGCATGGGTGTCGCTGTTTGCCATGGCCAGGAGCGCAATATGCCGACCTGGGTCGCGTGCGTTGCACACGTGGCCGTCGACAAAGATTCGAAGGCAGTCAATGTTAAGAAGATCTGGCAGTCGATTGACTGCGGCACCGTCGTCCATCCCAATGGCGCGATGGCACAGGCCGAAGGAGCGACCTTGTGGGGTGTCAGCCTGGCGCTTCACGAGGGTGCATCGTTCGTCGATGGCCAGGTGGGCCAACGCAACCTCGATGCCTACACGCCATTGCGCATGGCCGACGTTCCGGAACTTGACCTCAAGTTCATGGAGAGCACCGAGTTTCCGATGGGCATGGGCGAACCGCCGTTGATTGCCGTACCGCCCGCCATCGGCAATGCGATCTTTGCAGCGAGCGGTATTCGCGCGAGAGATTTGCCGATCCGCCTCTGATCGATTTGTAGGTACTGGCTGGCCCCTCGCCGGGGCCTGCCAGCAGGCTTTCGGTGGCCACGCATCGGCTATTACTTATACAAATCGACCCCACATCCGGACAAGCTAACCAATATTTATTTTCGGATGGCTCGTGTTCTTGAGACGAAAAAAGGCGGTGCAGGCGCTGGTCAGGGCTGAAAAGGAAGCGGCGCGCGCACGTGATTCCAAGTTTCGTTTTCTCGAATCGACAAGCAATGAAATGCGTCAGCATTTGCAGACGATGACCCTGCTAAGTGCAACCATGCGCAGGAAGGTCTCAGACTCTGAGCTGAAAGAAATCTGTACCTTGCAAGACGACGCGGTCGCCCGACTTGGTGGGCTATTGAACTCAATCCTGGAGTTTTATGAGCTTGAGTCTGGCGAGGTACAGCCAGAGCTTGCCGAAGTATCGATTCAGGATGTCTTCGAGACACTGCACTCGGAGTTTGAATTACAGGCGCAAACGAAGGGTCTTCAACTGACCTTTAGTGCGCCGAGTGAGACGGCGCTTACAGATAGCGCGTTGCTGAAACGAATCGTCCGCAGCCTTATCTCAAACGCCATTCAGTTCACCGGCGAAGGCAGTGTCAAAGTGTCCTGCAGGCGGGTAACCAATGGGCTGAGGGTCGTAGTTAGCGATACCGGTGTGGGAATCGCACCCGATGAGATTGAGGCAATATTCGACGAGTTCTATCGAGTGAATAGCGACCCGGTCGATAGAAACGCCGGGCGGGGATTGGGGCTTGCAGTCGTTGACCGCAGTCTGAAACTCCTGCAAATGGAAATCGAAGTGGAATCGGAACTGGGCCGGGGGTCGAGCTTTTCATTCGTTGTGCCGCAGTTCGCCTTCCCATAACCCGCCAGGACGTGAGGCGACTCATTCGTTCGTTCTTTCCTGCGCCTGACCGATTGCTATTCTCTTTATCTTTCCAATATGCGTCCGCATAATTAGGGCATGCGTTTTATCTGGCTATTTGTTGCGGCATGTGTCGCCGCGTGCGACCCAGGCACGAACGAAACAACAGACGCGACTGCGGCGATTTCTGCGCCGCCGCCTGCAACGCCGTTTGTCGATGTAACACAAAGCGCGGGCCTTATTTTCACGCATGACAATGGCGCCAGTGAACAGTTCTACATGCCTGAGATCATGGGTTCCGGTGTTGCACTTTTTGATGCTGACAATGACGGGGATCTTGACCTCTATCTTGTACAAGGCGGGCCGTTGCGGGATGAAGCGTCGTCGCCCGGCGATCGCCTGTTGCGCAATGATCTTGGTACATCTGTGGATGGCGCCTCGGTACTGAAATTCACTGACATCACGGAATCGGCGGGGATTTCCAGTGGCGGAATCGGTATGGGAGTGACGAGCGGCGATATCGATGGCGATGGTCATGTCGATCTCTATGTGACCAACTTTGGAGCGAACCGGCTCCTCAGGAATCGGGGCGATGGTACCTTTGAAGACGTCACCGCGACGTCTGGCACAGCAGATGAACTTTGGTCAGTACCGGCGACGTTTTTCGACATGGACAACGATGGCGACCATGACCTGTTCGTCGGCAGTTATCTCGATTTCCGAATGGCCAATCACAAGGACTGTTTTTTCGCGACCGGCCTTGCGGACTACTGCGGTCCTCACAGCTACGGTTCCGTGCCAGACCGGATCTTCAGGAACAACGGCGACGGTACCTTTGAAGATGTCAGCGCCGCAAGTGGTTTACGACGGGTACCAAGCAAAGCGCTCGGCGTGATTCCGGGCGACTTCGATGGAGATGGCCTCACGGATCTCTACGTAGCGAACGATGGTGTTGCCAACCAGCTCTGGCTGAACCAGGGTGATGGAACTTTCAATGACACCGCCCTTATGTCCGGGTCAGCGCTGAACTATGAAGGATCGCCCGAGGCCAGTATGGGTGTCGATGCGGCAGATGTAGACGGCGATGGCGATGAAGATCTGTTCATGACACATCTGCGCGGCGAGACGAATACACTTTATATGAATCGCGGTGACGCGACATTTGAGGATAGAACCATACGTCTTGGCCTGGGCGCCTCGAGTCTCCCGCTCACTGGCTTTGGCACGGCCTGGATCGACATTGACAATGATGGCCAACTCGATCTGCTGGTGGTGAATGGTGCGGTGAGCATCGAAGAACGGCTGCTGGCGGCCGGCGTCCCGTTTCCTTACCAGCAGCCAAACCAGTTGTTCAGGAATGTCAGCGAGGGTTCGGATATACGTTTCGAGGAATACGTCGCCGGCGATGACGACCCATTCTCGATTTCTGAAGTGAGTCGTGGTGCTGCGTTTGGCGACATCGATAACGATGGTGATACAGATTTCGTCGTATCCAACAATGGCGGTTCGGCGCGTGTATTGCTGAATACGTCAGGGCAGGAAAGCGAGTGGCTGGGCGTCCGGCTATTGCGCGGGCGTGACGGATCCGAGGTACACGGCGCTACCGCAAGCATCACAACAGCTGGCGGACGAACAATGCTGCGAGGTGTGCGAACGTCCGGCAGCTACGCGTCCGCAAATGACCCGCGTTTGCTGTTCGGCCTTGGCAATATTTCCGGCGATAGCGCTGTCGATGTGCACGTCAATTGGCCTGATGGGGCACAGGAAGTTTTCGGTTCCCTGGATCTGCGCCGTTATCACTCGCTCATTAAGGGCGAGGGTAAGGCGATGCCATGATCCTGGTACGCAAATTTGTAGTATTGCTGTTGCTGCCGGCAGTGCTCGGACTTGTGTCATGCTCGCCTGAGGACAAGTCGATACCAGCGGCGTCGCAGGCGTTGCTTGAAGTGCCACGACCTGGCTCGGACACGATGCAAGGCGATGTCGCCGCACTGGTCAATGAGCGCTGGGAGGAGCTTGACGCAGCATTGTCTACACCGGGCACTGAACCTGAAGAACTTGCGGAGATATTTGCCGACTTCGGGCTCGCCTGTTTTGGCAACGGGTTGGTAATTCCGGCCGAAGCCGCATTCGAGAATGCAACACGACTGGTGCCTGGTGATGCACGCTGGATTTACTTTCTCGCGTTGGTTCGTGAGTTCACAGGGTCGCTCGAGGAGGCGGGAGCAGGGCTCGAGCAGGTACTTGCACTACGCCCGGACGATTTGCCTGCGCTCATTCATCTGGGTGATGTGCGTTTCGAACAAGCGCGCATGAAAGATGCGCGTACGGCGTTCGGGCGTGTGCTTGTGATCAATCCGGAAAGTGCCGCGGCGCGCTATGGTCTTGGCAGGGTAGCGAGTGCCGAAGGCAATGATGAGGAGGCGATCGATCATTTCGAGACTGCGCTTGTACTGCAGCCGAACGCGGACCGGCTCAATTACCTGCTTGGCGTGGCATGGCGAAATCTCGGCGATCAGGACAAAGCAAAGGCCTTCTTCGAGAAGCGCGGTACGATCGAGCCGAGTTTCGCAGATCCGTTATTCGACGAGATCAGCGGCGGGCAGGCCCGGGTCGGCGGACTCTGGACTGACATGAACGAGGGCTCACAAGCCTATGTTGATGGAGACTACGTCAGGGCCGTTGAGAAATTCCGCGCGGCAAGCCAAAACCATCCCGACGATCCGCGGTCATGGCAAAGCCTCGGCATGGCACTGAAATCGATAGGCAATGTCGACGCTGCCGAAGACGCGTACCTGAACGCTCTTGCGCTAGATGAGAGCAATGCCGTTGTGCATCTTGACCTCGCCATGCTCATGATCGGTGGTGGGCGCGTGGAAGCGGCACAAGCGCACCTCAACCAGGCCATTGCGATCGATCCGCGCAACGTCGATACGCACGTGGCGTTGGCTGGTCTGTTAATAGGTATGGGCCGGCTGAGTGACGCGCTTGTTCACTACAACGAAGCACTAACCCTGGACCCGCAGTCGGGAGAGCTCGCCATCTCACGTGCAGAAGTCCTGATTGCACTCGATCGTTCGGGCGAAGCGCTGGACGCGCTCGCTGAAGCGGTGCGCGTTAATCCGCTCGATGCGACCGTCAGAACGACGTTTGGAATGATGCTTTTTGATGCAGGGCGGACAGACGCTGCGCTGGCGGAAGTCAACAAGGCGCTCGAGGTCGCGGACGATGATGTCGCGCGGGCCCGCGCTCATTTTGCACTTGGTCGTATCAACGCAACACTGGGAAATGCTGGCGCCGCAGTTTCATCGTTTGAGACCGCTGTCGCGTTAAGTCCGGGACACCGTGCGGCACGTCTCGAGCTCGCGCGCGCGCTGGTTCGGTCCCGGCAATACGAACAGGCGCTTGCGGCCTATCAGGTACTTCTTGAGCGGGTGCCGGATAATGAAAGGGCTCGTATCGAAGCGGCAGGAACAGCGCTGTTGGTTCGACAACCGGTGGAAGCGCGACGATTGCTGGAAGAAGGTGCTGCACGGGAGTCGGCCTCGCCGCAATTACTGTCAGCGCTGGCACGATTACTGGCGCTTGCGCGCAATGCGGACGTGCGCGACCCTGATAAGGCGCTCGATATTGCGCTACGTGCCTTCGAGTCTAGCCGTTCTGCGGACAATGCTGAAACTGTGGCACTTTGCCTTGCCGCGGTCGGGCGCTTTGAGGAGGCAATTGATCTTCAGCAACAGCTCCTCGACGAGGTTACGCAACGGGTGGATGCTTCGGAACAAGCACGGTTGGAAGGAAATCTCGCAGCCTACCGTTCCGGCAAGCTCGGACGTTTGCCACTCGACAATTCCTGAACGGGTCGTTTGTGGAGTAGATTTTCACCCAGCGGAACCTCAGTGAGGATCTTGACGATTCGCTCGGCCGCGTGGCCATCCCCATAGGGGTTGCTCATGCCGGATAAGGATTCTTTGAATTTGGGGTCGAGCGCCCTCTCGATGCATTCGACGATTGCTGTGCGATCTGCAGCGGCATCGAGGATGTTTGTTGCGCGCTCCCTGCCTTCCTGGCGAAAGCCGATATTGACCGTCGGTAGCTCAAGGGATGGTGTCTCCATGATGCCGCTCGACGAATTCCCGATCATCACGCCAACATGCTGCAGCAGGCTCCAGTAAACCAGCGGATTGAGATTGACGAGCAGATGGCGATCATGACTGGTGGCGCAAAAATCCTGCGCGCGGCGAATGAGCTCGCGGCCGCCAGCATCTGCATTCGGGAAGCAGAAGAAAACCGGCTTGTTCGCTTGTTGCAGGGCGGCGAACACCTCATCTGCTTCGCGCAGAGTATCGCGCGCGATCGTGACGGGGTGATAGGCGACGAGTAAGGCGCCAGGCGGGACTTCGCATTCAATGCTGGTTTCAAGTGCAGCACGATCCGGCAACTTGCTGCGGCACAAATGATCGAGCGATGGTGCGCCGACGCAGTGTACCCGCCAGCTCTCTTCACCCATGGCCAGCACGCGGTCCTTCGCGTTTTCGGTCGGCGTCAGGTGGACGTGGCTGAGCTTGGTCAGCGCGTTGCGCACCGCATCGTCGATAGCGCCCTCGCTGATATCGCCCCCTTCGATGTGCGCAATCGGGATACGCAGCGCTAGTGCGACACACGCCGGCGCCAGCATTTCGTAACGGTCTGCAATGACGAGCAACAGGTCCGGACGCATTTGGCCGAGCACATCAGCCAAAGCCAAAGTAGCCGTGCCAATCGTCCTCGCCATACCAATATCGTCGTCGGCGTCCTGAAGGCATTCGACCCGGGCGTCAATGTGAAACCCATCGCGTTCAATCTCATCGATCGTGCGTCCGAACTGCGACGACAAGTGCGCACCGGAAACGAGCAACCTCAAGTCAATGTCCGGGTGTTCATGCAGTTCGCGCAACACCCAATACAGGTGAGAGTAGTCCGCACGTGATGTGCTGATGACGGCGACGCTTCGTTTCAATTCAGAGTATCCAACGAGATGCTATGGCGCCGGTTGATCGCCGGTTCGTCGATTCGCCGCAGGGTTCCGTCCGGCCACGAAATTTCAACATAGTCGACGTGGTCATTATTGCCGAGTCCGAAAGTCAGTGTCGTATCAACTTGTGATAGATAACTACGCGTTGGTTCGACGCGACGCTGTTGATGTTGACCGCCGGTGACGAGCTCCACGATCGCGCCATAAGCGGCGATACCAGAGTCATTCAATACATCGATCTGAATCCAATTGTGATCAGTGGCCTGGTCATTACGCAACAACCTGGGTGGCGCGCCAATTTGCGTGAGCACCACATCCTGGTCGCCATCCCCGTCGATGTCGGCATAAGCTGCGCCGCGACCGACGAGCGCACGCGAAAGGTCGTTCGCACCGTCAAGCGCGACAGGGACAAATTGTCTCGAGCAGTCGACACCACAGTTCCAGAACAGCTGTGGTTGTTGCGCGTAGTCCTGGCTCGGCTGCACCACGCCAATTTCGTTTTCGACATGGCCATTCACCTGCAACAGGTCCAGCCGCTGATCGAGGTCGTAGTCAAAGAAAAACAGGCCGAACGTAAGCGCCTGCCGGCTAGCAGGGCCAATACCGGTCACGATCGCTTCATCCGTAAAAATACTGGCCCCAGCCGGCTTCACGAACAAGGAGGTCATTTCATTGGCGAAGTTGCCAATAGCGACCGCACGATCCCGCGACGGGTCCAGCAATGCGTCGTCAATTCCCATCGCCCCCGTTGCAACTCCACTGTTATCGAACGCGATGCCCAGTTCGGCGCCAACCTCTTCGAAGCCTGATCCCGCGTCGTTTCTGAACAGGAAGTTCTGCACGGTGTCGTTCGCAAAAATCATATCTGTCCAACCGTCACTGTCAATGTCGATTGGCAGTACCGCGAGGGCCTTCCCCAGTGGTAGTCCGGTTGCCGCGTTCTCAACGCGCACGCCCGAGCTCCCGGAAACGTCAGTAAACGTGCCGTCGCCGTCATTTCGGTACAGATAAGAGTGCGTGCCCGCGTATTGTGTGGGTGGGCCGTAGGCGCGGCCGATGCCGGTCAGTTGATAGTCCACCTCGAGGTCAATGTCGCGCGACCATTCAACGTAGTTCAATACGACCAGGTCCAGGTCACCGTCGCGATCGTAGTCGACGAATGCTGATCCGGTGCTCCACGCATCATCGGCACCAGCCACGCCGGCGACATCGGAAACCTCTTCGAAGCGCCGCCCGTTCAAATTGCGGAACAAACGATTCGCGCCAAGAGCACTGACAAAAATATCCACGTTGCCATCGCCGTCATAATCACCCACGGCGGCACCCATACCGTAGAGCGATGAACCAAGGCTTACGCTGCTGGTGACATCGGTAAATCTGCCCTCCCCGTTGCCCTCGTAGAGAATCAGGCTCGAGGACGCGTCGTCTGCTTCGTGCCATGGCCAGGAACGTCCACTGACAAACAGCAGATCGATGGCCTGGTCGTTGTTGTAATCCAGGAACGCGACGCCGCCACCCATGGTTTCGGGCAACATGCGTTCGCCATAGGCGCCGTTGCGATGTGAATGAGTGATTCCCGCAACATCAGTGATGTCGGTGAATCGCACCTGGGGCGGGCTCGGCTGACTTGCCGTGTCAGCAGCTTGCGGTTCGATCAGGTGTGCTTCCTCGAGCTGGTCACCGGGTCGTTGCAGAAAATGCCGCGCAGCGAGAAATACACCGGCGATGAGAACAAGGATCAGGACAATGACGAGTGATCGCCGGAACGCAGACGCGATGACCTGGTCGTCGCTGGCATCGTCATTCATTCGTTTTCTCGCCGAAGGTTGTAGATCACAACTTTGTTGGCGGCGTGATCAGCGGCCGGGTCGTTGCGCCTAGCTATCTGTACAGCACGATCGCGGGCGTTGTCGTCGACTTTATAGCGCACATGCAATTCACGGTGGTGATCGGCCGCGTCAGAATCGCCTAATTGCTCGTAGAGCTGGGCAAGTCCGTAGTGGGCAGTGGCGTTTTCGGGGTCCAGCTCCAGGGTTTTTTTGTACCAGTCGATCGCGGCGTGTCGATGAGTGGCAGCTCTGTCAGCTGCTTCCGGACCCCGTTCGAGCTTGGCCCGTTCGGCCAGCGCCAGCGCCAGGTCGTTAAGCAGGCGATAGTCGTACGAAAAGTCGAAGTTGCGCTGACGGGCATCCTCGAATCGGGTTGCCACAAGGTCCTGGTATGCCGCGATCGCCTCATCGATGTATCCATTTTGCAGATTCAACTGTGCCGTGAAGTAGCTGATTGACCACGATGGTGCTGGAAAATCTGTGTCAGATGCACGCGTGAGCGCAGCAGCAGCCTCCGTTAATCGCCCCTCGCGCAAGTAGACACGCGCCAGGTTCAGCGCGCCAGCACCGCGGCCCAATGACTCCACGACTGTGAACGCTTCCTCCGCCTGGCGAAACTGATCCCGTCGCAAGAGCCCTATGCCGTAGTCGTTCCAGCGTTCCCAGGCCTCGACAGACTGTAGCGGCCCAGATGGTGCGGTGTCTTTTTCACCTACATGGAGCATAGCCCGATCGGTCGCCATGATTGTTATTGGCAAATCATTGGCCTCAAATCCGTCGCCTTTGAAGTGACGCATGAAGCGATCATCGAATTTGCGATATTTCAAAGCGACTGAAAGTTCTATTGGTCCTTGTTGTGAGTTGGGAACGGAAAGCAGGAAATGAACGACGTCAGCGGCGCCGGGCGGGATCTGGTTGTTGTAAAGCTGTGTAAAAATATTTTCCGGATCTCGGCGTTCGATTCTCTGACCGTTTTGGTCGATAACGTAGGCATTGACGAAATGCGCCCAGGGATCGACCTGCATATCCGGCCCGCGTAAGGCGCCGCTTTCGCCTAGCGTAACGCCGTTGCTCGTGGCGACCAGGTTCACCCATATCTCGTTGGAATCGGAGGTACCCTGCGTCAAGTCGTGACCGAGCGCCAGGGTGCGCACGACGATTTCGATAAGATATTGCCTGCCGGGCTGGAGAACGGCGTTTGCCGAGTCTAGCGGGGCGTGCAGCTCACCGTCGATGCGACCCGCTTCACGGATACCAAAGATGTCCACACGAACTATGTCGCTAAGCATTTCGGCATGCTGTTCGTTAACCCATGCAGGCATATCCAGCATATGCGGAATAGCGGTGTTGGCGGACGGGAACTGGTGATCGTGCACGCTGAGCTCGTCAGCACCGGCGAAACGCCTGGCCCCGAAATCTGCGGACGGAATGAGTTCCATGTGACAGTCGTTACAGTTCGGTTCGGCCTGCTCCGGATAATAGAAACTGCGTACTCCGTGACCGGACACGCCACTTAGCAGAAAGGAGTCGTAGTGGTTTTGTCCACGCAACCAGCGGTAGGCGTTGAGCTCCTCAGGCAAATGGACTTTGTGGCATGCGCCGCAGAATTCGGCACTTTGGTGTAACGGCTTCAGGAATGTTTTCTTGTGGAAGGCCGGTTTGGCTTTGACGAGGGTTTCATTGATCCACCTGAGCCAGGAACTTTCGCTGAATGCGAATGGGTAATGCAATGGCGATTCAATAGTGTAGTCGGCATTGCCGCGAGGGGAATTAATGTGCGTTATCGAGTGGCAAACGCTGCAGGTTATGCCTGCTTCTGCAGTTGCTTCACCAACATCGCCGAAATCGGGATTGTCCATGGCACCGGAGAAGAATGGCACGGGATCGTGGCAGCCGGCGCAGAAGCGTACTCCGTGAATAGTTCCTTCGCGTTCGAGCAGCTGCTCGCGCGTATTGCGGACAGAGAACAGATATGCCGGGTTATTGAATGACGAAAAGCGGTGCATGCTCTGCGACCAGCGCTCGTGTACGTCCTGGTGGCAGCTCTCGCAGTAGTCATCCATCATCAGCGATTCGGCGTTGATAAACTGGCCATCGACCGTCCGCGCCAGTGACGGGTGAAAGTACTGCTCGCCACTGGCCGGGCCAGCTTGGTTCCACCGCCGCGGGTCCTGGCTCTGCATAATGATCGCGACCAGTGAGATCATTGCTGCGACGGCAAGCACCAGGCCACCCGCCCGCCAGCGAATAGCCTTGCCGGCCAGGCGGTGCAACACAAATAGCCAAATCAATACGAATGGTGCGGCAACGTGCAACCAGTACGTAACAGTTCGGGCCTCAGGGTCCCGCAATTCGAGCCACGGTAAGCCACGCGTCAACGCGAGGCCGCTGGCCAGCAAGGTGAGGGCGATGCTGAACAGGGCGTAGCCGGCTTTGACGGCGCGGCGGTTACGATGATCATGCGCGTTGAGGACGTGAATCAGGCCGTAAACCAGTAGCGGCAGGACGAGCAATAATCCGAGCGCCAGATGCCCGAGGAACATCCACTGGTAGAAATAGTTCTGAATGACCTCACTGCTCTGCCACTCGATCAGCGTGACAGCACCCAGGTAGATCGAGTTGATGGCCAGTAGCGCGAACAACATCAGAACGGCTACAAGCAGGAGCCGTAAGCGCGGCCCGACGACCGGCCCGCGATGCATTATTGCCCCGCCTGGAATCGAGTGTTGAACCGCTCGTGCAATTCGTCCCGGTCCGGGTTGCTCGTGCCCGCATTTGCGCGCGGCAATGGTCCGACAGTCTCGCCCTGGTGAGTGTAGAGATCCTTGTCTTTTGCCCAGCCGCGAGTTTCCAACACATACCAGCGATGCAGACCAGTTTGCGGGGGTGCCGCCGCTGCAAACTCGAGGTGAATTTCCTCGCCCGGTCCGACAATAGCAATCGCGTCGTCCGCAGCCTTGACCAACTCCGTCATTTTGCCCACCTGCGTGTAAAAGCCCGTCGCATACTCGGTGTCCCAGAATGGCACTCGTTGATGATAGTCGTAGTGCGGTCGCCGTTGCTCGTGCGTTGAGCGCCTGGCAAAACCAGTCTTGGCAACACGCGCGAGTTGTGGCTTCAGGACCGTATGCTGCATTTCATCAGGCGCAGCTTCGGCATACACGATTCGGATTCGATCCCAGTACAACTCGCGATTCCAGCTAAGTCGAAGTGCCTTGGTGCCCTGTGGCAGCTCCTGCAATGGCAGGCTCATCTCGCGCGGCATGCCCGCAGGATAGCCAAACTCAGGATAGACCAAATGCCATACGCCATCGCCGTCACGGGCTTCCAGGGTCGCAGAGCGATACCGCAGCCCCGCTTGCCACGCTGAAAATGCGGTCTGCGAATACGGATACTCGACCCAGGCATCGGCGAGCAGCACCGGAAAAGTTTCGGCATGATCGTTCAGCGGTTCAATACGCTGATCGAATTCGAGCGTTACCGACTCAGTCTTGTCGAGAAGGCCGAGAAACCGGCGGTCAATGTCGCCCGGTGACATCGCGCGCTCATCGCGGTCGGCGATCAAGGGCAACACGTTGTTGCCGCGACTATCGAATGCAGCGACGGGGCTAATCGATGTTCGGTAGAACAGTGTTTCGCCGCTTACAGCAGGAGCGCCGGTTGCCATGCGCTCATCGACCAGCAGGTGCCAGGCGGGTGGGAGGTCGTAACTCTCGAGGTGTACGGCATCGACGTAGGCGCTTTCCTGCATGGGTTCAGTCAGTTTGAATATCAACCGATTATCGTGGCTGGCGATGGTGCCGGGCGCCAGCGCCAGGCGCTCCCAGGGACGTGGCGTTGCAACGACACCAGGCTCAACAAAGCCACCGAGTCCACCCACCCCCAGGAGATCCGTTACAAACTCGAAGTGGTCACCGTCCCACGCGAACAACACCGGGCAACTTGATAATTGCCGCTCCGTCTCGGCGATACGTTGATTTGATCCGCTTTCGATGTCGAGTTCAGTCTGAAGAACGCCGTCGGACCAATGCAGGGCGACGAAGTCTGCACGTGATTTGCCTCGTAGCCCGATCGCCAATGGCTGCAAGCTGTGGCCGCGCAGGGAGGAATGCTTGTAGGTATCGGTCAGGCTCCAGTGCGAGCCATTTCGCAGACTTACCTGTGTGCCGATACCCGACGCGTTGGAGCGCATCGTATCTGCATCATCGTGCATGCCCGACAAGGTCAGCGTGACAAAGTCGAAACGTCCTGGCCCCGCGCGCCACTCTACAACCCGGGTCTGCTCGGATGATGTCTCGGCGGCAATCAGGGAGCTGCCCCTCGATGCTGATCGCAAAACCGGAATCGGCATGCCGCCCTGGAAGTACTCAAGTGCCAGTCGTTTGCCTTGCAAGTCGGCCGAGACTGCAATGACCTCGAACGCTCCACTACCCAGTACCGCAAGTTCCATATTAGCGTCACCGGAGAGATCCAGCGTCGCCAGATCGACGGGCATCTCGCCGGCCAGCTGTGACCGAAAAAGCACATGCGACTGCCATTGATCGTCGTCGGCCCGCCAGGCATTAACTTGTCCGTCATTACCTATGCCGACAATTTCATTGCGCCCATCGGTATCCAGGTCAACCACGGCAGCCGCGCGCAGTGCAGTATTCGAGAAATCATCAAGCCCTGATGCGGCTGTGTAGTTCCATAGCCGGTCGTTGATCAAAATGGCATGT
>Ga0209567_10000694_pt1 | contig 18311 bp, 17 predicted proteins | sample COG_12_FD_184756 | JGI IMG/M metagenome (GOLD analysis project Ga0209567, IMG submission 184756) | Pelagic marine sediment microbial communities from the LTER site Helgoland, North Sea, for post-phytoplankton bloom and carbon turnover... | ecosystem: Environmental > Aquatic > Marine > Neritic...
CCTGGGTCATAGAAAATATCATTTCCACTGTTATCCTGACCTATAACTACCTGGCGGAGCAAATTATCAACTAATTGAAAATCGGATTCCAATACCCTGCTTTCATTTATTTCCCCGGTACCGGTATTGGGAACAAAGCCATCTGTTCCCAAGGATGTCAATTCGTCCCGCTCAAAATTGACGAAAAAGAAGAGTTTATTCTTTACAATAGGGCCTCCAATACTCAAACCGTATTGCTTTTGTTCAAGGCCGGTTTTAGCTACTTTATCGCCATCAATCTTACCCCCTGTAAGATCATCATTCCTAAAAAAGCCATATGCTGTACCGTAAAATTCATTGGTACCACTTTTGGTCACAGCATTAACGGAAGCACCTGTAAATCCGGATTGTGTAACATCATATGGTGCCGTGGTGACCTGGACCTGTTCTATTGCATCCAGTGAAATAGGCTGGGCATTTGTTTGCCCTCCGGGTGTGGCCGCATCTAATCCAAATGGATTATTAAAGATGGCCCCATCCAGGGAAAAATTATTGTATTGGTCATTCCTTCCACCAAATGAAGTGCCGGAAGCTCCGGTAGATGCAGTAGGATCAAGTCTTGTAAAATCCGAAACTGATCTCGAAATGGTTGGCAATGTGGTTAATTCCCTCTGCCCAATACTGGTTTCTTGACCTGTGCGGTCACTACCAAAAGTTCCACCGCTGTCAGAAGTTACGGTAACTTCTTGCAGTATCTGGTTTTCAGAAACCAAGTAGACATTTAAATTAAAGGTTTTACCTAATGATAAATAAATATCCTTTTCGGTAATTGTTTCAAATCCAATGTAAGAAATTGTAAGTTCATAAGGGCCCCCAACCCTAAGGTTTAATAAATTAAATCGGCCATCTTCATTACTCACAGTACCGTGCTTAGTACCAGTTGGAGTGTGAATAGCTACTATATTTGCCCCTAAAAGAGGAATTTCCTGATCATCAACCACAGATCCCCTGATATTAGAGCTGGTAACCTGTGCATTAACACTAATTCCAATACATAGCAAAAAAAGACTTAGCAGTGATGCGATTTTCATTGGTTTTGAGTTTAGTTGTTAGCATATCGAGGAATAAAAATAATAAAAAAAAAGAGCTATGCAGGCATAGCTCTTTTAAGTTATCAACCAATTTGGCTTACTTCTTTTCAGGCACCACTTCAAAAGGAAATTCTATAACCACATCCCTATGAAGTCTAATTTGAGCTTCATAAGGCCCTGCGCGCTTAATTGTCCCTCCTTTGATAATGATATACTTCTTATCAATTTCATGACCTTCTTTAGCTAAAGCATCCGCTACATCCATATTTGATATAGACCCGAATAATTTTTCTGCAGCTCCTACTTTTGCTGAAATTTTTATCTGCAGTTCTTTTAATGCATCTGCAGTTTTATTGGCGATCCCTACCAACTCTTTCTCTTTATGTGCTTTTTGTCTTAAGTTTTCGGCAAGCACCTTTTTGGCCGATGGAGTTGCCAGCATGGCTACTCCCTTAGGTATAAGGTAGTTTCTACCATAACCGTTTTTTACTTTTACTAAGTCATCCTTAAAACCAAGGTTTTGGACGTCTTCTTTTAAAATAAGTTCCATGATCCGCTGTTTTTTACTTTAATAAATCTCCAACATAGGGCATAAGTGCCAAATGACGTGCTCTTTTAACGGCCTGGGCCACTTTTCTCTGATACTTTAATGAAGTTCCGGTTAATCTTCTTGGTAAAAGCTTCCCTTGTTCATTTACTAATTTCATCAAAAAATCAGGATCTTTATAATCTATATATTTGATACCGGATTTTTTAAATCGGCAGTATTTTTTTTGCTTATTAGTTTCAATATTAAGGGGGGTCAAATACCTGATTTCACCGTCCTTTTTACCTTTTGCTTGTTGTTCTATAGATGCCATATTACTTACGCTTTAGCTTTTAGTCTTGTTCTTCTTTTTTCCGCCCATTCAATGGCATGTTTATCCAATTTAACGGTCAGGAAACGCATAATACGCTCATCTCTTCTGAATTCTTGTTCATAGGGTGTAATTATCTCCCCGGGAGCAGTAAATTCAAATAAGTGATAAAAACCACTTTTTTTGTTCTGTATTGGATATGCTAATTTCTTTAGCCCCCAATTTTCTTTTGCGACCATTTTGGCCTGATTTTTCTTTAAGAAATCCTCAAATTTCTTTACTGTTTCCTCTATCTGAGTATCCGATAGAACGGGATTTAAAATGAAAACAGTTTCGTAATTGTTCATATTGTTTTATATTTTTTTAGGAGCGCAAAAGTAATAATAATTAGTTCTAATTACAAGAAATTGAAAAAATCTTCGTTATAGGTATCAAGAATCAAAGGAATTAAACTTAACCTATTAAACTTAAAATGTATAATCATTTACCATTTACACGTAATTATTAACAATGTTTACAACTTTTATTGCAGTTAAACTTGTTTTTTCGGTACTTTGTCGATGATTTAACCCCACAAATCAACCCCTTTATGAAACTAAGAAGTATTGTTGTTGATGATTCGTCTATGCAACGTATGGCAGTTGCAAAATTAGTTAACAATCATCCCAACCTAGCCCTAGTCGCTGACTACAGTAATGCTATTGAAGCCAAAAACGGCATCAAGAATAATGAAATCGATTTGATTTTTCTTGATGTAGAAATGCCTATTATTAGTGGTTTTGATTTATTGGAGTCCTTAGAAAACAGACCACAAGTTATTTTAATTACGGGTAAACCGGATTATGCCTTAAAAGCATTTGATTATGACGTAACAGATTATCTCCATAAACCTATTACAATGGCACGTTTTGATGCTTCTGTTAAAAGAGCAGTGGCCAAGTATGAGCAATTGAATAAGGTAAATGAAGATGAAGAACATATATTTGTTAAGAGCAATCTTAAGAAAAGAAAGGTTATCCTGAATGAAATTAAGTGGATAGAGGCCTTAGGTGATTATATAAAATTGGTTACAGATGAGGCTAATATTGTTATTCTTTCGACAATGAAGGCTTTCGAAAAACAGTTGCCTGAAGACAAATTCTTGCGAATTCACAAGTCTTATATTGTAAATCTTGAAAAGATAGAGAAATTTAACAGTAAGAATGTTGAAGTAAGCGGCAGATCTATTCCATTGAGTAGAAACAAAAAAACAGAACTGGCACAAGCATTAAGTAATGTTTAATTACATATAATCTACATTATAGATTATACGAACACCTTTGAACTGAGAAATGGCATCAAAAGAATTTTGAATTCTTTTGATGTTTTTTTTTGTTTTTTGAAGAGGCACGCCTTTTGGAATCTTTATCAAAACATGTTTTAAGTATTGATTGCGTATACGGGCAACCGGAGGAAATTCCGGACCTAATACTTCAATTTCACTAGCATTATGCAGGGCTTTTCCAAACCAGGCAGAGGCTTCATTTAATTTGTTATACTCTTTGTGCTTAAAGCTAATTCTTATAATCCGGTTGACCGGAGGATATTTATACTGCTCCCTTTCATACAATTGTTCCTGAAACATTCCTTCAAAATTTCCTGTGGTAACCTGTTTGAGTATCTGATGGTAAGGGTTGAAGGTTTGAATTATTACTTTACCTCTTTTTTTCGTTCGGCCGGCTCTGCCAGCTACCTGAGTAAGTAATTGAAAGGTACGTTCATGTGCTCTGAAATCGGGGAAATTCAAGAGCGCATCTGCATTCATAATTCCCACAAGATTGACATTTCTAAAATCAAGACCTTTGGTAAGCATTTGGGTCCCTACCAATATGTCCATCTCCTGATTTTCAAAGGCATGAATAATTTTGGCATGTGCATGTTTACCCCTGGTAGAGTCCAGATCCATACGGCCCACTTTGGCGGATGGAAAAATCGTATTTAATTCCTGTTCCACCTGTTCTGTCCCAAAACCTTTGGTGTCCAATGTTTTGCTTCCACATGCCAGACAGTTATTTGGAACAGCTATATGATGTCCGCAATAATGGCATCTTAGTTGTTTTCTTTGCATGTGATACGTCAAACTCACATCGCAATTGGGACACTGTGGAGAATATCCACAAGTAGTGCATTCTAAAATTGGGGCATAACCCCGTCTGTTCTGAAACAAAATTACTTGCTCCCCCTGGTCTAGTGTTTCTGTAATTTCTTCGAACAGGCGTTCAGAAAAATGTCCCTTCATTCGTTTTTTCCGATGCTGTTCCTTGATATCTACTAATTCTATATCGGGCATTAAAACATTTCCAAACCTTCTGTCTATTTGTGCATATCCGTATTTAGCCGTTTGTGCATTGTTGAAACTCTCTATGCTTGGCGTTGCGGAACCCAACAGCACATTACAATTAAACAGGCCTCCGAGTACAATTGCGGCATCTCTGGCATGATAACGTGGCGCAGGATCATACTGTTTAAAAGAAGTTTCGTGTTCCTCATCAATTATTATCAGACCCAGATCTGCAAAAGGTAGAAATAAGGCAGAACGAGCGCCGATGATTAGCTGTGCTTTTGATTTTTTATCTAATACATTCTTCCAAACTTCCACTTTTTCCTGCATATTGTATTTCGAATGAAAAACGGAAATAGCGGAGCCAAAATATTCCTGTAACCTTGAAATGAGTTGTGTAGTAATCGCAATTTCCGGAACCAGATATAACGCCTGTTTTCCCTCGCTCAAACACTCTGCTATGAGTTGTACATATACCTCAGTCTTACCGGAAGAGGTAACCCCTTTAAGTAGCGTTACTTTATTCTTATTAAAGCTTTGTTTAATTGTATTTAGTGCCGTAACCTGGTATACATTCAATTCTTTAGGAGGCTCAAGCTCTCTACGGCCGCTAAATTCAACCCGATCTGTTTGGATGAAATATTCTTCCAGGACTTCTTTATTTATTAATGCACGTATTACGGCCCGGCTCGATCTACTTTCAATTTCTAATTCATTAAGCTTAATTGGCTTTTTTTTAGTCGCCTGAAGTTGAAATAATGAAAGTACAACCTGGCTTTGTTTAGGTGCTCTTGTGAGTGAACTCAACAATTTCTCCAGTTCAACCTCTGAATTATACCTCTCTCCCAGCCGAACATATCGTACCATTTTTGGTTTATACTGTTCATGAATTTCTTCCTTTAATATGATGGCATTAATATTAATAAGTCTGTTGAGAATAGGGAGAATATTCTTTTTCTCAACAATTTCCATAATATCATTAACACGAAGGATATCTTGGTATTTCAGGGCCTCATAGACCAGAAAATCATCATCTTTTAATTGATCTTCATCAATTATGGCATCTTTATTCGGTAAAATAAGTGTTTCACTTTCAAGCAAAAGTGCACTCGGAATTGCACTTCTGAAGACTTCACCTAAGGTGCACATATAATAATCCGCTATCCACTGCCAATGTTTCAATTGAATTGATGTCACAATAGGTTGTTCATCCAAAATATCATGAATGGCTTTAGCCTCATATATCAGGGGTGGCCTGTTATGAATTTCAACAACTAGAGCGGTATAAAGTTTGGTTTTTCCAAATGGCACCGCTACTCGCATTCCTAGTTTTAATTGCGATGCTTCGTATTCAGAAATGCGATATGTAAAATGCTTTTCCAAAGGAATTGGCAGTATGACATTTATAAAGATTTCCATTATTCTATACCATCTATTTTTTAACCCTTAACCAGGTTTGAGTTCTATAGAAAAATGCAAGGTAACCGCGAACTTTCAGTTCGTTTGGGTTTTTAGGATTTAACCAAATTTTACATCTGTACTTTCTTCCATTTTCCGGATCAAGGATTTCCCCTCCACTATATTCATTCTTACCTTTATTTTCTAACCCGTCAATTATCAGCATTCCTACTATGGACTTATCCTTAAGTTCGCCCTCACATTTAATACATTTCGCATTTTCTTTCCCCTTTTCAAGAATCTTTTGAACTTTCCCATAAATGCGACCACCTTTTGTGTATATTTCAAGTATAGATTTAGGGTTTCCATTAATATCATCTAAGGTTTTCCAATCACCCAATATGCTTTGAGAATTTATCCCATGGGAGATCAAAAGGAATATTCCCAAAAGATATAATTTGATAAGCCTATACCTCATTACTGATGTTTTTTTCTAAGATAATTAAGAGTCGCATTCAGTTCAAAACCGAGTAGCAGTATAATAGAGTTCAGCCATATAAAAACCATTAGAATTAATAATCCGCCAAGAGCTCCATACAGTTCATTATATCTTGAAAATTTCTCAATATAAACTCCAAATAAAGAAGAAGTAAGACTAATCAATAAAGTAGTCATTAAAGCACCCGCAGAAAAGAACTTGCCTTGTTTACCTTCTCTAGTACCGAAATAGTATAATATTGCTGTAGTAAGATAAGTGAGCATGAAAAAAAACAAGGTTTTACCAAGCCGGGCCGCTACAATATCATATCCTCCGGTTTGGGCTGCCAATTCACTCAAATATCCCAGGATATAAAACTCAAAGTACACAAAGCCCACCGCACCTAAGATAATTAATACAGAAAGTAAAAATCCCATCATCATAGCGTATGCATATTGTCTAAAGAAATTACGGGTAAGTTCTATATGATAAGAATCTTCAAATCCCGCAAAAATGGCACTCACTCCATTTGCCATCAGAAAAATAGATAAGAAAAAAGTGGATGATAGCAATCCCCCATGCTGCTGATTTTTAATTTGACCATAAATATCCGTAAAGTAATCGCCAGTTGCTTCAGGTAAAAAGTACTCCAGAAAAAGAAGGAATTGGATATCAAAATTTTCATTACCAACACTCACATATGGAATTACAAAAGGTAACAGAGTAATTAAAAAAATTAACAGAGGAAAAAGCGCCAGAAATAAGTTAAAAGCAATGGCACTTGCTCTGGTTGAAAGAGCTCCCTGTATTATTCCAATGATATACATTTCAACAAGATCATATAAAGAAAGTCCCTCAAAAGCTTTAAGTCTAACTTTTTTCATCAGTTTTACCAGCAATCTTATTATTGGAATTTTATCTAATTTTGCTTCTATTTCTGCCGACATCTAAATTGCTTTAAGACTTAGGTCCTTGTTATATACTGAATGTGTCAAAGCGCCAGAAGAAATATAATCTACCCCACATTCGGCGAACATTCTTATTGTATTCTCATTTATTCCACCCGATGATTCGGTTAAACATTGATTCCCTATGAGCGTCACGGCTTTTCTTGTATCCTCAAAACTGAAATTATCCAGAAGAATTCTAAATACGCCATGAGATCGTAAAATTTCTTCTACTTCTATTAGATTTCTGGCTTCAACAATAATTTTCAAATTCTTTTTCGTATCCTTTAAATAGCGCTTGGTTTTTTCAATTGCCTTAGTAATACCTCCTGCAAAGTCTATATGGTTATCTTTTAGCATAATCATATCGTACAAAGCAAACCTGTGATTCTCCCCTCCTCCAATGGCTACAGCCCACTTTTCGAGAGCTCGAATTCCTGGAGTAGTTTTCCGTGTGTCCAGGATTTTTGTTTTGGTCCCCTCAAGCAGGGAAACAAAATAATTAGTTTTTGTAGCTATGGCACTCATGCGCTGCATGGCATTTAAAACAAGTCGCTCTGCTTTTAAAATAGATTGAGATCTTCCTTCTACATAAAATGCCACATCTCCAAAATTTACATGTTGGCCATCATTCAATAGGATTTCCATTTTTAAATCCTTATCCACATAATTAAAAGTCTGTCGGGCAAATTCAACGCCCGCTAATATGCATTCATCCTTTATTAATAGCTTTGCCCTGCCATTTGCATTGCTTGGAATGCATGCAAGTGAACTGTGATCTCCTTCTCCCACATCCTCCCGAATGGCATTTTCTATTATTAAAGATATCTCCTTTTGAAATTGTTCTTCTGATATCATTTTTGCAACTTGTAGTGCACTAAATTAGTAAAAACATATGCCAATAAAGAAATTCAATTTCTCTAAAATTATAACTTAGATATATGAGGATAAAACTTCTTGCAATAGGTAAAACTGATAGCGGAGAATTACAGAAGTTGATAGATGTTTATCTGAAGAGATTGAAACACTATGTAAAATTCGAATTGGTAATTTTGCCGGATATTAAAAACGCCAGAACTCTGTCTACTTCTGATCAAATGGATAAAGAAGCTGAGTCAATCTTAAAACATATTAACAGCACGGATACCCTTTACTTATTGGATGAAAATGGCAAGGAATACACTTCAATAGGATTTGCCAATCAGTTGCAAAAGCAAATGAATACTGGTATTAAAGAATGGGTTTTGGTTATAGGTGGGCCTTACGGATTTAATGATTCCATTAAACAAAAAGCAAATGGCAAAATCAGCCTCTCAAAAATGACATTCTCCCATCAAATGGTCCGATTATTTGTAGTTGAACAAATTTATAGAGCATTTACCATTCTGAGAAATGAGCCTTATCATCACAAATGATGACATGCCCATGATTAATCGGCTGCATATCAAAAAGCAGTTTAATATAAAACTCTAAACTTAATAGTATTTTCTACTTTTTTGAGCTCTTTAATTACCTCTTTATTGTAATCCCTGTCGAGATCCGTAATCACATAACCTACATCACTATCCGTTGAAAGGTATTGTCCGGAAATATTCATCTCATAAGTAGCCAGGACCTCATTAATTTTAGCCATAATTCCCGGAACATTTCTATGAATGTGTAAGAACCTATGAGCCTGATTTTGCTTTGGCAAACGAATATTCGGGAAATTGACAGCATCTACGGTATTACCAGAGTTGATATAATACATAATCTTGTTGGGTACGAAATCGGCAATATTTCTCTGTGCTTCCTCAGTACTACCTCCAATATGAGGAGTTAGAATAACATTGGGGATTCCCTGCAATTCTGAGTTGAAAGGGCCATTAGACATAGGTTCTTGCGGAAAAACGTCAATAGCTGCACCGCGTAATTTGCCGTTTTTAATTGCTTTCACCAAAGCTTGTATATCAACTATAAATCCTCTTGAAAGATTTATAAGCATGGAGCCCTCACGCATTTGGTTAATTTCACGCTCACCTATAAAATTGGTATTGGCTTTATTGTCATCCATATGTAATGAAACCACGTCTGAAACATTTAATAAATCTTCCAGGGTATCACATTTTACTGCATTACCCATTGCCAATCTGTCCTCAATATCATAGTAATAAACCCGCATCCCAATGGCCTCAGCAAGCACAGACAATTGTTTTCCTATATTTCCATAACCTACAATTCCGAGGTTCTTTCCACGCACTTCTTTAGAATTAACAGCTGTTTTATTCCAATCTCCATTGTGTATTTCAGTACTTCTTGGAAAAACATTCCGAAATAACATTATAATTTGCCCAATAGCCAATTCCACAACAGACCTGGTGTTGCTGTAAGGTGCATTAAAAACAACAACCCCTTTTTTCTTGCAATAATCCAAGTCTATTTGGGTAGTCCCTATACAAAATGCTCCAACGACCAATAATTTATTGGCCGCATCTATAACCTTGGGAGTAAGCCTGGTTTTTGAGCGTATTCCCAAGACGTGCACTCCCTTTATCTTTTCAATAAGTTCATCTTCCGACAAACTTTGTTCTATGAGCTCTACTGAGAAACCATCTTCCGAAAGATTATCAAAAGCAGCCGGATGCACATTTTCCAGTAAAAGGATCTTTATTCTGTTTTTTGGATAAGAGAGGCTTCTTGGCAGGTCGTTTACGAATAAAAACTCATCCAGATTAGGTGCAACATGGTCTGCATTGTCAGCAGCTTTATCTCGATGAACATTCTCTGTATAGGCAAAAAATTTATGAGCAATTCCGGCTTCCCGCATAACATAATCACTATACCCATCCCCTATCACCTGAACTTCACCTTCTAGATCGAGCTGCTTTAAACATTCAATCTTACCGTTATGTGTAGCCAAGACATTCTTTTCGTCAAAACCTATAATGTTTCCTTCCTCGTCAAATTTAAATGTATTGGCATATACCCTTTCAGATGGAACGTTATACTCCTTAACGATGGGATCTATAAACTCTTTAAATCCGCATGAAATCACATAAATATCGTCAGAGTACTTTTCAAAAAACTCCTTGTTGGCAGCAATTGATTTTGAAATCTTTTGCCGTAACTCATCAACAAGAGGTTCTAAATGATTCTTATTCGCTTTGAGGAGTTTAATTCTTCTTTCCAGGGATTCTGTGAAGGAAATATCCCCGTCAATTCCAAGATTAGTTATTTCCTGTATTTCATGAATGACATCATCACGATTAGACTTGCCCTGCAAGGTCATTTCCGCCAGTACATCCAGTGCTTCAACCCGGGTTAAGGTGCTATCAAAATCAAATACATACTTACGTCCCACTTCTAAACTGCTTTATTAAAATTAGGGAGTAAAATTATTAAATTAAATCGGTGCACAGTGGCTACCTTACTTAAAAATGAAGTTAATGCAAAGATAAATCCATAACACTGTTGATCTTTCCTAATTATGGCCTTTTAAATTCGATATTCAAATTATTCAGTTTTTAATTATATTTATACACCCCAATAATTATCCTAATACATAGTAATGAGAAAGCTTTTAAAGATTCTAAAGTACTTGCTACTATCAATAGTTGTGATCTTGTTTATAGGATATTTAATTGTTTACTTTAGTATGCGCAGTGATTCCATAAAGAATTTGGAACTTTTAGGAGTAGAGGCCCCGACCATTAGTCAAAATGGAGTCACTTTCAGGGATCTTAATAAAAATGGAAAATTGGACGTTTACGAAGATAGCTCAGCCAATACGGAAGACCGCGTGGAGGATCTGACCAACCAAATGAATCTTGAAGAAAAAGCCGGAACACTTTTTATAAATATGATAGGCTCAACTTCCAAAGGGGAGCCTATGGAAACCCCGATATTATCAACGGACCCTCTAGTTCTTGTCTTTTCCCTTATTTTACCGTCAAACTCTGAAATGATAGCCAAAAAGAAGATGAATAGCTTTAATATTCTCACATCATTAGATGCTGATCTTATGGCAAAATACAATAATACCATTCAGAAAATGGCGGCAAGAACTAGATTAGGGATTCCTATAACTATAGCTACAGACCCCAGACATGGGACTGAAAATAATCCAGGTGCTGCTCTTTATACGCCTGCTTTTTCACAATGGCCAAGTTCACTGGGTTTAGCTGCTACAAGAGACACCTCATTGGTTAAAGAATTTGGTGATATTGCAAGACAAGAGTACTTAGCAGTAGGCATTAGACTTGCCTTACACCCTATGGCCGATTTGGCAACAGAACCCCGTTGGGGCCGCATTAATGGGACCTTTGGTGAAGACGCCCAACTATCTGCAGAAATGACTAAGGCCTACGTCCTGGGTTTTCAGGGAGATACGCTGGGTAGAAACAGCGTGGCATGTATGACAAAACATTTTTCTGGTGGGGGGCCACAAAAAGATGGGGAGGATCCTCATTTTCCATATGGAAAAGAACAAGCGTATCCCGGAGATAATTTTGATTACCACGTTATTCCTTTTACGAAGGGGGCTTTTGAAGCAAATACGGCACAAATAATGCCCTATTACGGAATTCCGGTTGGTCAGACCAGTGAAGATGTGGCTTTTGGATTCAACAAGGATATAATTCAAGGACTACTCCGAGATTCCTTAAATTTTCAAGGTGTGATTTGTACGGATTGGAATATTATCTCAGATTCTAAGATTGGAGAAGCTCGTGCATGGGGTGTTGAACATCTTTCACCAAAAGAAAGAGTTAAAAAAGTGCTGGACGCTGGGTGTGACCAATTTGGTGGGGAAAGTATTCCCGAATTAATCATAGAATTAGTAGAAGAAGGACAAATAACTGAAGAACGCTTGGATATTTCTGTAAAACGAGTTTTACGCGATAAGTTTACCATGGGGCTTTTTGACGATCCATATGTGGACGAACAGAAGGCATCAAAATTTGTGGGTAATGAAATTTTTAGGGAAAGAGGAAAAGTAGCTCAGGGCAAGTCTACAGTTGTACTAAAAAATGAGACCCTTTTACCACTAAAAACCGGGACCAAGATTTTTGCGGAAGGAATGATAAATCCGGAATTGCTTAATAAATATGGTGAACTCGTAAAAAACCCAGAGGACGCGGATATTTTTGTAACCAGAATTCGAACACCCTATGATGAACGCTCTGAATATTTTATTGAAAGATTCTTTCATCAGGGACGCCTTTATTTTACGGAGGAGGAACAGAATAAAGTTCTGAATCTTATTTCAAAAAAGCCCTCTGTGGTCATTATAAATCTGGAAAGACCAGCCATACTCAGTGAAATCGATAAGTCAACCAAAGCTCTATTGGCAGACTTTGGTACTAGCGATGAAGTTCTGACAGAAGTTCTATTTGGTAAAATAATCCCTTCAGGAAAATTGCCCTTTGAGTTACCTTCAACCTGGGAAGCTGTTCAAAACCAAAAGGAAGATGTGCCATATGATTCCAAAGATCCTTTATATCCTTTCGGACATGGTTTGAGTTATTGAGTTTTACCAGTTATTTCTTTTAAGAAGTCAACCTCATCCTCGGAATAAGATGCTCCATCTTGCTTTAGAATATCGTGATGCCAGATTTTTGGTTCAGAAGTAAATGTAGAATCCCAGCTTTTCCACGGATAAATAGTATTGGTTTTACCTGCGACAAATCCCCAGTTAATAGCTGCAATTTTATCTTTCTTTAGAATTGGCAGGACTTTTTCAAAGGTATTCCCAGCGCCTCTCGCAAGATATTCGGTACAAAATAAGGGTCTATTGTATTTTTGTAGTTCGTTTATTTTTTTCTTTACATTTTCTATTTCCCCATCATAAGCATGAAATGAAATAATATCGGAATTCATAAGCATATAACTATCCAAAGCTGGTAAACTATCCGGAGTACCCCAATGGGCAATATTTCCTTTCCAAATACCTATAGTCAAAGGCTGACTGGGGTTAACTTCTCTTGCCCATACCATTACTTTTGTTAAGAGAATAAGGGAATAAATATGTTTATTCTCCACCTCAAGCTCCTTCCTTCCTGGCTGGCCTGCAACATTATCCGGTTCATTATAGACATCCCAAACCAGGACCCTGTTATCATTGGCAAAATGCCCCAATACTCCTTTAATGTATGACTCTAATTCATTATGCCGGGTGGTATCTCCCAGAATTTCTGCACCTGGTGACTGCACCCATCCTGAATTGTGTACATGTGGAACAGGTTCTGGTTGAACACCTAGTTTAGGAATAGGGTGCCACACATCATCCAGTAATACAAATATGGTCTTTATCTTATGCTTTTGAGCTAATGCTAAATAATTATCCAACCGATTTAAAAAGCCGATAGAATCTTGTTCCCAAAGTAAATTATGCAGATATACCCGGTGCAGGTTCATTCCCAATTCTTCAGACCATTTTAATTCCCTTTCAATTGTCTCAGGATCAAAGGTATCTTCCTGCCAGAACTCGAGTTGATTTATAGATGAGCTCGGATTAAAATTAGCTCCTATGTACCAAGGTTGTTTGTCGTACCAATCCCAGGCTTTTTCAGTTGACCATCGTTGGGCTGTTGTCGCAAGAAGTTGTTTTCCTTCTTCCTTTACCTTCTTCTCAGCACAAGCAAGTGAAAGTAGCAATAACATACAAACCCATAATACTTTCATAGAAGGGATATTTTAGTAATTATAGATTATACCTGTAAGAATAGCTATTCCAAAACTCAATAGGGTCCCAATCAATATATATTCAGTTAATTTTCTGCTGTTACTTTCTTTCAAATCGTTAAATCGAAATACTGATTTAGCAGTTATAAGCAGTCCTATCGCTTCCCATCTGCCCATGATAATGAAAATAAGAACAAATAAACGTTCAATTATACCAATGTATTTGCCCGCATTGGGAAGTGACTTATGGTCCAAATTTATCTGATTAGACATTCCTTCCAATAGGATACTCATTATTATAGCAGCAGGATAAGTCACAAAAACTATAGCAGTTAAAAGCGGCCAATCTATTTGTTGTATTAAAGTGATAGTATGCTCCAAAAGATTACTGTAATAGGCGCATATATACAACACCGCTATATGCAGAAATTGATCTATAAAAAAAGGAATGCTCTTATTTTTAAATAGAGGCGACACATAAATTTTAAATAAATCGATAACATAATGAGAGAGGGCAATAACCAGCGCTATTTTCCAATATTTTATATCCCATAGCAATAAGATAATAACCAAAAAATGAATTAGGATATGGAGATACAGAAATCCGGAAGCCGCTTTTTTAGTCTCTTTCTGAATAACCCATCGTTTTGGTTGTAAAAGAAAATCACCAATTATGTGAGCCAGAAAAAGTTTTGTAAAAAGTATCATTTCAGGGGATTTTTATAGTTTTTAACGTAATAATTTAACAAGTCTTTGACCAGATCTAATCGTGCTCTTTTATACCTCTGGCTAACAGCCGATTGTTGTATTTGAAATTGCTCAGCTACCTCCTTTTGAGAAGCTCGCGGATTTTCCAGGGCCATTAAAACAATCTCTGCAGAAACAACACTCCAGGTATCCATAAAGTCCAACCCTAATTTCAACATTAAATTAAGTGTATCGTCTGTTTGTGGATCTGTTGTGGCAATAGCCAGATTTATTTTTTTTTCCTTTAACAGACTTAAGGTTCTGCCAGACCTCTGATAGGCGGAACCATTGGATTCACTTACACCCGCACCCCTAAAATCTTCATCGCCCAATCCAATCCCAATTCGTACATCCAGGTGTTTAATAGTTTTGATCAGAGCCTTTATTTGAATTGCCACTTCCATAGCTTTTTCCGGTGCAATTCGTATTTGAAATTCATCTCCCCTATATATTTCCCAGATTCCCGGTGAATCGCCGAGTTTCAGTAAAAAGTTTTTTAAAATTGGCATCCAGTCAGCGGTTTTATAACCTGCCGAATTAATGATATCTCCGGTTAAAACTGCAATCATTTTTTATAAGCTTAAATGCTAATATACATAAATATTAATTAATATGCTAATAATTATAATTATAAGTTATATTGCTAATATTTAAAATACTTGTTGAAAGCAATACTTAATAGGTCAAAACCATCTTCTTACTTTTATACAATAGTGTTTATATTCTTTGCCAAACAATTGCGCTAATGATGATTCTTCAGGTTGAATCTGAAAAGTGTTCATATAAGAAACAAAACCAGCAGCCAAAAGAACATTAAATGCATTAGCTAACCATAGTCCCCAAGCTAATAATATTAACAGTAAACCCAAATACATTGGATTACGTGAATACTTATAAATACCATTTGAGACCAAAGAAGAGGCTTTAGAAGGGTTTTTAGGGTCTATGCTAGTCTTAGCCAGGTAGAACTGAATTAATGCGATACAACTAATTACTACTGCCAATATCAGCAATGCCTTAATTAGATACCTTCTGCCAAAAAAATCAAAATATCCAACCGGTAAAAATTCCGCTAATAAGTACATTAAGCTTCCAAATATCAAAAAAACGATTGCAGGCGGTAGTTTAAGCTTCATAATAGAAAAATAGTGGTAAATAAAATTACTATTTTTAGCGTGGTCAACAATTTTTTTGTGAATTCCTTTGACTTATGGATCTCGTTTTCGCCACACACAATGCAAATAAATTAAAAGAAGTAAGCCTATTGCTCCCCAAAGATATCCGACTTATCTCCCTGAAAGATCTTGGTTGCAACGAAGAAATACCGGAAACGGAAACAACACTAAAGGCTAATGCACAATTAAAAGCGGACTATATTACCAAACATTATGGAATTTCATGTTTTGCAGATGATACAGGGCTTATCATAGATGCGCTGAATGGGGAGCCGGGAGTACATTCTGCCAGGTATGCAGGTATAGAAAAAGATTCGGAAAAAAACATGGAAAAAGTTTTAATTAATTTAAAGCATATCACATCTCGCACGGCCAGATTTAAAACAGTAATAGCCTTAAATCTAAATAAAAAAAGAACCCTATTCGAAGGTGTTGTTGAAGGTACAATAACTAAAGAAAAGCAGGGTACTAAAGGTTTTGGATACGATCCTATTTTCATCCCAATGGGTTATGACCAAACTTTTGCTCAACTATCTATAAATATAAAAAACAAAATAAGCCATAGAGGAAAGGCACTTCAAAAACTTATGGCATACCTCACCAACCATTGAATATATTAGGTTTAGCCACCATCTAAATAAATAAGAGTATCTTTGCCGCTTAAATTGATGCCGCTGGTATAGCATGTGTTGCGCTGAGTCTAATAAGTTATAAGGATAATCTCTCTATGCGACATACATATTTGCGATTAGGTAAATTATAACATATTATGACAAAATTTGAAGCATTAGGGCTCAATAGTGCCCTACTCAATGCTGTAACCGATTTAGGATTTGAAACTCCTTCGGAAGTTCAGGAAAAATCCATCCCCCTTTTATTAGAAGATGAAATAGATTTAGTGGCTCTGGCCCAAACCGGAACAGGTAAAACGGCCGCATTTGGATTTCCTTTAATTCAAAAAATAGACAGTCAAAGCAGGACTACACAAGGATTAATACTGTCTCCAACTCGAGAACTTTGTTTGCAAATCACAAAAGAAATGCAATTTTATTCAAAATATATCAAAGGGTTGAATACAGTGGCCATTTATGGTGGTGCAAGTATAACTGATCAGGCACGGCAAATAAAGCGAGGTGCGCAAATTGTTGTCGCTACCCCAGGTCGAATGAAGGATATGATTGGCCGTGGAATCATTGATATCTCCAAAATTGACTATTGCATTCTTGATGAAGCAGATGAGATGTTAAATATGGGGTTCTATGAAGATATTAAGGACATTCTTTCTAATACACCCAAAGACAAATCTACCTGGCTTTTTTCAGCTACTATGCCAAAAGAAGTAGCTACAATAGCTAAAAAGTTCATGCATAACCCAACGGAAATTACCGTGGGGACTAAAAATACAGGTGTGGATACTGTACAGCATGAATACTATGTCGTAGGTGGACGCGATAGGTATTCTGCATTAAAACGCCTTTCTGATTCTAATCCAGGTATTTTTTCAGTGGTCTTTTGCCGAACTAAACGTGATACGCAAAGAGTGGCCGAAAAGTTAATTGAAGACGGATATAACGCCGGGGCACTGCATGGCGATTTAAGCCAAAATCAACGCGACCTGGTAATGAATGCTTTCCGTAAAAAACAAATTCAAATGTTGGTGGCTACAGATGTAGCAGCCCGAGGAATTGACGTAGACGATATCACGCATGTAATTAATTATCAACTGCCCGATGAAATAGAAACCTACACACATAGGAGCGGGCGAACCGGAAGAGCCGGTAAATCTGGTATATCTATGGTGATAGTCACCAGAAGCGAATTGAGAAAAATTCATGCTATAGAGAAAAAAATACAGCAAGATTTCATAGCTAAAAAAATACCTACCGGAATCGAAATTTGTGAGATTCAATTGTATCATTTAGCCAATAGGATTCGTACTACAGAAATAAATGAAGAAGTAAGTAATTATCTACCAGCCATTAACGATGTGCTGGAAGGTCTAGACAGGGATGAATTAATCCAAAAAATTGTTTCAGTAGAATTTACCCGTTTTTTTAATTACTACAACAAAACCAAGGATCTTAATTCGGCAGAACCTGATCGCGGAGAAAGAAGGAAAGGCAGGGATAGTGATTTTTCGAGCAACGGATCTGTACGTTATTTTATAAATGTGGGTGAGCGAGATGGTTATGACTGGATGTCCTTAAAGGATTTTCTAAAAGATACGCTTCATCTCGGTAAGGACGATTTGTTCAAAGTAGATGTTAAAGAAAGTTTTTCCTTTTTCAATACAGAAGCAGCTCTTAAGGATCAAATTTTGGAAACATTTACGGATTTTAAGATAAAAGGACGATTTGTAAATGTTGAAGTCTCTAATAGTCCCGAAGGTGGAGGACGAAGAAGGGATAGAGGACCAAGGAAGAGTAGAGACAGCAGGGGCCGGGACAGAGGCCGGGGAAAAAAAAGAGAAGGTAGTTTTTCTAAAAGTGGTTCAAGAAGATCAGGATCTGGTCAAGGTTCTTCATCTGGAGGTAGGCGAAGTAAAAAAAGAGATGGTTTCTATTAGTTAATTGTATATTAAAAAATGTGCCAAGGCATCTATTTTTATTTTATTCGTATTATAAATTAGCATTGCACTAAATGAGGAAGTATTTATTGT
>Ga0209567_10000695_pt1 | contig 18307 bp, 16 predicted proteins | sample COG_12_FD_184756 | JGI IMG/M metagenome (GOLD analysis project Ga0209567, IMG submission 184756) | Pelagic marine sediment microbial communities from the LTER site Helgoland, North Sea, for post-phytoplankton bloom and carbon turnover... | ecosystem: Environmental > Aquatic > Marine > Neritic...
TCGGCCTCGTCGTCGTCATCTTCATCTTTGGGTTCGTCCTCCCCCAGGTGATCGACTACGAGACCGTCTTCGATGTCCTTCGCAACCTCGAGGCCTCGGACTACTTGATCATGTTGGCCGCCGGTCTGTTCCTCTACGTCCCCGAAGGGGCCCTCTACGCCTCGCTCATGCCGGGCATGGGATTGCGGCGGGGCATGTCGGCCTGGGTTGGATCCACCGCCGTCAGCACCACGGTTCCCGGCGCGGACCTGGCGGTCCGCTACGGCATGTACCGCTCGTGGGGGTTCGGCGTCGAGCGCACCATGCTCGGCATCGTCCTCAGCGGCCTCTTCGACAACATCGTCAAGTTCAGTTTGCCCGCCCTTGCCGTCATCGTCTTCGCCCTCTCCGGACAGGACCTCGGCGACTTCGTATGGATCGCCATCATCGCCATCGGTGTGCTGGCACTCGGCGCCATCGTCGTCATCGGAATGATCCGGTCCGAGGCCTTCACCCAGGCCCTGGCCGAACGCACCGAACGGATCGCCAACTGGGGACTCGGCAAGATCAAACGCGGCCCCGTGGACGGCCTGTCGGAACGGGTGGTCGGCTTCCGCGACCTCGCCATCGGCATCGTCAAGGAGAGCGGGCTTCGTGCGTTGCTGTTCTCGGCGATCGGCAAGTTGTGGGCCTACGTGATCCTCGTGCTGGCGCTGCGCATCGTGGGCCTCGACGCCGAGCTCCTCAGCCTCGGGCAGATCTTCGTCGTCTGGGTGATTGTGCTGTTGATCACCTCGATCCCGATCACGCCCGGCGGTATTGGTATCGCTGAGGTGGCGTACATCTTCTTCTTCTCCCAGATGATCGGCAACGAGTACAGCGACCTGATCGCGGCCGGGGTGATCCTGTTCCGCTTGGTGCAGTGGTTCCTGCCGATCCCGATCGGGTGGGCGGCGGTCGGTCTGTGGCGACGCCAGATCAGCAAGGGCCAGCTCCCCGATCCCTTCAAGCTCCCCCAAGGCACCGGCGAAACAGCAGCAGACGAGTAGGGCCCAGAGGGTTTTGGCGGACATGAGCGCATCATGGTGCGCATATGTCCGCCAAAACCCAATCGACTAGGTTGTCTATACAAATCTCACGAGGAGGATGGCAATGGAAGGCCGCTCGATTTCCATGCTCGGCACGGGGCTGATCGCCGACTTCTACACGATGACGCTGCACGGCCAGCGGGGCCGGGACCGAGTCGGCGTGGTGTACTCGCGAAGCAGCGAACGGGGCGAGGCGTTCGCCCAACGCTGGGACATTCCCCGCAGCACCACCAGCATGGAAGAAGCCATCAACGACCCGAGCACCGACGTCGTTGTTGTTGCCCTCCCGAACTTCCTGCACGAAGAAGTCATCACCATGATCGCCGACGCCGGCAAAGCAGTCCTGTGCACAAAGCCGCTGGCTCGGTCTGGTGAAGAGGCCAAGCGCATCCTCGACAAGGTCGAAGCGGCGGGCATCTTCGCCGGCTACCTCGAGGACCTCTGCTACACCCCCAAGACCCTCAAGGCGATCGACGCCGTGAAGGGTGGCTCCATCGGTGACGTCACCTGGGTGCGTTCCCGCGAGACCCACCCGGGTCCACACAGCGCCTGGTTCTGGGACAAGGAGAAGGCCGGCGGCGGCGCCATCGTCGACCTCGGCTGTCACTGCATCGAAATCATTCGCAATTTCGTGGGAAAGGGCAACCGCCCGCTCGAGGTCATGGCGTGGGCCGACACCCTGGTGCACCCGATCGAGGCCGAAGACAACGCCGTGGCCCTGATCCGTTTCGAGTCCGGAGCACTCGGACAGTTCGAGGTCAGCTGGAGCTTCCGCGGCGGCATGGACCTGCGCGACGAGGTTGCAGGCACCGAAGGAACCATCTGGATGAACCATTTCCTGCGCACCGGGTACGAGATGTACACAAGCGGTGGTGGCGACGGGTATGTGGCCGAGAAGCTGGAGTCCACCGAGGGGTGGCTGTTCCCGGTTGGGGATGAGGTGAGCGAACTTGGCTACGTCGACATGTTCACCGACATGTTCAACGCCATGGAGAACGACACCCCCCCAATGGAAACGTTCTACGACGGATACGTCGTCAACGCCATCATGGATGCCGCCTATCGCTCAGCGGAGAGTCGCCAGTGGGAGCCGGTCGATGTGGACTGGCGTGGTGGCGAAACGCCGCGGATCGCCAAGGACATCGCTCGCCACGACGGCCACGCCATCGTCAAGGAAGAGATGCTCCCCGACGGGCGGCGCAAGCTGATGCTGAGCGACAAGGACACCGGCGCCGTCTTTGATCTGGTCACGGACGGTTGAGTCCCGAGTCCACGAAGGTCCGTATCGAGGTTTGGCCCGAGGGTGAATGGGGCGCCACCGTCGGCGCTCGTCTCGCCAACCACCTCGCCGCTCACCCCGGGCTCCGCCTCTGCCTGCCCACCGGCAACACACCGACCCCGGCCTACCGGGCCTTCGCCGAGAGAGGCGGCCGCCTCGACGAAGCCGAAGTGTTCCTTCTCGACGAGTTTGGTCTTCCGCCCGGGCATCCGGCCCGCTGCGACGAGATGCTCCAACGGTCTCTGCTCGGGCTGATCGACACCGCACCGGCCTCGATGCACTCCATCGACGTTGCCACCGACGACGTCGATGCCGCGTGCCAGCAGTATGACTCCGAAGTCGCCGCCGGCGGCCTCGACCTCACCGTGCTCGGGCTCGGCGCCAACGGACACCTCGGACTCAACGAACCCGGATCGGAGCCCGACAGCCCGACCCGGGTCATCGAACTGCACGAGACCACGGTCACCAGTGCCGCCGCCTACGGCAGCGGGGCAACTCCGCAGTGGGGAGTGACGCTGGGGATGGGACCGCTGCTGGCGTCCCGCGAGATCTGGCTGTTGGTCACCGGCGCCGCCAAAGCCGAGATTCTCCACCGGGCGCTGACCGGACCGATCGGTCCCGAGGTGCCAGCTTCCTACCTGCAGACTCACTCCAACGCCGTGGTGCTGGCCGACCACGCCGCCGCGATGCGATTCGAAACGGATTCCTGATGGGTCAATGGCAAGGCGGCGCCATCATCTTCGACCTCGATGGGGTACTGATCGACGCCAACTCGGTCTATGAACGCCATTGGCAGGTGTGGGCGGAGCGCAATCAGGTGCCCTTTGGGGACATCCTCGCCGTCCACCACGGCCGCCCGGCGGCCGGGACCGTTGCGATCGTTGCTCCGCACCTGAATCCCGAACGCGAGGCCGACGAGTACAACCGAAGCTTGCTGGCAGACACCGATCAGAGCGGGGTGCTCGCGTATCCCGGCGCCGTGGAACTCCTCGGCTCCCTGCCGACCGACCGCTGGGCCATCGCCACCAGCGCGCCGCACCAGGTGGCCGTGGCAAGGCTCGGGCACCTCGAACTGCCGCAACCGGACGTCCTCGTCGGCGCCGACGAGGTGGCCCGGGGCAAGCCAAATCCCGATCCCTATCTGTTGGCGGCCCGCGGCTTGGGCTATGTACCGCAACAGTGCCTCGTGGTGGAGGACGCCCCCGCCGGTATTGAAGCCGCGGCTGCGGCCGGAGCCTTCGTTGTAGCGGTGGCAACCACGCACCCGGGGCACGCCTTGCAGGAGGCCGACGCCATCGTTGCCCGCCTGTCCGACCTCAACGTCCGCTCCGACACAGATGGGCTGATCGTGGAATGGCCAACGACGAGGATGGCCCAGCCCCCGATTCTGTAGTCGCGACGGGACGTCGGCTAGAGGCTCGCCCGGGCCAGATTGGCGCCGGCCACCATGTTCTCGAGCTTCACCCGACTCGCCCAGCGGGCAGTCTGCGACAGCCCGCAGTCCGGGGACACACTGAGCCGGTCGGCCGGCACGTAGCGGAGGCACTCGGAGATGCGGGCCGCCACATCCTCGGGTGTCTCGATGTAGTAGTTCTTGACGTCGATGACGCCGACGGCGACGTCTTTCACCTCGGCGACTTCGGCGAGACGATCGAGTTCGGCGAACTCGCGGCTCGCCATCTCGAAATGGATCTCGTCGGCGGCGAGACCGAGGAATGCAGGAAACATGGGCGCGTACCGGCGCGGTGCGACCGCCCGCCCCTTGTAGTTGCCAAAACAGAGATGGGCACCCAGGTAACAGGAGCCGACCACCGGCGCCACGGTGCGGTTGTAGATGTCCACAAGACGCTCCGGGTCCTCACGGTGGGCGTAACAACTCATCGACGGCTCGTCCACCGTGATGATCTCGCACCCGGCGGATATCAAACCCTCCAGTTCCCGCTGCACGATCGGTACCAGCGTCTCGGTGACGGCATACCGATCGGGGTAATCCGCGTTGGGCAGCAGCCGTCCCGAGAGCGTGTAGGGCCCGGGGACGCTGGCCTTGAGGCCGGGGCCCCACGGCGCCAACTCGACCAGGCGTTCGTACTCGGCAACCACGCCAAGCCCCTCCGGCGCGGTGAGTTCGCCGATGATGGTGTGCTTGCCGCGCTGGTCGTGGGCAGGGGGTCCGAAGCGCCGTTCTGTCGAGTGATCCGCAACGATCCCGCCGAGAAACGCATAGAAGGAGAGGTTGAAGTCGAAGCGGCTCTGCTCGCCGTCGGTGATGACATCAACACCAGCCCGTACCTGATCCATGATGGCGGCTGTCGTGGCGTCGGCCTGCATCTCGGCGATATCGGCCGGACCAAAGTCGGCGAGATGCTCGGCGGCGTACTCGAGCCATCCCGGGATCGGATAGCTGCCGATGACGGACGTGAGGATGGGATCGTGTGGCATAGGGGGACTTTACCGATCCACCCGGGGGCGACTCATATCAACACCCTCCTCAGTCCAGCGCGTGGCCGACCGTACCGTTGATGACAAGGCCCCCGTCGACCACGATTTCCTGTCCGGTCATGTAGCGGGACGCCTCAGACGCCACAAATACCACAACGTCGGCGATCTCCTCCTCGGAACCGATCCGACCCAAAGGGATGCGCTGTTCATAGGTGCGCCGCACCTCGGGCGTGTACGCCTTGATGTTGAGCGGCGTATCGGTCGCGCCCGGGGACACCGCATTGACGGTGACCCCGTGGGCGGCAGCTTCGAGAGCCAAGGTCTTGGTCAATCCGACGATGCCGCCTTTTGCGGTGATGTAGGCACCCAGATTCGCTACTACGAGGACGTCGGCAGCCGAGGTGATGTTGATGATCCTCCCCCTTCGCTGGGCATACATGATCTCGGCGGCAGCCCGGCTTCCGTAGAAGTAGCCGTGGAGGTTGGCGGCCAGGAGAGCGTGCCAGTCGTCGTCGCTGGTTTCGATGAGCGGCTTGACCATGAGGCGCGCCGCGTTGTTGACCCAGATGTCCAACGATCCCCACCGCGAGGTCGCCTCGGCGGCAAGGCGTTGGGCAGTACCCGGATCTCCGGTGTCGGCTTGGAGGATGACCGCCTCCCGGCCGGTCTCCTCGATCTGGGAGCGAACCCGCGCGGCACCATCGTGGTCCGAGTAGTAGCACCCGACGACATTGGCCCCTGACTCAGCCAGCGCAACCGCAGTGGCACGACCGATGCCGTTCGACACCCCCGTCACCACGGCGCTCGCCCCGACCAGGGCATTGCGATCAACGCGCTCTTCTGTCGGAGCCGTCATGGTCAATCCCTTCCCTTGCCCCCGCCTATCCGGGGGTCGAGCACGATCTTCATCCCAACGCCGGCCCGAGTGGCAGCAAACGCTCGCTCCCACTGGTCCAACGGAACGACGTCGGTTACGAGAGCGTCGAGGTCCACCAGACCCCCCTCGAGTAATTGCAGGGCGCGACGCCACGACCGCGGCGTGCTCGCATTGCCGGAATTCATGTCGAGTTCGCGATACAGGACCAGATCCAGCGGCACCGTCACCGGCCGGCCGAAAATCCCGACCTGGACGTAGCGCCCGTCCTTGCGCACCGCCGCAAAGGCCGTCCGCGCCCCACCTTCGTGACCCGAAGCCTCTGCGACCACATCGAACTCGCCGAGGTCCGGCGACTCATCAGTTGGCAGCGCGACCCGAAACCCAAGCGACGCGGCCAACACGAGCCGATCGCGGTCCCGTTCGAGGCCTACCACCGTCACCACTCCCCCGGCGGCTCGTGCGGCTTGGGCGGTGAGCATCCCCATAGTTCCCGGACCGACGACCAGGACCGTGTCGCCGGCATTGATGACCGGTGGATCGAATAGGCAGCGAGTGACACAAGCCAGCGGCTCGACCAACGCGCCGGCGTGAGTGCCGACGCTCTCGGGCAGCCGCCACAGACTCCGAGCCGGCAGGGTCAACCAGCGGGCAAACCCACCATCTTCCCGAGAACCGATCGACCGGCGCGCCGCGCAGAGGTTTGGCTTGCCGTCGCGGCAGAAGTCGCACACCTCGCAGTACGAGAAGTACGTTTCGCACGCCACCCGAGCCCCAAGCCAAGCGGCATCGACCCCCTCACCGACCACTGCGACCTCCCCGGTGACCTCGTGACCCATGGTCACCGGAGGCTCGGACGGGAATTCGTCGTCGGCAATGTGCAGATCGGTGCCGCAGATGCCGGTGGCCAGGACTTCGATCAGGACTTCGCCGGGTCCCGGTGGCCGCACCGGCTGGGTCCGCATCCCGAGGTTGCCCGGGCCCGGGGCCAGCTTGCCCACGGCCGGCGTTGTTTCCGGAACAGAGGTCACGCCGCCGCCTCCGAGAACCTGAAGAACCGGGCTGGGTTGAGGCGGAGCATCTGGGCAACAGAATCGTCATCGACGCCCAAGCGAGCCAGGAGCGCAACCACGTCGGTGGCAAGCGCCGCCAAGCCGGGAGTGCCGCCGTAGGCGGTCCACATCGATCGGCGTGCCCCGTCGGTTCCCACCATCACCTGTCCTGCATAGCCCGCCGCCACCGCCTCGGTGACCAGACGCACGGTCCGGTTCTCCTCGTCAATGGGGAAACGGAGTGCCTGGTCGTACTCCAGGTTGACACCGCTCGCCACGAGGTCGAGGTGGTAGCCGATGTCGTCGACCTTGTCGGTGTGGGACAACACCACCCGATTCGGCTCGACCCCGAACTCGGCGATGACTTCCACCTGTTCGACTCCACCGCGCCCCTCCTCGCAGTGGGTGAGGATGGGTGCCCCGGTGGCGATATGGGCCGCCGCGGCGGCGGCAAACACTCGCCGATCCCGAGCATTGAACTTCTCCTGCAGCGTCCCCACCTTGATGAGGCCGGCACGGTGCTTGGTGCGTTCGATCACAGGACCGCGGTAGTCGTATCGGTCGATGCCATCTTCTAGATCGGCAACGAACAACCCTGCCAAGATGTCGGGGTCGGCCTCGTTTGCCCACGACAAACCCGGATACCACTTGCGGGTGTGCAGCCCGGTCGTCGCGATGATGTCGACCCCCGACCGACGACTCGCCTCGGCAAGCCTGATCGGGTCGCGCCCCACCCCGCAGGGCATCGCATCGACCACACAACCGACCCCGACGGCGGCGCACTCGCTGAGCTCAGCAGCCGCTGCCGCTACATCGTTGAGCAGGATGTCGGGGAAGCGATCTTCCACGAGTGGGCAGTCGAGTATCACGTGCTCGTGGGCGTACGTCAGGCCGAGCTGATCAGCGGCCACGTCACCAAGCACGGTGCGCACCGAGCCGTTCACGGCACGTCTTCCATGGACACGATGGCGCCGTCGGACCGCAGCCGCGCTCGAATCGTTTGAGGATCGATCGTTCTGACTTCTCCTCCACCCGCCGCGGCCAACGCGGCAGCGGTACCGGCGGCCTGGCCCATCGCCATGCACTGGGCCATCGAACGAACTGATGCCTGGGCGTCGTGCTCCGCCGAGAAGCACCGGCCCGCGGCAAGGACGTTGACGCCGTCGCGTGGAATCAGGGTTCGCAGCGGAATACCCACCACCTTGCCATCGGGCAGGTACTCCCAATTGGTACCGGTTCCGGCGCCGCCGTGGTGATCTTCGATGGGTGCCCCACACAACCCTATTTGATCGTCGAAATGGCAGGCCGCCAGCACGTCGTCGCGAGTGAGCCGATAGTCGCCGTACACGCGACGGGTTTCCCGCAGCCCAACCTGGCTGGACAGCGCAACTAGTGACGCCCGCTCGTAACCCGGCACCTCGTCGATGAGGAAGCGGACGTACTCGAGGGCTTGGCGGCGACCTTCGATTTCGACCGCGGTCAGCACCTCGGGGTCGGTGGCGTTGCGAAAGTCGCCGGCGGGTGACGGCCGGACCTGATCGATCCGGGTCATCACCGTGGCCGTCATCCCATCGACCGGGGTGACGTGATCGCTGCCTTCGCGGCGTGGCAGGTCGTAGTCGCCGGATTCGGCCGCTTCCCGCATGAGGGCGTGGAGTTGCTCGTTGCCGACCGCACGACGTTTGTCCATGTCGACGTTCGCCATACAGAACGTGGTGGTGAGCGTCTGTGCCGCAGACTGAGTTCCCGCCAGCTCGTAGCCAAACCCGGCGTGGTGGCAGACATCGGCGTCACCCGAGGCGTCGATGACGACCCCCGGTGTGATCGTGATGTGTCCCGCCTTGGTGGCCACGAGCAGCGAATCGATCCGGCCGTCACGCACGACGACATCTTGCATGAAGGCGTGGAGCAGGACCTGAGCGCCGGCGTCGACGGCGAGTTGCTCCCACACCACCTTGAGGTGCTCAGCCAAGTAGGTGATGCCGGTACCGGCGCCGTAGGTATTCGGCCGTTCGACGACGTCGCCGATGGTACGCAGACCGGCAACGACGTCATCGCCGATTCCGGCGACAACCTTGCGGGCCCGCTCACCCGGCGTGTAGAAGCCGTAGAACGTATCGAGCACCGCCGTCGAGTTGCCGCAGAGGAACGGCAGCTTCTCGATGAGCAGCGTCCTGGCCCCGTTGCGCGCCGCGGCAATCGCCGCCGACGATCCGGCGGCCCCGGAGCCGACGACAACGACATCAAACCGTCCGAACGTGGTTGGGCTGGTCAAGGTCGGCTCGGCTCCTAGTGGACGTACGGTGCCAGCACATCGCGTGCCAGGAGGAATCCCCGCTTGACCAATTCGTCTGTCGCCTCAAAACCACGGTCTTCATGCTCGATGATGATGGGGCCGTCGTAGCCGACCCGGTACAGAGCCGAGAAGACGACGCCCCAATCGACATGACCCAACCCGGGAAGCCGCGGTACCTGCCACCCGATGCCGGAGGAAAGGCTCCCGTTCTCGTAGAGCCCGGTGTAGTCGATCATCACGTCCTTCGCTTGGAAGTGATAGAAGCGCTCACCGAACTCCATGATGGCTCGCTCCATGTCGATCATCAGCCAGATGAGGTGCGAAGGATCGAAGTTGAGCCCGATCGTCTCCCCAAACTCCTCGAGCATGAGCCGCCAGATCCTGGGGTTGTAGGCCACGTTGTGGCCGGAGGGCCACTCGTCTTTCGAGAAGATCATCGGGCAGTTCTCGATGGCGATCCTGACGCCGTTGTCCTGCGCACACGAGATGATCTCGGGCCAGACCCGAGTCGCCTTCTCCCAGTTCTCGTCTTGGGTGAGAGCACGGTCGGCGCCGATGAAGGTGTTGACGACACCAACGTCCATCTTGCCCGCAGCGACGATCACCTTCTTGAGATGATCGATGACCATTCTGGCGTGCTCGGGATCGGGTTCGAGGGGGTTGGGGTAATACCCGAGTCCGGAGATCTCAAGGCCCCGGCGGTCCATTTCGTCGACGATTCCAGAGGCCTCGGCGTCCGATATGCCGTCAACGTCGACGTGGCTCGTCCCGGCGTAGCGGCGGGTGTCACCACTCGAAGCCGGCCAGCAGGCGATCTCGATCGTGGTGAACCCGTTGGCGGCCGTCCAGTCGGCGACCTCGTCGAGCGGCATCTCGGGCAACGGTGCGGTCAGCAATCCGAGTTTCATTCAGCTCTCCTCATCTCTCAACAGAGATCCAGCGTTGTTCGTTCGAACTGCGGGCCACGGCTTCGGTGACCAGCAGGGCGTCGTGTCCATCGGCGAAGGTTGGATAGGTGGGTTCCGTCGAGGGCCCGCCGGCGAGCACGTCGGCGTAGACCTCGGCGAACAGAGCGCGGAAGGTGTCGGGGTAGCCCTCGACATGACCACCGGGGTAGCCGATCACTCGGGCCGCCTCCGGGCTGGCCAGCGACGGGTCGCGCTGGCTGACCTCGTTGGGGCGGCCCCGATGACCGATCCACAGGAGGTCGGGGTTCTCGGAGAACCACGACAGCGCCGACTTGCTCCCGTCGACCTCGATCGATACCGAGTTCTTGCGACCGGCCGACACCTGGGAGATGGTGAACACGCCACGGGCACCATTGGCGAATCTCAACAGGACTCCGGCGGCATCGTCCGAGGACATCGGCTCCTCGATCAGGTCGGCATCGGCGGCGACGGCAGCAAACGTCTCGACCGGTCCGGCTGGGTGGGTGCGCACCGGGACCAGAGTGTGGAGATCGGCCATGACCTCGACCACGTCGGACCCGGTGATGAACCGGGCCAGGTCGAGCCAGTGCGATCCGATGTCGGCAACCGCCCGCAACCCGCCGGCCTTGTCGGGTTCGAGTCGCCAGTTCCAATCGGTCTGGAGCAGCAGCCAGTCTTGGAGATAGCTGCCGTGAACCAAGCGCGGCGTGCCGATGTCGCCCGAGGCCACCAACGACATAGCCTGGTGACAGTTCGGGTAGAAGCGGATGTTGAAACACACCGCGTTGATCAGTCCGGCGGTGTCGGCCCGAGCCACGAGGTCGGAGGTGTCAGCCGAGTTGAGTGCCAGCGGCTTCTCGCAGACGACGTGCTTGCCGGCGTCGAGCGCCAGCCTCACCTGATCGGCGTGCGCGTGGTTGGGACTGGCGATGTGGATGACGTCGATCTCAGGATCCGCGGCAAGTTCCGCCAGGCTGTCGTAGACCTTGGGCAGGTTGGCCGCATCGGCCTTGGCCCGGGCCCGCTCCGGGCTGGAGCCGACCACCCCGGCGACATCGATGCCCAAGCGGCGGAGGGCTTCAATGTGGGCCACACCGATGAAGCCGACGCCGACCACGCCGGCTTTGATATCGCTCAGTCGCATGCTGGACCGTTCCTCCTCATTGTGTTGCCGAGATGCGGGTGTAGAGCCAGGAGAGACCGATGATGATGGCGCCGTAGAGCATCTGTTGGATCGCTTGGCCGGCACCGAGGAAGGTCAGCAGCGACTGGAGCACACCGAGGATCAGTGCCCCCAGAATCGTCCCGGTGTAGGTGCCAACACCGCCGAAGATCGAGGTCCCTCCGATCACCGCGGCCGCCACGGAAGGCAGTAGGAAGGCGCCCGCCAACTGCAGGTCGACGGCGCCGACCCGCCCACCGAGCAGAAGTCCGGCGATGGCCCCAAAAACCCCCGCAATGATGTAGACGACGATGAGCACTTGCCAGGCTCGCATCCCGGAGAGGCGAGCGGCAATCCCGTTGTCGCCGATGGCGTAGAGGTTCCGTCCGAACCCGCTGCGACGCAGCATGTAGATCACAAAGATCGACAACACCGCCCACACGACCACCGCCCACGGAATGCTCCTCCCAAAGAAGGAACCACCCCCCAGGGTGCGAATGAAATCGCCCATCCGGGTCGAACCCGAGAAGATCGTCTGAGCCCACGAGGTGAACAGCCCAAGCAGGATGCCCGCCATCGCAAGCGTCATGATGAGCGGGTTCACCTGGAAGACGCCGACACCGATCCCGTTGGCGGCTCCGGCGAGCACCCCAACAGCCAGGCCGGCGATGATCGCGAAGGCCGCACCCTTCGGCGACTGGTTTGCGGCCACGTAGGCGGCGCCGGTGGCGATCATCGCAGCGGACAGGTCGATGCCGCCGGTGAGCATCAGGATGGTCTGGCCGGCGGCAAGCACCCCGATCGGCACTGCAAAGAGGGCCGAGTTGCGCAACCCGTTGATACTCAGATAATTCGATTCCACCGCACCCGTCATCAGAATCAGAAAAATGAGTACGCCGATGAGCACGAGGTGGGGGTGGGTCGCCAGGTAGCGCGCACTCCGATGCCACACTGTCGGCTGGCTCGGATCGGACTTCACGTCGGCGCCCGAACTGAGGTCGGTACTCATACTCGCCTCCTCCGACGCCACTCGATGAGCCCGGTCACCATCATCACCACGACGATCAGGACACCCTGAACGATCTGGGCCCGGTTGGGGTCAACCCCCATGGCGGTGAGGATCGGGTTGAGGAAGAAGAGAATCAGCCCGGCCGGCACGACCGCGATCACAGAGCCGATCCCACCGGTGAGAGCCACCCCGCCGAGCACGATGGCCGCAACCGAGTTCAGGGTGGCATTGCCTCCCACGGCTGTGGGGTTGCCCCGCCCGGCAATCGCCGTGAGCGCCAGCCCGGCCATGGCTGCCAGGGCGCCCCCGACGGCATATGACACGATCTTGACTCGTGCCGCTCGGATCCCGGACAGGTAGGCGGCGGTCTTGTCGCTCCCCACGGCATAGAGCGAAAGCCCACTGCGAGTCTTCCCAATCCACCAGGCCACGATGAGGATCACCACGCTGATCAGAATCGCCGCCGGGTACGGATTGGAGCCGATCCCGCGCGGCGATCCGGTAAAGAGCCAGCGGAACCCTTCGCTGGTACCGCCGCCGGGATTGGGTAGGACCGCCAGGGCAAGCCCCTGGAAGAAATAGAGTGAGCCGAGGGTGATGACGATGTCCGGCACTTTCGACGTCGTGATGATCCAGCCGACGCCGGCATTGATGGCAGCGGCAAGGAGCAGAATGATGACGCCGATGACGAGCGTCGTCGCCAGCGGTTGGCCCTCCATGAACCGCGCCGCCGTGACGTTGGTGAGCACCATCATGCCGCCGACCCCGAGGTCGATGCCCCCGGCGATCACGATCACGGCTTGGGCAGCCGCCAGGAACACAAGCGGCGCGCCGTTGTTGATGATCGAAGCAAGCTGGAACGAGCCGAATGCCGGAATGAGCGTCGAGTAGTAGGCGACGAGCACCACCAGGAGGATCCACACTCCGAAGGTCCAGCCGTGGCGACGCAGCCAACGTCGCCAGGCAGCCTGGGTTCCGGTAGCAAGCGCGTCCGGCGTCGTGGCCGTCAAGTTCTCGCCTCCTCGAGTCCGTGGGCGGAGGTGAGCATCACTTCCTCCGTTGCGGTCTTGGCATCCTGCTCGTGAACGATGCGGCCGTTGTACATCACGAGAACTCGGTCACAGACCAGCGGGATCTCACGCAGTTCGCTGGTATAGAGGAAGATGGACGATCCATCAGCGGCCAACTCGCGCAGCAGGTCGTAGATCTGGGCCTTGGTTTGGATGTCGATGCCGCGGGTCGGATCGAAACACAACAGGGTGCCGAAACCCGAGGCCAGCCAGCGACCGATGGTGACCTTCTGCTGGTTGCCCCCCGAGAGGCGTTGCACCTGGCTTCCGGCGCGCACATCGATGTCGAGCCGATCGACGGCACGGTCGACCCGTTCCGTCTCGTCCCCGGCAAGCGTGAACCACTTGCTCGCCCGGTTGTATAGGGGTGTTGAGAGGTTCACACGAACCGAACGCTGGGGAAGCAAAGCCTGCTGTCGATCAGCCGGAACCAGCACCAGCCCCTTGCGAATCGCGTCGTAGGGCGACCGAGCGTTCATGGGCCGGCCGTCGACGAGCAACTCCCCAGAGCTGGGTCGATGGTCACCAGAAAGCAGTTGGAACAACTCGTCCTGACCTTGCCCTTCGAGGGCGGTCAGCCCAAGAATCTCGCCTTGGCGCAGTTGGAATGAGACGCCGTTGACCTTGTCGCGCAACCGGACATCCTTGAGTTCGAGCACAACGGGGGTGTCGAATGAGACGGCAGCGACTGCGGCCTCTGCGGTCGGCGTTGATTCTGCCGCCGCTTCCTCGCTCAATTCCTTGACCAGATCCTCGCCGAGCATCGCGGTGACGAGTTGGGCTTCGTCGACACCGGCAAGGTCGAAGTCGGCCACATTGGCTCCGTTGCGCAGAATGGTGGCGCGGTCACACATCTCGAGAACCTCGCCGAGCCGATGGGAGATGAACAGGACCGATCGGCCTTGCTCCTTCCACGCCCTCATCACGCCAAACACGTACTCGGCCTGGTCGGTGGTGAGTGCGGCGGTGATTTCATCCAGCATCAAGAGTTGGGGGTCGTGGGCCAGGGCCCGAGCGAGGTCGAGCAGTCGCAGCACAGCCAGTGGCACATCACTCACCAGGAGCTCGAGGTCGATGTGACCGAGGTTCATGCGTTCCAGCCAAGGCATCACATCGCTGGGGCTGAGGCGAGAGATGCGCAGGTTCTGGGCCAGGGTCAGATCGGGGATCAGCGATGGGTCCTGGAACACAGTGGCGATCCCGGCGGACCTGGCATCGGTCGGCTTGCGGAGGCGCACCGGTTCGCCGTGCACCGACGTGGTCCCGGCGTCAGAGGTGATGACCCCGGAGAGGATCTTGACCAGTGTGCTCTTGCCGGCGCCGTTGGCGCCGAGCAATGCATGGATCTCGCCCGGTTGAACAGTGGCGTCGGCAGAACGAAGCGCGACCACGGGTCCGTAGCTTTTGGCGATTCCCTGCGCACTGAGCAGGGCCTGACTGGCTTCAGTCACATCGAGATCCTTGCGGAAGAAGGTTGGTGGGTGCCGGGCTCCCGAAGGAGCCCGGCACCAGCATTGCGGTCGGTTAGATCACTCGCCGGGGCCTAGGCAGGCAACGACCTGATCTGCGGTGTAGCTGACGTAGGGCTCGATCTCCATGTACGAGGACCAACCGGCGGTCAGGCCGGGCACGAACACAGCTTCGAGGTCGGCTTGCTCAACGATGACGGCCGGAGTGAGGAGCGTCTGTTGGTCGACGTTCTGTCCCTCCAGGACGTTCAACGCGATTGCGGCGCCAACGCCGCCGATCGACGGCGGGTTACTGACTGCGGCGCCGGAGAGGCCATCACCTTGGAGGGCGATCAACTGTCCGACGAATTCGTTGTTGTCCGCGCCAACGACCGGCACATAGTCGACACCTGCCACTGCGAACTGCTCAACGACGGTGTAGTCGATACCGGATGTCCAGATCCCGTCGACCTCCATGGTCGTCAGAATCTCGAGCGCCTGCTGGGCACCCACGCTGGGGTCCCAACCGGTCCAGTTCTCATACACGACCTCGATGTTCGGGTAGTCCGCCAGAGCTGCATCCCAGCCCGTGTCACGGTCGGTGTCGGCCGAAGCGCCGTCCGCGCCGCGCATGTAGGCGACCTTGCCTTCGCCGCCGAGTGCCTCGAACAGCCAGCGTGCGCCAACTTCGCCGTACTCGACCTGGTTGTTCGCGACGAAGTACGCGCTGGGGGCCGTCACCGCTTGGTCAACGGAGATGACCGGGATTCCCTGTGCGGCCGCTTCCTCGATCACATCGTCGAGCGCCGATCGGTCCGCCGGGTTGATGATGATGGCATCAACGCCCTGCGAGATGAGCGTCTGGATGTCGGCGATCTGGCCTGCAACATCGGTGTTGCGGTTCTGCAGAACTACCTTGTCGACGTTGCCGCGAGCGAGCGCCTCGGCCTTGATGGCACAGATCATCTGCTCACGCCAGGCGTTGCCGACGAGGGTGTTCGACACACCAAGTGTGAACGTCTCGTCGGACATGGCTTCGGTCGTCGTGGTTTCGCCGCCACTCGCAGCGGCCGTGGTCGTGGTCTCGCCGCCGCTGGCAGCGGCCGTGGTCGTGGTCGCGTCGTCGTCATCGCCACAGGCGGCAACAACCATCGCAAACACGGCGAGCACGGCGAGCCACCTCACCCAGCTTGCCTTTCCTGTCTTCATCTGTTCCTCCTCCTAGTTTCCTTCTCTGTCTGACTCGTCAACAGCGCCGGGACGCTGCCAACGTTGATCTCGTGGTCCTCCCGGGGGGTCTCGCTCCGCAGCCCGCAGCGTCATCCGACGGCCTCCCTGGTCGAGAGGCCCCGGTCGACGGCGACGGGAGCGAGCACATGTTCGATGATCATTGCCGCGGCTCCGGTGATCCCGGCGCGGTCACCGAGCGAACTCGGCACGATTCTGAGGTCCGCGGTCGATAGGGCCGTCGAGCGGCCGTAGACCGTCTCCCGGATCCCGGCCATCAACTCTTCACCTGCGGTCGCCACGTCGCCACCAATCATGATCACCGCGGGGTTCAAGAGGTTCACGATGGCGGCCAGCACCCGACCGACGAGCCGGCCGGCGTTACGGATGAGTTGCACCGCATCGGTGTTGCCGGCACGCACCAGCCGAACGACATCGCGGCCGTTCTTCGTGTCATGGCCCATCACCGTGAGTTGGTTGGCAAGCGCTCCCCCGCCGGCCGATGCCTCCAGGCAACCGAGGTTGCCGCAGCGACACAACACGTCGTCGGGGCCGACATAGACATGGCCGATGTCACCGGCGGCGCCGAGTGCGCCCCGGTGAATGTGGTTGCCGAGAATCATGCCTGAGCCGATTCCGGTGCCCATCTTGATGAAGAAGAGATCGTCGACTGGCGCCTGGAGACGCCAGTGCTCGCCGAGCGCCATGATGTTGACGTCGTTGTCGACGAGGGCGGGGGCGTCGTATCTGTGGACGAACCGATCCGCAATCGGATACCCATCCCACCCAGGCATGATCGGCGGGTGCACCGTGCGCCCTGCCGCGAACTCAACGGGGCCGGGTACTCCGATCCCGGTGCCACGCACGTCCGTGGTCGTCCTACCCAGTCTGACCAGCATGGCATCGAATTGCTGCTCGACCCAGGAAAGCACGTCCTCCGGACCGGCCCCGATCGCAATGTCCCGCCGCTCCTCGGCCAAAGCGTTGCCGCCCAGATCACTTACCGCGATCCTGCTGTGGGTTGCTCCGAGATCGGCAACGAGCACCACCCCGGCGTCGTGATTGAACCCGAGCACGGCGGGCGGACGGCCTCCGGTCGATGGGGCTTCGCCTACTTCGAGCACCAGATCATCGCCCATCAGGACATCAATCCGCTGCGCAATGGTGGATCTGGCGAGACCGGTGGCCGCGGCCAGTTGAGCCCGGGTGGTGGCGTCGCCTGAGCGAATCAACTCGAGAAGCTGACCGGGCGAGCCGACGGCCGCGCCCTGCTCGATCGAGCCATAGGTTCGGTCTCGGGTGGCCATAGTTCCGTCAGGTAAGCAGAGGCTTTTGTTTGTGTCAACTACAAAAGCCCCACGCTTATGTAGTAGATAGTCGGGCAACATCGACAGGGTCATGGCGCATCATCCGACGGCTGGTGATCCGAGAACGCCAACCGAGCCACCCGCCTGGCATGCTCGGCATAGGCTCCATCGAACAGTTCGGCCGACCGCTCCACACCAACCACGGAACTGGAGGTGATCACCGGAGGAAGCTGCTCGCGCTCGACCAGGATGGCCGCCGTTTGCACCTTGATCTCGTTGACGATCGCCGCATTCGCCACCGTGGAGACCGGGCCGACGGGCGTGTCGACACCATCTAGTTTCACCGCCGCATCACCCACCGGGACGCAGATGTCGATGACGATGCCGGCGTGGTCGAGCAGCCTGGTCCCTGAGTCGTGCTGCGACGACCCGGCCATCGAATGCTCGACCGCAGTGACGGCCACGACCTTCATGCCGCGGTCGCGGGCACCCATCGCGATCTCGATGGGAACCGCCGTCGTTCCCGACGAGGAGAAGACGATCATCAGATCGTCCGACCCAAACTCGAAGTTGCTGAGAATCACTTCGGCGAGGCCGGAGACCCGCTCGATGAACATGGCCTGCCGCTGCCCGTTGACGCCGGTGACCTGGGTGTGGAAGGTCATCGACAACTCCGCCATGGGATGGAACCCGGGATACGAGCCGTAGCGAGGGAACATCTCTTCGAGAGGGATTCGAGAGTGGCCGGTGCCGAAGAGATGGACCATGCCCCCGGCGCCGATCGCGGCGGCCGAAAGCTCTGCGACCGCTGCGATCGCGTCCATCTGCGAGGCCTCGATCCGGTCGAGCACGACGCGGGCCGCGGCCAGCCACCTGCCTCCAAACCCCATCGCACTCACGCTGCCTCGACCCCCGAGCGACTTGTCTAGACAACCAAGCTAGCACGCACCACGGCGCGGTATGCTCGGCGAGATGAGCGGAAGGCGCACCCCTCGCTACGAAGAGATCGCTTCGTATCTGCGCGAGTTGATCGCGGCCCGCGAACCGGGCGATCGCTTGCCGTCGGAAGCAGAACTCTGCCAACGGTTTGGTGTGAGCCGGATGACTGCCCGCCATGCCGTGCAGACCCTCGAACAGGAGCACCTCCT
>Ga0209567_10000700_pt1 | contig 18242 bp, 20 predicted proteins | sample COG_12_FD_184756 | JGI IMG/M metagenome (GOLD analysis project Ga0209567, IMG submission 184756) | Pelagic marine sediment microbial communities from the LTER site Helgoland, North Sea, for post-phytoplankton bloom and carbon turnover... | ecosystem: Environmental > Aquatic > Marine > Neritic...
GCTTCGCTCCGAAGCTGCTTGGTCGTTCCAAGAGGGAGGCAAACATGCACGCAGCAACTCAAACCAAGTCCACACCCAGGTCGCTGCAAGCGGTATTTGCCCCTGGACCCGAGCACTGGGTCGGCGATGGCTTCCACGTCAAGACCGTCTTCTGGCCTCAGCTCGACGCCCAGATGTTGAGCCCGTTCCTTCTACTCGACCATGCGGCGCGCAAGCACTTCGATGCCTCGCCTTGGCGGCGGGGCGTGGGCGAGCACCCGCACCGAGGGTTCGAGACGGTGACGTTCGCCTACGAAGGAGAGATCGAGCACCGCGACTCTGCGGGCGGCGGTGGCCGAATCGGGCCAGGCGACGTGCAGTGGATGACAGCCGCGTCGGGCGTCGTGCACGAGGAAAAGCACTCGCAAGCATTTTCGGAACGGGGCGGCCACTTCGAGATGGTTCAGCTTTGGGTGAACCTGCCGGCGAGCAAGAAAATGAGCGAGCCGCGGTACCAGCCACTGCTCGATCGCGAGTTTCCCCGCTTGCGGCTCGGTGCGGCCGAGGCGCGCCTGGTCGCGGGCAATCTCGGCGGCGAGCTAGGCCCCGCTCGAACGCATACCCCGATCACGACTTTCGATCTTCGGTTTCACGAAGACGGGACCTCGGAGCTCGATCTCCCCGCCGGCTGGACGACGCTCGTCTTCCCGCTCGAAGGAGATGTGACTGCAGGGCCGAATCGGGAGCCGATCGCATCACGACACTTTGGCGTATTCGACCGCGACGACGATGGCGCGGTGCAGCTCCATGCGAGCAAGGGCGCCAGCGTCCTGGTGCTCGCCGGCGAACCCATCGATGAACCCGTCGTGGCCTACGGGCCTTTCGTCATGAACACACGAGAAGAAATCGGACAGGCCTTCCGCGACTATCAAAGCGGCAAGATGGGCCACTTGCTTTGAACCTGAGGAACAAAAGACATGGGAAAACTAGTTGAAGGCGTCTGGCGGGACATTTGGTACGACACCAAGAGCACGGGCGGGAAGTTTGTCCGGGCCAACGCCAAGTTCAGGAACTGGATCACACCCGACGGCAAGAATGCACCAAGCGGCAAGGCGTTCAAAGCTGAGCCCGGGCGCTATCATCTCTACGTGTCCTATGCATGCCCCTGGGCGCATCGCACGCTGATCTTCCGAAAGCTCAAAGGGCTCGAAGACATGATCGGTGTGTCGGTGGTGAATCACTTCATGGGGGCCCAGGGCTGGACGTTCCACGAAGGTGACGGGGTGATCCCCGACCCAGTGCTGAATGCAGGGTTCCTACACGAGGTCTACACCGCGGCCGATCTCCGCTTCAGCGGGCGGGTCACGGTGCCTGTGCTTTGGGACAAGAAGACCGGCACCATCGTCAGCAACGAGTCCTCGGAGATCATCCGCATGTTCAACAGCGCGTTCGATCATCTGGGGGCAGAGCCCGGCGACTTCTATCCCGAGGCGCTGCGCGACGAGATCGACCAAGTGAACGAGCGCATTTACCATACGCTCAACAACGGGGTGTACAAGTGCGGCTTCGCCACGACCCAGGAAGCCTACGAAGAAGCGCTCGTGGCGTTGTTCGACACGCTGGACTGGCTCGAGGAGCGGCTCTCCAGTCAACGGTATCTGGTGGGCGATCAGATCACCGAAGCCGACTGGCGGCTCTTCACCACGCTGGTGCGCTTCGATTCGGTTTACGTCGGCCACTTCAAGACGAACCTGCGCCGGATTGCCGACTACCCGAACCTCTGGGCCTACACGCGCGAGCTCTACCAAGTGCCGGGCGTCGAGGGCACCGTGAACATGCACCACATCAAGCAGCACTACTACGGCAGTCACGAAAGCATCAATCCAACCCGCATCGTTCCCATGGGCCCCACGATCAACTTCAACGAGCCCCACGGCCGCGACAAGATCTCCACCTCGTTCATCGACGCCGCCCAATAGGAAAAGGGGACAGTCCCCTTTTTGAAAGGGTTAACTTAACCCCTCGAAAAAGGGGACTGTCCCCTTTTTAGTGCCCAGAGGGCTAGGAGGGCGGTGGTGACCTCGTAGGCGATGGCGGCGGTGTTGTAGGGGTCGATGGTGCCACTGATGACGACGGCGAAGATTCGGGCGGTGGCGTAGCCGGTGAGAGCGGTGAGCATCACGAGGAGGCCGGTGCGGACTTGGATCTTTTGGAGGGCCGCGGCGACGAAGAAGAGGCCGAGCGCCATGGGGAGGCCTCCGTACTCGGCGCGCACCTCGATGACCGAGCTCGGCGTGGGCATCGCGAGGCCGCTTTCGATGCCGATGGTGGCGGGATGAATGAAGCACACCAGGCCGTGCACGAAGAAAACTAGGCCGGTGACCGTGAGAAGGATGCGCGCGAAGAGCATGGAAACTCCGGATAGTGTATTCTCCGCCTCGGTTCCAGAGGAAGCCTTGGAGATTCATGCACACCACGACCCCAATCAGCCGAAACACGAGCCTCCCGGTGGCCGTCGCCCTACTCTGCGCGGCCTCGATCACCGGGTGCAGTCGCAGCGTCGCCCTGCCGCCATTGGTCGACGGGCCTGCCACCCCACAGATTCCGGGAAAGTTCGTCTGGCACAATCTCATTACCAGCGACGGAGAGGCCGCGCGCCAGTTCTACGGCGAGCTCCTTGGTTGGGAGTTCGAGGTCAAGGATGACGGCCGATACAGCGTCATCAGGTACCAGGGACAAAATCTGGGCGGGATCCTCGACACCAGCAAGGAGGGCAAGGCGCTCAAGGGAGGGCACTGGCTGAGCGCGATGTCGGTGCCGGACCTCGACGCCACCCTGGCAGCCGTCGACAAAGCCGGTGGGAAGCAACTCGAAGCACCGGTCGAAGTCTCCGGGGTGGGCCGCGTGGTCACGGTCGAGGACGCAGACGGAGCACTACTGCATCTCTTGTCTTCCGATCGGGGCGACCCGCCTGACGTCGAACCCGCGGTTCACACCTGGCTCTGGCACGAGCTCCTGGCGAACCACGCCGACAAAGCGGTCGAGTTCTATCAAACCGCGTTCGGGTACCGCGTCGAAGCCTTGAAGAAGAAACCGAGCTCCGAGTACCGCGTCTTGTGGAACTCGGGCGATCCGCGCGCGGGCGTCCTGCAAAACCCATTCGAAAAAACGCGCTCGGCCTGGATTCCCTACATTCGCGTCGACGACCCTGCGGCACTTGCGGAACGCGTCCCTGGGCTTGGCGGCCGTGTGGTCGTGGCTCCGCGGCCTGAGGTACGCGAGGGAACCCTTGCCCTGGTCCTCGACCCTTCCGGCGCACCGATTGCACTCCAGAAATGGTCACCTGAGGAGGAGGTGAGCCCATGAAACGCATCCTCGAACGGATCGTGCTCCTGACCGTTTTGGTCTTCTGCTTCGCGGCCGCGAGCTGCTATGCCTCAGGCGGCTACGTCGGCTACGGATACGGCTACAGCCAAGACTACTACGGCGACGTGTTCTACAGCGCACCGATCGACCGCTACGGATACGGGTTCTACGGGCATCCCTAGGGGGGCCTGCTCAGGAATGTTCGGCGGTGTCGGCAATGCGGGTGCGAAGTGCGCGGACCGTCTTGCCGGCGGCCTTTTCGTTTTCCCGGCTGAATACCGAAGAGGGCAAGGGCATGTCGGGGTCGACGTAGATCTTGAAATCGACCTCGGTGCCGGCACCGCCGTCGACCGGGGTCAGACGCCAGCTGGCGCTGAAGGCGTCCATGTTGCCCTCGAGCAGTCGAGCCTCGATCACGCGGGTCTCCCCTTCGGGCGCGGTTTCCGAGAGCTTGAGTTGCCCCCAGAGCGTGAAGGTCCCCGAAGCTACACTGACTTCCATGTAGACCATCGCTCGATTGCCGCGCTGTGCGAGCACCTTCGACTTGGTGAAGTTCGGCATGAAGTGGGCGTAGTTCGCGTAGTCGACCACGACCGGGAGGACCTGCTCGATCGGCTTGTCGATCACCCCGACCGCGTGACCCCAGGAAATGTTGGAGCCTTCTTCGCTGATCTGCGCCGTGCGAATTTCGGGCTCGCCCGCCGCGTGGACGGGGCTGGTCGCCAGGAGCAACGCCGCCGCCAGTAAGCCTAGGGAAGTTACCTTACTCATCTGCGAAGTTTGCCTAGGGTGACCATAAGAATCCATTTCGTGCCTCCGTCTCGGCACGAAGGGACTGCAGGGTGCGTGCCACCCGTAGCTGAGTCAGACCAAGCATCAACAAAATCGGAAGTTTAGCGCGATTCCGCTCGCATTGTGTGTTCGCGCAACCCTGCCAGAAATGTCCGACCGGCTACTGAAGTAGCTACTCCCTAGGGCCTAGCGAACCGAGAGGGAAACCACGCATTCCTCGGGGATGGTGCCGCCGCTGCCGCCAGTGCCTGCGGTGCCGCCGGTTCCAGCTCCACCGCCACTACCGGCCGTTCCGCCGGTGCCGCCCGTCCCTGCGGTGCCGCCGGTGCCGCCACTCCCTGCGGTGCCGCCGGTTCCTGCAGTGCCACCAGTTCCTGCGGTTCCGCCAGTTCCCGCGGTGCCGCCAGTTCCTGCAGTGCCGCCAGTTCCTGCAGTGCCGCCAGTTCCTGCAGTGCCGCCAGTTCCTGCAGTGCCGCCGGTCCCTGCGGTGCCGCCGGTTCCTGCAGTGCCGCCCGTACCGCTGGTGCCGCCATTGCCTGCGGTGCCACCGCTGCCTGCGCTACCACCGTTGCCGCCCGTGCCGCCGGAGCCGTCGTCCGGGACGCAATGCACGTTGATCGTCCAGAAGTCGTCGCAGTACTTGAAGTCGTCGTCGGAGACTTCGACCGTGATCTCTTCTAGATCGGCCTCGCCGCAGGTGAAGATCGTCTCCGCTGCATCCGGATCGTCGAATGAACCGCCGGTTGCCGACCAACTGTATGCAAACGCGTCGCCCTCTTCGTCGCTGGCCTGGGCCTGCACCTCGAGCGCATACCCGGTTGCGGTCTGGAGCGGGGCGACGATGACCTTGTCTAGCTCGGTACAGATGTTGAGTTTGCCATTGACCCGAACGCCGCCAAATTGCTGGGCGACCTTGCAATTGAGCGTGACGTCAACCTCGGTGCGGACACCGGCTTGCACATCGAACTCCGCGTTGCCACCGCACATGAGCGTGCCGTCGACCGAGCTCGCGATCATCTCGACGAGGTAGGGCCCACCCTCCGGCAGGCCAAAGGTCTCGACCGAAGCGGTGGACCCGGGCGCGCTGGTATTGATGGTGCCAGTCATATCCGGCATGCCATCGCCGCTGATGGTATAGCTCACCTCGTCGATGACGGCGCCGTCATCCACTTCGAGATTGATGCGCAAGAAGGCCGCGCAGGGATCGAACTCCCCGCTGTTGCTTTCGCAGCCGAGCGCCGCTAAGGCAAAAACAAGGGACCAGGCAAGCGCCTGTAACGAGCTCCGGTTCATCTTCGTTTCCTCGGGGCAATCTCCGGCGGGAGGGGTAGAAAACCGCCGGACTCCCTGCGGGGGGCAGGAGGAACGAGTCTACCCTCAAGATGGGTCGGCTCGTCAATAGGCCTCTTTCGCAGACGCCGAGAATTGTTCGAAGAATCGCCCAGGAATTGGTCGATTTGTGAGCTTGTTCACAGCTCGTACAGAGGCTACCTATCCGCCCGATATGCTCGATACCTCGCCACTCGATGGAAAGCGCTGCCTCGTGACCGGCGGCGCCGGGTTTCTCGGCCGAAATCTCGTGGCAGCACTGCGCTCCAAAGGATGCCCGGTGCACGTCCTCGACACGGCCGCGTCACCGGGGCCTCAGGACGGCGTGTGCTGGTTCCAGGGTGACGTACGAAGCCGCGCGGACGTGCTCTCCGCGTCTAGAGACGTCGACACGGTGTTCCACACGGCGGCGGTGATCGAAGCGCTGACGCATGCGCGTCGTTCGGTAGCGCGGACCATCGAGTCGATCAACGTCGGTGGAACGCGAAACGTAATCGGCTCGGCACGAGAGAGCGGCGCCCGGCGCCTGGTGTACACCAGCTCGATCGTGGCCTCGTTCTGTATGGACGCGGCGGGAAGCGACGAGTCCGCTCCGTACAGCACCTCGCGCGACCTCTACACGAGCACCAAGATCGCCGCCGAGCGTGCTGTGCTCGATGCGAACGGGAAGAGCGGACTGCTGACCTGCGCAATTCGTCCGGGCGGGATCTATGGCCCGGGCGAGCGAATGACCTACGGCCGACTTGTGCGCGCACTCAAAATGGGGGTACCCCTGGTGGTCTTTGGCGACGGCAGCGCACGACTCGACTACGTCTACATCGATAACCTCGTCGACGCGCACCTTCGGGCGGCCGAACGCCTGGTTGAAGGCTCGCCAGTTTGCGGAGAGGCGTACTTCTTGAGCGACGAAACACCGATCAACGCGGGCCAATTCAGCATCGAGCTCGTGAAGCACATGGGCCTCGAGGCCCCGCTCGTGCGCGTGCCGGGTCGGGTCGCCCGGGCGGTGGGCGCGGCGATGGAGCGAATCTATCAGGTTCTCGGGGTTGCGAAGCCGCTCTTCACGGTGGCGAACGTGAAGCTTTGCGACATCGACCACTACTTCTCGATCGACAAAGCCAGGCGGCACCTGGGCTATGAGCCCCTCGTCGACACTGAAGAAGGCCTCCGGCGAACCGCCGCCGAAGCCCGCGAATACTACGAGAGTCTCTGACCGACTAGCGCCGCGACGGGGGCTGTTCTATTCCGGGGGTACCGATGATCCTCACCGAGCAGCAAGAGATGATTCGCGAGTCGGCCGCGCGGTTCGCCGAGGAGCGGTTGGTGCCAAACAGCCGCAAGTGGGAAGCAGCCCGGGCGGTCGACCCGAGCGCGCTTCGCGAGATGGGCGAGCTCGGCTTCATGGGAATGACCGTGCCCGAGGCCTATGGCGGTGCGGGCCTCGACTACGTATCGTACGCGCTGGCGCTGATGGAAATCGCCGCGGGCGACGGTGCCGTGTCGACCATCATGAGCGTCAACAACGCCCCGGTTTGCGCCATCTTGCAATCGGCTGCGAGTGAGACGCTGCGGCAGAAGTACTTGAAGCCCTTGGCCGCGGGCGAAATGATTGGCGCGTTTGCATTGACCGAGCCGCAGGCGGGATCGGACGCGGCCAATCTTCACAGCCGCGCCACTCGGACCGACGACGGCTATGTGATTACGGGTACCAAGCAGTTCATCACCTCAGGGCGAATCGCGGGCGCGGTGATCGTGTTTGCGGTGACCGACCCATCGGCGGGCAAGCGGGGCATCTCCGCGTTTGTGGTTCCGGCTGGGACGCCCGGCATGAGCGTCACCGCCTTGGAGCACAAGATGGGCCAAGAAGCGTCGGATACGGCGCAGCTCAGCTTCGAAGAGGCCCTGATTCCCGCGGACCATCTGATCGGCAAGGAAGGAGAAGGCTATCGGATCGCCCTTGCCAACTTGGAAGTCGGGCGGATCGGAATCGCCGCACAATGCGCGGGCATGGCCCGAGCGGCGTTGGACCACGCCCTCGCCTACGCCAAGGAGCGCACCGCCTTCGGTCAAGCGATCGCGAATCATCAGGCGGTCGCGTTTCGCCTTGCGGAGATGGCCACGCAGCTTCACGCGGCAACCACGATGGTGCTCGAGGCTGCTGCGCTGCGCGACGCGGGTCGTCCATGCCTGAAGCAAGCTTGCATGGCAAAGCTCTTTGCCTCGGAGGCGGCGGAACGTATCTGCTCGGACGCGATTCAGATCTTCGGAGGGTACGGATACTCGCGCGAGCTTCCGGTCGAGAAGATCTACCGCGATGTCCGGGTCGCCCAGATCTACGAAGGCACCTCCGACGTGCAGCGAATCATCATCAGCAGGCAGCTGTTGCAGGGCGCTTGAGCCGACCCTTGACGCGCTGGGCCACGGGGTTAGGAAATGTGCATGTTCCGCCGCTTCGTCATTCGCGACCTGACGATCCTCATGGGCACCCTCGTGCTGTGGTGGCTGAGCCTATCGGTTGAAGAAGGAACCAGGCTCGGATCGGTGCTTTCGATTGGCGCGGGGGTGGGCGCTGCGGTCTGCGCATACAATCTGCACGAGTGGGGGCACCTGGTCGGCGCACATTGGACACGCAGCGTTTATGTTCCGGCCAAGCGATTGATCTCGCCTTTTCTCTTCAGTTACGACGCCGAGCAGAACACGCGACGTCAATTCCTCCTCATGTCTCTCGCCGGGTTCGCCGCGACGGCGCTGTTTGTGGCAGTGTTCGTACTTTGGATGCCGCAGGACCAGCAGGCCGGCCGGATCGCGCTCCGAGGGGCGATTCTCTTGGCCGGGCTCACCGTGGTCATCGAGTTTCCAATTTTCTTTCGAGCGCTCTTCGGCAGCAAGGTTCCGCGCACGGGCATGTTCGACGGTCCCAGCGTCGGTGGCCGCGACTGAAGCCTGCAAAACGGCAGGAGGATTCGGCGCAAGTCTGCTTGCTAAGGCGCTGGCGCCTCCGAGGCGCTCGGTTCATTGTCGCCCGTGATGAGCTCTGCAAATGATGCGTTTGTGACCGGCGGAACCGGATTGATCGGCCGCGCTCTGGTCGAACGACTGCTTCGGCGCGGCGTGAATGTCACCCTAATGCTTCGGACTGGCGCTGCGAAGCGGCGCGAGGACGAGCTCGACGCCCTTCTCGGGTTGGCTGGCGGCGCCAACGGGTCCCTGACACTGGTGACCGGCGACCTTTCCCAGCCGAATTTGGGCTTGTCCGAAGCGGGCATCGCTGCGCTCTCCGATGCGGGGCACTGCTTCAACGTGGCCGCCCTCTACGACATCGAAGCCGACCCGGAGCTGATCGAGCAGACCAACATCGAAGGCACCAAACATTTACTGTCCGCGCTTCGAAAAGCGGGTTTTGACGGTCGACTGCATCACGTCAGCTCGATCGCAGTGGCTGGCGACTACGTGGACACGTTCACCGAGTCGATGTTCGACGAGGGGCAAGCGCTTCCCGACGCCTATCACCGCAGCAAATTCGAATCGGAGAAGCTCGTTCGCGACTCCGGCCTCGACTACCGAATCTACCGGCCGAGCGCGGTCGTGGGCGATTCGAAGACGGGCGTGATGGACCGAATCAATGGGGTGTACTTCAGCTTTGGCGCGATCAAGAAGCTCGCGTACGCCCTGCCCCGCTGGGCGCGGGTTCCGGTGCCGAGGATTCGCGGCCGCTTCAATCTCGTGCCGGTTGATTACGTCGCGGACGCAATGGTTCACATCGCTTTCGCGCATACCGACGCGCGCGTCTTCCACCTGGCGGATCCCAAACCGCCTTCGCTCGTGAAGATGACCAACATGTTCGTCGCCGCAGCGGGCGGACCACGGCTTGGTCCCGCAATCGACATAGCCAAATGGCCCGGCGTGAAGAAGGCCGGTGGCCTCGTGTCGATGCTCCCGAGCGTCGCAGAGCTGCGCGATGCGTTCCTCAGCGACATGGGACTGCCAAGCGGCGCCCTCGGGTTGATCAACACCAAAGTGCGATTCGACGACAGCAACACGCAAGCAGCGCTCGAAGGCTCCGGCATCAGCTGCCCGCCGTTGAAAACCTACGCCAAGACCCTCTACCGCTACTACGAAGACCACCTGGATCCGATGACGCAACGTCCGGCCCGATACCGGCGCGCGTTGGCAGGCAAGGTCGTGCTCGTGACGGGCGGATCACGAGGGATCGGCCTGGTGGTGGCGCAAACGGCCGCAGAGGCGGGCGCCAAGGTCCTGCTCGTCGCCAGAGACGCCGCCAAGCTCGAGGCCGCCGTGCAAGGAATCCGCTCCACCGGTGGCGAAGCCTATGCGCATGCCGCCGACCTGTCCTCGCTCGAAGAAGTCGATGCGCTCGCCGAAGCGGTGCTCGCGCAGCACGGCGGCGTCGACGTGCTCATTCACAACGCAGCCCGTTCGATCAGGCGCCCAATCGTCGCATCGATCGATCGATTTCACGACTACGAACGCACGATGGCACTGAACTACTTTGCGCCCGTGCGGCTCACCCTGCGGCTCTTGCCGTCGTTGATCGAGCGGGGCGGGACGATTTCTCACGTGTTGACCATGGGCGTGCTGATCCCCGGCCCCTACTTTGCGGCCTACTTGGCCACGAAGTCTGCGCTCGACGCCTTTGGCGACTCGCTGATGTCCGAGCTTCAACACGAGGGAATTCACGTATCGTCGGTCTACCTTCCGCTCGTGAAGACCGAAATGATGGCGCCGGTCGAAGAGTACGCGGGCCGTCGCGATGTCATGACGCCCAAGCGCGCGGCGACGATGATCCTCGACGGCGTCGTCGACCGGCGACGCCGGGTCATGACCCCGATCGGCACGTTGTTCTCCTTCAGCAATCGCATCACGCCGGCGAGCACCAGCCGCATCCTCAACCTGATCCAGCGAACCTTTCCTATTGGTGATACCAAGAGCGAGTTCCCCATGGAAAAGGCATTCATCACGAATGCGATTGGCGGCAGCCCGATCTAGCCCCCAAAGAGCTTCGCGAAGAACCCCTCGCCGCGCGATTTGCGGAGTAGCCACTGCGCCTTCTTCGCCAGCGCCGGGCCCGGAAGCGCGCCGACACGAACGTCCAGGATCTCGCCGTTGTTGACGAATAACAAGGTCGGAACGGAATGGATGTTGAAGGGCTGCGCCAGCCGCGCCTGGGCGGCGGTATTGATCCGCACGAACCGGATCGGCTCTTCTCCGAGCTCGTCCGAGAGAGCCTCGAAGGCAGGCGCCATCGCCTTGCAGGGACCGCAGGTTGGAGACCAAAAGTCGAGAATTGCCGCACCGCCATCCTCGCTCATCAGGTCCTCTAGCTCACTCATGTTCTTGAAATCCTCGACCATCTCGACCTTCTTGCATCTCTCAGCACAGCTCGCCAGCGCCCGTGTTTGGGTCTATGATCCCAAGTAGCGATGCCTGAGGATTCTGCGGAATTGGGGTTCCCATATCAGAAGATCAATCACCCGTGGGTTTCCCACAGGCACGTGCCGATCTATGAGTGGACGTTTCCGAGCGAGGCGAGCGATGATGAGCTTGCGGCGTTCGTGCAAGCGCGCGAGGACTGGGCAACCCGCGCGCAGTACCCGGTCGCCTGGGTGGTCGAGCTCTCGAACCTCAGGAAGGCGAACGCCAAACAGCGCAGGACGTTTGCGGAGCACCTGAAGCGCTTCGAAGCACACGACGTGCGCTGGAACGGCGGCTCGGCCCTCATCGTGCCAAGAGCTTGGCTCCGCGGTCTCGTCACGGCGGTGTTTTGGATTTCACCTCCGAAGTTTCCGCATCAAGCGTTCGCGAAACGCAGCGATGCCCTCGAATGGGCGCAGATGCAGTTGGATGCCAAGATCGCCGAGAGCGACGCGCATTCTCCGGTTCAGATGTCCGGATGATGACCTGGTACACGGGGGACCCGACATATGACACCGTGCTGACGCTCTCGTTTGGGCTCGTGATCCTCGTCTTCATCGGCGCGGCGTTCACGAAGAGCCCCTATGGCCGCTTCGCGTCGGACCGTTGGGGCATCAATCTCAGCCCACGGCTCGGCTGGTTGCTGATGGAGCTCCCCGCGACGCTAAGCTTCGTGTTCTTCTACTTCCAAGGGCGAAATCGATTCGAAATCGTGCCCCTGTTCTTTCTGTTCGTCTGGCTCATGCACTACGGCAACCGTGGCTTCGTGTTTCCTTACCTGATTCGAACCCCAAAGGGCGCGACTGCTTCCTTTAGCATCACGATTGTGGTGATGGGGTGGCTCGTGACGACGCTACACGGATATCTGAATGCGGCCTTCATCAGCGATCTCGGTCCGCACTTCACCTTGGATTGGTTTGCCGACCCCCGATTCATTTTCGGCATCAGCCTTTACTACGGTTCGTTCGCGCTCAACGTCCACTCAGACGCCATCATCCGAAATCTCCGTAGCGTCGAAGAAGTCGAACGCGGGGACAAAACGTATCGCATCCCGCGGGGCGGCCTGTTCCGCTTCGTGACCAATCCGTCCTACCTGACCGAAATCACCGCGTTCACCGGCTTTGCAATCGCGACTTGGTCACTCGGCGCGACCTTCATTCTATTGATCACCATCGCCAACCTCGTCCCGCGCGCGTTTCAAACGCATCGTTGGTATAAGGACGAGTTCCCGGACTACCCCAGCGAACGCCGGGTGCTAATCCCGTACATTCTCTGAGGCTTGGATATCTATGAAGGCGCTTCGCAGCATGGGGGTTCTGTTGATCGTGGCTCTGCTCGTCGCGATCGTGTTCGTTCGTTGGGCCGAACCGGACACGGCACCTGATGAGCTGGTGTTTCTAGGTGGCGAGATCGTCACGATGGCAGAGCCACCGCTGGTCGAAGCGATGTGGGTCAAGGAAGGCCGTATCGAGAAGCTGGGCAGCGCGGATGAAGTGCGCGCGGCGGCTGGGTCGAGCGCGAGGGTCGTCGACCTCGATGGCGCGGTTTTGGTGCCCGGGTTCATCGAACCACACACGCATCCCCTTGCGTCTGCGCTCCTCGGGGCGGCGATCGACGTGAGCGGCTTCACTCACGACTCGCGCGCCGAAATCATGGAGACTCTGCGCGAGGCCCTGGACGGCTTTCTGCCTCAGCCCTGGATCACGGCTTTTGGCTGGGACCCGATCATGATCCAGGGGCTCGAACCCCCAACGCTCGCCGAGCTCGATGAGCTTTCGCCGGACAAGCCGTTTGTGATCTTGACGCAGGCGATGCACGAAGCGTTCGCGAACAGCGCTGCGCTGCGCGAGGCGGGGATCACGCGGGACACGCCCGATCCTCAGGGCGGCGCATTCGGCCGCGACGCGAACGGCGACCTGACGGGTGCGGTCCTCGAGGTCAACGCGATCAACTACCTGCTCCGAGCGCTGCCTCCGTTGCCACCTGCGCTCACCGCGTTGATCCTGCGTTGGCAGCTGGCCGATTACGCGCGCGGGGGCGTCACCACAATCGGCGTGCTCGGTCCCGTCGGACGCGCAGAAGATCCAATTGGCTTGCTCCGGAGCCTGGCTGAGGACCCGCACGTTCCCGTTCGGAGCATCGTCTATGGGTTGCCGACGCAGCTGGACACCAAATTGCAGCCGGCGCCGAACCACGATGCCCGTTTCGAGCTTCGCGGTGTGAAGTTCTGGATGGACGGCTCGCCCTACACCGGCGGCGCTGCATTCGCAGACCCCTATGAGGACACGGAGCTCACCCGAGAGGGCCTACATCTGCCACCGGGCCACATGGGGCCGCTCAACTACGAGCTCGAGGAGTTCACCGAGGAGCTCCGGCGTTTTCATCAGGCGGGCTATCACGTCGCGGTTCACACCCAGGGCGAGCGGGCGGTCGAGCTCGTTCTCGATGCGGCCGAGTCCGTTCTTCGAACCCACCCTTGGCCGGATCATCGCCACCGACTGGAACACAACGCCTTGATCACCCAGGCGCAAATCCAGCGCGCAAAAGCCCTTGGGTTCGAGCTCAGCTTCTTCACAGATCACATCTACTACTATGGCGACCGTCTACCGGAGCTCGTCGGTGGCCGGGTCAATCGCTACATGCCCGTCGGCACGGCGTTTCGCGAAGGCCACGGCGCGACGATCCACAGCGATAACCCGATGACCCCCATCGCTCCGCTCCGCGTGATGCGAACGGCGATGCTGAGGATTCCGCGCAAGGGAGGAGAAGCGATGGCGCCTGCCGAGCGACTCAGCGTCGATCAGGCATTGCGCGCGATGACGACGAATGCCGCGCGGCAACTCGGCGTCGAAGAGCATCGCGGCTCGCTCGAGCAAGGCAAAGCGGCCGACCTGGTCATGTTGTCACAGAATCCGCTCGAGACGCCGCCCGAAGAGATCGCGGAAATCGAGGTGCTAGGCACGTGGATTGACGGGCAGCCGGTCGACACTCGGAAGGCTTCACGCCCCAACCTCGAGCTCGGGTTGCGCGCGTTGCGACAGATGGCGGCGCGCTAAGCCGTGGGCGCGGGCGTCAGTGGGCGTCGTGGTGCTCGATGTCGACGACGAGCCGATCGGTGCTCGTATCGATGCGGGCCTGCTTGATCTGGAGCTTGCCCTCGGCGATGGCATCTCGAATCGTCGGCCGCGCTATGAACTCCTCCACCCGCCGTTCACGCTCGTCCATCAACGAGATCAGAGCGGGGAACTTCTCGCGCAACTCGGGGTCGGCGGCCGCAGCCTCTGCCGCGCAATCGGTGTGCGTCGTGAGCACGATGATCTTCACGCCGTTGATCACCGCGAGCTCGAGCATTTCTTGCTCGGCCGGAGAGAGCACGGAGCCCGCCGTGCGCACCACGTAGTAGTAACGCCGGGTGTCGCCCACGAGCTCACTGATATCGATTCGCGCGTCCATGCAGGCGAGGACCGCCACGACGGGATGCCGCACGGTGCGCGGAAAGAAGTTCCGTACGCCGGCAGCGAGCTCGTTCTGACGCTCGAGCTCCACCCAGACCTGGTCCGGGGTGATCGATTCATCGTGCTCGAAGTCGAAGTGGCTGAGCCGATCCTGGAGCCGGAAACCGAGGTTGACCAAGCCGCCTCCGACGATGAATTCGGCCCGGGGGCTCAGCAGGACAGCCAAGATCAAGCCAAGCACCAGGAAACCAAAAGCCAGAGCACAGCCAGTCTTCTTCGTCATAGGTCCCAAGAGTACATCGAATGAAGCGCTGTCCGAATCAATTTGCGGGCTCGGGCTCGGGTTCAGGCTCGGCGCCTGGCGGCGTCACCGAAAACACCAGACCCACGTTCGCCACCGGCCGCGTCGTGTACACCCGCTCCTCGAAAACAAGGCTGGTCTCGCTGGTGCCGATCGCGTCCATGTATTCCTTGGGCAGGAAGCGATCAGCGCGAACGCCTGCCATGAGGCCGAACATCTCGAGGCCCACGAGCATTCGATCGAGCAGCTGGTTCATCGACCCGCGCAGAGGCACGAGCATCTTGGCGCTCTCGATCTCGTCACCTTCACCCATGACCTCCATCATGAAGGCAGGATGCACCTGGGTTTGGCAGCGGGTTCGCGTGCGGCCATCGACGACGTCCTGGCTGAAGCCGTCTTCGCATCGGTCATAGAGTGTCTGAAGCTTCGAAGTCGCAAGGGATGATGGCTCGCCTGTGGCTTGCGGACTGTTATCCCTGAGCCAGAACGATGCACCGATTAGCACGGCGCAGACGACCACGGCGCTGCCGGCAACCGCTGCGCGACTCGGCCCTTGCGACTTCTTCGGCTCCATTGTGGATTGCCTCGGTCGTTAGTTGACGACCTCGCCGGCTGCGGCCTCGCCGGCTGCTTTGCCGCCTTCCTTCGCACCCTCTTTCGCGCCGCCTTCCATGCCGGCCTTGACACCCTCCTGAGCGCCGGCCACTGCTCCGGCTTCGGCGCCCGCGGTGGCTTCCTGCGCCGCCGGGCTGGCGTCTTCCTTGCACGCCACAGAGAGGCTGAGCGAGAGCATTGCGGTTCCGATGACCAAGTACTTGAGAATTGAGCTCATTTGTCCGTTTCCCTCCAGTTTGAGTGGGGCGCAGCCTACCAAAGCCGCGCCAGTTAGGGTAGTTCTATCGCGCAAGCAGGTCGCCAAGCGTATGAATCCCGCGGTGCTCGGCCTTCTTGAGCAGCCTTTGAAAAAGGAGCGCGGTTGCGAGTGCGTCGCCAGCGGCCGTATGCCGTTCCGGAATTTCGATGTCGTAGCGTTCGACCAGGTTGTCGAGTTGGTATGCCCTGCCCTGGTCTGGGCGTTCCGAGTCGCCCGACGCCATGGGACTCACTTCCACGCGCTGTGCGAGCTGTGCGGTGTCGATCGAGGGGTTCCAAACCTTGGCGCCTCGGTGCGGTGCGATGGCTTTTCGGAGCATCTGCATGTCGAATGCCGCATGGTGTGCAACGAGCACCGCGTCACGGGCAAAGGCCAAGAACCGAGCGGCGGCTTCGTCTTCGGGGAGCCCCCCGGCGAGGTCGTGAGAGACAAGCCCGTGGACCACCGCAGCGTCCGCCCCCCCCACGTCGGTCTGGGCAACCATGGCTTCGAAGGTGTCATCGAGGTGAACAACGGGACCAGTCATGGACACGCCCGCAATCGAAAGGAGCCGGTTCTTCGACAAGTCGAGGCCCGTCGTCTCGCTGTCGAACACGACGAATCGGACTTCGCTCAGCGGCTTCCGCTTGGGCGTTCGGCCTCTGTTCGCCATGTATTCACGCAGAGCCTCGGGCCAGGATGCGGCCGCGGCCCGATGGGAACCTCGTGGCATCAGATTTTTGAGGAAATCCGGGAGCAAAGGCACCTCAGCGCATGAGATCGGTTCGGTACCTCGAGGTCAACATCAACTGCACGTCCTTTACAACCGAAAACGTATTCCGGATCGTCTGGCGCTCGAGTTTGTTGAGCTCCTTGATGTGGACATATCGGCCCGAAGTGCCCCGGCTCAGGCCTTCTAGGGCGCGAATCCGCATCAGAATCTCGTAGGCCATGCCCGCTTCGCTGGAAAGCCGCGCGAGCTTTTCGTGGGTTTCTCCGATGCGCTGCCAGCGCTCGGCGGTGCTCCCGTAGATGTCGATGCCGAGGTCGTACACCAGGACGCGGGCGGCGTCTGCCAGGGGCATCATGGCGCGAGCCTTGATGTCGAACGCGTCACGGTGCTCGCCGCTACGCTCGACGATCATGTTGCGAAAGAAGCTGAGAGGCGGGGGATTGCGGGTGGCGTTCAATGCGAAGAACGACAGGAACGAGCGGTCGACCTTGAGTCGCTCGAAGATGTGGCCCTTGAGCTCGGCGGCGAGAGCACTTTCCCCGTAGACGGGCCGGAAGTCGAAGAAGATGTTGGTGTGCATGACCGCGATGTTTTCCGGCTCGCGGATCCAGTTCGAGAAGCAGCGCTTCCACGACGACAGTGGCTGATTCCACTTCGGGTTGCTCGCCATGACATCGCCGGGGCAGCGTTCGAATCCCGCGTCGACGAGGATGTCGACCACGAGCTTTCCAAGCTCGAGAAAGAAGCGCTCTGCCGCTCCATCGTCTTCGTCCGGGTCGGCGTAGACAATGGCGTTGTCCTGATCGGTGCGAAGAAGTTGCTCCTCGCGCCCTTCGCTTCCGAGTGCCAACCAGCAAAACGGCACGGGCGGCTCCATCCCTCGTCCGGTGAGCTGTTCGAGCGACAATCGAATGGCCCGTCTGATGAGCGTGTCGTTGATCTCCGAGATCATGTTCGAGACGAACCCCATACCCACCTCGTCTTGGAGGTATTGGCGCAAGAGGTCCTCGGCTTGGTCGCGGAGCGTTCGTAGCCGTTGCTTGGTCTTGGCCCGGGAAATCTCGGTGAGAATCACCGTTGGGTGGCTCCCCTGCGTCTTCAGGATGTCGTGCTCCGACACGATGCCGATCACGGGCGTGTGCGAAGTGCCATCCTCGGTCACCGCAAAGTGGTGAAGGTGCTTCTTCATCACCGTCGCGATCATCGAGGACAAGGTGGTTTGCTCATCGATGGTGAGGACCGGAGAGCTCATAATTTCGGAGATGAGACCCGAAACGTCTCGACCCTTTCCGACGACCTTCGAACGGAGGTCGGAGTCGGTCACGATGCCGACCGGCCGCCGTTCCTCGTCGACGATCAGGATCGAACCGACGTTGCGCTCACTCATCATCGAGGCGGCGTGGCGTATGGTCGTGTTGGCATCGCACGTCAGCACGTCGCGCACGGGGTCGACCCGGCGCACGTCGTCGCCCGCTTCTGCCGCCCTCTCGTGGCGCCGCGCGTCCCGCACCGCAACGAGCCGATTGGCCTGTCCCAGCTGCGGGATGTCGGCCGCGAAGTCGGCGGCAAAAAACATCGCGACCCGGGGGGCCTTGGCCACGAGCAAATCGAGCTGTTCCTTCGAAAGAACATAGAGAAGCGTGTCGTCTTTGGCCTGCGTGGTGGCGCCGTACCGTCTATCACCGAGAAGCGCACGGACGCCGAAGATGTCGCCCTCGTCGCAGACGTCGACGAGAACGTCCTCGCCGTTGATCCGCTGACTGAGGTCGACTTCGCCTTTCACCAGAACGTAGAATTCGGGGTTCACCGCAGCGCCTTGCTCGAAGACGATGTCGCCGGGCTCCAAATACCGAATACGAATTCCGCGTGCGATCCGGTCGAGGAGCTCGCGATCGAGCCGATCAAAAGGGGGATGCTTGGCCAGCCGGTTGGCCACGGTCAGAATCATGGAATCGGACGACATGCTCGCTATCTCTCCAAGGCTCGTTCGACGATCTCCGA
>Ga0209567_10000703_pt1 | contig 18215 bp, 14 predicted proteins | sample COG_12_FD_184756 | JGI IMG/M metagenome (GOLD analysis project Ga0209567, IMG submission 184756) | Pelagic marine sediment microbial communities from the LTER site Helgoland, North Sea, for post-phytoplankton bloom and carbon turnover... | ecosystem: Environmental > Aquatic > Marine > Neritic...
TGGGTCTGCGGGTCGAGCTCAAGGGATCCGGTCGTGTGACCCGGCAGGTGCCGGTGGCAGGTACCCGCGTCGTTCGCGGCGCGACAATCCTCCTGCGTTGACATGCACGGTGCACCCGCGGCCCGTGTCGCCGTTACCAGGAGCAACAGGAGTGCGGAAACGAATCCGGGTGTGATACAGCGACAGGATCTGGAGAGCAGACTGCAGGCGCGCGGACTGAGCCCGCGGTGGGAGGGAAACCCGCCGCCAGGTTTCACGGGCGTTGTCACGGACTCCCGGGAGGTGCAGCCCGGTGTCCTGTTCTGCGCCCTGCGCGGGACCGAGTTCGACGGACACGAGTTCGTCGAACGGGCCGCGGCCGCTGGAGCGGTTGCGGCTCTTGTCGATGAAGTGCAGGTGACTGTAGACCTTCCCCAGCTGGTCGTCTCCGATACTCGCGCCGGAACGGCTCACGCCGCATCTCTGCTGCACGGTGATCCTGCGGCCACCCTCTCCCTGGTCGGAGTGACCGGAACGAACGGCAAGACGACTACCTCCCTGATCGCCCGCCATGTCCTGGCCGGTGAGGCCCCCTCCGCCGCGGTCGGCACCCTCGGGTGGTTCGATTCGGACGGTGAGCGTCACGCGGGTCGTCTGACGACCCCTGATCCTCTGGATCTCATGGCGACTTTGCGGGACCTCCGGGAAGAAGGCACTCGTTTCGTGACCATGGAGGTCTCGTCGCATGCGCTCGATCAGCGACGGGTAGCAGGTCTGACGTTCGACGCAGCCGTCTTCACGAACCTGACGCACGAGCATCTGGACTATCATCTGGACCTGGAATCATACCGCGCGGCCAAACTCCGACTGGCCGAGCAGGTCGTTCCCGATGGTCTCTGCGCCGTGAACGATGACGACCCGGCCTGGTCGGGGGAGGACTTCGCTGGGCGGCGGGTGGTGCGGTACGGATTCGGGGCTTCCGCCGACTTTCGCGCAGCAGGCGTTCGCCACACGGCAGCGGGGAGCGACTGGCACCTCGAGACCGCCGACGGCAGCTGGCCGGTTCACCTGCCCCTCCTGGGCGAGTTCAACGTTCACAATGCCCTGGCGGCCGCCACCGCCGCCTGTGGCCTCGGCATGCACCCCGCCTCGGTCGCCGAGCGGCTGTCCACCGCCCCGCAGGTGCCCGGCCGCATGGAAATCTTGGCCAACGCGCCGTCGCTCGTGCTACGAGACTACATGCACACGCCGGATGCCTACACGCGGGTTCTCGAGACCCTGCGCGGTCTGACCGAAGGGAACCTGTACATCGTATTCGGATGCGGCGGGGACAGGGACAGGGGTAAGCGTCCGCAGATGGGGCAGATCGCGGCTCGCCTCGCGGACATGGCGGTCCTCACCACGGACAACCCGAGGTCGGAGGATCCGTCCGACATCTGCGACGACATCGCCCGCGGCATGCCGGCCGACTCGTACCGGGTGATCCTCGACAGGGAACAGGCGATCGACTTCACACTGCGCGAGGCCGAACCCGGCGACGTGGTGCTGCTGGCGGGCAAGGGACACGAGACGTACCAGGACATCGCCGGTGAGCGAATCCCGTTCGACGAGGCGACCATCGTGCGCGTCCGCACGACGGGAGACGCGACTTGATGGCCGCCCGTTTCACCGCCTCTGAAGTGCGCCAGGCTCTTGGCCTCGCCGCGGGCGAATCGGTCGGACATTTCTCGTCGGTTTCGACCGACACGCGTGACCTCGAGCCAGGTGCCCTCTTCGTCGCACTCCGCGGGGAGCGCTTCGACGGCGCGGAGTTCGTCGAACTCGCCGAGCGTCTCGGAGCCGCCGGTGCCGTAGTCGCCGACTCGTCGGATCATGCGGCGCGAGCACTTCCCCTGTTCACGGTTCCCGATACCACGGCCGCGCTAGGAGATCTGGCGCGCTACCATCGGCGACGGTGCGGCGCCCGCGTTGTGGGCATAACCGGATCGTCCGGCAAGACCACGGTCAAGGAGATGCTGGCTCACGCCGTCGGGTCCGAGAAACGGGTCCACTCCACCCGTGGTAACCTGAACAATCAGGTCGGCCTCCCTCTCTCCATCCTGTCCGCCGAGGAAGACGCGGAAGTGTGGGTGCTGGAGCTCGGCACGAGCGAACCGGGAGAGATCCAGCGACTGACGAACATCGCCGAGCCGGATGATGCGGTGATCACCACCGTCGGGCCGGCGCACCTCGAGGGCCTCGGAGACGTCTCGGGGGTTCTCGAGGAAAAACTCGACCTCATTCGCGGCGCCGCGACCTCGGGCACCGCGGTGGTAGGCGAGCTTCCCGCGGTTCTCCCAGCGCGAGCCCGCGAGGTACGCCGGGACGTGGTGACGGCGGGCCTCGGACCATCGAGCGACTTCAGACCCTCCGAATGGCACGTGGGCGCCGAACAAGCCGCTTTCAAACTGGCTGGAGTGGACTACACGGTGCCCGTCGGCGGCGAGCATCACCTCAGGGATGCCCTGATCGCAGCCGCGGCCGCTACGGGTCTCGGCGTGAGCCCGGACGGTGTCGCCAGGGGCCTGGCCGAATATCGCCCGGTCGGTCTCCGCGGGGCCCTGCTCCAGGTCGAGCAGCTGACGATCGTCGCCGATTGCTACAACGCGAACCCCGAGTCGTTCGCCGCGGCGATTCGCTATTGCTCCGAGGCGTTTCCCGGGCGCCGCCTGGCTGCCGTGGTCGGAAGCATGCTCGAGCTGGGTGCGGCGGAATCCGAGGCGCACGCAGAGGTCGCGGCGGACCTGCTCAGTGCTGGCTTCACTTTCGTCGTCGCTCTCGGGGCGTTCCGGGCCGCATTCGAAGTCACGACCCTTCCCGAAGACGCTACCGTGCTTTACCCAGCTGACGTGCAAGGGGCGGCGGTGGCGCTTGCCGAGCGCCTGGAAGGTGACGAACTGCTGCTGGTCAAGGCCTCCCGCGGGGTGAGGCTCGAGCGTGTGATCGACTCGCTCATGGGAGGGGACGGCTGATGCTGTACGAGCTTCTTTTCCCGCTGGCCGATCGGCACATCATCTTCAACGTGTTTCAATACATCTCGTTCCGGGCGGCCGGAGCCATGGTCACGGCCCTCCTGGTGTCATTCGTCGTAGGCCCGGTGGTGATCCGACACCTCGAGCGAGGGAAGGTAGGGCAGGTCATCCGGGTTGAGGGCCCCAAATCGCACCGCAAGAAGGCCGGGACCCCGACGATGGGTGGAGTGATCATGCTAATCGCCATCGTCACATCGACCCTGCTGTGGGCCAAGATCGCCGATCCCTATATCAACATCGCGCTTGCGATGACGCTCCTGATGGGGGGAGTCGGATTCTGGGACGACTATCTCAAAGTGGTCCGACACGAATCTCGCGGGCTGATCGCCCGTCAGAAGTTCTTCTGGCAGATGGTAGCCGGTCTGGCGCTGGGGGTGGTGCTGCTCATCCAGCCGCTTTCCGCAGACGATGTGACGCACCGGCTCGTACCGTTCTTCAAGACCGTGCACCTGGCGTTCATTCCGCTGTTGTTTCCGCTGTTCGTGGCTCTCGTGGTGGCGGGAAGTGCGAACGCGGTGAACCTCACGGACGGCCTGGATGGGCTCGCTGCGGGGTTGAGTGCCATCGCCGCCCTGGCATTCGCGGTGTTCGCGTACGTCATGGGCCGCGTCGATACCTCGTTCTATCTCGGCCTCCCCTATCTGCCCGGAGCCGGCGAGCTCACGGTGTTCACCGTAGCCGTCGCCGGATCGGCCATCGGATTCCTCTGGTTCAACGCACCTCCTGCCCTGGTGTTCATGGGCGACACCGGATCGTTGGCCCTGGGTGGGGCGATAGGGACGGTGGCCGTCCTGCTCAAGTCCGAACTCTTGCTGTTCATCGTTGGCGGGATGTTCGTTCTCGAAGTCCTTTCCGTGATGATTCAGACTTCTGTGTTCCGGTACACGCGCGTGCGGACCGGCACCGGCCGGCGCGTGTTTCGGATGGCACCGCTGCACCACCACTTCGAACAGCTCGGGTGGCCGGAAACTCGGGTGGTGATCCGGTTCTATATCCTCGCGATCATCTTCGCTCTCGCGGGTCTGGCGACCATGAAAGTGCGGTGATGATGAGGTCTGCGAGGGACCGGTTGCCCGCCTTCGCCGCGGGCTCGAAGGTGGCGGTGCTCGGTCTGGGCGTATCCGGGGAGGCGGCGGCTCGTCTCGCAGCTTCCACCGGTGGCGTCGTATACGCCAGTGACGCGTCCGCCGGTCCGGGCCCGGAGGCGGCCGCGGCCCGGCTGCTGGCCGAGGGGATCGATGCCGAGACGGGCGGCCACGATGTGCAGCGGGTGCTGACCGCGGACCTGGTCATCGTGAGTCCGGGCATCGGACCCACCTCCGAGATCAGGCGACGGATCAGCGAGGCCGGAATCCGAACGATCGCCGAGGTCGAACTCGGGTGGCGAGATCTCGAGAGTCGCGTGATCGCGATCACCGGAACGAACGGCAAGACCACGACGACCGGTCTCGTGGCGCATGTGCTCCAGGCCAGTGGACTGCGGGCGATCGCCGCAGGGAACATCGGGCTCGCGCTGTCGGAGATTGCGCTGCAGGACCCGCAGCCGGACTGGGTGGCGCTGGAGCTGTCCAGTTTCCAGTTGGCGGACCAGGAGACCCTCGGCTCCGACATCGGGGTGCTGCTCAATCTCTCTCCCGACCACCTGGACCGGTATCGCGATGTCGAAAGCTACTACGCCGACAAACGGCGACTCTTCGATTCAGCTACCCAGGAGTCTCTGTGGGTCCTGAACGCTGACGATCCCACCTGTATCGATCTCGCGACCGGTGTCTCGGGTGAGCATTTCCACTTCTCGACCCGCGGATCGGTGGATCGGGGGGCGTGGGCCGAACCCGACGGAATGCTCAAGTGCCGGCTCGACAGTGAAGTGGAGTGGATGCTGGCCTCGGAGCTCCGCTTGCTCGGACCGCACAACGTGGCGAACGCCCTGGCAGCGGGCCTGGCGTGCGCCCTGGCGGGGGTCGAGCCCGACGCGATCGCCGCCGGACTCAGCTCATTCGAAGCGCTGCCCCATCGCCTGCAACCCGTTGGCGAAAGAGACGGCGTGCTCTGGGTCAACGACTCGAAGGCCACCAACATCTCCGCTACCGCCGTGGCGCTCAGGTCCTTCGACCGACCCGTCGTCCTGATCCTCGGAGGAAGGCACAAGGGAGAGGCCTACTCGAGCCTCGCCCCGGACCTGAAAAGACGGGCGCGGGCCGTGGTGGCGTACGGTGAGGCCGCCCCGCGAGTGGTTTCCGACCTGCGGGAGAGCGTGGACGCTCTGACGGTGGAGAGCGGGATCGGGGCTGTGGTCCAGGCCGCGGCTGACCTCGCACAGCCCGGGGACGTGGTGCTCCTGTCACCGGCCTGCAGCAGCTACGACATGTTCCCGAACTACCGCGAGCGCGGACGCGCGTTCGAAGACGCGTTCCGGGCCCTTCCGGTCGCCGGAGGCCCTTCGTGAGCACGTCGCGCCTCCTGAGCGTACTTCCGATGAGACCGGCGAGTTCCCGGCCTTCGGTGGCGGGTCGCGCGCTCCTGGCGGTGACACTCTCGCTGGTCGCGTTCGGCCTGATCTCGGTCTACAGCGCCAGTTCGTACGTGGCCCAGGTACAGGGGCTCGAGGACAGTCACTACTTGTTTCAACAGGCGAGCCGGGCGGGCATCGGGCTGGCGGTTCTGGCGGCGGCCAGCGTCGTGAACTACAGGCTCTACCAGCGCCTGGCGTGGCCCCTACTCGGCCTCACCGTCGTCTTGCTGGTCGCGCTGCTCCTGCCCTGGACCGAAGCGATCGTGCCCCGTATCAACGGCGCGCGGCGCTGGCTCGATCTCGGAGTGACGGTTCAGCCGTCGGAGCTCGCCAAGATCTCAGTCGTTCTTTGGACGGCGGCGATCGCGGTCAAGAAGCAGAATAGACTGCACAGCTTCCGCTACGGTCTCCTGCCGTTTCTCCTCGTGCTTGGCCCGTTGTGTCTCCTGGTTCTCCTGGAGCCCCATTTCTCGGCTACGGTGATGATCGCAGCCGTCGCAGCCACCGTCCTGTTCACGGCGGGTGCCCGGTTCGGTCACTTTGCTGTGCTGACTGCGGCTACCCTGCCGGTGCTCTGGATGCAGGTCATGGGAAGCGGCTACCGGTTGGCGCGGGTCACGGCGTTCATGAACCCGGATTCAACGGCGGCTGCTGGCGGCTACCAGCTCAAGCAATCGTTGATGGCGGTCGGGTCGGGTGGCATGTTCGGCGTCGGGTTCGGTCGGAGCAGCCTGAAGATGTCCTACCTGCCCGAGCCGCAGAACGACTTCATCTACTCCGTCGTCGCCGAGGAGTGGGGATTCGTCGGGGCCGCAGCCGTGATCCTCCTGTTCCTGGCGTGGGCGCTGCTCGGCCTGCGAATCTCGCGGGCGGCTCCGGACCTCTATGGACGCCTCGTGGCCGTGGGTATCACGGCTCTCGTCGCGTTCGCCGCTTTCGGGCACATCGGCGTCGCCCTCGGACTTCTACCCACGACCGGGATCAACCTGCCGTTCATCTCGGCCGGGGGAACCAACCTGATCCTCATGCTCGGCATGACGGGGATTCTGCTTAACGTCTCGAAGGGAGTGAGAGCCTGAGTCGTGGCATATCGCATCCTCCTTTCGGGAGGCGGGACGGGTGGACACCTGGTTCCAGCCCTGAATCTGGCCGCGGCCCTGCGAAGGGCGGCTCCGGACTCTCAGATCATGCTGGTCGGTGCGCGCCGGGGGATCGAGGCGAAAGTGCTCCCCGGAGCGGGCTGGCCTTATCGCCTGCTTCCGCTGGAGCCCCTGCACCGGTCTGCGCCCTGGCGCAACTGGCGTCTTCTGACGAGTGCGCCCGCCGTGCTCGGAGGGTTGAGTCGAGCCTTTTCGGAGCTCAGCCCGCAACTGGTCGTGGGGACGGGTGGATACGCCTCGGGACCGGCGGTGGCCTGGGGCGTGGCGAGAGGTGTGGCCACGGCGATCCAGGAACAGAACGCCATGCCGGGCCTGGTGACCCGGGCACTCGCGCCCCGGGTGGACCAGGTACACCTCGGATATCCGGAGGCCCGTCCGCGGATTCGACCGGGCCGGAACACCGCGGTGTTCGAGCTCGGAAACCCCGTCGCCGTAGGCTCCGTGACGCAGACCGTCGATTGGCCCGAAGGGCGCATCGTGCTGGCCTTCGGAGGCAGCCAGGGGGCTCGTGCGCTGAACGAGCTGCTCCTCGGCGGCCTGGACGGCCTCGCGGCCTGGCCCGCAGACGTGACGCTGGTATGGGTCACAGGACCGGCGCATCACGATTCGGTGGCGGCGCGCGCGGGGCAGACGCCGCATGCCGCGAGGATTCGCGTTGTTCCCTTCATACCGGAGCTGGGAGGGCAGCTGAACCGCGTGTCGCTGGCCGTCTGCCGGTCGGGAGCCATGACCTGTGCGGAGCTGTCGGCTGCGGGCGTGCCGGCCGTTCTGGTCCCGCTTCCCACGTCGGCCGGCGACCACCAGCGGTTCAACGCGAGTGCCATGGTGTCGGCGGGCGCCGCCCTGATGCGGGAGGAGACAGCGGTGAGCGGCCGTGATCTGTGGGGCGACATGCTCTCTCTCCTGGATGACGCCGGCCGTCTCTGGGAGATGGCCTCAGCAAGCCGTCTGCGAGGTCGCCCGGACGCAGCCGACCACATCGCGGCCGAACTCATCGATCTGGCCGACCGGTCGGAGGAGGCCGCCGGTGGTTGAACGTAGACCTCCTGACCGCGGTCAGCTGCCCACGCCGGGTTCCTCCATCTATCTCCTGGGAATCGCCGGGGCCGGGATGGCCGGACTGGCCAGGCTCCTGAGCGAAGAGGGATACCTGGTCGCGGGTTCCGACCTGTTGATAACGCCCGAAGCCCGGCGACTCGAGTCCCGTGGGATTCGGATAGTCGCTCCCGACGACATGGCTGCCGCTACCGACGCGGGCCTCGTCGTGCATACCTCGGCGGCGCCGCTCGACCATCCCGTCCTGCACGGGGCCCGGCAGGCGGGCGTGCCGGTACTCAAGCGTGCCCAGGCCATGGGGGCGCTGCTCAACGATCGCCGACTGGTCGCGATCTCCGGGACTCACGGCAAGACGACGGTCACCGCCATGACAGCCCGTGTCGCGGAGGCCGGTGGGCTCGACCCAATGGTCCTGGTGGGCGGGCGCGTGGAGGAGTGGGACGGAAACGCCCGCGTCGGAGGCGGTGTGGCGATCGCAGAGGCTGACGAATATGACCGCTCGTTCCTCGAGCTGGATCCGAGCCTCGCGGTGGTCACGTCCGTGGAGCCGGAGCACCTGGAGTGCTACGACGGGCCGGCGCACCTTCAATCCTCGTTCCGTGAATTCGCTCGACGTGCCGCCGGCAGGGACGGCATTCTCGCCTGTGCGGAGGGGCCCGGAGCCCTGTCGGTCGTCGAAGGCCTGGGGTCCGTCGCGACCTACGGACTCGATCCAGCGGCCGACTATCGAGTCGAGGTTGTGACCCGTCATGGAACGATGCAGACGTGTCACTTCGAGTCGGGCGAGGCGTCGTTCTCGTTCGACCTCGGCGCCCCCGGAGATCACAACGCCCAGAACGCCGGGGCGGCACTCGCGGTCGGTCTTCGACTCGGATTGGACCCCGAGGGCCTGGCCGAGGCGCTGGCCGGATTCTCGGGCGTGGATCGGCGCCTGCAGCTCCTGGGCGATCGCGGCGGTCGGGTGATCCTCGATGACTACGCGCACCATCCGACCGAAGTCCAGGTTTCTGTCGCGGCCGTCCGCGAGGCATGGCCCGGGCGCACGCTGGCGGCCGTGTTTCAACCTCACCTGTACAGTCGGACTCGGCAAATGGGGGTGGAGTTCGCGGCAGCGCTCGCGGCGGCCGACGTGGCCCTGGTCCTCCCGATCTACCCGGCGCGGGAGGCTCCGATACCCGGGGTCACCGCGCAGCTGATCACCGACGCAGCCCGTGGACGGGTCGCTGCCTCGACCGCGGCCGCGGTCCCTGCTTGGGTGGACGGGCTCCCGGCCGATTCGGTCGTGCTTTTCATGGGCGCCGGCGACATCACCTCGCTGGCCCACGAGGTGGCTGAAGGAAAGGGGGCGAGCGGTGTGGCAGTCTGACGTGCCGTTGGCTTCCCTGACCCGATATCGAATCGGGGGACCGACGAGTCGCTACGCGCGATTCGCGAACGAGAGCGAGCTGGCTGCCGGGCTGACCTCACTCGAGGGTTCCTCGTACCGCGTGCTCGGTTGGGGCGCCAACGTGCTGGTCTCTGATAGCGGATTGTCGGAGCCTGTCATATCGCTAGCTGGCGAATTCGACTCGCTCCACATGTCGGACCACTCGGTGGAGGCGGGCGGTGCAGCCGGCATGCCCACCCTGGTCGGCGATGTGCGTCTGGAAGGCAGGACGGGATGGGAGTTCCTCGAGGCCGTGCCGGGCAGTGTAGGTGGCGGCCTTCGGATGAACGCAGGGTCGGCGGAAGTCGGGATGTGGGATCGCGTCATATGGGCGGACGCCATGACGGCCGCCGGAGATCGCGTTCGCATCCACCCGGACGAGGCTGCGCCCGGCTACCGGTCGATCCAGGTCCCCGAGGAGTGGGTGTTCATAGCAGCCCGGTTCGCGGCCCCACCCGGCGACCTGACAGCGGTGAATGCTGCTCACGCAGAGCGCCGCCGCCTGAAAGTCGAGACCCAGGTCTACGAGTTGCCCTCGTGTGGGTCCATCTGGAAGAACCCGGGTCCACCGCACGGCTCAGCGTGGGAAGTCGTAGATCGGGCCGGAATGCGCGGAGCCGTCAGGGGTGGAGCGCAGATCACCGAGAGACACGCCAACTTCATCGCCAACGTCGGCGACGCCACGGCCGCCGATGTCATCTGGCTGATGGCCGAGACCCGGCGCCGCGTATACGAAGCCGAAGGCATTGAGCTGGAGCCCGAGATCCGGCTCTGGGGGTTCGAATCCGGCGAACTGTCTTCGGTAGGAGCCGCCTCGTGAGCCGGCAAACGCGTCACCGCCTCGCGGCCGTGGGGGCAGCGGCCGCGCTGGGAATCGGAAGTCCGATGTGGGGGCCGGCCCTGATGCGGACCGTTCCTGCTTTTCGAGTCGCGGGCATCGAAGTGACGGGAGCCCGCTTCGTTCCGGCGGAGGCGGCGAGGGCCCTGGCCGGGGTCTTGCCCGCTGCATCGGCCTGGGACGACCACTCCGAGTCCGAGGCCCGCCTGGAGACTCATCCGCTGATCGAAGAGGCGAGGGTCCGCCGCCAGGGCTTCAATCGCCTGACCATCGAGTTGCGTGAGGTGCGACCGGTAGCGCTGGTTCCCGCTCCGGTCCTGGAGCCGGTGGACGGCAAGGGTACTGTTCTTCCGCTGGATCCCGCGGCCCACTCCCTGGATCTGCCGATCCTTTTGCAGGCGACGGTAGAAGCCGGGCGCGTGGCTGACGAAGACTCTCGGCGCGTCCTCGCCGTCATGGAGCGGCTGGACCGCGTGAGCCCTGATTTCGTCCACCGGGTCTCGGAGATCCGTCGCTCGTCAGGAGACGCGATCGAGCTGCTTCTTCTCGATGGTAGCCATGCAGAGACGGTCATCCTTCCCCTCGACGAAGCGGAGGTGGCCTTCCTGCGGGCCGAGGACGCGATCGGAGAATGTGCCGAGCGTGGCCGCGTCATTTCGGTTGACGCCCGCTTCCGCGACCAGGTGGTGGTCGAGCTGAGGGAGTCGGCATGATTGGCGGTCCGCGGTGCCTGGCCGGCCTCGACATCGGGTCCACCTCGACTACCGCCGTCGTTGTCGAGCTGGGGCCGGGCTGGGAAACGACGCCCGAGCGGGTCCGGGTGTTGGGCGTCGGCGTTGCACACACGGAAGGTGTCCGCAACCGGAACGTCACTCATATCGAGGCTGCGACGGAGTCCGTTCGCGAAGCGCTGAGGGACGCGGAGGACATGGCCGGCCTGGAGGCCGGAGTCGTGTACGCCGGGGTCGCGGGCGACCACATCGACGTCGGCTCCTCGTCCGGCGTCGTAGCCGTATCAGGGGATGAAGTCGACCAGGGAGACCTGGACCGGGTGCATGAGGTGGCCCGCGCGATCGTCATTCCTCCCGATCGGGAGCTGCTGCACGCGATTCCGCAGGACTACATGGTCGACGGGCAGGCCGGAATCCAGGATCCACGCGGCATGGAGGCCACGCGCCTCGAGTCCGAGGTCTGCGTGGTGACAGCCGGTACTCCGGCCTGTCAGAACATGCGCAAGGCGATCGATCGTGCCGGCTATCGCACCGAGGAGCTGGTGTTCTCTCCACTGGCTACCAGCCTTGCCGTCCTCACCGACGATGCGCGACAGGCGGGCGTGGTGCTCCTGGAAATCGGAGGAGCGGCCACGGAAATGATGGTGTATCGCGACGGTCGGCTTCACCTCGTAGCTACGCTTCCCTGGGGTGGGGTGACGGTCACCAACGATATCGTCAAGGGTCTCGGGATACCCCTGGCAGACGCCGAAGATCTCAAGCGAAGCCGGGGAAACGCGAGCACGCGTGGGGTCGAGGCGGACGAAACGCTCGAGATCGCCGGGCCGACCCCGGGGCGCACCCGGGAGGTATCACGCGAGTTGCTCGCCCACATCATCGAGCAGCGCCTGGATGAGATGTTCGGGCTCGTTTACGAGGCGCTCGAGGAGAAGCAGTTGCTGGGCGCGCTGCCGGGCGGTGTCGTGCTGACGGGAGGTGGGGCCAGCCTCGAGGGAATCGTTGAACTGGCCCAAACGGTGTTCAACATGCCGGTGACTCTGGGCCAGCCGGGCGCCGGACTGGACGGAGTCGTAGAGGCGACGCGCGATCCGCGCCTGTCCACCGCCGTGGGGCTGGCGATGTATGGACAGATGCGGGCCCAAGAGACGGGTGGAGGCCTGGCGCAGCGAACATTCAGTCGATTGACCGGCTGGTTACGCGACTTCTTCTGAGTCGTGACCCCTGTCGGAGTCGGACTAGAGATCGGAGCAAGGATGAACCCCCAAACGAGTCGGGAGGGACAGATGGTATTCGAGTTCGAGCGTGAGACGACGCGGAACGCCCGCATGAAGGTCGTCGGGGTCGGAGGCGCTGGAGGCAACGCAGTGAACCGTATGATCGACGAGGATCTCGACGGGGTCGAGTTCGTGGCGATCAACACGGACGCGCAGGCCCTGGATAACTGCTCGGCGCACTTGAGCCTGCAGATCGGGCGCAAGCTCACCCTGGGTCTCGGGGCCGGCGCGAGGCCGGAAATCGGTCGCCAGGCCGTTGCAGAGAACGAGGGAGAGGTGCGTCGTGCCCTGGAAGGAGCGGACCTGGTATTCGTCACGGCGGGTATGGGAGGCGGCACCGGGACGGGTGCGGCGCCGCGTGTCGGTCAGATCGCAAGCGAGATGGGGGCACTCGTGATCGCCATCGTCACGCGACCGTTCAACTTCGAGGGCAAGAAGCGGATGAGGCACGCTGAGATGGGCCTCCGCGACCTTCGACGTTCGGTCGACACCATGATCGTGGTGCCGAACGAGAAGCTTCTCTCGGTCGTTGGGAAGGGCACCACTTTCCGGGCCGCTCTCAAGAAGGCCGACGAAGTTCTCCTGCATGCCACGCAGGGAATCTCCGACCTGATCAGTGTCACGGGAGAAGTAAACGTCGATTTCGCGGACGTCCGCACCGTGATGTCCAATCGGGGGGCCGCTTTGATGGGGACCGGAGAGGCCACCGGCGAGGAGCGGGCCGTTGAGGCTGCCCAGCAGGCGATTTGCTCACCCCTGCTCGACAGCGTATCGATTAACGGCGCTACGGGCGTCCTGGTGAACATCTCGGGTGGCATGGATCTGGCTATCGATGAGGTGACGACGGTGAACTCCATCGTCCAGGAAGCGGCGGGCGACGAAGCCGAGATGATCTTCGGGGCGGTGCACGATCCGAACCTGGATGGGAAGCTCAGGGTGACCGTGATCGCGACCGGGTTCGGACAGCAGGTCGAGGATGAGCCGGTCCCATCGCTCAAGGTGGTTCCGGTAGACCGCGAACCGATCGTCAAGCCCAGGCTGGTATCGGTCATTGGAGGCGGTCCGGCTCCCGTCATGAGGTCGTTGCCGGAGATCGGCAGTGCCTTCACGGGTCGATCGCAGGTGGAAGACCTGGAGATCCCGACGTTCATCCGGCGCCAGATGGACTGACGACCCGCGGGACCCACTTTGGAAGGAAGCGATCAGTTGCGTTTCACCGACTCGAAACCAGGACCGAATCGTGGGAAGCGAGGGCCACGCACGCCGTGGGTCGCGCTACCCATGCGGGTCGCAGTTCCGGTCGTGGCCGTATCGGCTCTCCTCCTCGCAGGGCTCGGACTATGGTCGTTGCTCCGATCTCGAACCGCGCCCGCAGACGAGAACATCCGCACGGTGTTCGTGCCCGCTCCGCCACCTCCCGAGAGCGTGTACGACACCCTGCGGACGGGAGAGACACTGGCTGAGGTCCTGGACGGTCGCGGTTTTTCTCCCCAGGACATTCATCAGCTGATCGAGGTCGTCAGGGAATACAAGAATCCTCGCTCGTTCCGACCGGGAGTCGTTGTCCGCCTCACGGGTCCGCCGGGAGGGCAAGCCGAGCAGGTTTTCCTGCAGCTGAACGAGGATTCGCTGCTCACGCTGAACGCTCGGACCGATGGCTGGGCCAGCGACGTGGCCACCGTGCCGATCCAGGTGGACACTCTGCTGCTCGGAGGTTTGATTCAGTCGAGTCTGTGGTATGCCGAGTTGACAGGCGAGGTGGACCGCCTGGGCGAAGGCGAGTTTCAGGAATACGTGTTCGATCTGGCGGACGTGTTCGCCTGGAAGGTCGACTTCACGCGCGATATCCGCCGGGGAGATGCGTTCCGGGTGGCCATCGAGCGGGAGCTGAGACCGGACGGAACGGTCCGTACCCGCCGATTCCTGGCGATCGAACTCCGCAACCGGGGCCGGGTGATGTCCGCGATTCCATACACTCGTGCGGGCGGACGGCGTGACTACTTCGACGTGGAGGGCGAAGCCCTGCGGGGCGTGTTCCTCCGATACCCGGTGCCGTATCGCGTCACCAGCGGGTTTTCGAACCGGCGCTACCACCCGGTGCTCAGGCAGTACAGGGCTCACCGCGGCACGGACTATGGAGCCCCCCACGGCACGTCCGTAAAGGCTACGGCCGCCGGTACCGTGATCCGCGCCGGCACCTGGGGTAACTACGGTCGGATGGTCTCGATCCGGCACACGCACGGAATCGAGACCCGGTTCGCCCACCTCAGTTCGATCGCGGCCGGCATCCGGGCGGGAGCCCGGGTTGACCAGGGGCAGGTGATCGGGCGGGTCGGTTCGACGGGACTGGCCACCGGTCCGCATCTCCACTACGAGTTCCTGCAGAACGGCGCTCACCGGAACATCTCGACCATGAACCTCCCCTCGGCTCCGGCGCTCGAGGAACAGTACATGTCGGACTTCATGGTCGACCGTGACGACGCGCTGGACGTGCTGTCGGGCGTAGCTCTTCCGGCGACGGCGTCCGATTTCGTCGGACCGGCGGTCGCCGACTGATCCGGACTCACCCGTGATGCCTTGGTTGGCTTTCGGAGCGGCCGCCTCTCTGGCGGTCGCGGTCGCGGTCTGGTGGTACGGTCGGCGCGAGGAGAAGGTGAGGGGGCGCAGCCTGGCCGCGGTCCTGAGGGGCGCCGCGATCTTCTTCTTCCTGTCCGCTCCCTGGATGCCACCGCTTGGCAACCGGGATGATCCCGCTGCGCGCGTCGCCATTCTCGTCGACTACTCCCGGAGCATGGGCTACCCGGTCGGGACCTCCGGGACCACCCGTATGCAGGCCGCCCGGGAGGCCGCGGCGGAACTCCACGGCGAAAGGCGCTCCGCGTCGATCTGGTCGTTTGCACGGCGGACGGCTCGGATCGAGTCCTCCGATCTCGAGCGTCTCGAAGCCACGGGCGGGGACTCGCGAATCGTCGACGCTATCGAGCAGGCCCGTGTTTCAGGGGCCGACTCCCTGATCATCGTCACCGACGGTGAGCTGACAGACCGTGAGGCCGGCCGGCGCATGTCCGAGCGACTCGGCATCGCCGTTCGGGAGGTCCGGGTGGCAGAGGATGTGGAGCGCATCGGAATTCGATTCGTGAACACCCCGCGAATGCTCACCGCCGGCGACACGCTCGAAGTCCGGGCGGAAATCGTCGCAGCCGGTCGTGCGGGCGATTCAGCCCGGGTGATCCTCGAATTCGGTGACGGCACGAGTGAGGCGACCACCGTCGAACTCCCGGCGGACGGCCGATCGGTTGAAGCCGTGTTTCGAGTCCAGGCGGACCTCGCTTCCGACTCCGCCGAGTGGCGTCCAGCTGATGTGATCATCGATGGAGAGGAGGCGCCGTGGGATGCGGGAGCCCGGGCCCGCGCGTGGGTCAGAGTGTCTCCCGAGCCCACGGGAGCGGTGTTGATCTCGGTGGATCCCGATTGGGAGACGCGGTACCTGTCGCCAGTTTTCGCGAGGTCGGTACCCGGCGGAGCCCGCGTCTTCCTGCGTATTGGTGACGGAAGCTGGATTCGATCGGGGCGTCGGCCGGCAAGTGGAATCCCGGAAGCATCGGTACGTCGAGCCGTCGGGCTTGCGACCCTTCTCGTGATCCAGGGCGCCCCTGACGACCTGCCCGCCTGGCTCCAGGCGGCCGCTCGCCGCCGCCGCTCCGTCATGCACCTCGTGCGGGGCGAGGGCCCGGTCTCCGGCACCGGTGTCTCCGTGCGGGAGGCCCTTCCGGGCGAGTGGTACGTTGAAATGCCGCCGCCCCCCGGTCCGGTGTCAGCCCACCTGATCGGGGTGGACGCCGGGGAGTTGCCTCCGTTGACTCGCCTCTACGGTTCGACGGGAAGAGCTGACGTTTCAGTGCTGTCCGGCCGTCGCGATCGCCGGGGAACCGAGAGCCCGATCGCCCTGCTGGGGTCCACCGAAGGCCGCCGCTGGGCCGTCGTGCAGGGCGAGGGTACCTGGCGTTGGGCCGCGAGGGGTGGGCAGGGGCTTTCCCTGTATCGGGGGCTCTTCGCGGGGCTGACCCGCTGGCTGGTGGAGCGCTCCGCCCCGCAACCCATTCAGCTGGTCGATCCGTATCTCCGTTCCGGCGACTCGGTGCGGTGGCGCGTGGCGCCAGACGTTCGCGATCTTGCCGTGCAGCTGGAAGACGCCTCCGGTGCCGTCGTGTGGTCGCGCGGCCCGTCCGATTCGGTGATCGCCATCGTCGGGCCGCCCCTCCAGCGTGGAGATGCCCGTCTGTTCGCGACAGGTACGACCGGGGGGACTCCCTTCCGGATCGGGCGACCTTTCCACGTGAACCTTCGCCTCGAGGAGATGCCGAATCGCGTGGGGCTTCCGCTCGAAGTACGTCCGGATGACGCCGTAAAGGAGCGGGCCGATCCACGCTCCGATCCGCCCGTATGGCCATTCGCGGTCGCGATCGTTCTGTTGTGCGTGGAGTGGCTATGGAGACGCAGAGTAGGATTGAGATGAAACCAGGGGGTGGAGTGAGCGGTGAGGGCATGAGCCTGCGGGGGCAGCCTGGCGGTCGATCGCTATGGCAGAAGATCGTCGATCTGTCGCTGACCGACGTTGCGGTGCTGGTGAAGGGGATCGACGACGATTCGATCGAGGAGCTGGAGCGAGTCCTGCTGGAGGCAGACTTCGGAGTCGATGCCTCGATGGACCTGGTCCAGGAGCTGGAGTCAGCGGCGCGCCGCGGGAAGGTGAAGACGGAGACGGAACTGCGCGAACTGCTCTCGGACCGCATCCGGGAGATCCTCACGTCTCCAGCCGGCGCGCAGGATGGGGCACAGGATACTCCGGACTTCGAAGCATCTGCCGGTTCGAGGCCTTTCGTAATCCTGGTCCTCGGTGTGAACGGGACGGGCAAGACGACGACGGCGGCGAAGTTGGCCAGGCGCGCTATCGACGCCGGTCTGAAGGTGACGCTCGCAGCCACTGACACGTTCCGGAGCGGCGCCCAGGAGCAGTTGCGCATCTGGGCGGAGCGCCTGGGAGCGGACTTCGTGGGTGGGCAGCCGGGCGGCGATCCGGCTGCTGTTGCGTTCGACGCGGCCCAGGCTGCGGAGGCCCGCGGCTCCGATGTTCTGATCATCGATACCGCCGGCCGGCTGCACACTCAGACGAATCTCATGGAAGAGTTGCGCAAGATCGACCGGGTAGCCGGTCGCCAGGTCGAAGGAGCCCCGCACGAACGTTTGCTCGTGGTAGACTCGACGGCCGGACAGAACGTCCTGAACCAGGTGCAGGAGTTCGGACAGGGTCTGCCCCTGAGCGGCATCGTGCTGACGAAGTACGACGGCACGGCGAGGGGCGGGACGGCCGTCGCCGTGAGCCGACAGTTCGGCGTTCCCGTTCGGTGGCTCGGTACCGGCGAGGGGGAGGCGGACCTGGAGCCGTTCGACCCGGATAGATACCTGGAAAAGCTACTGGGGTGACATGACTCGACGTTCGAGCGACCTGCAACGGTCGGTCCAGTACCTGAAGGGCGTGGGTCCCCGCCGGGCGGAAAAGCTGGCCCGCATGGAGGTGCGGACGGCACGCGATCTCCTGTATCACATCCCGCATCGCTACGAGGACGCAACGACGGTTGCCAGGATCTCGACGCTCAGACCGGGTGACGATGCGACGATCATCGGGCACGTCGTGTCCAAGGGCGTGATTCCGACGAGACGGCGTCTGCGAATATTTCACGCCGTCCTCAAGGACGGCTCGGGACTCATCGAGTGCGCGTGGCCCGGCCAACCGTGGCTGGACAACACGATACGAAAGGGCGACCTGCTTCTCGCATCTGGAACCGTGGGCTTCTACCACGGGCGGCAGATGCGTCCCCGGGAGCATACCCTCCTGGCCTCGGCCAATGACGGAGAGACCGGGTCCGGGGTGGTCTTCCCGGTCTACCGGGCCACGGAGGGTCTGAGCCACAGGCAGATCCGCGGGATCGTCGAGGAGAACCTGGAGGATCTGCTGACGGAGGCCGGAGACGCCGAGATCTTCGAGCCCGACTGGCTGCGAGCGGTCGGTCTGATCCGCCTGCCGGAAGCGCTGGAGACGCTCCACCGGCCCCAGGCGCTGTCGCAGGTCGGACCGGCGATGCGACGCCTGGCCTACGAGGAGTTGTT
>Ga0209567_10000704_pt1 | contig 18214 bp, 14 predicted proteins | sample COG_12_FD_184756 | JGI IMG/M metagenome (GOLD analysis project Ga0209567, IMG submission 184756) | Pelagic marine sediment microbial communities from the LTER site Helgoland, North Sea, for post-phytoplankton bloom and carbon turnover... | ecosystem: Environmental > Aquatic > Marine > Neritic...
TGCGATTGCCGGAGTCGACGGGGTGCAGCCGCACGGTCTCCACAGTGACATTGCCGCCACCACGGCGCGAGATCTCGGCCTTTTTGTGCTGCGTCCGGTTGCCGTGCGCGACTACCTGGATCTTCCTGCCTTGCCCTCCGAGGTGATCCCGCTGCTCGATACCTACCGTCCGGGCCGTCACGGCGGGACCGGTGCGACGTTCGACTGGGAACTGGCCGAGCGCGTGCCCGGGCCCTTTGTCATGGCTGGGGGCTTGGGGCCGGACAATGTTGCCGCCGCGGTGCGGTCCGTGCAGCCCTGGGGAGTTGATGCGTCGAGTCGTCTCGAGGCCGCGATCGGGGTCAAGGACCACAGTAAGGTGACCGCCTTCGTGCGGGAGGCCAAACAGGCGTGAGCACCACCAATCCTGATCGACGTGGTCGTTTTGGCGACTACGGCGGCCGCTACGCGCCCGAGACGCTCATGCCTGCTCTTCTCGACCTCGAGGCCGCCTTCACGACCGCGTGGGCAGATCCGGAATTCCATCGCGAACTCGAGGAGCTGTTGGCGCGCTACGTCGGTCGCCCAACGCCCGTCTTCCGGGCCGCCCGCCTCTCCACCGACCTCGGGATCAATCTGCTGCTCAAGCGCGAGGATCTCGCCCATACCGGGGCGCACAAGATCAACAACACCATCGGTCAGGCGCTGCTGGCCAAGCGCATCGGCAAGCCACGCGTCATTGCCGAGACCGGGGCCGGACAACACGGGGTGGCGACGGCCACGGCCTGTGCCCTGTTGGGCCTGGACTGTGTCGTCTACATGGGTGCGGTCGATATCGAGCGCCAATCCCTCAACGTCTACCGGATGAAGCTGCTCGGCGCCGAGGTGGTTCCGGTGACCAAGGGTCCGGGCACGCTCAAGGACGCGGTTTCTGAGGCGATGCGAGAATGGGTCGCCAGTGTCGAGACGACGCACTACATCATCGGTTCGGTGGTCGGCCCCCATCCCTTTCCCCTGATGGTGCGTGAGTTTCAACGTGTGATCGGTGAAGAACTCCTCGAGCAACTCGATGGCACCTCGCCGGCGACCGCCGAAGCCGATGTCATCGTGGCGTGTGTCGGTGGCGGGTCGAACGCGATGGGGATCTTCGCTCCCTACGCGGGTAGCGACGTCGAATTGGTGGGGGTCGAAGCGGCCGGCTACGGCCTCGACACCGGCCAACACGGCGCCTCGTTGGTTGCCGGCTCGCCCGGGGTCATCCATGGGTCGCGCACCTACCTACTGCAAGACGATCAAGGCCAGGTGATCGAGGCCCATTCCGTATCGGCCGGGCTCGACTACCCGGGTGTGGGGCCGGAGCACTCGTACTACAAGGATGCGGGCATCGCCCGTTATGAGTCGGTGACCGATGCTGAGGCGCTCGAGGCGTTTCACCTGCTGTGTAGGACCGAGGGAATCATCCCGGCGCTCGAGTCGGCCCATGGGCTGGCGTGGATCGTTCGCGAGGCCGCTTCCTTGCGTGGCAAGACGGTCGTGCTCAATCTCTCCGGGCGCGGCGACAAGGACGTGCAGGAAGTCGCAGCGTTCGATGGCTGACCGCGGTATCGATCGGATTGCGGCGATGTTTGCGGCGGCCCGGGCCGAGAATCGGGCTGCCTTGCTCCCCTACATGACGGCGGGTCTGCCCGACCGCGAGACGTCAACTGCGTTGTTCAAGGCGATGGCCGATGCAGGGGCCGACGGCTTCGAAGTCGGCATCCCGTATTCCGATCCGCTCATGGACGGCCCGACGATTCACACCGCCGGCCTGCGGGCGCTCGAGGCCGGAGTCGATCTGGACACAGCACTCGAGCTCGTCACCGAGATCGTGTCGGCGACGAGCAAGCCCGTTCTCGTGATGACCTACGTCAACCCCGTCATGGCGTCGAGCCCCGACGTGTTCGCCCATCGTGCCGCCGCCGCCGGTGCCAGCGGGTTGATCGTGGCCGACCTGCCGGCGGAAGAGGCCGCTCCCTTCCAGCGGGCGTTCGAGTCGGCCGGTCTCGGGATGGTGCTGTTTGTGGCCCCCACCACGGACGAGACGCGGCTTGCGGCGATCGCGGCGGCCGAGCCCGTCTTCATCTACGGCGTCGCCGAGCTCGGCGTCACCGGGGTACGCGACACCGCCAGCAGTCGAGTCGACGAACTCGCCGGACGAGTGCGGACCGTGACCGACATTCCCCTTGTGTTCGGTGTCGGGATCTCGACCCCGGCTCACGCGGCGGCGGCCGCGGCAGTGGGTGATGGTGTGATCGTAGGGTCCGCTCTGGTACATCGGGTACTCGATGCACCCGATGCCGCCACGGCGCTGGCGAGCGTTTCCGGCGCCGTTTCGGAGTTGGCTTCGGCCGTTCGCCGCTGAGAGCCATCCGAGCGGACCGTGCTCGCCGGTCCGGGGACTAGTCACCGCGGGTAGCTCCAGAATCATTCTGGTGTTTTTCACCGTTCCCGCCGATGGTTACCTACGGAAGGAGCTGCTCATCCCCTTCAGTGGTTCCTTCCCAACCAAATCGGATCCAGGGGCCGGTCGACACACCGACCGGTATGAACGCACCACACCCAAGGAGCGGCCGGTCCCCGGGTCACGAAGCAGAGGCCTCTCCTTCGGGAGGGGCCTCTGTGCGTGGCGGAACGCGTCCGCGAGGGCCTACCCTGGTGGGGGATGGAACAGCGCACACTTGGACAGTCACCACTGTCGGTTTCGGTCTTTGGGTTGGGCACGATGACCTTTGGCGCGGAAGCGGATGAGGCCACGTCGCGTGACATCCTCGATCGATATATTGCCGCCGGCGGGAGCTTCATCGACACCGCCGACGTCTACTCGGCCGGCGTTTCTGAGGAGATCATCGGCCGATGGCTCGCCGGCCACGGCAGGCGCAGCGACGTCGTGCTGGCAACCAAGGGCCGTTTCCCGATGGGTCCCGAGTCTTTCGCCGGCGCCGGACGCGCTTATCTCACCGACGCCATCGAGGCCAGTCTGCGCCGGCTCGGTGTCGACTTCGTCGATCTGTACCAGGTGCATGCGTGGGATCAAGCCGCCGACTTGGACGACACCCTCCAGGCGCTCAACGAGTTCGTGGTCGCCGGGAAGGCTCGGGCCGTCGGGGTATCGAACTACACCGGTTGGCAACTGCAGCGGGCCGTATCGCGGTGTCGCGAGCTCAGTCTCACGCCGCTGGCGTCGTTGCAGCCGCAGTACAACCTGTTGGGCCGTCAGATCGAGTCGGAGGTCTTGCCGGTGTGTATCGAGGAGGGGCTCGGCGTCCTTCCGTGGTCGCCCCTGGCAGGAGGTTGGCTCACGGGAAAGTACGCGGCGACCGAACGGCCGGTGGGCGCCACTCGGCTCGGTGAGGACCCAGCGCGCGGCATCGAGGCATACGACCTGCGCAATCACCCGACCACCTGGACGGTGCTCGAAGTTGTCGACTCGATCGCGTCCAGTCGGAACGTCACGATGGCCCAAGTGGCCCTCAACTGGCTGCGGGAGCGTCCGGCCGTAGCCTCAGTGCTGCTGGGGGCGCGTTCGGTGGCGCAACTCGACGACAACCTGGCTGCGCTCGAGTGGTCGCTGACGTCAGAGGAAGAGCAGCGTTTGACGCAGGCGAGCGCCCCAGGGATGCCGCTGTATCCGCACGGGTTCCTCGAGGCCTATGCCGGTGTGCAGGTCTGGAATGAGCTCGGCTACCGGTCCGAGGCCCCGCCCTTCGGTCGCTGAGCAACCCGCAGTCGCATCGTGCTTGCCGACGGCGCGGTCTGGTACCGGGAGGGGGACTTGAACCCCCACGTCCTTGCGGACAACGGATTTTGAGTCCGCCGCGTCTACCAATTCCGCCATCCCGGCCGGTGCGGACCCGATGCTACCGCGTCCCGTCCCTTCCGTTGTCCGTACAATCCGGCTGATGAAGCGACGCGCCCGAAAGCTCTTCAGGATCAACGACGAGATAGCCTCCGTGCACGAGGCCGAACGGCTCGCTGAAGAGGAGTTGATTTTCCACCAGCACCTCGACGACGACGCCAAGCGCGACGCGGCCGTCAGCGGTAACCCAATGGACCGCGCCGATGCCCGGGAAACGTCGGCCGATGTCGCCAGGTTCGAGGAGCACATCGAGAGTCTCCGTGCGCAGCGGGCGCAACTCGAAGCCAAACGAGACCGGTTGCTTGATCGACTATGACGAAGCGAGGCCGCTGGTTGGGGGAGTGACTAGTCCCGGGGCCAACTCTGAAATGGCCCCAGATTCGTCCTATACCTGAGCACCCATCAGCCGATATACTGACCACCACCCTCAGTGAGGAGAGATCACGGTGAGTAGCCGTATTTCAGAGCGGACAGATGACGAGCGCGGCGCAGCGCTCGTTGAGTTCGCCTTCATTCTCCCGCTCCTGCTCGTGCTTCTGTTCGGGATCGTGGAGATGGGTCTCGCCTTGCGGGACCAGCTGACCATGTCGAACGCGGTGACGTCGTCCGCTCGAATTGGCAGCGTGCTCGGTGACGATGCAGAGGCAGACATCGCCATTCTGGACGCGGTCCAGGCCGGATTGGTCGGCGCAGTCGACAGCGACGTCATCACCAAGGTCATCATCTATCGGGCCGACGCCGCTGGAAACTCCACCGGGGACGAGAACCACTACGCCTACGACGAGACCGACCTGACCTGTCCGTGGTCTCCGTGTCCTGACCCTGCGGTTGGTGGCTTCCAGTACGGGGACCCTGGGAACTGGCCACCCGACGCCAGAGTTGTCACGTTGCCCTCGCCCGACATACTCGGGGTGAGGATTGAATTCACCCACAAGTGGATCACCACCTTCATCCCGTTCATGTCGAGTCCGGCCAACTGGGCAAGCGACGCGCGGGTCCGCCTCGAGCCGGATGTGTCGGGCACGTGATTGCCAAGGTCAAGGCTCGCTGGCAGGAATTTGACAGCCGAGAGCGCGGCGCCGTCCTCATTCTGACGGCAGCCATGCTGATCGTTCTGATGGGTGCGGCCGCGATGGGCACCGATCTCGGCTGGCTCTATCTCAACGGCAGACGCACCCAACAAGCGGCGGATGCCGCGGCCCTCGCCGGCGTGGTGTATCTCCCCAACGACGAGCCGACGGCCGTTACGACCGCCCTGGACATGGCCCGGGCCAACGAATACGTCGATGGTTCCATGGGCGGTGACGCGACCGTGGTTGCCAACAAGCTCGTCGACAACGATCGGCGGCTCCAAGTCACCGTGACGCGATCGGTCGACACCTACTTCCTGAAGGTGTTTGGGATCGACACCATCGCGCTCAGCAGGAGCGCCGTCGCCGAGTATGTGCTCCCCCTGCCGCTGGGCAGTCCCGAGCCACAATTCGGTAACGATCCGGAGTGCGCACCCAATATCGATACCGGAGTCGGGTGTACCAATATCTGGGCCAACATTCACGGCAAGTACACAAATCGAGTGATGGGCGACGCCTTCTCGCCTTGGTGCAAAGGCAGCAATGGTACGTCGTGCACCCACAACGAATGGTACCGCGATCGTGGCTATCTCTTTGGCGTGGAACTCGACGCCGACACGGCGAGCCTGGGAATCGATCTGCTCGATCCCGCTTTTGTTCAAGGGGGCAACGACTACCTTTGGGCCGGAGACAATCCGATCAGCGGCAACGTCGGCCCAGAGGTCGAGTTCACCCTGTGGAGTGAGGATCCGACCCCGCTCGACCTGAGCGACGGGAATGTGATCTTGTGCCAGGTCGTGTATGCCCCGGAACCGGTGGGAACGCCGTTCACCTGGCGTGATTTCTGTGACGTATCGGGAGCCGACGCAGGCGTGTATCCACTCCAGGTGCGCATTGCCGACGAGAATTTTGGTCTGAATCGCTACTCGATCAGGACCAGCGCGGCGGGTGCCGCAAACTCGCGGGTCTATGGACTTGGTGACATGTCGATCTACGCCAACGTCCAAAATGGCGGATCCGACTTCTTCCTTGCCGAGGTCGATGAGGTTCACAAGGGCAAGCAGCTGATCATTGAGCTCTTCGACCCCGGCGAAGCCAACGGAAACAACTTCATCCACATCCGGGATCCATTTGGGAACAGCCCCGAATGCCACGTACAGGTGCCGAACGACTCCATCGATGAGGTGCTCACTGATTGCATCATCGATGCCACGCGGCCGGCTCGGAACTACAACGGCGATTGGATCTACGTGAGCATTGATCTTCCCGGCACCTACAGCTGCAACGGAGCGAACTGCTGGTGGAAGGTCTTCTACGACTACGCCAATGAGGCCAACGACACCACCACCTGGACGGCTCGGATTGAGGGAAATCCGGTTCGTTTGGTTGAGTAGTCGCCCCAGCGTCACCGCTGATGGGGTGACCGGGTGCTTGTTCCTGGCGGGTTCGTCGGATTTCCTATTTCCTTTTGAGTTGTCCACAGATACACTCAGGTGCACAGCGTGGTGGTGTGCGCGCCGAGCGGGGTAGGAGAGGTATCTGTGGTCCGGAAGACCGACATCCGGAACAAAGCCATCGGGGGAGGAGATGAACGCGGCGCCGCACTCGTCGAATTCACCATCGTGGCGTTCCTGCTCCTCACGCTCGTGTTCGGGATCGTTGAGTTTGGACTTGCCTTTCGTGATCGCCTCACCATCGGCAACGCCACGCAGAGCGCGGCTCGCGTGGGGACGGCCATAGGACGGGACCTGACGGCCGACCTCGCCATTTTGCAGTCTCTCGAGCAAACCCTCTCGACGCTGCCGGGCTCGGGGGTCGACATCGTCGCCTACGTTGACGTCTACAAGGCCAACAGCGTGGGCCAGCCCGTCGGCGGCTGCCCGAACGGAGACTGCAATCGCTATTTCTATTCCTACATCGACGGGCCCGGCCCACAGTGCGACTGGTCTCCCTGTCCCGACCCTGACAACGGGTACAGCGGGTGGAACTGGTCGCCGGCCGACCGCGACGTCGAGGTGGGCAACCTCGACGTCATGGGAATCGAGATTGCCTTCGGTCACGAATGGGTGATTGGGTCCTTGGTGCCGCTTCCCGATGTCGACTGCAACAACAATCCAACTCCGACCAACTGCTGGGCCGATACGGCGCTGATGCGCATGGAGCCGCAACAGTTTGGGGTTGGGCCGTGAGCGCGCCGGCTGGGGGGCCGGCCGTGTCCGTGGAGCGGTGGGTTGACGAGGGGGAGCGAGGTGCCGTCCTCATCCTCACGACATTGCTCCTCGTGGTGTTCATGGGCATGGCAGCGTTCGCCGTCGACCTCGGCTGGCTCTACTACAACCAGTTGAACACGGCCAAGGCCGCCGAGGCGGCTGCGTTGGCGGGCGTCGTACACATGCCGATGCCTGGTTGCGTTGACCCCGGGTCCGGCGACCAACCGACGACGGTAGCTCGCGATATCGCCAGCCGGCAGGGCTATCAACACAACATCGGCGGAGTGACCGTTGCTGCCTCCAAGGGGGGCAACTGCAATCAGCTCACCGTCGACATCAGCCGCACGTACGGCACGTTCTTTCTCCAGGTCTTTGGTATCGACAACGTGGAGATCAATCAAGCCGCCACGGCGGAGTATTTGCCGCCGCTCAAGCTGGGAAGCGACGAGGCCTACCTCGGAGAGGACCCGACGGTCGGTGGTCGCAACCGGGACTTCTGGGTTGCCGTCAACGGCACGCGGCGTCGCAAGGAATCGGGAGACCCCTACGCCACCAAGTGTGCAGGAACCGGAACCGCGCACAACTGCAATGACCCGGGAGCGAACGTCGGCATCGAATACCGAGATCCGGCGTACTACTACGCGGTCGAGGTCGTCCCCAATGACAACGGCAAGATGCTCACGGTTGAGATCTTCGACGGGGTGCACTGCAACCAGAGCGGCGGGGAGTATCCAGCGGATGCGGGGTGCCGGCCCGATGGCACAGCCGAATACGACGGGTATCCAAGCGATTTCTCCCTCGAGTTCCGGCTATATCCACCCGACACAACCCCCGCGGATTGGACCGACAACTCATCGAACCACGCGGCGGTTTGCTCAAGGACGTTCCACTACAGCGCCGTATTGGCTGAGCAGTACCGCTGGGATGCGCTCAATGGCTGTCCCGTCGGCGCAGTCTCGGGTATCTACGTGCTCGAGGTTGACATTCACGAAGCGTCACCAGCATTGGCCGACTCCAACATCTCGGTTTCGGCATACTCGATCCGGGCGAAGATCAACGACCAGGTTGACAACGACACGGACGTATACGGACTCGGCGCGATGTCCCTGTGGATGCCGGAACTCGGTTCAAATCCGAGTTTCAAGATCGTCAGGCTCGATGAGATCTATGCCGGGACGGAGTTGATCTTGAGTATGTTCGACGCCGGAGACATCACCGGCACCATCGACCTCAACTTCACCGGCGAACTGGCCGGCCAGGATTGCCTTTATCGAGTTCGCGACGAGTTCCTCAACGAGGTCCAGCCGTGGGGAGGCGACGACGGCGGTTCCGGGTGCTATCTGGAGATCACCAACAAGGAGTACAACAACCAGTGGATCGACTTCCGCTTCCCGATCGATCCCGGATACACCTGCAGCATCGACTGTTGGGTGTTCGTCGACTACAACCTCACCGCTGCCGACCCGTTCGAGCGGACCACCTGGACGGCTAGGGTCGACGGTCAGCCCATCCACCTGGTGCCCTGACGGCCACTCCTCGCCGTATCTTCGGCAGGGGGCCCAGGTACACTCCGCAGCGATGCCGACGCTCGCGCTTCTCGACGGACATAGCCTCGCTTACCGCGCCTTCTATGCGCTGCCTGCGGACCTTGCGACATCCGCCGGCCAGGTGACCAATGCGGTGTTTGGGTTCACCTCGATGTTGATCAAGCTACTCGACGACGCTGATCCCGACGCCATCGCGGTCGCTTGGGACGTTCGTGGCCCAACCTTTCGCAAGGAGCGCTACCCCGAATACAAGGCCCAGCGCGACAAGCCCCCCGACCTGTTCGCAAGTCAACTCCCGCTGATCGATGAAGTGCTTGCCGCCCTCCAGATTCCCCAGCTTCGGGTTCCGGGGGTTGAGGCCGATGACGTGATCGCCACTCTGGCGTCTTCGGCGGGGGCAGAGGGTTGGGATGTCATCGTCGTCACCGGCGATCGCGACGCCTTCCAACTGATCGACGATCGCGTCTCGGTCTACTACACCAGGCGCGGGATCTCCGACACGGTCGACGCCACCCCGGAGTGGCTCGAGGGGCGCTACGGTGTCCGCCCCGATCAATACCTCGAATACGCCTCGCTGCGGGGCGACAGTTCGGACAACCTTCCCGGAGTCCCGGGTGTCGGCGAAAAGACCGCGGCAAAACTGATTGCGGGCTATGGCTCGCTCGATGGCGTGTACGAACACCTCGACGAGCAAACGCCGAAGCTTCGCGAGAACCTGGCCGCAAACCGTGAGCAGGTGTTTCTCAACCGCGAGCTGATGGATCTGGTGCGCGACGTGGATGTGCGAGTCGATGGCGATGCGGTCGTCACCGACGACCTCGTGCGCCGCGAGTGGGACCACGACGAGGTGCGTGGCATCTTCGACGGGCTCGCTTTTCGGACGTTGTGGGAGCGCCTCAGTGAACTCGGTGGACAAACCCCGGTGGCTTCTGCCCCACTCGACGTCACCGTGCGGACGCTGTCGCCGGACGATGCGGTGGCGCCGGGTGCGCTCATAGTCGAACCCGTGTGGGATGGCGCCGCGCTGATCGGGCTGATGCGGGGCGAGGGCGACACGGGAGTGTACGTGCCCGCCGATCGCGTGGAGATGCTCCTCGCCGAGACCGCTGCCTCTGGGGCCGGAATGATCGCGCATGATGCCAAGCCGATCGTGCGAGCCATGCTCGAGATGGAACTGACACCGCCGTCGGTGGTCTTCGACACCGCACTGGCGTCCTACGTCATCAACCCGGCCCAACGCACCCCCGACCTTCCCGAGCTCGCCTACCGGGAACTTGGTTTGGCCGTCGATTCGGCCGCGGGCGGCGACGAACACTCCACCCAGGGGGCCTTCGCCTTCGACGCAGAAGACACTGGTCCCGATCTCGACGCTGTGGCTCGGCGCGCCGTCGCAGTGCAGCGCCTGGTGCCGCCGATGACCGAGCAGGTGGCTGCTCGCGGTGGCGCCGCCCTGCTCGAAGACATCGAACTCCCGTTGGTTTTGATCCTCGCCCAGATGGAGGTAACCGGGATCGGCGTCGACCGTGTCTTTCTCCAGGATCTCGGAGAACAGTTGCGGACCCGACTGGCGACATTGGAGGTTGCCATCCACGAGGCGGCCGGCGGGCCGTTCAACGTCAACTCGACGCTGCAGTTGCGCGAGGTCCTCTTTGATCGCCTCGAACTACCCGTGCTCAAGAAGACGCCGAAGGGCGTGCCGTCTACCGATGCCTCGGTTCTCGGCAAGCTGAAGGGTGAGCATCCGATGGTGGAGATGCTGCTCGAATACCGCGAGTTGGAGAAGCTGCGGTCCACCTACGTCGACGCGCTGATTCCTCTCATCGAGCCGGATGGACGAGTCAGGGGCCGCTTCAACCAGATGGCGGCGGCGACCGGCCGCTTGTCCCAAGAGCAGCCCAACCTGCAGAACATCCCGGTCCGTTCCGAGGAAGGCAGGATTATTCGTCAGGCATTTGTCGCCGACGAGGGTTGCCGATTCCTCGTGGCCGACTACTCACAGATCGAACTCCGCATCCTGGCCCATCTCTCCGCGGACCCCGGGCTGGTGGAAGCGTTCGAGAGCGGCCTCGATATTCATACCGCTACCGCCGCCAGGGTGGCCGGGGTCACCGTTGATGAGGTCGATACCGACGCCAGGCGGCGCGCCAAGATGATCAACTTCGGACTGCTCTACGGGATGGAGGCATACGGCCTCGCCTCGCGGCTCGAAATCTCGCGAGATGAGGCCCAGGACCATGTCACGGCCTACTTCGAGCAGTTTCCCCAGGTCAAGGCCTTCATGCGGGGGATCGTGGACGATGCCCGATCCACGGGGTACACCACGACCCTGCTCGGCCGCAGGCGATATCTGCCCGAACTCTCCAGCTCGAACTTCCGCGATCGCCAGACGGGCGAGCGGATGGCGCTGAATGCTCCCATCCAGGGAGCGGCGGCCGACATCATCAAAAAGGCGATGATCGAACTCGACGGGCGTCTGCGCGCCGGCGGATATCGTGCGGAGATGCTGCTCCAGGTGCACGACGAACTTGTACTCGAGGTTCCCGAGGACGAACTTGCCGCCGTCACCGCCCTGACGACGGAGGTCATGGAGGACATCGTTGAATTGCGCGTACCCCTCACGGTTGACGTAGCGACCGGTACAACACTGGCCGACTGCAAGAACTGAGCGTAAACCACTTTGGCGTCTCCCGAGCACCTGTTACGCTTCAGGCCGCCTTCGACGAGGCGAGTCTGCGCGCTCGAGGGCAAATCATGTAAGCAAGGAGTTGATGTTCTCGTATGGCCATCGAGAGAGAGACGGGGCTCGCCGAAGGCGCAGCCGAGGCGGTCGAAGATTCCGCACCCGCGGAATTCGTCGCTGAAACCGAGGCTGCGGCTGAGGCTGAGGCAATCACCGAGGGGGTGATCGCATCTGACGTTGCGGTTCAAGGAGCCACCGAAACCGGCGAGGTTGCGGCTGAGGCCGTTGCCGATCTCGCGGATCACGCGGTTGGTGTCGCGGCGGTTGAAGAAGCCGCGGTCACCGAGGCAACCGCCGCCGGGTCCGAACAGCCAGATGCCGATGACGTTGCCGAACTGGCGACGGAGGCGGCAGCGGCTGATGTTGAAGCGGCTGATGTTGTCGCGGCAGATGCCGTAGCCGGTGAAGCTGCTGTTGCTGCCGCCGAGGTCGCGGCAGAGCCGGCCCCACCATCGGTTGGTGACCGCCCGCCCATCACAGCTCCGCGCGACCTTGGAGACGTGCCCAACGATCTGAGCGCCGACGACTTTGCCGCCGCCGTCGAGCGGACCGTCTTCGAGTTCAAAGAGGGTGACATCGTCGCCGGCACTGTGGTTCGGGTCGACCCCGATGAGGTGCTCGTCGACATCGGCTTCAAATCCGAAGGCGTGATTCCGTCCAAGGAACTTTCGATTCGCAACAGCGCTAGTCCCGGCGAAGTGGTCACCGTTGGTGATGCCATCGAAGCCCTGGTTCTTCAGATGGAAGACGAGTCGGGACGGCTCGTCCTGTCCAAGAAGCGCGCTCAGTACGAGCGAGCATGGGGTCGGATCGAGAAGGTCATGAACGAGGGCGGCACCGTCACCGGGCCGGTGATCGAGGTCGTCAAGGGCGGTCTGATCGTCGACATCGGGTTGCGCGGCTTCCTGCCGGCATCGCTCGTGGATCTCCGCCGGGTGCGCGACTTGCACCCCTTCGTTGGTGAGGTCATCGAGGCCAAGGTCATCGAACTGGACAAGAACCGCAACAACGTGGTCTTGTCGCGCCGCGCCTTCCTCGAAGAGGCCCAAGCCGAACAGCGCCACGCGTTTCTCGATGAACTCCGGCCCGGCGATTTGCGCAAGGGCACCGTGTCATCGGTCGTCAACTTCGGTGCCTTCGTCGATCTGGGAGGTATGGACGGTCTCGTCCATGTGTCGGAATTGTCGTGGCAGCACGTCAGCCACCCAGGCGAGGTCGTCTCGGTGGGGGACGAGGTCACGGTCAAGGTGCTCGAGGTCGATCGTGACCGCGAACGTATCTCGTTGTCGATCCGCCAGACCCGGGAAGATCCCTGGGAGGAGTTTGCTCGCGAGATCAACGTCGGCGAGATCGTCGAGGGAGCAGTCACGAAGACGGTGCCTTTCGGAGCCTTTGTATCGGTGGGGGAGGGCGTCGAAGGACTGGTCCATGTCTCAGAGATTGCGATGCACCACGTCGAGAGCCCAGAGCTCGAATTGTCGATCGGTCAACAGGTACGGGTAAAGGTAACCGAGATCGATGCCGACAGACGTCGGGTGAGCCTGTCAATCAAGCAGGCACTTCCCGAGTGGGAGGAACGCTCGACGTGGAGCGACAATCGAACCCAGAGTCGGCCGAAGCGACGGGAATTCCAGCGTGAAGAAGAAGCGCAGGAGCCCTCATTCAGCGCCGATGCCTCTTTGGAGGCCATTCTCCAGGAGCTCAAGGAGAAGGGTATCGGCAGGAGCTGATACTCCGATCCTTGACTTCAGGGACTCGGCTGCCAGGCTAACTCGGCACTCTGGATTCGTGCTCAACTCCAGGTCGTGTGGTGCGCGTACATCGGTAACCGGAAGGGCCAAGTGACATGGGCAGACGAACGATTGTATTAGTGGTGGCGCTGGTGCTGGCGGCCGTTTCCGCATTTGCGGTGTGGCAATACCTCACCAACGTCCGCGAAGTAGAACGAGAAGCCATCGTTGCCGTGAAGGTGTGGCGGGCCGATGAGCCCATCGCGACCGGCGATACGGGCGAGGACGCCAAGCTCGTCATCGTGGAAAGCTCGGCGTTGGCCGAGAACATCGTGTTCGAGGGCTCGACCATCCTGTGTTCCGGTCCCGTCTCCAGCGATGACGACCCAACATTGTGTCAGAGCAACCCGAGCGACTTCGATTCGCTGATGTCGGGTACGGTCGCGGCTGGACCGATCTCGGCCGGTCAGTTGATCACTCAGGAGATGTTCGTGACACCGGCCGAGCTGAACTCGATCAGCCTGTCCGAGTCTATTCCGCAAGGCAAGGTGGCGATTTCGATCAGGCCGTCTGAAGCCGACGCCGTTGGGGGCTTCATTCGTCCCGGTGACCGGGTCAATATCCTGGCCTCAGCTTCGATTCAGCTCAGCCAATCGCTTGAACTGCTGAAGAGCCCGGCATTGCGCGAGCTGCTTCTCGGAGCCGATTTTGGCGGCGGAACCCCCACTCAGCCGACACCCGGTGTGCCAACGGAGGGTGACGAGCCCGTCGACCCCGTTACCGAGTTCGTCGAGACCTTCCCCAACTCGATCCAGTTCACCCAGACCGTGTTGCAGAACATCGAGGTTCTCGCCATCGGTGCTGATACCCGGCCGTCACCGCTCGGTACAGGTCTGGAGCCCCAGGGCAGCCAGATCGTCGTGCTCGAAGTGACGCCCGAGCAGGCCGAGCAGGTGGAGTTCGCCGAGCAGTACACCAGCATTGAACTATCGCTGCTGCCGTCCGAATTCCCGTACACTGAGTTTGAAGCCCGTGGCGTTCTCGTCGATGACCTGTTCGACGTGGTCACGCGGATCCAGGAACAGTTGGAGGCGGCCTTTGGCAGCTGACGGAGGGACATTTTCGGTCCTGCTCGTTGACGCAGATGATGGGTTTGTCGATGACACCCGTGCTCTGCTCGATGGCAACAAGGTCTACACGGCCCGCAACATCACCGACGCCCAGCGCCGGTTGGTTGAAGAGGGCATCGAGGTAGCGATTGTCGGCCCCTCCTTCGCCCATGAGGCGGGGGTCGCCGAATCGAGCCTGTTGTTCGACGTGCAACCGTCCCTTCCGGTGGTCCTGGTCACCGAGGCCATGAACACCGACGTCCTGCGGGCCGCGTTGCGCGCCGGCATCAAGGACGTGATTGAGACTCCGCTGACGATTCCCAAGGTCGAAGACGCCTTGGGAATCGTCAGCCAACTCCAGCAAGTGGTCGACTCCAAGGTCGCCCGCAGAGCCAAGATCGGCAAAGTCGTAACGATCATGTCCCCCAAGGGTGGCGCCGGTAAGACGATGACGACGGTCAACGTCGCCCTGAGCCTCGCCCAGTGGGGAGATCCCAGCAGGGTGGTGATCCTCGACGCCGACCTTCAGTTTGGCGACGTCTGTATCTCGTTGCAGGTGGATCCGCGGCACACGATCGTCGATGTCGCTCGCGACATCGACAAGCTCGATGAGCCGCTGCTCGACAGCCTGCTTGCTCGGCACGCGTCGGGGATGCGGGTTCTCTCGGCGCCATTGGAGCCGTCGCTGGCGGACGAGATCTCCACCCAGGTCGTCGTCAAGACGATCGGCATGCTCAAGCGCATGTTCGAGTACATCATCATCGACACCGCCCCCTTCCTCGACGAGCCCGTGCTGTCGATTCTCGAACGCTCCGACATAGTTCTGCTTGTCGTCGACATGGACCTGCCCAGCGTGAAGAACGCCAAGCTGGCCCTCGACACCCTCCGCCTGATCAAGTTCCCGTTCGAAAAGATCCGGCTCGTGCTGAACCGGGTCAATTCGAAGGCCCGCCTCGATATCGACGAAATGGAACGTTCGCTCGGTCTCGAGGTGCAAGCTGCCATCTCGTCAGACAAGCTTGTTCCCCGAGCCGTCAATGAAGGTGAGCCGGTGGTATCGCTGTACGCGCGGTCGCGGGTGGCTCGCGATCTGCGCAGCGTCGCCCGACTCGTCGTCGACGAGGATTTTGAAGAACCTACTGAAGAGGAGCCGAAAGGCCGCCGATGGTTTCGGTAGTCCGGTCCACTTTTGAAATGGGAGAACCTCAATGAGCCTTGCCGATCGTGTGAAAGCCGCCAAAGCGGCAGAGGTCACTTTCGACGGCCAACGCGAGGAGATGCGCCAGGAGCTACGGCGCAAGCTCCACTACAAAGTCGTTGAGGGTCTCGGCCCCACGCTATACGACCGTCAGATGAGTGATGCGGAACTGAAGCTCCGCGTGATGGAGATGCTCGAGTGGGCACTCGATCAGGAGGAGTCGGTTCCCCTGTCCCGTGCCGACCGTCTGCAGCTCCTGCAGGAGATCGCCGACGATGTGCTCGGCTACGGGCCGATCGATCCGTACCTGAGCGACGCCGAAGTAACGGAAGTCATGGTCAACGGGCCGCACCAGGTCTGGGTTGAAAAGGCTGGCCGCCTGAGCCGCACCGACACCAAGTTCGTGGACTCAACCCACCTCGAGCGGATCATCGAGAAGATCGTTGGCCAGGTCGGTCGGCGTATCGATGAATCCACTCCGATGGTCGATGCTCGCCTCCCCGACGGCTCTCGTGTGAATGCGGTCATTCACCCGCTCGCCATCGGTGGCCCCTTCCTCACAATTCGTAAGTTCGCGGTTGATCCCTTCACCAGCGACGATCTCGTCGCCATGGGTGCAATGAGCGACGCCACCGCCGGCTTCCTTCGCCGTTGTGTACAGGGCAGGCTCAATACGATCGTTTCCGGTTCGACCGGTTCCGGAAAGACGACCCTGCTCAACGTCCTCTCGAGCTACATCCCGGACAACGAGCGGATCGTCACGGTGGAAGACGCCGCCGAGCTCCGCCTGAACCAGGTCCACGTGCTCAGCCTCGAGTCCCGCCCGCCGAACCTCGAGGGCAAGGGGCACGTCACCATTCGCGACCTCGTGCGCAACTGCTTGCGCATGCGTCCCGATCGCATCGTCGTCGGTGAGGTCCGTGGTGGTGAGGCGCTGGACATGCTCCAGGCCATGAACACCGGTCACGACGGGTCGCTCACCACGGTGCACAGCAACTCACCTCGTGACACCCTCGCCCGTATCGAGACCATGGTGCTGATGTCCGGCATGGACCTCCCGATCCGAGCGATTCGTGAGCAGGTGGCATCAGCCGTCGACCTCATCGTCCACTTGCACCGCCTCCGCGATGGAAGCCGTCGAGTGACGCACGTGACGGAGGTGGTCGGCATGGAGGGCGACATCATCACGATGCAAGACCTCTTCCTGTTCGACTACGGGATGGGCATCGACGAGGCCGGCATGTACAAGGGTCACCTCAAGGCGACCGGCATCCGGCCGGCGTTCAGCGACCATCTCGAGAACTTTGGGATTCAGCTTTCGCCGGATCTCTTCCATCCGGAGCCGTTTGCACGATGATGCGGCGTCTCCTCACCCTCAACGTCCTCGTGGCCGGCTTCATGCTGGCGACGATCGGACCTGCGCTGGCTCAGGACTCCTCGAGCAGCTCGACCGGGGACATCTTGTTGTTCGTCGGTGCCATTGCTGCTGGGATCGCCCTGTTCCTGCTCATCATGATCGTCTTCGGGCCCAACAAAGCGGTTGAGCGTGATCTGAGCGGTCGGCTTGGCACCTACGCTTCGCAAACCGAGAAGACGGGCAAACTCAAGAACCCGTTCCTACGGCGGTTCGCCAGTAAGGCGGAGAGCGTCGCGGATCGCCGCGGCATGACGGGGATGATCGAGACCGCTCTCGAGCAGGCCAACATGCCGATCAGCGCCGGGGAAGCCATCGCCGGCGCCATCGGTGTTGCGATCGTTATGGGGCTGCTCGGCGGGCTGTTCACCCAGAACATCATCTGGGCGCTGGTGTTCGCCGGTGGCACGCTTCTGATCGCGGCGGTGGCCGTGCAGACCGTGGCTCGTCGCGAGCGAGTCAAGTTCGAGAACCAGTTGCCGGACACCCTCAACCTGATTTCGACTTCACTGCGTGCTGGGTATTCGTTGCTCCAGGCGCTCGAGGCCGTAGCTTCTGAGTCGCCCGAGCCCACCGGCCGTGAATTTGGCCGTGCCATCAACGAGACTCGGCTCGGCCGCAGCCCGGTTGACTCCCTCAAGGACGTCGCCGAGCGGATGCAGTCGGTCGACTTCGACTGGGCGGTTCTCGCCATAAGCATCCAACGCGAGGTTGGTGGCAACTTGGCCGAGGTGTTGCAGACGGCTGCGGAGACCATGCTGCACCGCAACCGCCTCCGACGAGAGATGAAAGCACTCACTGCAGAAGGTCGCATCTCGGCGATCGTGCTCAGTGCGCTCCCGATTCTCCTCTTTGCGTTCCTCTACTTCTCGAATCCCGGGTATCTCGAACCGCTGTTCAGCACGATCTACGGAATCGTCGCGCTGGTGGTGGCCGGCCTGTTGATGGTTGCCGGCATCGTGTGGCTCAACAAGATTGTGACGATCGAGGTATAGCTATGGATCAGACACTCATCTTCGCAACCGTGGCGATCGCGGTCACGATGTTCGCCTTGATCATGTACATCGGCATGGGCGTCGTGAAGGCCCGCGAGAGCAGCGCAAACCGGCTGCAGAGCTTGACTCCGACCCGGTCGGAGGTTCTGTCGAGCGGGTTCAGCGAGCGGGCCGTGGCGCCGATAGTCAATGGCATCGGGCGGTTGGGAATGCGCTTCACCCCCCAGGGTTGGGGTGCCAAGACCAACCACCGACTCGTCGTTGCGGGCTGGTTCCCCAAAGTGGATGCGAACTCGTGGGCCGCGATCAGGCTGGTCGGCATCGTGG
>Ga0209567_10000707_pt1 | contig 18189 bp, 12 predicted proteins | sample COG_12_FD_184756 | JGI IMG/M metagenome (GOLD analysis project Ga0209567, IMG submission 184756) | Pelagic marine sediment microbial communities from the LTER site Helgoland, North Sea, for post-phytoplankton bloom and carbon turnover... | ecosystem: Environmental > Aquatic > Marine > Neritic...
CTCTCTATCTATGAAAACTAACAGCCTCTTCATTCGCGTAGTTCTTTGCTGGATGCTTGTCATACTGCCGGCTGCCAATTCTGCTGCGCAGGACGATACTGAATTCGTACCACCAGACGATGGGTACGACTGGCTGCGGCTGGTCTCCGGCGAATGGCTGCGCGGCGAACTGATCGGCGCATTCGGCGACAAGGTCGAGTTTGACAGCGATGTTCTCGAAGAACTCGTTATCGATGCGGAGGACGTGGACCAGTTCTTCAGTAAGCGGATCTTCGGCGTGAGTGTTCGCGATCGCGACGACGTCGTCATCGGTCGCGTCGAGGTGGATGGAAAGACCATAACCGTGCGATCGGGGGAGGAGACCCTGGTGTATCCTCTTGAAGACGTTGCGGCGATCACCGCCTCCGCAACGCGTGAACGCGATCGCTGGTCGGGTGACCTCAGCCTGGGTTTCAATGCACGCTCGGGAAACACCGAGTTTATCGAATACAACATGTCGGCCGGCATTGAACGACGCACAGCGCGGTCGCGCACGACGATCGACTATCTTGGTAACTTCAACGAGACCGAAGAGGTCCAGGTTGCCAACAATCATCGCGTAAGTGCCTCGGTGGATCGCTTTACTGGTTCGCGTCTCTTCTGGCGACCTCTGATAGCCCAGTACTTCCGTGACCCGTTCCAGAATATCGAACACCAGGGGACGCTGGTAACGGGTTTGGGTTACGAGATGATAGATAGCTCGCGCACGGAGTGGGACTTCTTTGCAGCGGTAGGTTTCAACTACGTTGAGCGCGTTTCCGTCGAGGAGGGCCAGCCGACGAACAGTACTTCGCCCTCGCTGTCAGTGGGTACAGAATTTGAGACTGAGCTGACTTCGTGGATGGACTTCGAGTTCTCATTCAGCGCGTCTTTCCTGGACGAAGAATCGGGCACCTATCAGCATCACCTGGAATCGACTTTATCGAGCGACCTGAGCGGGAATTTCGATATCGATGTTTCGTTTGTCTGGGATCGCACGGAAGATCCGCCAGCGTTGGAAGATGCGACGATTCCGGAGCAGGATGATTTCCGGCTGCTGATCAGCCTTGCCTACGACTTCTAGTTAGCTTCCTCGAACCAGCCAAGCACCCGCGATTCAAGTACGTCGTAGAACGGGTTGTAGCGCATGCGCAGCAGCCATTCGCCCGAGATCCTGTTCATGTCGCGCTCGCCGCGCAGCGGAATATCGCCGAGATGCAGAGTAGCGTCGCCAGCCGGCGGCTCGCTGCCGTACAACGGGTTATCTGGTGCGAACGGCAACGCGACGTGCGACAGTGAGAACACATCGTTCGGCCAGGCGAGGCCGGGCAACTCATGGTCCATCGCGTCACCCGAATAGGCTTCCTTGCGACGTGCCACTACGTCGCGCGTCTGGTTGTCCCGATTTGTGATGACAGTCAACGCGAATGGCAAGGACTCGTCACCAAGCAGGCGATCCGTCAGCGGCGCCGGATTCTCGGTCAACAGACTCGCCTTCGCTGCATAGCGGTTGATATCGAACAATACGAGTTCGTGGCGCTTCGGCGTCAGCAATGACAACAGGTTGTCGACAATCGCCGCAGTTGTGACTGTTGCATCGACGGTCGACTTGAGCGCAAGAATTGGCGGTAGCGGTGGATCGTTGTCGCTGCGGGCCGCTATGCGCCTGTCGACCCCCCGGGTGAGCTGGTGGACGACATCGGCGGCGTTGGTTGCAAACGAATTGTACTTGTACGGGTCGAATTCCGGCATAACTGACAACCACGCCATTCCGCTGAGCCCCGGAACCGACGATGCGCCACGTTTGAAGCTGGCCAGCGAAGCCGCCGCGCTAACCCGGATGGCGGGCGAGACCAGGACCAGGCTGGCCGGCATCGGGGATGCAACGCCTTCCGCCGCATCCAGGGCAAAACCCAGCGCCAGCGAGGCGCCGGTGGAGTAGCCGATAATGTGCACGGGTTGTTCGCCGACAGCTTCCGACAGGTGCGCCATGGCAAGTCGCGTTGCCGCAATCAAGTCCTCGGGCTTCACATACTTGAGGCCCGATGGCGCTGTGCCGTGGCCCGGCGCGCGTAACCCAACGACCCAATAGCCTTGCTCGGCGAGCGTTTCACCAATGGTGTGCAGGCTGTAAGGTGAATCAGACATGCCGTGCAGCAGCAGGACGCCGCCCCGAGGATTCTTGCTGGAGAATTCGAAAGTCCTGTTCCAGTTGGTGTCGTATCCTTGTGGATCGGCCATGCTACCGGAGCTGTAACGCACCAGTCCGTATTCCGACCCTGTGGGGACTTGCGAATACACTTCATCCTGCAGTTCGGCGAAAACCCGCTCTTCGGTTGCCAGGTAGTCGGCAAATGACTGCACATCCTCATCGCCTGCAACGAATTCCTCATTGAGCCTTTCGGTATGCCATGGGCTGAGTTGTTGACCGCCGCAGCTTGATAGTGCGCCGAATGTTACCGTGAGTAATACGATAGAAGTTAGACGGTTCATACTCATTAGCGCCCCTGTGTGAGCACCCAGTACTCGGCTCCGTTCGCGGTCGTGACCTTGTACTGCAAGCGGCTGCGCGGTGTCTCATCATTGCTGATACGCAAGTAGAGATCGTCGAAGAACTCGGGCGTCTCGAGGCTGAAATTGTGGAAATTCCGGGTGCGATTGACCGGCGTTATATCCACGAGGGTCACTCGATCATTGCCCGGTGTCACCAATTCAAATGCCGCCGCCGCCTCATCCCACTGATCCGGGTTGGACGGATCGACGGTGCTTTCGCCGAGTCGCCTGCCGCGATTGATGACGCGGCTCATCAGCAGTGCGCGATCATTGGATGACACGTAGACCGTGACGTCTTCAGAAAGAGCGAGGATCTTATCCTTGAAGCGACTGCCGAACTCTGCGTGGCTGACGTCCGGGGCCGTGAGAATAACGTGCTCAACCTCGGTCTCTACATCGGCCATTGCCGCGTTCTTGTAGAGCTCGGCAAAGGCCGACACGACGACTTCGCCGCCCATACTGTTGGCAAGAATCCAGAAGTTATCCGGTTGAATCTCACTCTCGATCTTTTCGATCAACCTGGCAAGATCGATACCCGACTGACCGGCAATTCCCTGTGCTCGCAGGTAGCCTCGCGGTGACGAGCCCTGGTCGCCAGGCCAGTCGAAGACGAGCAACGGTGTGTCGATGTCGAGAACATGGGCCATGAATGCCGTCTTGCGCAGGGCAGAGGGAAAGCGCTCACGAAAACCGTTGATATTGAGCAGCAGAGACCGTTGTGGCGATGCTTCGACCTGGCTACGGATCTCAGCGATCATCGCGCCCTCGTCCAGCGTTTCGACGCGGTCGAGTTGGATCTCTTCGTTCCGAAACCAGTCCGTTGGGTCGATTAGCATGCCAAGGCCGAGAGAGGGTTCAATGCTGGTATCGAACAGTCCGAAACTCATGGACGTGCCGCGGGTATTGTGGAAGCGCTCATCGAGCGGGGCATCCTCTTCCGCGACTTCACGATTGGTTACGAAGAAGAAACGAAACGTACCGTCATCTTGTTCGGCCACCTGCATGCGCCTGAATTGCAGGGCCTCGGCGAGCACCAGTGCGGAGTGGGTGGAGTACTGGAAGAGCGCGCCAGCGAGCAGTGCGATTACCAGCACGATTCCACCGATTATCTTGTAACGTTTTTTGATGGCTTCGCCCCCAGGAAGATTGATCGGAAGGAACAATAACACCAGTCTCGTACAATTCGCATCACGCCAGATTGTCGTACATACTTTCCGGACAACAAATAATTAACACTCCAGAGGTGTAAAAATGAAGCGAACGGTCAGCTTATGGGCTGCCCTTATGGGTGTCTTTCTTCTTGCTGGGTGCACTGATTCACCATCCGGTGGTGAAAGTCAAACGGCATCAGAGTCCGCCGACGAGACGGGCATCGTCATGGTCGATGGCAAAAAGAAGAAACGCATCGAGGGCTTCGGCGGCATAATCTCCGAGCGCTACGACGACTCCGAGGAGTGGTGGCCGCCTTACGAGGAACCGAATAAGGACGCGCCTAACGTCATCATCTTCCTGCTCGACGATGTCGGGTTTGCGCAGGTTGGCAGCTTCGGCGGACTGATCGAAACGCCTAACATCGATGCACTCGCATCGAACGGCCTGCGTTTCAATAATTTTCATACGACGGCGCTTTGTTCGCCGTCACGGGCGTCCCTGATGGCAGGCCGTAATCCGCACTCGATTGGACTCGGTAGTCACGCACTGACCGCCATGGGCTTCCCGGGCTACAACGCGGTCATGCCGGAGTCGGCAAAATCGGTTGCGAACTACCTGGAAGAAGCCGGCTACGTGAACTACGCGCTCGGCAAGTGGGACCACACGCCGCTGTACGAGGTATCCCAGGTGGGTCCATTCGATCGCTGGCCGAGCGGGGAGGGCTTCCATCACGCCTACACGTTCATGGCGGCTGATGTGCACCAGTTCGTGCCCGTCATGTGGAATGACCATATGCCGGAGCCGTACCGCAAGTCTATCCACCTGGACCAGGACCTGGCGAATCGAGCTATCGAATGGATTACCGGGCACAAGTCCATCAAGCCAGACCTCCCGTTCATGATGTTGTGGGCGTCCGGTTCCATGCATTCGCCACATCATGCCCCCGATAGTCACATTGACAAATACAAGGGCAAGTTTGATATGGGCTGGGATGTTGCGCGTGAACAGATTCTCCAGCAGCAAATCGAGGCGGGCGTCGTTCCCGAAGGCACGCAACTGACCGAGCGCATCGATGAGATCCCAGCGTGGGATTCGCTGTCGGTAGAAGAGCAAAGCCTTTACGCACGGCAAATGGAAGTGTTCGCCGCCCAGATGGAGTGGGTGGACCTCCAGATTGGCCGGGTCGTCGATGAGCTCGAACGAATTGGGGAACTGGACAACACGCTGATCTTTGTCACAGCCGACAATGGCGCGTCGGGCGAAGGTGGTTTGGCCGGGACGTTCAACGAGACTTACGTCCTCAATGGCTTGCAAACACCGCTAGAGGCCAACTTCCGCGCGCAGGAAGACTGGGGCCGTGAGAACACCTATCCGCATTATCACGCGGGCTGGGCAATGGCCGGCAACACGCCATTCAGGTATTTCAAACAAAGCGAACACCGTGGCGGGCAGCACGACGCCCTGGTCGTGCACTGGCCAAATGGTATTCAGGCACAAGGCGAGGTGCGTAGCCAGTATCACCATATCAGCGACATTGCGCCGACCATCATGCAGGCGGCGGGCGTCACAGTGCCGGAGGAATATCATGGCGTCGAGCAACAGCCGATGGATGGCGTCTCGATGATCTATGCGTTCGACGATGCTAATGCGCCGAATCGAAAGGAGCGCCAGTATTTCGAGATGTTCGGCAACCGCGCGATCTGGGTAGACGGCTGGAAGGCTGTAACTCTGCACGCGAACCGCATGCCCTGGGACGTCAACGTAGTTCTGCCATTTGAAGATGACGAATGGGAGCTATACCACGTCGCGGAGGACTTTTCCGAGAGCACCAACGTGGCCGCGGAGTACCCGGAGAAGCTCGCGGAGCTAGTCGAGATATTCGACGAGGAGGCCTGGAAGTACAACGTCTACCCGCTCTACGACGACATGATCGCACGTCTCGGCGCCCAGCAGGATCGCCTCTTCGGCGACCAGACTGAATTCATTTACTACGCACCTGGTGCGGTCCGCATCGCCGAAAAGTCGTCCGCACCCGTCAAGAATCGTGCCCACACGATCGAGACGAAGCTTGAGCTGACCGGAGAAGAGGAGGGCGTGATCGTCGCGGTGGGCGGTATGACCGGCGGGTATACGATGTTCATCAAGGACAACAAGTTGTACTACGACTACAACTTCCTCGATGGTGTCCACTACGTACTGGAGTCACCACCACTGCCGTCAGGTCCGACGGACCTGAAGTTCAATTTTATCTTGACGCATCCGTTTGGTGGTACCGGCGAACTTTACATCAATGGCGAGAAGGTCGACGAAGTCGAGATGCCGCAAATGCACATCAGTACCTACTCGCTCGCCGAGACCTTTGATGTTGGGAGAGACACCGGGACGCAGGTGTCGGATATGTACGACGACCCGTTCCTGTATACCGGGTTGATCGACCGCGTGATTTTTAATGTTTCCGATGATGAGGTCGTACCGCCAAGGGACATGCCGACGCAGAATTATTAAGATGATCGATAAGCTCAAGAAGCTCCTCCGTGAACCGCTTGTCCATTTCCTCCTGGCGAGCGCAGGCATCTATGGGTTGTATTTGGGGGTCGCAGGCAGCTTCGACGAAGGAGACGAACGAACCATCACCGTCTCCGCTGCCGAAGTCAGTGCGCTCAGGGAACAATGGATGCGTGTCTGGCAACGGGAGCCGACCGAGGAAGAACTCGCCGAGATAATCCAAGGCAATGTGCGCACCCAGGTTTTGTATCGCGAAGCGATCGCGATGGGGCTGGAGCAGGGCGATACCGTAGTCGAGCGCCGTCTCGCGCAACGTCTGGAGAAGCTCGCGAAGAGCCTGATGGGTCCGGACGAGCCATCGGAGGAAGAACTGCGGGCCTGGTTCAAGGAAAACGAGGACAAGTTCCGGGAGCCCGACCGATATTCGATCGTGCAGGTGTATTTCGATCCCGATCGTCGTGATGCAGCGACGCTAGACGATGCCAGGGTAGCGTTCGAGAAGCTCAAGTCCATCGACGGCATCCCAGCTGATATCGCCAGCTACGGCGACCGTCTGATGTCGCGGAACTACTACGTGGACCAAACAGAGCTGGATCTTCGCAAGTCTTTCGGGTCCGGGTTCGTGGAGCAGGTCGTCGAGCTCGAGCCAGGTCTCTGGCATGGTCCGATTCTCTCGGGTTACGGAACTCACCTCGTCTACGTCACCGAAGTGACGCGCGCGCCGGTGCCAGACTACACCGAGTTTGCGGAGCAGGTGAGGGAAAGCTGGACAGCCGAAAAAGTCGAGGAGCTCGGCGAGCAGTTCGTCGAGAATCTCGTCGCGAAGTACGAGATCACGATAAAAGAGCCTGAAGAGGTGCTGACAGTTCCAGCGTCTGGATCGCCATAGGCAACTTTGGGTCGATCAGAAAAACATCTGGTAACGTATGGCGCCCCCGCCGAAGCCCTTGGCACTGACTTCGTGGGCAACGGAAATGTAGATCTGCGCGTCGTCTGAGAACGCGTAGCGCCACCCGACCATGATCTTGTCCCGATACTTATCGATGTCGTAGTTATCCGTCGGATCGGGGGCCCGATAGGCGATATCCGGCTGACCAAAACCGTAGCCGAAGGTCGCGCTGCTATTCGGCCACAGGTATTCGTAGAAGGCGCCGCCAAGCACGTCCGACCGGTCGTAGGTATGCTCATTGAAGCCCACCGAGTCGGCTAACTGGTCAACGTAATGGGCGAGAAAGCGAAGGCGGTGTCGCTCGCGTAGTACCCGTGCATGCTCAACGGCGACTATCAACTGCGAGTTCTCGTAGTCGTAGTCGAATCCTGGCTGGCGGAATTCCTTGAGCTCATTGAACTCGTACCACTCGAGCCAGGCTGACCAGGCGGTGCCATCCTGTGTCGCTCGAGAAACGCGTAGCAACGCCGTGTTCCGCTGCTGGTCGTGGCGCGACAAGTCCAGGGACAGGGTTTCATCGGGGTATGCGCGCTCGAATCCGCTGCCTACCTCGCCTTGGCTGTACAAGTACCACTCATTCGGCAGTGCGAGCCTGACGAGCCATTGGAGAGAGACGGGATCCTGGTCCGAAATGCCGCCATTATCCGTTTTGGTTTGATAGTTCACGTCCTCGAACAACACACCCACGCGTACATATTGCTCCCGGTCATCCCGGTAAAGCGTGTACCCTGCCGCAATGTCCAGGAACTCCTTGCTGTATTCAGGATTGATAGTCAGGTAGATCGCGGAGGAATCGAAAACCGAGTACTCGAATCCGAGCATCAATCGTTCTTCGACATTGGGCCGCTGTCGCAGGCCGGTACGCCGGAAGCTCCCCATGAAGCGCCACTTGTCGTTCAGCGGCTGGTTGATATTGAGATCGATGTCCGTCAGCAGCTCTTTCGAGGTGACACTACCTGTCTTGATGCGAAACGCATTGTCGGCGAGTTGCCGGCGCTCCCAATCGTATTGCCACTGCAGATCATGGGAATAGTTGATCAGCGAGTGGAGGTACAGCATCTGGTCGAGATAGGGTGCCTCGTATTCCCACTTGTCAGACGGCACTTGTGCGAATGCGCTTCCACAAAGCAGCGCAAGCGCTAGTATGCTGACTCTGCTGTAACCCATGCCCAAGCCCCACGTCTCAGTGTCAGGAGAATGATACTCCGTTGGCGCACAGTCAATCCGTAGTCATACTCGTCCGGTCGCATGTGCCTCGCCGCCGATGCGATCGAGCCCTGCGGGTCTTCACTCGCCGGCAAACTCGCGCCAATCCGCCTCCTGCGGTTTAGGCGTAAGCAGGCTCACGACGATCAGCGTAGTCACCGAGATGATCACAGCCGGAATGGCGATGTAGTCCGTGTCCATCGGGAAGTCGAAGCCCAGGATTGTTACTCCGCTGTCGCGGAATACCGAGTTCAACACGGTGATTGTAATCACGGTCAGCATGCCGGCCGCAATCGACATGACGCCGGCGATCCGGGTCACGCGTTTCCAGAAGAACGCGGCCAATAACGCCGGTGCGAGCGAGGCGCCGATCATCGTGTACGACACAAGGGCCATTTCGAGGATCGTCTCGAACTGGCTCATCATCAGGTAGGCGAGGACGCCGATACCGATGATGCAGGCACGCTGTATCCATACGACCTGTGACGAAGTTGCATTCTTGAAAAAGAACGCCTGGAAGATATCGCGTGTGACATTTGTCGATGTAACCATCAGGAATGTATTACCCGTGGAAATCACGATTGCGGCACCGGCGGCCAACAGTAACGACCCGATTATCGTGGGTAACTGCTCGAAGCCGATGCGCAGGATGATTTCCTCGGCCATGGCCCGGTCGATGCTGCCATCCGTGAGGAAGAAGCGTGGGTCATCGGCGTAGATAGCGAAACCGACAAGAGCGATGAGCATCATCAGGGTTTCGACCAGCACGACGCCGATGAACATGCCCATGACGGCACGTTTGGCATTACGCGCGTTGTCGGCGGACGAGAATTTCTGGTACATGCTCGACTCGCTCATCAGGAGCAGGAAGGTCGGCAGCGCGATGCCAACAACCCAGACGAGATCGTGTCCGCCCATCGCTGATAGATGGCTTGGCTGGTGTGTCTGAATGGTTGTAATAACGGCGTCAACACCCCCGTGTCCCATGATGGCAAAGGGCAGGGTGACGATCATTGCGAGCAGCATGATGCTGCCATTAAAAATGTCGATCGAAACGATCGAAACCATGCCCGCGAGAACGGTGAAACCGATGATCAACGCGGCAGCGATGATCATGCCCGTCTCAGGTGTGATTGACCCTTCCGAGAGAATCGCGATAAAGCGACCACCGCCTTTGAACTGGTACCCGGCGATCACCATGTAAGCAATGATGATTGTGATCGTGCCCAGGACTTTCGCGACTTGCGAGTAGCGCTTCTCCAGAAGATCGGTGAGCGTATATTGCGCGATCTTTCGTACGCGAGCGGCAATCGTGTAAACGACGAGAATGCCGGCCCATGCGCCAGCCGAAAACCAGAGCTCGGAGATGCCGGTCCTGAAGGTAAGGCCGGCAGTCCCGAACAAACTACCGGAACCAATCCACGTGCAAACCAGGGTCGCTACGAGCATGTACACAGGCACGCCGCGACCGGCGACCATAAAGTCTTCATCGGTCTTGACGGTGCGACTCTTGTAGACGCTGATGCCGAGCAGCATCAATACGTACAGGGTTACAACGGCGATATAGATCATGGCGTTTCTCTTTCTTGATTCTTATTGGAGTAATCGCGAGACCGAAACTACCACAGTTGATAGACGACGCCGAGAATCCGGCCAGTGGCCGGCACTATGTTGATCGAGATCGGCTTAATCGGCTGAGTACTGCTCGGCGAGCGCCCGGAGGCGTTGCATTCGATCGGCAGACGCGCGGCGCGTTTCATCAAGGTCGATTTCCTCATCTCTGAAGCGGCGCTGTCGCTGGAAATACTCGGCCGGATCGGTGCCGTCGGGCTCGATGTTGATCCGATAGGTGGAGCCGTCGAACACTTCGTAGAGCGGGAACAGGCCGCTCGCCACGGCAAGCCGAATAAGGTGTATGGAATCCTCCGCCTCGGACTTCCAGCCTGTGGGGCAGGGTGAATGTAGCAGCAGGAAACGGGTGCCCTTGAGCGCGAACGCGGTTGCCATCTTCTTGGCAAAGTCCTGCGGATGCGCGATGGACAGTGTTGCCGCGTACGGAACGCGGTGGGCGGCCATAATCGACATGATGTCTTTCTTGCCTTCGGTCTTCCCACCCGGCGTCGTCGATGTGCGGGCGCCGAAAGGCGTGGCCGACGAGCGCTGCCCGCCGGTATTGCCGTAGATCTCATTGTCGTAGCAGATGTAAATGATGTTCTCGTTGCGCTCTGCCGCCGCCGACAGCGTCCCCAGGCCGATGTCGTAGGTTCCGCCGTCACCGGCCCAGCAAATGACCTGTCCGGGCTCCTCATTGAGATCACGAATCGATGCGACGCCCGAGGCAACCGCGGGCGAGGATGCAAACGTCGTCGCGATCGTCGGCACCCCGTAGCTCGTCGTCGGAAAGGCCCCAGCCGTAACAATCCCGCAGCACGCCGGGATCACGAGTGAGCAGGTCTCGCCAGCCTCGGCGAGGGCTCGATCCAGCATAGTCAGGCCAACGCTCATGCCGCAGCCGCCGCAATTGGTGTTGCCAGGCCGGAGCAGGCAGGTATCGCGTTTTGGAGTTGTCGGCATGGTAGCGCTCATTGCAGTGTCTCCTCGCCAGTCTCGATACCCATCCATACGGGTTCACCGGCCGCGGAGCGTGCAGTGATGTCGGCCAGTATTTCGTCGATAACAGCCGGCGTGACGTCGCCACCGCATAATCCGGTAAGGTAGTTCTGGATAAGAAGGTCATCACGATGCCCCTGGAAAGCGGCTCGCGTGTCCTGCCAGAAAACGCCACCCGAACCGGCCGCATAGTTGCGATCGAGGACTGCCAGTTTTCTTGCCGACCGGCAGGTTTCTCGCAGCGCAGCCTCGGGATACGGTCGGTACATTTTTACCTTCACAAGTCCGACCTTCTCACCAGCCGCGCGCCGGCGCCGCACGACATCCCGGCATGTCGTGGCCATTGTGCCGCTGGCTACGATTACGGTCTCCGCATCGTCGGTAGCAAACGCCTCAATAACGTCCCCCGGATCCCGGCCAAATACCTCTGTGAAGCTTTTCCTGCATTCCTGGTAGACCTCGGGCACGCGTTTCATCGCCTCATCGATCTCCAGCCGCATGGACAGATCCTCGTGGGGCCAGGTCAGGCCCCCGAGTGTTCTCGCCTCATCCGGATGCATGCGATGCGGCAGGTCGAGGTCCGGAAGGAAACGGTCTACCTGGTCCTGCTCGGGAATATCGGTTTCCGCTTGCGTGTGCGAGACGATGAATGCGTCCATGCAAGTCATTACCGGCAACAGGACGCGGCGGTCCTCTGCAAGTTTGAAGGCGAGCAGGGTGGTATCGAGAATGTCCTGGTTGGTCTCACAGTAGAACTGCAGCCAGGCGAAGTCCCTGAGCATCAGCGTGTCGCCCTGGTCGGCCCAGATATTCCACGGCGGGCCCAATGTACGGTTGACCGCGACCATTACGATTGGCAGCCGATAGTAGCCGGCTACCATGATGTTCTCGGCCATGTAGGCCAGGCCATTTGCCGAACTTGCCGTGAACGCCCGGGCGCCATTGGCTGAAGCGCCTATCGATACGGCCATCGCGCTGTGCTCGCTTTCTACCGGCACGACACGCCCTTTGCTGAACGGGAAACCCGCGACAAACTCCACGATCTCAGTTTGCGGCGTAATCGGGTAGATTCCGCACGCGACGCCCCGGGCCGTTCGATTTGCCTCGCCCGCAGAGCTCAAGGCATAGCCGGCGGCGTGGTTTCCAGTAATGACCTGTACAGGCATTGTTCGTCTCCGTCCCCTGCTAAAGGTGACTCATGAAGATGACGTTGCGTGGGCATTCAGCGACGCACACGCCGCAGCCCTTGCAATATGAGTAGTCGAATTCGAGGCGGTGGCCCACGCGCTTCAACACGCCTTCCGGACAGTAGGTGGTGCAAAAATCGCATTCGTTACATACACCGCAGGACAGGCAGCGAGTGGCCTCGGCCGTGTCCTCGAGCCCCATATGCACCTCGTCGAACGTCGAGGTACGTTCGGTGGCTTCAAGCGACTCGCCCTCGGATACTGGCTGCCGTTCGAAGAGATGCAGCTTCATTGCATCGGCCCGAATAACTTCATCACGCATGGCGTCAACATCGCGTTGCACCTCGGCGTGCTTGGTAATTTCTACATGTTCGCCGCTCAGCACATTGTGGATGTGCACCGCTGACCGCCGGCCGCTGCCAATCGCACCGGCGACAGTCCCGTCACCTGTCGCGAGATCGCCGATAGCGAAGACCGGTGTCTCGAGCAGGCCCAGGAGTCGGGTGTCTTCCCTGACTTCTGTCCCCTCTGGAAATACTGATACATCCGGTGACTGGCCAAGCGCGAGAATGACACGGTGGCAGGCCAGTTCGAAATCGGAGTCCGGGATTTCCACCGGACTCCGGCGTCCGGACTCGTCGGGTTCGCCCAGTTCCATGCGCCGGCAACCGAGTCGATAATGCCGCCACATCCCGTTGCCACGATCTTCGTGCAGCGCGATGGGCTGGGTCAGGAAGTCTATAGCCACGCCTTCCTCAATGGCTTCGTCAATCTCTTCGGCAATGGCAGGCATTTCCCGCCGCGTTCGTCGATACACGACGCGCACGCTTTCGGCCCCCAGGCGCAGGGCAGAGCGGGCGGCATCCATAGCCGTGTTACCGCCACCGATGACTACGACGTCCTCACCATCAACGCGGACATCTTCGCGATGCACATGGTCGAGAAAGTCGATGCCCTGGACCACGGCCTCGGTGCCGTCCAGTCCGAGCTGCAGATCACGTAGTTCCTGAAGGCCGGTGGCTACCAGCACCGCATCATGGTCGCCGGCCAGGTCGAGCAATGTCTGCCGGTCGATCCGATGGTCGGTTTCGACGTCAACCCCAAGCGCGAGAATACGATCTATCTCGTGCGCAACAGTTTCTTCGGGCAACCGGAACTCGGGAATGCCGGTTCGCAAGAGGCCGCCGATCTCGGGTCCCGATTCGAAGATCTTGACGCGATAGCCGAAGCGCGCGAGGTGATAGGCGGCCGTCAGTCCGGCCGGTCCCGATCCGACGATTGCTACCCGCTGATCAAGCTCCGCATCGGGATGCAAGGTCACTTGGCCATGATCACCGGCATAGCGCTCCATCTGGCGCACATTGACCGCGCCATCGATTTCGATGCGGTTGCAGGACTCCATGCACGGTGCAGGGCAGGCGCGTCCGCAGATAGACGGGAAAGGTGTGCTGCGGAGCAGGATCTCCAGCGCCCTGTCGGTTTCCTCGTGGGCCAGGGCATTGAGAAATCCCTGCACGTCGTTGCCTGCCGGGCAAATATGATTGCAGGGAGGGATCATTTGCTGGCGGTGCGGCTGTTCACTCGCCCATTGGCCGGTCTTAATCACCGGGGGCGCAGCACCGGCCCCTTTCAGGAGGCTCGGGCCACGGCCTGTGTCGGGCGGTGCAACGTGTTCCGCAGCTGTTGGAGCTTCACGCGGGGAATCCAGTCGCTCTACTTCCTCATAGGCCCGTGTGGCAGCGACGAGGTTTCCGCCCTTGAAGCCAAGGTGCTCCAGGGCGGCAAGAATTTCGTCAAGCGGGAAGCCAAGCATCTTGCCCACGGCTCCGGCGAGCGCGGTATTGACGATGGGTACGCTCCTCGTGCCGAGGTCGTTGTCGCGGGCAATGGTGGTCGCATCCACGGTTGCGATGCGATTGGTGGGGAACTGCTCAACAAAGTCGTCCGGCCCTTGCGGTGCATTGATCAGGATCCAGCCGCCAGCCTTTAGCCCGGCCACGATCGGCGGCCCGACCAACGTCGGGTCCAACACGATGATGTGATCCGGCTCGTAGATCAGGTTGCGATTGGTGATGGTCTCTTCGGCGTAACGGCAAAATGCCTGGATCGGCGCGCCAGAGCGTTCAGCAGCGTACAGCCCGAAAGCCTGCACCGACAGGCCTTGCAGAAAACGGGATGTAGCGATCAGCTTGGCGAGGGTCACACCACCCTGGCCGCCGCGACCGTGAATTCGGATTTCTATCATTGCATCACCCCACGGGCGATCTCGTGCCCGCAGCTACCTAAACGCATCCTTGTATAAGGAGTGACTGAGCATTGCTAAATATACCCCGGTCAGGGAGGCACTCGAATAAGTAGATTCCGACCAAATGTAGCGCTGGCGCTACCTCAGCCCCCGGCCACGAATCCCTGGAAGGGGGAAAGAACCACGAAGCAGTTCTGATCTATGGGATGCATGGGCACGGCCAGCGCGACCGCAAGGTCTTTATTCAGAGCGCAAGTTCTACAAACTCATAGCAGCCAGTCAATCGGCAGGAGACGCATGAACCAGACTGCGAGTTTGGTACCGTTGCCGACATTTGGTTCTTTGTCGTAGGTGACGGGCTTGCCGTCTTCGATGCTGTGCCAGCGTAAGCTCTCTTTGCCGTTTTCCGCAGTAACGAGATCTACCTTGAAAGCCACCTGCTCGATGTTTCCGGCAAATCTTTCCGCAACTCGTCCGGCAATATCGGGCTGCTCGAATACAATGCCAATCTCGGTGTTCAGGTACAGTGAGCGCTGGTCATAGTTAAACGAGCCAACAAACATCTTCTTCTTATCAAAGACCATCGTCTTCGCATGCAGGCTTGATTTTTCCAGGCCAGGAAGCCAGGTAAAGGCGCGTCGTTCATCTGTCCGTAGATGTTCGTCCAGTTCATAGAGTTCGACGCCGCAGCGCAGCAATTTCTTCCGGTGCCTGGTGTATCCGGCATGCACCGCCGCAACGTCATTTGATGCGAGTGAGTTTGTAAGAATTCTGACTGTTACACCTCTCTGAGAAAGCTGGCAAAACCTATCAACGTCGTCTTTCCCGGGAACGAAATACGGAGAGATCATAATGACCTCCTCCATAGCGTCGGTGATGTGAGGTGTTAGTTGAGAGATCAGCAGGTCGTCCTTCCAGCCTTCATAAGACTGGTCTCTCTTTCGCCAGGAATCATGGATAATCGTGCCGGAGCCCCACTCAAACCTGGCGGTGCCATCGCGCAGGCTCTTGGCGAATGAACCGTCCTTGACCGCATCGGTATAGGTCTTGGTGGTGGTCTCGGCATAGAACTCCGGCGCGCCCTCCGTGAGTCTCGCTAAGTCGGTTCCTGTGCCGGGCTTCAAGAGGGTAGCAACCGGATAGGCGTAGTCGCCGTTCCAGTAGTCGTTGAACTCACTGGACACCTGCGGAACGACAGGCCCCACGGCGAGGACGTCATTGTCAGCGAACGCCAACTTGGGATCCGCGTCAAAATATTCGCTGCCAATGTTGCGACCGCCGATGATCGTGGCCTGGTTGTCGGCCGTGAATGTCTTCGTGTGCATGCGAGCGTTGACATCTTTGAATCGTGTCAGGAACTGGAGGTACTTCGGCTGTGTACGGGAATACGGCGCGAACAGCCGAACCTCAATATTCGGGTGCGCGTCCATGGCCAGCCAGGTGTCCTGACCATCGCTGCCATACATGTCATCCACAAGTATGCGTACCCGCACGCCCCGATCTGCGGCCTTGATTAGCTCATGGACCAGGAGACGCCCCGCCGTGTCCTGGTGCCACATGTAGTACTGGGTATCGATGCTCTGCTCGGCGATTCTCGCGAGGACCACCCTGGCGGCGAACGCGTCGCGGCCGTGGGACAATTCGATGATCCCATTCTCGTTGTTGCTATTGTTGTCGCTTGTTCGCCCGTCGAACAAACGGCCCAGGCGGGTATCGTTTGTATCGGTAATTGTCTCGGATCGGGTTCTACTATTGTTATCGGGCAGGCCTGTGAGATACGAGAGAATAGACACGATAGCGACTCCGGTAATTAGAATTAGAGCTGCCTTCCTAAACGTCCGGCCGCGGAGTTTGTTGGGCATAGGTAGTATCCATTATTTGGGGGCAAGGTAGCAGAGACTAATGTGCACTTTGGGCCGCAGGTTATCAACATGGATTATCACGACTACTACAAAACCATGGGCGTGGAACGGGACGCGACTCAGGACGAGATCAAGCGCGCGTACCGCAAGTTGGCACGGAAATACCACCCTGATGTCACTGACGACCCCAAAGGCGAGAAGCGTTTCAAGGAAGTGGGTGAGGCTTACGCTGTACTGAAAGACCCTGAGAAACGTGCGGCCTACGACCAGTTGGGTGCCAACTGGCAGGCCGGGCAGGATTTCCAGCCACCGCCGGGCTGGGATGAGGGCTTTGAGTTCTCAGGCGCCGGTGCCGGCGGGGGCTTCGGCGGTGCGGCCGGTTTTGGCGACGGCGCATACAGTGATTTCTTTGAATCCTTATTCGGTAAGGCCCAGGCAGGGCCGGGTTTTGGGCGCGGCGCCGAGGGCTTCGGTCAAAGCCGCGATACGCATGCACGCATTACCATCGACTTAAGTGACACCTATAACGGCGCGACACGGGCCATTTCGCTGAGCGATCCTGAAGTCACGGCGGACGGGCATGTCACCACCCGGAGCCGAACACTCAATGTGAAGATCCCCAAGGGAATCAAGAGTGGGCAGACCATCCGGCTTGCGGGACAAGGCGTGTCCAGTGGCGGGCAGTCCGGGGATCTACATCTCGAGATCGATATACGGCAGGACAATCGATTCAGGGTCGACGGTTGCGATGTCTACATGGACTTGCCTGTAGCCCCGTGGGAGGCGGCGCTTGGTGCCCGGGTCACCGTGCCCGTGCCGTCCGGCAATATCGATCTCAAGATTCCCGCAAATTCGAACCAGGGACGCAAGCTGCGACTGAAAGGGAAGGGTATCCCGAGTAAACAGCCGGGCGATTTCTACGTCGTCCTCGATGTTGTCCTGCCGCCGGCAGACAGCGAGGCAGCGAAGGCGCTGTATGAAAAGATGTCGAAAGAAATGGCTTTCGACCCCAGAGCGTCAGTGAGATGAGGCTATGACTGCAAGAACACAGGAAACGCTGACGGGTAAGCTGTATGACGAGGACAACGAGATTACCGTCGTAGAACTCTGTCGTATTTGTTGCGTCGACGAAGAACTTGTCGGGGAATTGGTTGCCGAGGGTATTCTCGAGCCTGTCGGCAACGTCTCGGAACCAACGGTGCTGCCATACAGCAGCGTTCGGCGAACTCGTACAGTCGTCCGCATGCAACGAGATCTCGGCGTCAATCTGGCCGGAGCTGCATTGGCGCTCGAGCTAATTGATCGCATTCACGTGCTGCAGACGCGTATGCGCAGGTGACACGCCGCCCTCAATCAAAGAGGGCGGCGTTCAATTCCCAATCAGTCTTTGGCCTCAGTCTTATCGTCTGCGGCATCATCGTCAGCGAATTCGCCGCCCGTAGCGGTGCCAAAGTGACTCGCGAGCTCATTGGCCCATTTCTTCAGGATGCGGTCGGCTGCCTGAATATTGGTCGTACGATTCGCATAGGTCATCGTCGGCGCCACTCGACCAGCGGACTGAGCGTCCATAACCTCGGCCAGCATTGCATTGCTCACGCCGTCGTAAAGTTCCAGGTACAGCGTCATTTGCCCTGCATCGGCCGTGTAGGTGCGCGCCATCGATGCCGACTGAATATCCGGCGCGTTAACGACGAGGTTGAGAATCGCAGGGCGCAGGACTATTACACCAGGACCAAGTTCGGTCACGACATCGAGGCCGTTATCGATCATCGTCTGCGTGAATACTTTCTTGAATTCGGCTGAAAGGTCGTCCTTCATCCGTTGTACGTCCTTGTCCTGGACCTTTCTGCTCAGCTCGCGCTCATCGCGGTTGTAGTTACGTTGCCAGTTCTTGGCAAAGGC
>Ga0209567_10000708_pt1 | contig 18165 bp, 15 predicted proteins | sample COG_12_FD_184756 | JGI IMG/M metagenome (GOLD analysis project Ga0209567, IMG submission 184756) | Pelagic marine sediment microbial communities from the LTER site Helgoland, North Sea, for post-phytoplankton bloom and carbon turnover... | ecosystem: Environmental > Aquatic > Marine > Neritic...
GGAATCGAGCACCTGCATCAGGTCGCGCTCGACCCGTACGGGATCGGCCGCAGCCGTCAGACCAAGCCTGCCGGCTACCCGTTTGACGTGCGTATCGACCACCACCCCCTCGTGTCGGCCGAACGCGTTGCTCAGCACGACGTTTGCCGTCTTTCGGGCGACCCCGGGCAATTCGACCAGTTCGTCCATGGTTTCCGGAACCCGACCGCCGTGCTCGGCAACCAGGCGCCGGGCCATTCCCTGTATGTTCTTGGCTTTGTTGCGATAGAAGCCGGTCGATCGAACCAGGCTTTCCAGATCTTCCCGGTCTGCGCTCGCGAGAGCTTCAGCATCGGGGTATCGCTTGAACAGTTCCGGAGTCACCTGGTTCACGCGTTCGTCTGTGCACTGCGCCGACAGGATGGTCGCGACGAGCAGTTCGAGGGGGGTGTTCCAGTCGAGGCTCACGGTGAGATCGGGATAGCGCTCCGCAAGGACCGGCTTCAGCTCGGTGACCCTGTCTCGCCGCTTCCGGAGTGACTCGATTCTGCGCGGGGTCATCAGGAGGTCCAGCCCAGGATGTCTTCCGCCGTCAGGGCTCCGAGCACTTCTTCGTCCCGGATGACCATCATCCGGTCGTGATTCCCCGTTCGGACGGCCAGGATGAGTTCAACGAGCGGTCGGTCCGAGTCGACGGCCGGAACCTCTTCGATCGGTCGCATGACATCGAACAGGCTCGTCACGGCCCGTTCATCGAGGGAGAGCGATGACACATCCGCCACGGTCACCACGCCAACCAGGCTCCGTCCGCGAACGACGGGAAAAGCCGTGGCCGGATATCGCATGAAATAGCGCTCGACCAGCTCTTCCGCCGTCAGGTCTCCCGGCACGAAGACCGCGGGGCCGGATATCACCTGGCCGATCACCGCACCCTTCAGCGAGTTCTTTAGCTCGTTTTGCTCGGAAGCGGACGACGCGGCGCTGGACAGGAACCAACCCAGGAAGATCCCCCACACGCCGGCGAACTGAATGCCGTTCACGAAGAGGAAGAGCCCGTACGCGATCAGCAGCCAGCCGAATGCCCGGCCCACCCAGGTCGACCAGCGGGTGGCGCGGTACGCATCACCCGTGATGCGCCACAGGACAGAACGGAGCACCCTGCCTCCGTCGAGCGGGAAGGCGGGCACCATGTTGAAGATCGCGAGAACCAGGTTGAGCACCGCCAGCGTTTCGGCGATCACGGCCGCCGGCGCCACCTCGAGAACAGCGAACAACCGGGCGAGGCCCAGGAATATTCCTGCGATGGCCAGGCTGCTGAGCGGTCCGACGATGGTGAGGAGGAATTCGTCGAGGGCCCGCTCGGGTTCCTGCCTCATCTCGGCGACTCCGCCGAAGATGAACAGGGTGATCCCCTCGACAGCGATGCCGCGTGAGCGCGCGACCACCGAATGCGCCAGCTCGTGCAGCAGGACCGAAAGAAACAGCAACAGGGCCCCGCAGAAACCCATCGCGAGGTAGGCGACCCGCGAGAGACCGGGCAGGTCCTCCGGGAACTGCCACGAGGCGAAGGTCCACGTCACGAGGACCAGCACGACGAACCAGGAATAGTCGATCCGGATTCTGAACCCGAGAAGGCGTCCGGCTCGAAATCCCCCCAGTCTCATAGCAACGTCCCCGGAATTCGCGTCACGAGGGCGGTGCCGGCAGCGCCCGGCGGTCCATCTCCCACAGGGCCAGGTTGGAGTGCCGTTCCAGGCGTCTCCACCAGGGCTGCCGACGCTCCACCATCAGCCACAATCGCCCGCCGGCGAGGTTCCGAACGCGTGCCCAGAGCAGGGAAGCCTCGAGTGGAACCCGTACGGTCCAGGTGCCGTCGCGCCATCTGAACGTGGCAAGGCGCTCGGATCGACCGATGACGACGTCGATGAAGGTCTCTCCTTCGAGCCGAACATGACCCTGTTCGTCCGCCGGCAGGAAGCGGTGAAAGAGGGGGTCGAAATCGAGGCCGGCGAGACGCCGGTAGTTCTGATCCATCGCCCAGTCGAATACGTCGAGGTCGGCTTCCTCCGCTGCCGCTTCCCGGTGGTGCAGGAGCTCGTGCAGCATCGTCTCCCACAGCTCCGCTTCCCAATCGAAGCGCCGATCCCCGACCGCCAGCTCCTCGAAAGACCCGAAGTAGAGGACGATCTCCGAGCGCGTGTCACCGATGCCCCCCGTGGCATCGGGCCACTGATCCGTCACACATTCGCCCAGTGTCCAGATTCCGGGCAGCGACGGGTGGCCCCTCCCTTCGCGCTCGACGGTCACGCCCGTGATTCCTCTCCGGAACGTCGTGGGGATCTCGTCGTACATGCGTCCGGCCAGGTCGCTGAAATCCTCGAAGTTCATTCGTCCAGCGCCTCTACCGTGTGGTAGCGTCCCCCGAAGTGAACCAGGGGACCCTCGTTCGCCATTTCGATCTCCGCTGCCGTGACGCGGCCGACGATAATGGTGTGATCCCCCGCCTCGACGTCGAACTCCACCTCACACTCGACCCAGGCAAGCACCCCGGACAACAGGGGGGCCCCACCCGGCGCCGCGGCCCATTCGACTCCATCGAACTTGGAACCTCCCGATGCCGCAAACCGATCCGCAGCGGACGCGTCTCCGGAATGCAGAAAGTTCAGGGCGTAACGTCCCGCCTCACGAATCGCCGCCGGCGTGCGGGCTTCCCTCGCCACACACACGAGGACCAGGGGCGGGTCCAGAGACACCGAGCACACCGCGGTGGCCGTGAATCCACGCGGATGCTCGTCACCGTCCAGCGCCGTCACGACCGTGACACCGCCGGCCAATCTTCCCATGACTTCACGAAACGTCCCGGATGTGAGAGACATCACGGCCACTGGCGCTTCAGGGAACCAGCTCCTGCCGCGGCTCTTCCAGCTCCACCACCCATAGACCCGAGCTGAAGTCCGACACGAAGATGTTGCCCTTGTAGGGCTGTGGCCCCCAGGCGTCGGTCTTGTTGGGATTGTGGCCCTCGGCGTCCTCCGTCATGTACCACCCGATCTCGCGACCCTGGCGGTACAGGTCGCCGCGAAGCTCGCCGGAAATGTCCACCACCCGGAGACCTCCCTGGTAGTAGGCGACGTACAGTTTGTCGTCCTCGGCCCACAGGTTGTGAACGCCGGCCTCCGGCACCCAGTACGTCGCGACTTCGAGCGGGCTCTCGATATCCGTGACGTCCACCACATGCACGTGGCCGCGTGGACCGTTAACACACTCCGAACATCCGAAAATCTCGTCCCCCAGGAACACGTAGTTCTTGTACCGGATCGCGTGGTGCGTGTTGCCGTAGGACTCGGCTCCGTGCCGCGTTCGATACTGGTACTGGGATACGAACTGCGGCTCGATGGGCGTGCCACCCTTGATCCCCGCTCCCACGTCGAGAACCACCAGGCCGTCATCCCAGTAGCTGAGGTAAGCCAGTCCGTCGAGTACCATGACATCGTGGAGCGATCGGGCAGGGTTATCGACCTGCCAGCGGCCCACGTTCACGGGATTCTCCGGATCGGTGATGTCCACGATATGCACCGCGTTCGTTCCATTGTGCACGGCGTACACGATATCGCCCTCGATCCAGACGTTGTGAACGCCGCCGGTCAGCCCCTCGGTAAAGTGCGTCGTGATGGTCGGGTGCGCGGCATCCGATATGTCGAGGATCGTGAATCCGTTGCGCCGGTTGGACGCGCCCTCGCTGGTGATGATGGCCAGCGTCGCATCCGCGTTGATCTTCACGTCGTTCTGCCGTCGACCGTCCACCTTCACCGAGTCCGTGATCACCGGGTTCGTCGGATCCGTGACGTCCCAGGCATACATGGTGGCCGCGTCCATCGTCCCCGTGTACGCGTAGTCCCGACCATCAGTGCCCTCGAACACCCACAGGTCAGTGGTCGCGCCGGCTTCGGGCGGTACCGCGCCATGCGCCTTCAGGGTCATGGCGCGCCGGGGGGCGCGCGGCGCAGCCGAGACCTCGGCTACTTCGGAGACGGTCCCGACGGTCGCGGTGATTCTGAACAAACCGGGCTCGTCCGCCACGAATGCTCCGTGGCCATCGATCGTGGCCGCCACCTGGCCGCTGCCCCCGACGGGGGCTACCGACCATTCGATGGGCGCGTCGGGCACCTCCATTCCGCCCGCGCCGAGTGCCCGGGCGGAGAAATGAACGACGTCGCCAGTGCGCAGGCTGGCCTCCAGGGGATCGAGTCGCAGGCGGCGAATCGGATTGGCGACCACGCTTACGTCCGCGCCGGTCGTGATGCCCTCCGACGTGGCCTCGATTCGCGCGGTGCCTGGCCGTCCCGCGACCATGGTTCCCCCGGCACCCACTCGAACCACTGACTCGTCGGATGACGACCAGCGGACACTCGCATCGGGGCGAGGGCCGAAATCGGAACGGGCGGTGAATGACGCCAGGTAGCGTGCTCCTGCGTACAGACTGGCCTCGGGCAGGACCAGCACGAGACTGGTGACGCGAGCCGGGAGCACTTGGAGGATGGCCTCTTCGCGCAGCGTCCGCGCAGGTCCTGACGCCGATGCCGGGACTTCGACCAGGACCGTGACACGAGCCTCGCCGGGACCTCGACCCAGTACCGCGCTGCCGTCATCGGTGATCTCAGCCGCCTGGCCCACGACGAAGAGCTGGCCGGATGCGCCCGTGACCGGTGCGCCGGCAGCGTCGTAGGCTCCCATGGTCAGTTCGGCGGTTTGGCCTTCGCGGATCGATGAAGGTTCGACCCGAATCTCGAGACGTTCGATCCGGAGGGCCGCTCGGTCCTCATCCGTGAGATCCGTCCCGGGGAGCGTGACCTCGGGCAGGTGGTCCGCGCCAGTGGTTTCGGCCACGGTTTCCGGTCGCGGCGTCGGGGCCGGTCCCTGCGGTCCAGCCTGTTTTCCTGAGCATGCCGCTACCAGTGTCACCAGCAAGAGCGCCGCCGTGTTCCTCATCCAGCCTCCAGAATCCAGGTGTCTCACCGCTCGTCTGCCTCCTCGAACGGCCGTGCCATTCGGCGATTGAGCGCAAGGAGGACCGCGATCACTACACCGCCCTGCACCAGCACGGTTCCCACGTTGAAACTCGAGAAGGGGGTGAGCGTCGCCAGGATGTCGCTCATGTCCACGGCCTGGCTCAACCACCAGACCAGGAGCACCACCGCTTCGAGAACGACGAAGACCATCACCGCGTTCCACCACCGGCCGATCACCATGTCACTTCCCTCGCGGTTCACGAGCCTCGAGCGGAATGTGTTCACTCCGTAGCGCAGGACAGAGGTCGCGAAGAAGAGCCCGGAGAGCATGAGCCCCACGCTCCACACCCAGTCCTGGTTCCTGAAGAACTCCATCGAGAGCGCAGACGGCACGCCGAAGAGAAAACCGCCGACGGCCACGACCTGGATCGCCCTGGCCCTGCTCAGTCCAAAATCGATCAAGACGCGAGACGCGAGCTCGATCATGGCAATCAGGCTGCTCCACGCAGCGAATACCAGGGCCAGGAAGAACAGGATCATGAACAGGTTGCCGGCAGGCATGCGGGCAAACAGCTGCGGGACCCAGATGAACGTGAGACCTTCGTTGCCGGCCCCGACGATCGTGTCGGCTGCCTCCGGCATGATGGCGAACGCGGTGCACAGCACCATGATGCCAGCAAGCAGGGAGACCGAGTTGTTGCCGAAGCCGAGGACGAACGCATTGAGCGTCGTGTCCTCCCTGTTTCGCAGGTACACTGCGTAGGCCGTGATCAGCCCCCAGCCGGCCCCGGTGTCCCACGCGTTCTGTGTGAGCGCTTCCAGCCAGATACGCGCCGTGAGGAGATCGCCCCAGTTCGGAGTGAACAGGAACGCCAGGCCACGCTCCGCGCCCGGAAGTGTAATGGCGCGTATGGCCAGGACGATGACCAAGAAGAACAGGGTCGGGATGAGGACGCGAGCGGCCTTTTCGATCCCGCGCACTCCGAACGCCACGACCGTGACCCCGAGAGCCATAGCGATCCCGTGGGTAAGCACGGCCGCCCCGGACCCGGCGTATCCCTCCCAGAAGGCCATGGCCGCCTCCGGAGACGTCATCGGGATACCGCGCGTGAGCGAGCCCCACAAGTAGCGGATCGTCCAACCCATGACGACCGAGTAGTAGAACATGATCGCCGTTGCCGTGAACGCTACCCACGCGCCCATCCAGGCGCTCCCGCGACCCAACAGCCGGGCGAACGCTCCGACCGGTCCGCGACGCGTCTCCCGGCCCATCGCGAATTCCACCAGGATCAACGGAACCGACCACAGAACGAGGAAGATCGCCCAGGCGAAGAGGAAGGAGCCTCCCCCGTTCGTCGCAGCGACCCTGGGAAACCGCCATATGTTACCCGTACCCACGGCCATGCCGAGCATGACCAGCATGGTCCCCCAGCGCGACGAAAAGCGCTGCTTCTCAGTCACTCTCCGACCTCCGTTCGGGGTCCTGGATTCGCTCCCACCGCTTCCGGTTCGTCCTCTCGATCGACCACGGTCTCCAACCATCCGAGCAGGAGACGGTTGAAGCTGCCCGGCATCGAAAGGTGCGAGCAATGACCGGTTCCGACGACCTCCTGATAACTCGCCCCCGGCACCAGCGAGACGATTTCGTGCGACCAGGCCGGCGGCACATAGTGGTCCCGCGGACCCTTGAGGACCAGCGTGGACGCCTGGATCGAGGGAAGCTCTGGTCGGAGATCGATCTTCGCGAACCGGGCCACCCTTGCGTTCGACACGGACGACGGCACCGTGCGCGGCCCCGTCCACAAGGCGTAGTCCACGATGCGCTTGCGGCCTGGCGATGCATCGTATATCCACACCTCGAGACGGCTCCAGGCCCGGGCCACGGGACGGGCCAGGCCCGTGGGCAGATAGCGGGTAGTGGCCATCGCGAGCGGCGCCAGCAGGGCCCGGTTCAGACCCACGTGGTCGTACCGGATGTGGGCCATCGTGTTGGACAGTACCAGGCCGGCCACCCGCTCCGGGTACCGGATCGCGAACCGCGTGGCGATCGCACCCCCGAGGCTTTGACCGAGGATTACGAACCGGTCCAACTCGTTCTGCCTCAGCAACTCGTCCGCCAGTTCGGCCACGTCGTCCACCATTCGGTCGAACGCGTCCTCCCGCGAGAGCATGAGCCGGAGCGACGCGCAAACGACACGTCTCGTTCGCGCGAGGGCCGGGATCTGGTAGCGGAACGTCTCTTTCATCCCATCAGCCCCCGGCACCAGCAGAATCGCGGGGCGGGCGGGCATCTCGGTTCCGTCCGTCGGTCCGACCACGACATAGTCCACCGTCTGTCCATCGGAAAATGTGAACGCCTGCTCGGGGAGCGGAGCGCCGTCGCTTCCAAGGATAGGGGGACGCGCGAGCCGCCTGTTGCGGAGGAGGACGAGGCCCACGTACGCGACCGCCAGAAGCGCGAGCACCGGCAGGAGTGATCCGACGGGCGACATCACGGTGTGATCAGTCCGCGGGACCGGCTTGCGCCGCTCCGAAATCTGCCGGCTCGGTCCGCAGAGACTCCAGGGGCTCCACGACGCCGATTCGGTGCACTGGATACATCTCCAGGGTGGACGGATTCTCCGGTCCGTCCTTCCCGGCACCTGCCTCGCGCCCCAGGGGGGCGTCCAGAGACCAGGGTTCGATGAGCGTGAACAGGAGACGGATTCCCGGCTGGTCGGCGCGGACGATCCAGGCACCCTCGGGGAAGTCACGCTCACCGTGTACGAGGAGGTTCGTTCCGTCCGGAGCCGATTCCAGCGGAAGTTCGTTTCCCAGGTCCGGCGGCAGGGCGGCGATCGCCCCGATCCGGTACGATCCCACCTTCAGGCTCTCGCCCCGGCTTAAGCGTTCGACCCGGAAACCGTGCGCCGCGACGAGCTCGGCCCACTCCCTGCCTGCCGGTTCGATCACCCACGCGGCCGGGATCGGAAGGGCCAGCTTGCGTCGCACAACAGAACGCCACCGGTCGGTCGTCTGTTGCACGATCTGCCCGCGTTCGTTCCACACCATCCACACCAGTTCCGGTTGCTGCTCGTTGAGCACATGGTCGTGGCGCAGGGAAAGGGCCGGCGGAGGAGACTCGTCAAACTCGAGGAGACCCTCGGCCTGGGCAGCGGCGACTTCCAGCAGATAGCCCACGGACTGGTAGAGAAGCTGGACCCGCTCGACCAGTCCGTCGACCCCACCCATCGAGGTGACCCCGAGCATGATCGAGAGACTTCCGCCCAGCGAGAACGCATTGCCGGCGTGCTCGGCTCCGAGTTGCCCTGGTGTGAGGAACGCTCCGTCTGGAAGCGCCGCGGCTCCCATGAGCGGTGTTTCGAAAGTCGCGGAATCCGGCCCGACCGCCACGTATTCCCGGAAGGTCACGGAGGCGCGAGACAATTCGTTCGCCACGTGCGGCAGCAGGTAAAAGCGCCCGTAGCGGATGAGGTCCGGATCCACGTTCGGGTGCCTCGCCAGCCCGGCCTGGACCCGGTAGACCATAGGACCGATCTCTCGCAACTCGACCACCAGGTGCGGTCGCCAATCGGCCACCAGGTCATGCACACCCCTCGTCGCCGGTGAACGCAGCAGAGTATGGTCCAGGGCCTGATCGACTCCGGACGGCTCGGCCGCCGTCCACCAAAGGAGACCCCAGGGATTCGCGGCCGGGATGAAAGCGATCTCCAGGTCATCCAGGAGGGCTCCGATCTCCCCGAGCACCAGCTCGCGAATGATCTGCAGGCTGACCTCCGTGCCCGAAAGATCGTCACCTCTCTGCCCCGCCAGTACGAGGACCCTGAGGCGCTGACCGGTCGCCTCGCTCGGCCTCCGGATTCGGGCGAGCAGTACCGGCAGCGCCGAGTCCGGTTCCACGGAACCGCCATCGATCCAGGACAGCGTGTCGAGCGTCACCACATCGAACTTCCCGGCCAAGCCAGCGAGGTATTCACCCACGTCAGCGGGCGTCGAGGGAGCGAACCAGCCTCGTTGTTCGCCGGGAGTGGACCATGCACGACTTCCGTCCGCAAGTTCCACCTCCTGCTCCTGGCCTTGCACATCCGGCGCAAGAGCCAGGAGGACGCAGACAGCACCGATGATCCGGATCATTCGAACGGCTCCCGCGCGGCCGCGATCATAGCGTCGGCCCCCAGCCGGTCGTTGCCCAGGGCGGTCGCCACCTCGGCCGCCGAGAATCGCAGCCCGTTCGAGAACCAGTCACCGAGGAATGGACCCGTCCGCGGGTTGCGGTACCAGTCGTCATCGAATCGCTCCCGCAGCTCCCGGCGTAGCTGGGCCGCCAGCATCCGACCGCGCAGGAAGCGAGCGACGCCGAATCTCTGGCCCAGTCTCTCCAAGTACGAACGAGGGTCGAAGCGAAAGCCGGTCGCCCCGGAAAGCGCGTCAGCCCACGCCGGCCCCAGTTCGCCCGGACTAGCACTGTCCGACAGTTGGATCTCGAACTCGAGCCGGGCCGCCGCTTCTCGCAGGGAAAACAGGTCGGCCACCGCCGTGGTCCGCAGGTAATCTGCCAGGGCCTGCCCCTGGAGTCCGCGGGTCCGTCGCACCCAGGCTCCCTCCCGGCTGAGACCTGCGAACAGCAGACCGTGTCCCTTCACCACACCGAGGTCGCCAAGGGCCCGGTCCTCGAACGAGAGCCTGGAGTCCGTGTACGCGTAGTGAAGCGCCCGGCCGACCGAGGTCAGGAGCGCCACGCAGCCCGGTTGCGTGATCGTCGGCATGACCAGCAACCGGATCTGATCGGGCACCCGTACCGGCGTGCAGCACGCGGTCATTCCCGGTCCGGGAAACGCCTCGTGCTCAACCGTCACGTGACCGCCGTATTCGATGGGCAGCCCTATCTCCCTCAGGTCCTTCCGTAGCGTCCCAAGGACGTCGCCCTCCTGGCAGGATCCGTCGAGCCACGGCATTCGCTTGAGCCAGCCGGCATCGTGACTCTCGGCCTCGTCGGGTCGAATACCGAGGCGCCGTCGCAGCTCTTCCCCAACGACTTCACGGTATACGTCCTCGGTCTCATCGATCAGGCGGCGGGCCTCGCTCACAACGCCGAGGAGGCTCACGCCGGTCAGGCGCTCCACGGCCTCCCTATACCCCCCGTAGCCAAGTTCGGCCGCGGCTTCACGCCACCGGCTGAGGCGGTCGAGCTGCAAGGGGATCGCTTCTTCCAACGTATCGCGACGGGCTTCTTCGAGCTGCCGCCGCGCCTCGCGCGAATCGGTCGCATCGATGAGGTTCGCGGCCTGGCTGACCGGAACCGCGACGTCGCCCGTCTCCACCTTGGCGGTGGCGCGCCAGTAGGAGAACTCGTCGTCAAGCCGCGCGTTGTGGGCTTCGAGGTGATGTCGGGCCGCCCACCGGAGAAGTTTGCGCAGCTGACGCTCTTCTTCCTCTTCGGCGGAAGCCATGGCCCGTTCGATCACGGGTAGCGTGCGTGAGGACTCGAGGATGCCCTGCGACTCGAACAGGGGAGCCAGCTCCGGCCACGCCTTGCGACCCGACCTGGCGTCGTGCATCTCCTCGAACACGGCTGCCCTGAAGCGCTCGGCCCGGTCGCGGATCTCCGCGGTCGTCAGGCCCATGGGCGCGCCGCGCCTTCCCGATCGGAAATCGTCAGCTCCCCGGTTCGCCGTCGATTCGCTCGTGCAGGTAGTCCGAGATCCCGTCTGCAGCCACCCGGATCTGCTCGAGAGTGTCCCGATCACGCACGGTCACCGTGCCGTCCTCGATGCTCTGGCCGTCCACCGTGATGCAGAACGGCGTCCCGGCTTCGTCCTGTCTCCGATACCGTCGCCCGATCGATCCACTGACATCGTGGAAGGTGGTGTACGTGCCGCGCAGATCCGCGGCGATCCGGTCGGCCATCTCCGGCATTCCCTCCTTCTTCACGAGAGGGAACACGGCGACCTTGGTCGGCGCCAGCCGGGGATGCAGGCGAAGCACCGTCCGCGACTCGCCCTCGACTTCTTCTTCGTGGTAGGCGTCGGCCAGGACCACGAGGACCGTGCGATCGAGGCCGGCCGACGTCTCGATCACATACGGGATGAAACGCTTACCCGAGTGCGACTCCACGTACTCGAGCTTCTTGCCCGAGTGTTCCTGGTGTCGAGAGAGATCGAAGTCCGTTCGGTTGTGGATGCCCTCGAACTCACGCCAGCCCATCGGAAACAGGTACTCGATGTCTACCGCATCCTTCGCGTAGTGCGCAAGTTCGTCCGGGCCGTGCGGCTCGAGGCGAAGCCTGTCCGCCCGAATGCCGAGCGACTTCACCCACTCCAGGCGGCGCTCCTTCCATGTGTGGTACCATTCTTCGTCCGTGCCCGGCTCGACGAAGAACTGCATCTCCATCTGCTCGAACTCGCGCGTCCGAAACGTGAAGTTCCCGGGGGTGATCTCGTTGCGGAACGCCTTACCCACCTGCGCGATTCCGAACGGCACTTTCTGGCGCGCACTGTCCAACACGTTCCGGAAGTTGACGAAGATTCCCTGCGCCGTCTCGGGTCGCAGGTAGACCACGGCGGTTGAGTCCTCGGCCGGCCCCATGAACGTCTTGAACATGAGGTTGAAGTTGCGAGGCTCGGTGAACTGGCCCTTGACCCCGCACGTCGGACACTGGTCGCCTTCGACATGATCTTCCCGAAAGCGACGGTGACAATTGCGGCACTCGATCAAGGGGTCCGTGAATCCCTCCACGTGGCCGCTGGCCACCCATACCTCGGGATGCATGAGGATGCCGGCATCCAGACCCTCAATATCGTCGCGACGATGCACCATCTCCGCCCACCACGCGTCGCGAACATTCTTCTTCAACTCGACGCCCAGGGGTCCATAGTCGTATACCGCCCCGACGCCGCCATACACCTCGGACGACTGGAAGATGAAGCCCCGCCGCTTGGCCAGGGACACCAGCTTCTCCATCAGATTTTCCGGGTGGCCCGTCTCGGTGCTCACCGCAGCCTCCGCTATTCGAGCGCGCTCGTGTGTCCTAGAAGTCGGATCGCCCCGTCCACGCCGGGAAAGGGAGCCGGTAGGATAGCGTCAGCAGACGGCGTCCGCGACCAGGCGGGTGACGCCGTTCGCGTCCAGCCACTCCCCCCTGCCCCCCACGACCGTCACGCCGGCAGGAGCCGGGTCGGCGGCCCGTGCGCAAACGAGGAGCGTCGGGACTGCGGCCGCCAGCGAGCGCCGGAGGATCTCGCCGGTGACCTTCCCCATGCCGCTGGTGGCGTCCCACGCGCCTTCACCAGTGATCACCAGGTCGGCATCGGCCAGCACCTCGTCGAAGGCCAGGCGGTGCAGCACCCAATCGCTTCCCGGTACGAGATTCGCGCCCAGAAAGGCCACGCAACCGGCGCCCAGCCCCCCCGAGGCGCCAGCACCCGGGAGATCGGTAACGTCCCGTCCCAGGTCGACGCGTAACCGATCGCCGAGGCGCGTGAGTCCTGACTCAAGAGTCTCGACCTGCCACGGGCTCGCCCCCTTTTGCGGACCAAAGCGACGTGCGGCCCCATCTGGACCGGTGAGCGGCGCGCTGACGTCGGCGATCGCCGTCACCGCGACCTCGGCCGGCAGGGAAGGGCCGGCCTCCACACGAGCCAGGATATCGAGAAAGCCGCCTCCCGCCGGCAGATCTTCACCGTTTCCGTCCACGAAGCAGTACCCGAAGACGCGGGCGAGCCCCGTGCCGCCATCCACCGTGGCGGACCCACCCAGGCCCATGGCGATGTCGGTGGCTCCCTGCTCGATACACCCGGCCACGAGTTCCCCAACGCCGCGCGTGTCCGCTCGCATGGGTTCGCGGTCGACGGACGAAGCCAGGTGCAGGCCACACGCGTCGGCCGTTTCAACCACGACCTCGGTCGGAGAGACCCAGAGCGACCGCGCCTCGACTGGATCACCCAGGGGACCACAGACCTCGAACACGCGGATCTCGCCACCTTCAACAGCGAGGATCGCGTCCAGAAGACCGGGGCCGCCGTCCGAGACCGGCATGCCGTGAATCTCGGCCGTGGGCTGACCTCGTCGCACGCCTTCGACCACCGCGTCGGTGACCTGCGCGGCGCTCAGGCTTTCCTTGAAGGCCGTGGGACAAACCAGTACTCGCAACACTCCCTCCGTGAACTCGCGGGCCGCCTCTCGCACCACCTGTCTACGTCACGCGTCGCGGCCCTGACGGAACCCGGCTGGAAGCTAACCTGGCGGTGGACATCGGCGCAGCCGGCGCACTACTGTTCACAGGTCGCCGCAGGGCCCCGGCGGCCGCGTGCGTGGGTCTTGCGAGGCTCGGACAAGGAACGAGGAGGAGGGCGATGCTCGAGCATCGTCGACGACGAGTGACGCGGTACGAGCCCGCAACCCCCTCGCACCCGTGGGGTTACGGCGGCGTGGGACCATCTGCATCGTTGTCGCTCCTCCCCGATGCCTCACGACATCGCATCGTCACTCCGCCTTGCATGTACCCCCACGGCGCTAGTAACGAGGCCGGCCGGGGCCCTGCGGCGCCCTGTTGATGTTTGGACCCGGCGGAGACATCCGCATCATCGGTCACCGAGGAGCCCGTGGCGTGGCCCCCGAGAACACGGTTCCGGCCATCCGGCACGGCGTGGAAGTGGGCGCGCAGGCCATCGAAATCGACCTGCACGCTTCGAAGGACGGAAATCTGGTCGTCATCCACGACCCAACGCTCGAACGCACCACAGATGGAACCGGCCCGGTGGATCAGCGCACCCTGGAAGAGCTGCAGGCGCTGGATGCGGGGTACCGATTCACCTCCGACGAGGGCCAGACCTTCCCCTTCCGCGGGCAGGGAATTCGAGTTCCGACACTGGACCAGGCGATGGAAGCCATGGGCGACCTGCCCGCGATCCTGGAGGTGAAGAGTGCGGCGGCCGGTCGTCTCCTGGCCGAGTGGCTTCCCGGCCGGCCCGAATTCGACCGGATTATCGTCGGCGGCTTCAACGCGGACGAAGTGGGCCCGGCGGCTTCAGCGGCCCGGTGGCGTGGGGCCTACCAGACCGACCTGTACGATTTCGTCTTGTGGGGAAAGTTGGGCGTCCGCCGGCCCCTGCCGGATGATCTCACGGCCGCCATGGTGCCCGTCCGGAAGGGACCCATCCGCATCGTGACCCGCGGTTTCGTTCGCCGGATGCACGACCAGGGCAAGGGCGTCTTCGTTTGGACCGTGAATCGTCCGGAGGAGATGCGGCGGCTGTTCGACATCGGAGTGGAAGGACTGATCAGCGACTACCCCGCCGTCCTGCGGCGAGTGGTGGAGGAACGGTTGGCGGCCGGAGAGGAATGAGGTGGTGACGGTGGGGAATCGAGCCATCCTCCACGTGGACATGGACGCGTTCTATGCGGCGGTGGAGGAACGCGAGAACCCGGCCTTGCGAGGTAAGCCCGTCGTGGTGGGCTCCGAGCCCAAGGAGGGGCGTGGTCGCGGAGTCGTGGCCACCGCGAACTACGCGGCGCGCCGATACGGCATCGGGTCGGCCATGCCGATCTCGGAAGCCTGGAAACGCTGCCCCAAGGCCGTCTATCTGAGGCCGCGCATGCGCCTGTACGCCGATGTTTCGCGGCGCATAAGGGCGATCTTCGAGCGGTTCACGGACCTGATAGAACCGATCAGCATCGACGAAGCTTTCCTGGACGTAACGGCCAGCCGGCGGCTGTACGGGGACGGACCGGAGATCGCCGACCGGATCAAGAACGCGATCAGGAAGGACCAGAGACTGACTGCGTCGATCGGTTGCGCGAAATCGAAGTTCATCGCGAAGATCGCGAGCGACCTCGACAAGCCTGACGGCCTCGTCGTGGTCGAGGCGGGGAAGGAAGCCGAGTTTTTGGCTCCTCTTCCGATCGGCCGATTGTGGGGGGCCGGTCCCAAGGCTCTCCAGCGCTTTCGGCGGCTCGGATGCGACACGATAGGGGATGCCGCGAACCTGGAACGGGGTGCCCTGGTTCGCGCGTTCGGCGATTCAATGGGCGACCGCTTCCATCGGCTCAGCCAGGGAATCGACGACCGGCCGGTCGTCTCCGAGCATGTCCGCAAGTCGCTCGGGAAGGAGACGACGTTCGGCGAGGACGTCTCTGATCGGAAGGTCGTCGAGCGTGCGCTTCTGGACCTCACCGACCAGGTGGCCGCGTCACTTCGTCGGAAGCACCTGGCCGGGGCAACGGTTACCGTGAAGCTGCGCTGGGAGGGCTTCGAGACCGTCACGCGTCAGCGCACTTTGAAGGAACCGGTCAACACCGTGGAGAAGATCTGGCCGGTGGCCCGCGAGTTACTGCGAACCGCCGATCGGCTACGGCTCCGCGTGCGTTTGGTGGGAGTGACGCTCTCGGCCCTGGACAGAGCGGAGAGCGGACAGGCGGACTTGTTTGTACCGGAGACTGGAATCGACACGCGGGTGGCCGAGGCAGTGGACAGCCTGGCCGAGCGGTTCGGTTCCGGAACGGTGACTCGGGCAGCGCTGCTCGAGGAAGCGGAAGATCGGTGAGAGCCGAGGGAGAGGAGCGAGCCATGTCGGAAGTACCGAACCGCGAGCAGGCGCTCGCGCTGATGCAGGAATACACGGAAAACGTGAACCTGAGAAAACACATGTACGCCGTCGAGGCAGCGATGCGCGCCTACGCGCGGAAGTATGGAGAAGACGAGGAACTGTGGGGCGTCACCGGCCTGATTCACGACTTCGACTACGAGCGGTACCCCAACGACGCCTTGAGTCCCGTGGAGGAGCACCCTTCCAGTGGTGTGGCCATCCTGCGCGAGAACGGCTGGCCTGAGGATATTCTGCACGCCGTCATGGCGCACGCCGAGCACACGGGCGTCGAGCCGGAGACTTTGTTGGCGCGAACGCTGCGCTCAGTGGACGAATTGACCGGATTCGTGACCGCCTGCTCGCTGGTCAGGCCGACAGGTATCTCGGACCTCAAGTCCAAGTCGGTGAAGAAGAAGCTGAAGGACCGGTCGTTCGCCGCTGCGGTCAACCGGGAGGAGATCCGAGAATACACCGAGATCATCGGTGAGGACCTGAGCGAGCACATCGATTTCGTCATCGAGGCGATGCGAGGCATCGCCGACACGCTGGAGCTCGAGGGCCATGCGTAATCCAAGACCCATCCACACGGTGATCGAGCCGTTCCGGATCAAGAGCGTCGAGCCGATCCGCATGACCACGAGGGACGAACGCGAAGAGCACATCCGCGAGGCGGGCTACAACGTGTTCCGTTTGCAGGCGCGCGATGTGTTGATCGACCTGCTGACCGACAGCGGTACCGGCGCGATGAGCGCCGAGCAGTGGGCCGGCGTCATGCGGGGGGACGAGTCGTACGCGGGAAGCGACAGCTATCACCGCTTCAAAGAGGCGGTACAGGACATCTTCGGCTTCCGCAACGTGATCCCGACCCACCAGGGGCGGGCGGCGGAACGGATCCTGTTCAGTACCGTGTGCCGGGCCGGCGACGTGATCCCCAACAACACGCACTTCGACACGACCCGGGCCAACATCGAGTTCACGGGGGCGGAGGCCCGAGACCTGCCGTGCGCGGAGGCGGCGGACCTGGGTACGCCGGGCCCGTTCAAGGGCAACATTGATCTCGAGGGCCTGGAGCGCGTGCTGGCCCACCCGTCCGGGCGGATTCCGCTGGCGATGATCACGATCACCAACAACTCGGGTGGCGGTCAGCCGGTCTCGATGGCCAACATCCGCGCCGCATCAGAAATATGTCGAGCGCACGGCGTCCCGTTCTACATCGATGCGTGCCGGTTCGCCGAGAACGCCTACTTCATTCAGCAGCGCGAAGACGGGTACGAAGACACGCCGTTGATCGACATCGCCCGAGAGATGTTCTCGTACGCCGACGGTGCGACCATGTCGGCAAAGAAGGACGGGATGGCGAACATCGGAGGCTTCCTCGCCACCAACGATGACGGTCTTGCCGCCCAGGAGCGGGATCTCCTGATTCTCACCGAGGGCTTTCCCACGTATGGCGGGCTCGCCGGCAGGGACCTCGAGGCCGTCGCGATCGGCCTGTACGAGGCGCTGGAGCCGGACTACCAGAAGTACCGTATCGCTTCGACGGCCTACCTCGGTGATCACATCAGCGCGGCGGGCGTGCCGATCGTGCAGCCGCCAGGCGGGCACGCCGTATACATCGACGCCGCGGCCATGTGCCCACAGATCGCCCCGCTCGAACTCCCGGGTATCTCGCTCACCGTCGAGTTGTACCTCGAAGCGGGGATTCGAGGAGTCGAGATCGGCAGCGTGATGTTCGGTCACAAGGACGAGGATACCGGTGAGCCGGTGGCGGCGCGCAGCGAACTCGTTCGACTGGCCATCCCGAGGCGCGTATACACGCAGAGCCACGTGGACTACGTGGTCGAGGCGATCCTCAACGTGTACGATCGGCGTGCGGCGATGCGCGGGTACGAGATCACGTACGAGCCCCCGTTCCTCAGGCATTTCACGGCGGAATTCGAGCCGCTCGGTTAGGGCGGGCGAGGCCATGGACGCGGCGCGACACCGAGGAGAGAGAGGAATCCGATGACGATGGACTTGAGATTTGCTGTGGCCGCTGTCCTGCTCGCACTACCCCCGACTGCGTCGGCCCAGGTCGCGCCCGAGCTCGACGCTTACTGGGCTGAGGTCTCGCGGACTGTGACGGAAGGTGACTTCGACGGCTACGCGGCCCTGTACCACCCGGACGCGGTGCTCGTCGCGGGCGGCTCCGGGACTTATCCGATCGGGAACGCGCTGGCTGGCTGGAAGCAGGGTTTCGACGACACGCGCGAGGGGAAGGCAGAGGCGGGAGTCGAGTTCCGATTCACCGGCCGAGTCAACGACGAGACGACGGCGCATGAGACCGGGATGTTCCGCTACACGCTCAAGTCCCGGGACGGGGAGGACGCAGTCTCGCTCGTTCACTTCGAGGCCCTGCTCGTGAAGAAGGACGGCAGGTGGCTCATGTTGATGGAATACCAGAAGGAGTCGGCGACCAACGAGGAGTGGGACGCCGCGGGGTAACCGCTCGCTAGGTCAGTCGACCCCGTCTCACACGATGAGGTCGTAGATCGGGCTCACCCCGTCCGAGCCGGGGAATACGCGTCCCGTCTGGGCTGCGGTCAGATCGAACA
>Ga0209567_10000709_pt1 | contig 18142 bp, 11 predicted proteins | sample COG_12_FD_184756 | JGI IMG/M metagenome (GOLD analysis project Ga0209567, IMG submission 184756) | Pelagic marine sediment microbial communities from the LTER site Helgoland, North Sea, for post-phytoplankton bloom and carbon turnover... | ecosystem: Environmental > Aquatic > Marine > Neritic...
AAGCGCAAGTGGGAGACGATTCATCCTTCGGAGCCGTTCGCAGGCCAAGTCATCGTGCAGGCGGACCGCAACATCGACTTCCGGGTCGTGAAGAAGGTGATGTTCTCGGCTGCCGCTGCCGGGTACGGCAACGTGAGCTTCGCTGTGAACCAGCGCGAGCAGTAGACTTCCACTAAGCTTCGCACCATGGAGCCGTCCGAGCTCACTCCTGCCGAGTTCGACGGCGTTCGCAAGAACCGATACCGGCCACGGCTCCCGTGGGCGCGTATCGGTTTCGTCGTTTTGGTGGCTGCGTTGATCGCGGGAGCCTATTTTTGGCGCCAGAAGGTCCGAGCGGACGCGCTCAGGGAACGCATCTATGCTCTGCATTCCGAGCAGGTCGCGCCGACCCTGGACCGGCTCGCCGCCACTCGGGTCGACCTCGAACAAAGAGCGCTCGACGCGAAATCCGGGGCGGCGGAACGGTTGGTCGAGGCCGAGGTGCCGCTTTCGGCCCTCCACGACAAAGAGGTGGTCTATCTCCAGGTCCGCGCCCCCGAGCTGACCACCAACGAGGCGCTCCGTGCCGCGATCGACTCGAAGACCGAGGATGCCGTCGGTGCGTGCCTCGGCCTCGAGCTGACGCCGTTGTCGGCGCTCTCCGACGTGCCCGAGGTGTTGACCGCCAAGTGGCTTGCCACAGCTGAAGAGACCAACGACATGCAGCGCCTCTCGGTTCGCGAAGAGCAGCTCACTCGGGCGATCGAACGTGAGCTCCCCGCGCTGAAAGAGCGAGTGCCCGCCGACTACTTCTTGCTCCTCGTGGTGCAGGGCAAGAGCCGCCTCCGTGATCCAGTGGACGTGTTCCTCTGGGACCTCGGACAGGACAAGCTCGCCCTGAGGTCGCGTACGGAGAACCGCGGCCGTTTGATCACGGTGCGTAGCCAAATCGGCCCAGAGTCAGACTCCGCCAAAGCTGCCGGTGATCCGATCGTCACCGCCGACTGCTCGATCGCAGCCCACATCAAGGCGCAGCTCGGGGAGCCGACGATGGATCTGGCAACGCCGGACTGAGATTCCCGGTCTGCGCATATTCGATCCGTTCGAGCCAGCGCTCCGCTTCCGCGTTGGCGGCGCGGCTACTCGAAGCGCGTTGTCTCCAGGCTCGAGCGGACTCCTCGTAGCGGCCGAGCGCGAAGAACGTGACTCCCAAGAGGCGGTCGAGCTCGCGCTCGAGCCGCTGCGTCGGTAAGCCAAGCCTGCTTGCTTCTTCGAGCAACGGAAGCGCTAGCGCGAAGCGGTTTTGCCCCACCAGTTGCCGCGCCTCGAGATACTGCCCAAGCCCATCGTCTCGGAGGCCCGCCAAGGTTTGCGCCAGGTGGACCACGACCGGACTCGACGATCTTCCGAGAAGCATCTCGTAGACCAACTCCCGCTCCTTCGAGGTGGCTCCAAGCGCGAGCTTCTTCACCTCGCTTTGCCGCGCCGGCCCGTCGGTCCGCGGAATCGCCAACAGCTCCTCGTAGAGCCTTTCGGCCTCGTCGGGGTTCCCGAGCGTCCACCGAGCATCCGCGTATTGTTCGAGGGCAGTGGCGACGATCGGCTTAGGCGCGTTCATCGCCGCTTGGAGCGCGCCGAGCTCTACAAGCGCTTCCGCGTCACGGCCAGCGCGTGCCAAGGCCCCAACCAAGACGGCCTGAGCCTGGGCCTCGTGTTCGTCGATGCTCAGGATCGCCTGGCAGGTCTCGATTGTGCGGACATCATCGCGCGCGGCGGCGTCACCGGAGAGGTCGGCGCGCAGCTTGGCCAGCTCATGGGGGCACACTGCCGAGAAGATACTAGGCCGAGCCAGCTCGACCTCGGCTACACCACGCTCATGCGGCGTGACTGGGACCTCTGCAAGATAGGTATGCCACTGTGTCTCGAGCGCATCGATGCCCTCGATCGTGCCGCGATGATACGCCTCGAGGAACGCTCCCATCCCACGGGTCGCGATCAAGAAGCGAATGAACGAACCCGCCGCCATGTAGGCGCGGCGCGCGGGGAGAGAGCTGAACCGAACGCTCATGACGGCGCCGGCGGGAGACAGCTCTTCTCGGTCCATCATGATCCTCGACCACTGGTCGGGGTCGAGGTCGTCTCGGACGTCCCATGCAAGGGCGACAGCCGCGCCTTCGACGATTCCTGGGTTCGGAATCAGGCCGCCGAATGTCGCCGCAACCGAGAAAGGTCCGCGCCCCGCCTCTGCAAGAACGGCGTGCACGATTTCGTGGCCAAGCACCGGATGCGGCCAGCCAGCCATCTGCAGATAGACCTCGCCTCGCCACGGCTTGGCGATCAGGGTGCGTCCTACGCCGACGAGGTCCTTCTTCTCGTTCTGGCTCCGGAAAAAGTAGGCAGTCACGGGCTCGGTCGACGAGAGGCCGGCGAGCTTTCGCGTGCGCTCCACGTGGAAGTCACAGTCTTCGAGCAATCGCTTGGCGTCCTCGGGCCGCGTTTCACGGGGCATGTGCGCGATACAGTGCCGGCCCTGCTCGGTCTTGCCGAGCCTTTCGATCAAGTGCTCCTCGCTCACCCAATGACCGAGGCGATCACCGTGCCAGTACGACGCCGCGACGATTCCCAGAGCCCCTATGCAGACCGCGACCGCCCCGAGGTGTGAGCGTCCCCGGCCCCGAAGCGCGACCTTCCCCGAGGATGGGTCCCAAAGGGCATCGAAGAGAACGGTGAGCGACAGCGCTGCCACCACGATCGTGGCCCGGTGCGTGAGATAGCGGGTCGGAATCTGCACCAGGTCGTCGTAGATCGCCCCTGGGAAGTACCCGGCAAACGCCCCAAACACGTATACGGTTGGTGTCGCGTAGAAGGCCCAGAGACCTAGCAGTGCTGCGCCGACGGGGATCGAGCCCGCAACCCAGGGGGACACGCGCGGGCGGTTGATCACCCCGCCGACCCATACGCCCGCGCAGGCAGCAAGCGCGCAACCGATCGCTGGCCCCAGCACCATGAAGGCCAGCCCCTCGCCTGGCGCGCACTGCCGAATCCGGAGCGAGCTCAGCGCGAGCAGCACGACCGGGATCGTCCAAATGAGCAATCCGGCTCCGATCGCGCGGAGCATGAGGTCGATGCCGCGCGTGCCTCGGTTCCGCTCGGTGTAGCTCGCTCCGGTGGCTGCGACCCACGGCGGAAGGAGCACACCCAAGGCGAGGGCGCTTTCCACCCCGTGCACCGCGAGCAGCGGGATCACCGCGAGGATCAGGCCGACGATGACTGCGAACGCCGCGCTCAACCGGAACGTGAAGAGCTTTGCCACGGACTATTCGGCCGCTGCGGGCGCGCCCGTCGGCTCTGACGCGGCAACGAGGCCCAACACCTCGTCGACTCGGGATACGAGGCAAATCTCGAGATCTTCACGGACCTCGTCGGGCACTTCTTCGAGGTCGGCCTCGTTTCGCTTCGGCAGGAGGATGCGAGCGACCCCGGCGCGGTGGGCTGCTAGGCACTTCTCCTTGATGCCGCCGACCTTGAGCACGTTTCCTCGGAGCGTGATCTCTCCACTCATCGCGACGTCTGGCCGGACCTTGAGCTGCGTGAGGACCGATGCCAGCGCCACGTACAGCGGGACGCCAGCGGCGGCGCCATCCTTTGGAACCCCCCCTGCCGGAAGATGCACGTGAATGTCGGTATGGCTGACGAAGTCCGCCGCGAGCCCAAGCTCTTCGGCGCGCGCACGCACGAATGTAAACGCTGCTGCCGCGGACTCCTTCAAGACATCGCCCATGTTGCCGGTCAGGTGGAGCTTGCCCGTGCCGGGCATGCGGGTGGCCTCGACGAACAAGAGGTCGCCCCCCGCAGGGGTCCATGCCAGGCCGGTCGCGACACCTGCCCTTGGGCTTCGCTCCGGTTCTTGCCGCCTCGCCTTCGCGGCGCCGAGGACGCTTTCGATGAATGGCGGATCGGCCAAGATCGATACGTCTTCGCCGTTGGCGAGCCGTACGGCGACCGCACGGCACACGGCAGCCGCTTGTTGCTCGAGCTTTCGGACGCCCGCCTCGTGCGTGTAAGAGTCGACCATCACGTCGATGGCCGCGTCCGAGAAATCGAGACGCTCGGGCGAGAGCCCGTGCTCGCTGAGCTGTCGCGGAATCAAGAAGTCGCGAGCGATCGATAGCTTTTCGCGTGGCGTGTACCCCGGGAGCTCGATCACTTCCATGCGATCGAGCAGTGGAGCGGGGATCGTGCTCTTCTGGTTGGCCGTCGCGATGAACATCACTTTGCTGAGGTCGAAAGGCGCGTCGATGTAGTGGTCGGTGAACTGGTGATTTTGCTCGGGGTCGAGCACCTCGAGGAGGGCGCTCGATGGATCGCCGCGCTGGTCTCTGCCGAGCTTGTCGATCTCGTCGAGGATCATCACTGGGTTTCTGGAGCCAGCTTTCTTCAGTCCGGAGATGACGCGCCCGGGGAAGGCGCCGACATAGGTTCGGCGATGCCCCCGCACCTCGGCTTCGTCGGACACGCCGCCCAACGAAACCCGGACGAAGCCTCGACCCGATGCGCGCGCGATCGAACGCCCTAGCGATGTCTTGCCCACCCCTGGGGGGCCGACGAAGCATAGAATCGGGGCGCGTCCATCACGCCGAAGCTTGCGGACGGCGATGTACTCCACGATTCGGCGCTTGGGTTTTTCGAGCCCATAGTGATCTTCGTCGAGGACTTGCCGCGCCCCTAATACATCGAGCCGATCCTGGGTGGTCTTCGACCACGGCAGGTCCGCAAGCCATTCCACGTACGTCCGCGCGACTTGGTACTCGGCGCTCGCGGTGTTCATGTTGCTCATACGTCGAAGCTCACGTTTCGCGGCGGCCTCGGCCTCGCTGGGAAGGCGCCCAAGCGAGATTCGCTCGCGGAGGTTTTCAATGTCGTCTTCATCGACGTCGGTTTCTCCGAGCTCGCGGCGGATGGCTTTGACCTGCTGCCGGAGCAGGTATTCGCGCTGCGAGCTCGACATTTCCTCTTCGACCATGCTCGAGATCTCTTGCTTGACCCGCAGCACCTCGTTTTGGCGATTGACCTGGTCGAGGACCATTCGGACTCGCCCCCGAATGTCGAGCGTTTCCAAGACCTCTTGCTTCAACTCGTTTGGAACCGGCAGGTTCGACTCGATGAGGTCGGCAAGCGCGCCCGGCTCGCGCACGTTGTCGAGGATATGCAAGGACTCGCGGGACGCGGTCGGGAGGTCGTTGAGCAACTGCCGTGCGGATTCTCTCAGGTGCGCGGCGAGGGCCTCGATCTCGACGTCGACAGCCGGCGCCTCGTGGTAGCGGTGCACCCGCGCGCGCATCGTCGGGTGGCGGCCGAGGGCTTCCTCGATACGCATCCGGGTCACACCCTGGAGCACCACGCTGTACTGCCCGGAGTTGAGGCGGATCACCTTCAAGACACGGGCGATGGTGCCGGTGTGGTAGACCTGATCGAAGGTCGGGTCTTCCACCTCTGGCTTGTGCTGCGTGACCACCCCGATGGCGGGGCGCTCGCGACCGCAAGCCTCTTCGATCAGCCGCACCGATCGGGCCCTGCCCACGTTGACGGGCACGACCGTGGCTGGGAAGAGCACCGAGTTGCGCAGGGGCAGGATTGGCAAGATCGGCTCGGTGCCAGCGGGAAAGATCGAATCCGTCATTGGTTTTGCCAACAATATTCGAGATCTACGCGGCCAGCAACGACCCAGCGCAATCCACTAGCGCCGGCACCGGTCGGCTGGTATCAATCGGGCGCCCGAGATGCTGGGACGGAGATCGACATGGGGAGTTGGGCTGCTCGCCCTGACGGCGCTTAGCGGCTGTCACGGCGGTCTTGTGCTCAACGCCGTTGCATTGCTCGTCACCGTCGGTATCTTCGTGGGTACGATCTTGCTGGATCGGTCCCCCTAGCCGTGTCTGTCCCAGAGCTCCGCAATCTCAGCGACTTCACCCTGGCCGACCTCGAGGGGATTCGTGTCCTTCTACGCGGAGGCTCGGTGGTCGACTGGCACCGGCTCAATTTCAGCGATGAAAACGAGGCCAAGGCGTTCGTGCGTGCCCAGGAGATCGACCCGGATGACGAGGGAGACGCGGCCCGCGTGACACAGGTCAAGGAAGCTGCGATCGACTATCTCCGAGGTCACTTCGATTTCCCGGTTCCGAAGCCGGTGGCCAAAAAGGACCTAGTTGGCCTCTTGATGCTCGCATCTTCGAAGGGCCATCGGCAGATCTGTGCCTGCGCGATCTTGAAGGTGATGCACATCATCCATCACCTCGAAGCGCGCGAGCTGCTGTTCGTCCTGCCGACCGCGGACGAGGAAATCTTCCAATGGGTAGAGCAGAAGGTCTACCGAGTCATGGCTGCGGCCTTGGCCAATGACTTTCCGATCCTCGAGTTCATCGGTGGGCGAAAGAATCGAGACTCCCTCTATACCAAGCTCTTGTCGAAACCCGACGTCAGCGCGTCGCAGATCTACGACAAGGTGCGTTTTCGAATCGTGACGCGTAGCGCGCGCGACATCTTTCCCGTCCTCAACTACGTCCAACGAAGCATCGTTCCCTTCAACTTCGTCATCCCGGGTCAGTCAACGAACACGTTGGCTCGATTCCATGATCATTGCCGGTCGGAGCCGGCGCTCGCGAGCTTGATTCCCAAGCTGCAGCTCCCGCTCGATCTAGAAGATGGGCTTTCTGCGATCGACAATCGCTTCACGGCGCCCAGCTACCGCGTCGTGCACTTCATCGCCGACGTACCGGTCCGTGTGCCCGACAAGGTATTGGGGGTCGCGTCACCGGCAACGACGGGGCTCGGTCACACTATCTTCGTGCAGACCGAATTCCAGGTGATCGACAGGGCCACCGATGAGAGCAACGAAGCCGGCGATGCGAGCCACCAGGCCTACAAGGAGCGGCAGAAGCTCGCCGTCATGCATCGGCTCAAGGTCGGCCGATTTTCCTAGCCGCCGCTTAAAAACAAAGGGCGAATGCCTTTCAGCATTCGCCCTTCGTCGTGTGTATGCGATGCGGTCTAGACGGTCTTACTGACCGCCGCCGCCGTTGCCGCCGTTGCCGCCGTTGCCGCCGTTGCCGCCGCCGCCGTTGCCGCCGTCGCCGGTGCCGCCGATCTTCATCGTCGCCGACAGCGCGTTGCATGCGTTCGCCGTGTCCTGATCGGGGGGTGTGGAGGCGTTGATGTCGAGCACCTGCGCAACCACCGCGCCGCCGCCCTCGAGGAGAGCCTCGGCAATGCCGACCGCGGTGTTCTCGTCGATCGTGGCGCCGAGCAAGCCATCGGAGAAGCCTTCGCCAGAGACCGTCATCCGAACGACGGTGTTGTCGAGCGACCCGCTGATTCCGCCAATGTTCAGCGCGATGGAGCCGAGCGTGCCGCTCGCGCACCCGCCGTCACTGAGATTCAGGACGTATGAGCCCCCCACTGTCTCGCCCGACAGGACTGTGACGTTGGCGCAGTTCTCGCCCGGGTTGGGATCGACCACGAAGCGAATATCGGCGGGTGTGCCGCTCTCGTCGGCGCAGTCGTCGTCGTCGAAGTCGCACGTGGCAGGCGCGGTACAGTCCCCGTCGCTGGTGCACGGAGTGGTGCCTTCGCAAACTTCGCTCCCTGGACAGTCGGCGTCGGACTCACACGTCTCGGTCGCGGTCTCAGAGCAGGTGCCGGTGTCCGTGCAGGTGCCCATTTCGGCGTCATTGGTGATGCCACAAATGGTGTCCGCGAGAGCCTGGTTCACGCCGCTCAGGTTTCCGCCAACGCCCTCTAGGGTCGGTGCCAGAGCAGCAACCGCGTTGTCCACGCCCAACTCGCCTTCGGCCGGTGCGAGACCGCCTGGGAAGCAACTGCCGCCGTCACAGGAATCAAGGTCGTAGCCGACATTGCAGTTGCCTTCGATTTCCATGATGGTCAGCGTGTGGGTCACGGCGTTAACGCCGCCATCGAGAACCGTGCAGCTCGCCGGGTTCACGACGCTCTCCGTACCGTCGCACGCGTTGGCCTGGTCGGGTACCAACTGTTCGCAGCACGGCACGTGCCGGCCGATCTCGCCGTTCACACAGCGATCGGTGGTGGCCTCGCACGCCACGGGCTCGCCGCCCCCGGCGCCGCCGGTGCCGCCGCCGGTGCCGCCGGTGCCGCCGTCTTCCGAGCACCCGTAGGCCATGAGTGCACTACCGAATAGTGCGATTGAAGCTAGTTTGCTGATGTTCATGCGTTCTTCTCCCTATTAGGTCCGGAATAGTCCGACTCCACGTCGCCCCTTTGCGTGCGCGTGTGTAGCATGACTTCCCCCGGATCTACAACCAAGTGAAACAAAGTAAGGGAACAGATTATCAGAGGTTACGGCCTGAGGTTAGTACAAAAAATCGTCCAATTCTCAGGCTCCCTCTTGGGCCTGACCGCTATCTACGCGTTTTGACTGTGATTTCGCGGTTCGCCTGATTGCCGGCGGCATCGAACACGCGAACCGCAATGATGTGGAAATCGGGGGATAGATCACCGAGCGGGACGTCAAAGCCCTCACTGGGGCTGTCGAGCAGCGAATCCGAGGGGAACACATCGCGCCATTCGCCAGCGTCGATCGACATCTGAATACGCGCGATCGGACCGAGCTGGTCTACGACGCGCCCGAGCATGCGCCCCTTGTGCACCTTGAGTCGCTCGATGCGCGGTGGGTGGTTGTCGACGCGGATCGGCTCCGACGTTGCGCTCGACTGCAGGGTGAGGTTGTCCGGGTTAGAGGGCTCGTCCGAGGCTTCGACCCGAACGACGTAGTACCCGTCCGGGATACTGCCGGTATCCCAGGTGTACTTTGCCTCGGTGAGAACCGTATCTTCGCCAAACGCGTCCCGCCATGACGGCTGCCCTTCTTCCCGGAAGGCGACGCGGTATCGCTGTGGATCTCGATCCGGGTTGTCGACCTTCCAACTCAGATTGAGCAGGGTGGTCGGCGGCGGCGGTTGCCGCGGGGCTTCGCCCCGCTTGAGCGGTGGCCGGCTGCCCTGCACGTTGGACACACGCGCGCGCTGATTCTGCGGCAGATAGAAGAGCTCGACGGCGCGAAGCACGGCGGAGTCGTCTTTCGGGATCCTGGCGCGCACTTGAATGAAACGCCCGGACGGGCTCGAAATGAGCCCGGGTCGCTTGAGGTCCTTCGACCACGCGCTCCACGTTTCTCCGGGCTCCTTCGTATTGCCCGAGCGCGTTTGGAGGACGAAGCGCCCCTGGCCTCGCCAGGTGAGTCGCCCCCACTTCGAGGCGAAGCTCGCGTCGAGAGCCTTGCTCGTCCAAGTCCCATCGCCGCGCTTTCCCGATCGCACCCGATAGATAGCCGCGCCGTCGCCTGTGACGAATGAGGGATGCGTCGCTCGAAGATCGAGAGCTAGGACCTGCCGTTCTTCGACGTCGACCCAAATCGAATAGCTCGCATCCGGTTCGATCCGGAGGATACGGCCTTCGTGGCCGCCGCCGGCGTAGATCGCGCCGTCCGCACCCCACTGAACCGCCGTAAAATGCGCATCCTTGCGGCTCACCAACATCTCCGCTCGTCCGTCCGCGTCGACACGCCACAGCTCCCCGGTTCCTGGGCGGGGGCGGGTGCTCGGGCGCGGAGCGGCGGTCGCTTTTCCGGGCGTTGGCTTGAACTGGCTGCCTGGGGCGGTCTTGAACTTGTTTGCGGCGACGGCGAGCTTCCCGTCGTGAAAGTCGATCGCCGTGACTTCGTTGCCTGGGAAGTCGTGCACGACTTCGACCTCGTTGTTCGGCGCGATCCGCAGAACCAACGCGTCGTCACTGGTGCCCGCGTAGATCGTGCCCTTCCCGTCGCTGGCAAGAGCCATGATGTGGGAGGCCTCGGCCTTGAAGAGCAGTCTCGGGCGGCCGATGGGGTCGATCGCGAACACCTTGCCCTCCGGACCGGTCCCCGCGATCATCCGCCCGCGCCTCTTGTCGTAGTGAAGCGCCCAAACGTGCTTTGCGCCTTTCGGAACCGAGAAGCGCTTTGTCTTTCCCGACTTGGGGTCGATTCGGTAGATCCGGCCGTTCGGGAGGGTTCCTGCGTAGAGTGCCCCGTCGGCCCCGAAGGCCAGGGAAGCGACGAGCAGCTCTCCGGTCTCGGCGAACGCCTTGGCGTTCTTGCCATCGAACCGGTAGATGACGCCGCTAGTGCCCGTCCCGATGAAAATGATGCCCCCGCGTTGCGCCACGCTGTAGGCAAGAGGCACGTTCTCTAGCCCGGTCCGGTCGGTGGTGGCGCCAGCTCGTACCGAGCCGTCGGAGTGAACCGCCGCACCGTCGAGCTCTCCTTTGAAGAATGCATCGGCGCCGTCGAGCACGAAGCTTTGGGTGGTCACGGCGGTAACAGTCGCGCTCGTTGCCAGTACCAGCCCAGCCAGCGCAATTCGAATAGTCGTTTTTGAGGTTGTCATTGATCTCTTACTCACCGAGAAGCTGGTCGCGCGCGGCTTCGCGGACGCGAATCGTGAGGTTGGTACCGCCGACTACGACCTGCGGCAGCGTGATCTCCGTGCGCGATTGGGTGACGAACGGGCGGCTGTCCTCCGTGGTGCTCACGAGCTGAAGCGAGTTCAGCGCGGATGGTGGAAGCGAATCGACCACGTGGCCCTCGAAACGAAGGCCGCGGGTGGGCATTTGAAGGGCCACGACCAAGGAGGTGGCGGGGTAGCGCCGGTGGGTTCGTTCGATCAGGTCGTCGAGCGATCCGGGTCGCGGCTGCTCGATCGCGACCCGATTGCCCGCGCTCACTGCGACCCGGACTGTCCGGCCGGCCGCTGCGTTGGGAATATGGACCTTCACCGCGCGGATCGTGTCAGGCTGATCCACGCGGCGCAGCCGGACGTAGATGGTCACCTCCTCGCCGGGATCGACCTCGTCATAAGCCACTGAGGCATCGGAGACCTGATACACCTCGCGGCTGAGATCTAGATCGAGCTCCAGGTCGACCGAGGTCACACGGGAGCTTTCAAATGCGTTGGCAAACGCGGCTTCCATCAGTCCAAACATTCGCAGTTGGGAAAACACGGCCGGGCTGGCGGCACCCATTGGGGAATAACCCTGCTCGTCGAGCGAGACGACGCCATGGCCTTCGATTCCGACCTTGCTCCTGGCTCGGAAGATGACGTCGGTGACGTCGCCCGCTGTGGACTTGACCGCGTTGGCGATCACCCCGAACACGATCGACGGCGTGAGAATGCGATGGCTCGCGACGTCGACGTGCCACTCGGTCTTGGGAGCGCCTTTGGCGCCGTTGATCTTGACGCGAACCGGAATGCGCGCTGCCTCGATGTCGGGGTCGATGACGATGGCCGGTTGCCGGTCCTGCACCAACGCACCAAGTGGTCGGGCCGCCTCGGCGATCTTGAACGAGCGGAGCTCACTCACCAAGATGTGGAGCACGCGGGCGGTGGCGGTTGGGAGCCCCGTCGCACCCGCATCCATCATGGGGTGACCAAAGGCGAGGGTTCGGCCTCCTTTGTCCACGTAGGTGACCGTGCCGATGCCGGTCATGGCGATGTCGCCCCGCGCGAGCTCGACGGCAACGGCGCCGCCGGGCTCGAAGCGTCCGGGGCCGCCTTTGTCACCGCCACCCGTGCTCGACTGCATGGCTACGAACCCCAGCGGCTCGAGCTCCTTGGCAAGCATATGGGCGACGGAGTCGTTTAGACCGCCGAGCATGATCGGGGTGGTGGCGCGGTGGAAGCCGACGGGCGCGTCAACGCTGGCCCTCTTCTTCTGGAGCGCGCGAATCGTGGAGAGCGCATCCACTTCGTGGTCCCCGCGAAACGGCGGCAAGCCCGCAAATCGCTCCTTCGATGGGGGGCGGCGCGTCGATTCGGCCCGCGGCCGATTCGGAAGCGGCTTGGCCCCGGGGAACATATCCGGGCTCACAGGGCGCTTGAGCTCGGCCAGCATGTTGGCGATCGGCGTCACCCCGACGACCGGGTCGATGCCATAACTCCAGCCGTACGCATATGCGCCCGCTAGGCGGCCTTCCAAGTAGATCGGGCTCCCGCTCATCCCGGCCACGCCCCGCGCCCGGTCGAGGAGCGGGTGGGGCGTCCGGATCAGGATCAGGTCCTGATTGGGCCGGAAGTTGTGGAGAACGTCGATGACTTCGACATCAAATCGCTCGGGCGCGGTTCCCCGAAACACGGACAGCCCGTAGCCCTTCATCCCCGGTTGGATCTCGTCGACGTGGATGAAGCCAGGCGTCGTTTGGGCGACGGCGGCCCCCAAGAGCGACACGCTCAGCACGACACAGAACCCGGAGAGCAGCCGCTTCACACCTAAGAAGCCTAGCAGGGCTACTCCGCGGGGGCCGGTCCAAGTTGGAGCGACTCGATCAGAGCGCGCAACGCTTCGAACCTGAAGGGCTTGGCCAGGTAGGCGCTGACGTCGGTCGAGCTCTCTTTCGCGATCGGTTCCGGGGGTTCCTCACCCATCAGAATGACCAACAGGTCGGGATTCCGCTCACGGAGCCGGCGGGCGACGTCGACCCCGCTCGTCCCGGGCAAGCTCGAGGCCACCAAAGCAACCTCCGCGTTCCACTGCTCGATCGCGGCGACCGCGCCGTCCTCGGAGCTGGTACCGACCACTCGGTTGCCATCGACAGTCAACATGCGGGCAAGGCTCCACTGAAGGTCAGGGTCGCTTTCCACGAGCAAGACGTCCCGGTGTCGCGGACGACTCTCCGCGATCGCGCGTGCTGCGCCCTCCAGCTTGTTTTCGGTTACCCCGGTTGCCATTTTGTCGATGCCTGGTCGCTCTTTCGGAGGCACAACAGACCAACGCATGGCGTCCGTCAGTTGTTCCGGCCTCCCCGACCGACGCACATCATAGAGAGGTACGGCCTTCTGTGCAATCGACCCCTTGGCTTATTCGCTAGACGGTCGCCCTGGGCGAGGTTTGGGCGTTGTTTCCCCGGGATTGGCCGGGCTGAATCTGGTCGGTGCCGTGGAAGGTCTGGCCACTCCGGGCGATCTCTTCGAGCACGGGCGCCGGAGAGAACCGCTGCCCGTGTTGCTTTTCGAGCTCGCGCAGGCGGCCGAGGATCTCCTTCGCGCCGACCTGGTCGACGAAGCGGAAGGGGCCGCCGCGGAACGGTGGGAAGCCAAGCCCAAACACGGCGCCGACGTCACCGTCGCGCGCGCTCCGAAGGATGCCCTCGCCAAAGCACCGGCACGCTTCGTTGACGAACTGAAGGGCACAGCGCCACGCGATGTCTTCGTTCGTGACGCTCTTGTTGTTCGGCTCGACGCCGAGGATCTCGTAGACCGACTGGTCGACACCCTTCTTCTTCTTGTCGCCGTATAGGTAGAAGCCTCGGCCGTTCTTGCGACCGTAGCGCTCGTCCGCGATGAGCCTCTGCATGCCCTCCGGTGCGCTCATGCGCTCGCCAAAGGCATCGAGCATGATCTTGCCGACCTTGGCGCCGACGTCGATGCCCACCTCGTCGGTCAGCTTGATCGGGCCGACCGGGAAGCCCCAGTCGAGCATGGCCTTGTCGATCTTCTCGATGGGGACGCCCTCGGCAACGAGGTGTGCGGCTTCGTTCATCATCGGAGCGAGAACTCGGCTCGTGTAAAAGCCGACGCCGTCTCTTACGACGATGACGTGCTTGCCCTGACGCTTGCCGAGGTCGACACAAGTCGCGGTCACCCAGTCGGCGGTCTGGTCGGTCACGATGATCTCGAGAAGCGGCATCTTGTGGACCGGGGAGAAGTAGTGCATCCCGATCACCGTCTCGGGGTGCTTGCTCGCAGTCGCGATCTGCGTGATCGGCAGCGACGACGTGTTTGACGCGAAAATCACGTCGTTTCGGCCCGCTTCCTCCACATCGCGAACCATCTGGTGCTTCAGCGAAAGGTCCTCGAAAACCGCCTCGATCACGACGTCGGCGTCCTGGAGGCCGTCGTACGTGGTCGTGCCCGTGGTTTGCAGCATCAGGTGGTTGGCTTGCTGATCGCTGAGCCGCTTACGCTTCACGCGGCCATCGATGATGCCCCGGATGTAACGGAGGCCAGCCATCACTCCGTTCGCGTCCCGGTCCTTCAGACGCACTGGGATCTTGGCGACCGATGTGGTGACGTAGGCGATGCCCGCGCCCATGAGGCCCGCTCCGAGCATGCCGACCTTCTCGATCTCGCGCGGCTTCACCTCTGGGTCGTCGACGCCCGAGTCCTTCTTCAACGCCGTGGTGGCGAAGAAGATGCTCATGAGGTTGGCCGCTTCCGGTGTGATGAGCAGCCGGCCGAACGCTCGCGCCTCCGCGGCAAGGCCCGCCTCGAATCCGCCCTCTAGGCCCGCCTTCACCACGTCGATGATCAGGTCTTGGGCCGGGTAGTTTCCGCGGGTCTGTTTGTGCAGTTGCTTGCGCGCCTGGTCGAAGAGGATCTTCCGGCCGACCGGGTTCTTCGCAAGCGCAAACTCGGTGATCGCTTCCTTGTCGCGTAGCTGCTCGATGAAGCCGTCGCGCTTGGGTGCGTAGCCGACGCGCGAGAGCGCAAGCTCCGCTGCGGTTTCGAGGAGGATCGAGGGAGGAACTACGTCGTCGACCAGGCCGAGCTTGCGCGCCTTTTTGGCGTCGATCTGCTTGCCGGTGAGCATCATGTCGAGCGCTGGCTGAACCCCGATCAGCCGCGGAAGCCGCTGCGTGCCGCCGGCCCCGGGGAGCAGCCCGAGTTGCGACTCAGGAAGGCCGAGCTTGGTCTTCTTGCTGTCGCTCACCACGCGCGCATGACAGGAGAGGGCGACCTCGAGGCCCCCGCCGAGCGCAACACCGTGGATGGCCGCGACGACGGGCTTCGAGCAGCTCTCGATGCGGTTCATCACTTTGTGGCCTTCGAGCCCGGCGCGCTCGCCTTCCTCGGCGGTGCTTATGGCTTCGAGCATGGTGATATCCGCGCCCGCGATGAAGCTGTCCTTCTTCCCCGACGTGAATACGATCGCTTTGATCTCGGGGTCGTTCTCGACGGCGTCGAACACGCCCATGAAGGTCTCGATGAAGTCGGCCTTCAGCGTGTTCATCGGTTCGCCCGGGATGTCCATGACAACGATGGCTACGCCGTCGTCGCGCTTCTCGATGGTGAGTCCTTCGTTGGCCATCACTCTGCCTCCAAGACCATGGCTGCGCCCAATCCACCGGCCGCGCAGGCCGTGCAAAGGGCAAGGTTTCCGCCCCGCCGCCTGAGCTCGCGGAGAGTCTGTGTAATCTGACGAGCTCCGGTGGCCGCAAACGGATGGCCGATCGAAATCGAGCCGCCGGTCACGTTGAGCTTGTCCCAATCGATGTCGCCGATCTTCTCCGAGCGGCCGATGTTCTTTTCCGCCCATTCCTTGGACTCGAAGGCCTGCGTATTCGACAAGATCTGCGCGGCAAACGCCTCGTGCATGTCGATGAGGTCGAGGTCAGCGAGCTTGATTCCCGCTCGATCGAGCGCGATTGGGGTCGCGTAGGAGGGGCCCATCAGCAGTTGGCCCGCCGGATCGAGCGCGGCAAAGGCATAGCTCCGAATGAAGCCAAGCACGTCGAAGCCGTGAGCATCGGCCTTCTCTTCACTCATGAGCAGCAACGCGCTTGCACCGTCGGTGAGCGGCGAGCTGTTGCCCGCGGTGACGGTGCCATGCTTGCGGTCGAAGGCCGGCTTGAGCTTCGCGTACTTCTCGAGCTCTCCGTCCTTACGAACGAGGTTGTCCTCGCGAAGAGTGTCGTTGAAGCGATTCGGAACGAAGACTTCCATGACCTCGTCGTCGAGCTTGCCCTCAGCCCATGCCTTGGCTGCGAGCGAGTGGCTCCGGTGCGCGAACTCGTCTTGCGCCTGGCGGCTGATGTGATTTTCCTTGGCCATCTTCTCGGCGCTCTCGCCCATCGAAAGGCCGGTCGAGAACTCTTTGATGGCGGGGGGCACGGGGGCGAGGTCGCGCGGGCGAAGACCTGCAAAGGCCTGCATGCGCTCCCCGATGCTTCGCGCCTTTGTCGCTGCGATGAGGGCCTCGGCGAGACGCTTGGACACGGTGATCGGCACGTTGCTCGCGCTGTCGGCACCGCCCGCGACACCGGTGTCGATGACGCCGGCCATGATCGCCTCGGCCACGTTCACCGTCGACTGGTAGCTGGTGGCGCAGGCTCGCGAGACGCTGTACGCCTCGATGCTCTTCGGCATGCCCGTCGCCAGCACGATTTCGCGCGCGATGTTTGGCGCCTCGACCGAAGGAACGACCTGTCCGTACACGACTTGTTGGATTTCCTTGGGGTCGAGGTCGACGCGCTGAAGCAGCTCGGAGACTACGATGTTGGCGAGGTCGAGAGCGCTGACCTCCCGGTATGCTGACCATTGTTTCGCGAAGGGCGTTCGCAATCCGGCTACGATCGCCACGCGCGTTTCATTAGATTCCATGGGCCGAGCTCCTGGGAATGAATCGTGATTCAGTGGAAGGCGGGAGCCTGAAACTCTGTCCTTGTCGTGTCAAGCGAGCACTCCACCGTTGACCCACGCGCACCGGCCTCTAGACTCAGCCGGTGCGCCGCCTCCCCCTGCTGCAAAGTCGGTCTGCAGTCTATGAAGACTGGCCCGTACGGCCTGACGATTTCGACGCGATCTCACTTTTGCGTGACGCGCGAGGGCGCCAGTACACCTATCTGCGCCTGAGCGTTACTGACCGCTGCGATCTTGCATGTGTCTACTGCATGCCGCCGAGCGGCGAAGACGAGCATGCGGTCCGCCGTGACTTGCTGACCTTCGAAGAAGCAGCGCGCGTCGTGTCGGTCTTTGCGGCCGCTGGGATTCGCCGGGTGCGGTTCACCGGTGGCGAGCCGTTGGTGCGCAAAGACATCGTTCGCCTGGTCGAGCTCGTGCATCGGCGCACCGAGGTCGAGCAGCTGGTGATGACTACCAACGCGACCCGGCTTTCCGAGCTTGCGCGGCCCTTGCGCGACGCAGGGCTTCACGGCGTGAACGTGTCGATCGATACGCTCGACGCCGACCGGTTCGCCGAGATCACGCGCGGTGGCGATCTCGGCCGGGTCTTGGCTGGGATTCATGCCGCCCTCGACGTGGGGCTCGAGGTGAAGCTCAATACGGTGCCCCTTCGCGGCCGCAACGACGACGAGCTGCAACGCATCGTCGATTTTGCTTGGTCGCTCGATGCGATTCCTCGGTTCATCGAGCTGATGCCACTCGGGGAGGGCGCGAAGCTCCCGCAAAGCATGCGAATGAATGCTGAAGACGTCCTCGAGGTTCTGGGGGACAGTGTGTGTCGCGAGACCTCGGCCGGGGTCGAGGGGCAGGGGCCCGCGCGTTACATGGCGGCTGGCGATGGCTCGGGTCACCGGGTGGGCTTCATCAGTCCGATCAGCGACGAGTTCTGCGACACGTGCAACCGGGTGCGGGTCACGGCGCGGGGCGACATCCGCGCCTGCTTGGCTTCGCGCCGCGCGATCAGCCTGCGAAACATCATGCGGGCGGGCGGCACCGACCTCGACCTCGCGTGGGCGATGGTGTGGTCGTTGTCCGGCAAGGACCGCGGTCACCATTTCTTGGAGCCGGACGAGCACGAACACGAACGCGTCGGGATGAGCCTCATCGGCGGATAGGCTACAGGGGGCGTGGTGTTGATCAGGATCATGGCGGTCTGCCTGTTGATGGCGGCTTGTTCGAGCGAATCGGGAGACCTCCGAGTGTGGACCCCCGAGGACCACGCCCACCCACCGGACAGCCAAATCGACCCCAATCGCGTGCGACAACTAGAACGTCCCGATCTCACGGTCGGCGAGCTCCTATGGCAACGAAACTGTGCGAGATGTCACGGCACCGACGGCCGGGGCGGACGTGAAGCGCAGGTGAACTTCAGCACCACCGAGTGGCAAAACGGAATCGACGACGCCGCAATCGCGAGGACGATCGCAGGGGGGAAGCCGCCGACGATGCCGGCGTTTGCGGAGCTGCTGACCCCGGAGCAGATCGGGGAGCTGGTTGATCATCTGCGGATGCTGGGGGCGCGAGGCGAGTAGCAGCGCCCGCCCTTCGGCTCGCGCTGCCGCGCATGTGTTGGGGCCGGGGGGAGGGCTGGTTGGCTGGTTTGGTTTAATTACATCCGGCCCCCCCCCCCCCCCCCC
>Ga0209567_10000715_pt1 | contig 18065 bp, 18 predicted proteins | sample COG_12_FD_184756 | JGI IMG/M metagenome (GOLD analysis project Ga0209567, IMG submission 184756) | Pelagic marine sediment microbial communities from the LTER site Helgoland, North Sea, for post-phytoplankton bloom and carbon turnover... | ecosystem: Environmental > Aquatic > Marine > Neritic...
ATGTGGTTGTGGGGTTCGGCCACCCCCACGCAGTCCACCAGGATGCCTGGAACCTTCACGTGGCGAGGATTCAGAGAACCTTGCTCGGCGATCCTTTCCACCTGGGCGATGACGATGCCGTTGCAGTTCTTGGCGGCCATAGCCTGGGCCAGGTTGTCCAGCGTCAATGATTCTTTTTCCATGGTGATGTTGCCGGAAGGGTCGGCGGTGGTGCCCCGGATGAAGGCCACATCCACGGTGCCGACGGTATAAAACAGCCATTCGCCCCCTTCCACTTGCACCAGCTTTACAATGTCTTTCGTGGTGCATTCATTGACCCGGCCCCCTTCCAGGCGGGGATCGACGAATGTCTGCAGTCCCACTTTGGAGAAGAAACCCGGCTTACCCGAGGCCAGGGTGATATAGAGCTGGCAGATCACCCCCTGGGGCAGGTTGTAAGCGAAGATCTTGTTGTCCAGCGCCAACTTCGCGACTTTGGGCATGCGTCCCCAGTTGCCTGCAACCACCTTGCGCAAAATCCCTTCATGACCGAGTCGGTTCAAACCTCGCTCCTTGCCATCCGCCTGACCGGCGGCGGCGAACAATCGGAGGTTATTCGGATGGCCGGATTCCAAAAAGCGTTTTTCCAGGGCCTCCAACGCGGCTTCGGGAATACCGCTCTGGACAAAACCATTGCAGCAGATGGTATTGCCATCCTGAACCAACGCGACAGCTTCTCTGGCGGTGACAACTTTACTTTTCATCGGTCTATCTCCTCGTGCCGGAACGGATCGGCATCGCTAGTCGGTGAGTTCGGCGGTGGCCTGCATGGTGATTTTGCCGTCCGGTCCCATGGCCTCAAGATCGACGCTGTCGCCCTGCGGGACGGCAATGAGCCGGAAAGGGGACAGATCGAAGAGCGGAGCCTTGCCCCGGAACGAAAAGCTCTTCACCGGACGACGGCAGTGCTTGCGCACCAATTCCATCAACATCACCGCGGTCAACGGCCCATGCACCACCAGCCCAGGATAGCCCTCTTCTTGCGTGGCATAGGGGCGGTCATAGTGGATTCGGTGGGCATTGAAGGTAAGGGCAGAAAACCGGAACAACAGTATCGAATCCGGGGTTACCATGCGGCTCCAGGATCCCTCCGCCGGTTTCGGCGGACTGGCCAGGGGTATCGGCGCAGGTACCGGCTCACCGGGTTCCCGGTAAACGATATCCTGCTCCTCCTCGATGCGGATTTTGCCCTCCTGCAAAATATGGTAACACACCGTTACAAAAACCAGTTTACCGCTGCCACCGCTCTTCTCGGTAATTTTGATCACTTCACCGCGGCGGGTGGCGGGCTCGCCAATAACCAGGGGCTCGATAAAACGCATACGGGCGCCCGCAAACATCCGGCGCGGCAACTCCACCGGTGGGAGAAATCCACCCCGTTCCGGATGCCCGTCCCGGCCGATCAGCGACCAGGGCACTTGGGGCAGGAAATAGAACCATTGCCACAAGGGCGGCAGCGAATCACCGTATTTGAGCGGCGAGTCTTCGTTGTCCAACGCGGCTTCGACACCCAGGGCGGGACTGAGCGATATGATGTCCTCACGTTCCTCCAGGGAACCGATCCATTTCGCATAAGGATTGTCGGATGCGTTCATCACGATATCTCGACCGGGCCGGCCACCACGTTGGCATCCCGTAACCTGCCGATTTCACCATCACTCAACCCCAGATCCTGGCTCAGTATTTCGTCGGTGTGTTCGCCGAGGATGGGTGCGCGGCGTGGGATATGACGCGGAAAGGCGCTGAAATCCAAAGGACATCCGGGAACCAGGTACTCGCCGATGCCCGGCTGTTTTAACTGGCTGAACATGGGGTTGGCGGTGGAGCATCGGGGGTCGTGCGACACCATCTGCAAGAAGGTCTGATACGGCCCCCAGCAGACACCGGTGCCGCCAAAGGTCTGTTCCACTTCCGCCAGCGTTCGGGCGGCGCACCAGGGACGCAGCAGGGCGGAGATTTCATCACTGGCCATGAAGCGATCCCCCTCCTTTTGGAAGTCCAGCCGCTTTTCTTTGGCCAAGGCGGCAAAAGCGTCGGTCAATCCGGTGGATTGAGCCAATTCCTTCCACATTCGGTTGGTGACCACCACGATGTAGAGCTGATGTCCATCCTTCGTATCAAAGTCACTGCCATAGGCGCCATATAAGTAGTTACCGTACGCCCGGCGTTCTTCCTGGTTGATCTGCGCCTCCTGGATATATCCAAGATGACCGCACATGGCGTAGGCCAGATCGGACAGCGCCACCTTCACCAATTGTCCTTCACCGTTCAAGCGGCGATGACGTTCGGCGGCAAGGATGGCCATGGCCAGATTGTACCCGGCAATGGCGTCCCACGCTGGAAGCACGTGGTTGACCGGGTTCGGTCGTCCATCGCGATGCGCCGGACCGGTGACGTACGGAAAACCCACGGCGCAATTGACCGTATAGTCCACCGCCGATGAACCGTCGGAGTTGCCCATCAGATTGACCATGATCAGATCTTCCCGCTTTTCCCTCAGGGCGTCGTAACTCATCCAGCCCTTGGTAGCGGGAAAATTAGTGAGGAAAATCCCGTTGCCCTCGCCCGGGGCGGTGATGAGTTTGGTGATGATCTCCTGACCTTCCACCGAGCGCGCGTCAACCGCGAGCGAGCGCTTACCCTTGTTCAAGCCCGGCCAGTAGAGGCTCTTGCCGCCGGCCGTGATGGGCCAGCGACGGGCGTCCAGGCCGCCGTTGATGGGATCGAAACGGATCACATCCGCCCCCATCTGGCCCAGCGTCATACCGGCCAGTGGAGCGGCCACAAAAGCGGAACCTTCCACGATCCGCAAACCTTGTAGAATCTTATTCATGGCGTGATGTCTCCTTGCTCCTTGTTTAAATACCGTAAACCGCTGCGCGTTCCGGATCCTTGCTGGCGACCAGCTCGGCCAGATCCACGATCACCTTGGCTTGTTTCCATGTGGCGTCATCCTGCATCTTACCGTCGATCATTACCGCCCCGGAGCCATCTGGCATGGCCGCCAGGATCCGCTTGGCGAACAACACCTCCTTCGCTTTCGGGCTGAAGACGCGCTTGGCGATTTCGATCTGGCTGGGGTGCAGCGTCCACGCACCGACGCAGCCTTGCAAAAAGGCGTTGCGGAATTGGGCTACGCAGGCCTCCTCGTGTTTGAAATCGCCGAAGGGGCATAAAAAGCGCGCAGTCCATTTGCCTGGCAGACTTCCGCACATGGTGTCTGGATTCCAGCAAGGCCAGCAGTTGATCCACGAAGTGGATGTCCCAGGGGCCTTCTACTTTCGGGATCATGATCACATCGAGCTTGTTGCCTACCTTGCCGACGATCTCGGTGACATCATCCAGAAACCAGGGACTGTTAAGGGCGTTGACCCGGGTCCACAGTCCGGTGTTGCCGAAGTCCACACTTTGTGCCACCTCAATGAAACCAGCCCGGGCCGTCTCTTTTGCCTCCACGGGGATAGCGTCTTCTAAATTGCCCAGCAACACGTCGACTATTTATTGCAAACACGGCAAAAACGGGGTCAATAGAGCAGAAAAATCAACACCTTATTGAACACCACTTTCATTAGCATAACTCTCGGTCTCACAACTTTGTGAGCCGGAGTTGCGAATCGACCCACGGGCTAACGGATCTTAAGACCAACTAATCTTCTGACTTTACCAAGACGGCGCCGATTACACGTAGTTCATATATGCAAGTTGCATCAGTAGTAGGACTGCCAATGCCTGAAAGCCGATTCGGAAATACATAAAGTGCTCAGAGTGTTTTTTGTCGAATTCACCGCCTTTGCTCATCGAAATTACGCCGGTGACCAATGAGGCGATAATTAATAGAAGAACTGCAATCGTCATCCAGAACATGGTGGTCATATCACTACCCTCCGCGCATTAACCCACGTTCAGGTTAGTGAATTTACAGATCGTCGATATTGATTCAGGTCAAGCGCCGACTAGATTTTTTGTGGTTCCATTGGATAGCCATGCTGCCAGAATATCCTTAGTTTTCTCTTCTTATCCCAATATCCGTGGCCTGCATAGAAAACAAGTAAGTTGTCATTCGGGGACAGTGTTTCGCTCAATCGATCCAATTCATCGACTATTTCTTTTCGTGTTGGATTTTTAGGAAGCGTTACATTGGAACGTTCAAACGTACAGACAATGGGCAACGGTGGAATATCTCGCGCATCTGCTGTCGCCGGTCAAAGACGCCAAACCGACACAATCCTTCATCTATGCCAACGAGCAAAGCTCTGAATAAGTCCCTCGCTTAGTACACTTCATCTTTAAAAACTGCAGAACGAAGCTCGCCTGCAATCTCAGGAATTCAGTTCTCTATGCCTGATTCGGGTCGATGACGGAAGTAGATAATACGCTGTAGCGCTGCCGGCGTATCACGTTGGCTCTCAGTGCGAACTTCGGGCCTGTATGGAAATTGGGGCATCTATATGAGTCCCTGTAAACCCCTATTTGGTAGTGATAAAGGGCCTGGCTTTGAAATGAGGGTGTATACGATAGGTGTCAAAACGCGTTGCTTGAGATGGAATCCTCGCTTAAATGCGCAACGGGGATGGTTTACGGTGGGCCAGCAGGCTATTTCCAGATATTTTTTCTTTCCAGGCATGAGCCCGTAGGCATGATGGCGCACTCGGCAGTGGCGCCCTGCAGTGGCGTTGTAGTCAAGGTCGATCCGTCTCGATAGGCGAGGCGTCGGCGGTGCGCGTGCCAAAGCGGATCGGGTTTTCGTCGATTCGGCCCTTTGTTCGAGATGATCGAGAGCAGTAGTACAGGGACTTACCGCATCATTCTTAAAAACCATACGGACGGGTATAGATGACGAATGGTCCAGCTTTATGATTGACGGTTATAGATGGCCGACAGTACGCAACAGATTTATCAGGTTAATTCCGTAAAATTTGACCATCAAGTATGAGTGTTAAGAATTAGATGAGAAAACAGACCAGAGTCGATCGCCGCACAGGTTACGACAGACGTGTTGTACACGATCTTTGTTATTTTAATAGAGGTGGTATTGAGCGGCGATCCAATAGCGACAGACGTGCATCAAATGAAATGCGAACCGATTGGGTAAGAATTTCCCCCTTGAGAAGTACCAGGGTACAGTGGCCCGTACCGGTACGCCAGGACGAGGAATTGCCCCACACCTACCTCAAGCGCATTCTAAAGTAGACTCGCCGCATGAATAAGCGCACAGGGTATGTGTTGTGCGGATGTTAGCAAACTTGATGTACAAATTCGGAAACTCGACTCGGGCTGACACACGGTAACAAAAACCAGAAACCGGCAATGTGTTTTTCCGGAAGGTGCGAGCCAAGTGACGGTCTTGAGGCAACTGATTCCGACAACCATCGAGTATTAGCATTACCGCTAACTGTTACTCGATGTCATCGTTCATTTATTTTATTCCGGATTGCCTACATCTAACGTATTGCTGATGGGTGCATTTTACTCGTAGGACCTGCCCCCCTACATGGAAGTGAAGCTGGCCCCCGAGCTTGGGGGCAGGTGTTGGGAAAGCCTCGAGGTTGAAAAGAGTTATTGTTAAATCTGGTCTGAACTTCTACAGGTAAATAGATAAGCTTTTTAGTTTCCTCTAGCCCGAGCCGGGTTCTGCAGCCGCTACCATTTCCCCGACCAACGCGCCGAGGTCCAGGATCTTGTCACCGAATTCAGCCAGAGCCTGACGTACCTCGATTTCTTTGCAGGCCGCAATATTAGTAATGAGCACCAATCGCATCGCCATATCCATATCGTCCAGATCGGAAGTGTTCAAACCGTGGTGTGATTCAAGATGCCTCCTGGCCGCCTCGATAATCTCCCTATGTTCGTCAGTTAAGATTAATTTGTCAGACATTTGTCCAATGTAACAGAAGAGCCGTCAAATAGGCCCTAGAATCAGGGGTTTTTACAGCGAAAATATCTGGAGAGCGGATTTAACTTCCTTACCCCCTGATCCCAGGCATACCTTGAGCGAGTTAGCTCGTTTCGACGCGTAAAAACTCCGGTCCTAAAGGTAAAGGAAGGCAATTCAGGCAAATACGCCTGCTTAACACCTGCCTAACAAGTGCATGGTCCACTATACCAAATAGAACACGGCATATATGAGGATCGCGGCCAACACAAAAAGTGCTGTGTGTTTCGGATTGATCAATTAGTTTCCGTAAATCAAGAATGAATTGTGCGCTATATAGTAAATGGTGAGCGGTTCTACTGCCAAATAGGAGTAACGGGAACACGATACTTATCTTGGATTTAGTCGAACGGCTATCATTATTTCCATAGATCTATAGAGCGGTTAACTGGTTTGATACTTTCTCTTGTTGTTTCTGGTTAGCCTTCAAATCACTTTTACACAAATCGATATTGTTCAATAATTGCTTTGCTTTCTTTTCCAATGCATGAGACGAACCACCCACACGTTCTATTCCATCCCTGACTCGTCTTAGTTCATGGCGAAGGTTGCCAATCTCTTCTTCCAGCTTATCTTCAGTTAATTTAAGTTCCGTGAGAGCGTTACGATATTTGTTACGAATGTCCTGGTTTTGATACATTCGTTTTTACTCTATTCGTTCCGCCATTAGCTGTAACATTTTAAGCACCATAGGAATAGCCTCCCGCACCTATATGATAATCCGTATCGAACAATCACTAGACCCGCACAGGGGACACGATAACTTCGCAATCCGGAGTAACGGGGACACAATACTTATCTTGGATTTAATCGTAAAGCCAGAGATAGATATTGTGTCCCCGTAACTATTCTGGTCCACTGTCTCGGTAATGTAGGCAATAATACGCACCCAGTCCGTAACAATCCCCCCCGCCGACTTCAACTAATCAGCCAATTTTACGTCTCCAATGAGGCATGGCGCAAAAGGATTGTGGCCGGACTATCAGTGATAAGATGTTGATATCCCAATACCAATAAGTTTTTTGACTGCACGGTGCAAAGGTGCTGAAAACATGAGGACACAACTGACCGAGGCGATAGACGACGCCACCGATCGATACCGAGCGGCGACGCCAAAGAGCCTGAGCCGGCACGAACAGGCCTGCCTGGTAATGCCCGGCGGGAACACTAGGACCATATTACATTACGACCCCTACCCGGTGACCATCACCCGGGGCGAAGGCTGCATCGTATGGGATCTTGATGGAAACCCTTACGTCGATTTCCTCGGTGAATACTCCGCGGGCCTGTATGGACATTCCAACCCCGAAATTTCTGCTGCGGTCAAGAATGTCCTTGATCAGGGTATCGTTCTATGCGCACCCAACCAGTACGAGCTCGAACTGGCAGAATCCCTCTGTGCACGCTTCCCTTCGTGTGATCAAATCAGGTTCTGTAACTCCGGTACTGAAGCAAACCTTCTCGCCATCAGCGCCGCCAAGGCTTGTACCCAGCGCAGTAAAATCATGGTATTCAACGGCGCATATCACGGCAGCGTGTTCTATTTTGGGGAACATCATAGTGTTATCAATGCTCCTTTTGATTTCATTGTAGGTACGTACAATGACACAGACCGGTGCGTTGAGTTAATTCGCGAACACCGGGAAGATCTCGCGGCGATTCTCGTCGAACCCATGCAGGGTAGTGGTGGTTGCATTCCGGGAAGCCGTGAATTTCTGCAAACCCTTCGCGACATGAGCAGCCAAACCGGGGCTGTCCTGATATTCGACGAGGTAATGACCTCGCGATTGTCGTCAGGCGGTTTGCAGCACATACTGAACATCGTTCCCGATATGACCACCTTCGGCAAATACCTGGGTGGCGGCCTGACCTTTGGCGCATTTGGCGGGCAAAAAAATATTATGGAGCAATTTAACCCGTGCAGAGAGGATGCACTGATTCACCCCGGCACTTTCAACAACAATGTTCTGACAATGGTGGCAGGATTGACCGGGCTGCGTGATATCTATACCACGCAAATGGCGACTGATCACAATCAGATCGGTGATAATTTCCGGGATACTCTGCAGAGAATCATTGAGCAGCGTGAACTCCCGATGCATGTTTCCGGAGTTGGTTCGCTGATGTGCATCCATTTCCAGCGCGAACGACTTCGAAACATTAATGATGTCGATGCCGAGCCCCGAGTTCGAACCCTGTTTCACCTCGAAATGCTCCTGTCAGAAATATACACCGCGGACCGCGGGTATATGAGTCTATCGCTGGCTCTCGCCCCGGACGACTATCTCAAATTTCGTGCCGCCTTTGAGAATTTCCTGAATCGATTCGCCGGACTGATTCGCGCATGTTCTGCATCCGAGCCACATCGAGCAAAAAAGACGCAAAATTGAGAAGATTCCCTCTGCTACTGCCGCTGTATGCAAACTGTGGCTGCCCCAGGTATCCGCTCAATGCATCTCTGGACTGCATAGATCAAGACTCAGGATTCCGATTGAACAACAGAACTTTCGGTGAGAAAAATCCGACGAATTGTTTCTTGTACTCGGGCTATCCGGGGGCGGAGCGCGCGCCGTTGCCATGGACTATGGAGTGTTTCGATACCTTGACCGGGTCAGATTTGGCAGCAACCAAAGATCCCTGCTCGACGAACTCGATATTGTCGGCACCTCGTCCGCGGCCAGCATCACCACCGCCTACTAGGGCTTGTTTGGAAAAGCGGTGTTTCTCGACGATTTCTCCGATTACGTACATAACAGACCCATCCAGTTGGATCTTCTGAAAAGAACGCTGAACCCCAGAAAATGGCCGAGGCTGGCCTCGGGCAAATTCAGCCGTGGAGACCTTGCTGTCGAGTACTTCGACCGAACCATCTTTCACGGCCTGACCTTCGACAATACGCGCAAGGAACGGCCCTTGATCCTTCTGAATGCGACCGACATGGGGCTAGGGTCGCAATTGTCATTCGTGCAGAGCAATTTTGATTTGCTGTGTTCTGATCTGTCAACGTTTCCAGTGGCGCGGGCGGTCACGGCTTCGATGTCGTTCACGTCGGTGTTCACACGAATTGCCCTGAAAAATTACAACGACGGACGCTGCGGCTACAACACGCCGAAGTGGGTCAAGGATGCGCTCATTGCCGGGGTCGAATCGGACCCGTTTCTGTACGCCGCCGCACGCGACGTCGTGAGCTACGACAACATCGAGAGAAGACCCTAAATCCACCTGCTCGACAGCGGAATCTCAGACAATATCGGGATCCTGTCACCCGCGCTTTACTTCTCTGTACGGGATGCCCCTGCGAGCCAGATCGACCGGATAGAGGGCGGGTCCATCGAAAAACTGGTAGCCATTCTTGTCGACGCCAAACCGAAGACATTCTTTGAGAGAGATCTTAGCGACAAACCTCCCGGCGCCATCACTTCCGCGAATACGGCTGCGGCACGACCCCTCGCAAACTATTCCTATTAGACCGTCAATCTCTTGAAAGGAGACATCCACCAGACACGATCCGAAGTCGAACGATTCAACAGACTAAGAAATTCGTGCGCGGTGCACTCCCGGCCGGATGACGTTCAACCGGTAAAATCGAATATTTACATCATCCACGTCAGCTTTGACCTGATAGATGACGAACAACGGAGGCAGCGATATCAATCCATCCCCAATACGCTGCAACTTCCCAGAGAAGATATCGATGCCTTGATAGACGTAGTGCCCGAACTAATCAACGAAGCGCCGGAGTTTCATCATCTGCTGCAGGATCTGAATGCCGAGATCGTCAAAAACTGACGATCCAGCCTGCTTCGAACAATCTACATCATCTCCGTTCTGATTCAAATCGCAACCGTTCCCTGGCCGCTCTCGCACTTTCACGCTCAACACGATCCTGCTCCCGCAGCGCCCGTCCTTCGTTGGCATTTCTCAATCTTTCTGTTTCCGCCCTTTCGCGTTCACGCTCGAATCGAGCTCGTTCACGCTCCACACGGGTCTGTTCCGCCTCGATGCGGCTGTCATCACTAAACCGCTCCTGCCCTCTTCGCTCCTGTTCCTGCTGCATGCGCTCCTGCTCTCCGGACTGTCTGATACCCTGTTCTCTACTGAGTCTGCCGGATTGATCACTGTCCTCACTGGAACTTTGTGCCAAAGCGCCGCTGTTCAGAAACATCAGCAACGTACAAATCAATGTACCAATAGTTCGCACTGGATAAGTCATCCTTTCGAATCGATTACATTAATACTCTCTGTGCAGAGGGACGTGGTTTCAAGATCAATTTTAGCCCAAATTCCGATCATATGCCGATATTGGGCAGGGTTTTCGTGCGACTCTCAGGCTAAGCTTTCGCGGAGTAACGGGGACACAATACTTATCTTGGATTTCATCGTAAAGCCAGAGATAGATATTGTGTCCCCGTAACTAGAGAGCCATACTGCGTGGCTGATGATTTGTGAAGGAAATCAGTATCCATGATAAAGTCGTTGCTTGTTTTTCATCCCATCAGTCTGCCCGATTTGCCTTTAAGTTGACAGTACCGTGTAAACGGTTCCTCAATAGAGGTCGACTTCTGGGTATAGGGCCCTTATTCATCCATACTCCATACTGAAAATCGGGGTTATTTGACTATACTTGAAGTGGAGGTGCAGGACATGAGGGTGCCGGTTCAGACATCGGATAATTTGAATTATCTGCATGTTCTCAAGGACCTAATGGTAGCAATGCATGGTCTTGAAACCATGGATGAGGTTCTATGGACCATCGCTAAGCGCGCCATCGCCAGCCTTGGTTTGGATGATTGCGTTATTTACCTTACTGATGCCTCCGGTAAAAATCTGATCCAAAGAGCCGCACACGGACCCAAAAATCCTCACGGCCACAGCATTAAAGACCCGATAGTGATTCGCGTCGGCGAGGGCATTGTCGGAAGCGTCGCGGCAACGGGCAAGTACGAAATCGTAGTTGATACCAGACTGGACTCCCGCTACATCTTGGATGACCAACAACGTTTTTCCGAGATTGCGGTACCTATCATCCATGGCGACGATGTGATTGGCGTCATCGATTCGGAGCACGAAAAAGCTAACTTCTACACGGAGAGCCATCGGGACATTTTGCTGGCGATCGCCTCGGTCGCCGCTACGAAAATCGCATCCCTGTTGCTCATCGAGCAGTTGAAAGCCAAGAAACAAGAACTAACCTTTCTGGCCCACCACGACCCGTTGACCCACCTCTATAATCGGCGCGCGCTCCTGGACCGGATCGATGAATTACTAACCTCCGCAAAAGCAGGGGGCCGAATCGCGGCGATTTGGTTCATAGACCTCGACAGATTCAAGCTCTATAACGATAGATACGGTCATATCGCCGGCGACCAGTTGCTACGACGGGTTGCGGGGTTCATTAGCCTTTTCGCTTCGCGGGGAAAACATATCGCTGCCCGTTTAGGCGGGGATGAATTTGTGATTGTGTTCAACGACATAGCTGCCAAAACCACGGTTCAAATGTGTCACCAGTTCATTCGGGACATCAAAGAGTCTTTACCGGTTGATGCGAGCGTTGGTATTACAGAAATAGATTCCAGTTCAATAAGCGACCTCGCAATTCTCGAGGTTGCCAGTCTCGCTTGTCACCAGGCCAAGGCATCGGGAGGATGCGGGTTTCACTTAGTTTCGTCGGATGACGATCAATACCGACTTTACTCTAATCAGCTCTCTTGGGCCTCGAGAATTGAAAAGGCCCTAGCAGAAGATAGGATGACGCTGCTGGCCCAACTGATAATACCGTTGAACGGAGACGGTAATCAACAAAGGGGAAATCGTTGTGAAATTCTTGTTCGGCTAAGAGGAGAGGATGGCAACCTTGTCGAAGCCAGGGAGTTTCTGGTAGTAGCTGAACAGTTTGGGCTTATGTCGAAAGTTGATATGTGGGTTCTTAAAAATGTCCTGCAGTGGATCCCCGAAATACCACCGGCGGTTCGTATGGAAAAAGTCCACATTAACGTTTCCGGATGTTCGGTGAGCGACGAATCTTTTGCTGAAATGTTCGTATCAGAAATATCTAATTCCACCGTTGCTGGTCGTTTATGTGTGGAAATTACTGAAACCGCAGCGATATCAAACTTGGTTCAGGCGACGGAATTCGTCCGACGGCTCAAGTCGCTAGGGGTGGAATCAGCGATTGATGATTTCGGTACCGGTTTCTCGTCATTTTTACTCCTGCGCGACCTTGATTGTGATGTGGTCAAGATAGACCGTGCATTCGTTGATACGATGCATACCGAAGAGAATAAAAAGATCACACGGTCCATCAATGAAGTGGCAAATTCCTTAGGCGCTGTTACCGTTGCCGAGGGTATCGAGGATCAAAAGTCGCTGGATATGGTCAGTGAAAGTGGCGTGGCATACGGCCAGGGTTTCTATATAGGCAGGCCAACGTCTTTAGACAATGTGTGTGGCGAAGTTATCGCATTGGAGCCGGAGGTGCCGACAACGGATACCGAACATCGATCCAATGTACTTCGTTTTTTGGCACGAGATTTCCGGCGTTAAAAGCGCGCCACGGGAGGCTCGATCGAATACCAACGTGGCCAACCGCTCAAACCGCCAAAGTCCAACCCGGTGGGGCTACCGATCATGGGGGCGGGCTCGCTTAACATTTTTCATCTAGAGGGTGTAAGCTTGTCAAGGGCGGCATCCACCTATCCCGCACTTCGGAGACTACGACATCAACTCTGCAATGGAGTTGGTAATCACCCTCTTGCAAGTGCCGAGATTCTTGGAGAAGCCAGCTATTCGACACACCCATAAGAATAAAGGCAATTTGGGGATAATCTGTATGGAGTGGTCAGTGCAATGGGGAGTGCCTCGTTATAGGACGACTTATTTCGTGGTCTGACTGGGATCTGAAATCTAGTGCTCCATCATTTTTGAGATTGCTTCCATCGATTTCTCCGTGTCAAGTCAGAACGAGGTGGGCACCAATTCCGATTAAAACAGCGGCGGCGAGGAAATCGAGGGTACGGTGCGCGACCGTGCTGCGTCTTAGCGTGTTTACCATCACGCCCCCACTCAAGCTAACAATCAAATCGGAAGGTATAGCCGTTAACGGTACCAGAATCCCAAGAATGAGCATTTGAGTGGTCACATTGCCGAGGCTGGGATCTACAAATTGCGGTATAAAAGATGCGAAGAACAGAATCGTCTTAGGATTGAGCAGCTCCACCCATATTCCTTGCACAAGGATTTTGTCATACGAAACATTTCGCGAGTGTTCGCTGGAAACGTCGCTTCCGTCGCTATTCTTTCTGGTGACAGAGGATATGACGATTTGAATACCGAGATAACAAAGGTATGCCGCACCCACCCATTTGACCGCCGCGTACAAATTCTCTGAGGCGTGAAAAAGTGTGGTCAGACCAAGTGCCGCTACAACCGCCAGCAACACCCCACCAATAGCCAGGCCGACGGATGACGCAAGTCCCGCTTTCCAATTCAGATTCAATGTGCGTGACAACACGTACAACATGGAGGGACCCGGGGATGCACTGAGGGCGAAACCCGCGATACAAACGATTATAATCGTTTCAAGAGATGGCAACTGTGATTCTTTGTTGTTGTCCGGACCACTAGCGATTGTAACGCGCGGTTATTTCAAAGCAAGTGACGTGTCAGACCACGTCATGCAATCGCTCCTCAAACATACTAAGTGTCGACGGGCAATCCGCACTATCATCCAACCCCGGCGGTTTGTAGCGTTTACGAATATACGAGAAATCACGAATGAATCTCTCCATCATGTGATGGCCAGCCACCATCGGGTGATGGTTTTTCTGGTAAGGGCAACTATGAGCATGGGTCACGGGCTACTCCTCGTTGAATTACCTACGCCGCTTTCCGATGATGCTCTGAAGATCGATCACAGTTTCATCATCGACGTCGATAACAACCGGGGGGACAAAAGAATTGTCGCGGCAATTGTCGCTATGGCACATGCTTTGCGCCTGCGAGTCTCCGTTGAGCGGGTTGAAACGCGAGACCAACTTCGTAATGGTGGGAAAGTACTCGAAGGTTGATGTTCTTTGGGTATTAACACGCGGAGAGGTAGATTAGGCACGATGTCCGGTCGACTTCCCGGTGCCGGCGGAGCGAAGATTGATTCTTGAATTGTGAAATAGTTCACAGCGCAGCAAAGATTATTCGGGGTAAGATCCAACCGAATAAGGTTAGGATTTCGCTTGCCATCACAAGGGACGTAATGACTTGGATCAATAAGAAATTCCCTAGCGCCGTATACCCCGCTCATATAACCGGGGATAAGACTCAGACGCGCCGAGTCGCTGCCCTGGATTTGGTCAAGACGATCAACGAACGATCAAAATCGCTGCTTTATCGTCAGGCAGAACTCAGCACGAAGGCCAGCGCGGTGGGGGGCGTCAGCATGCAGCCTCATTTGTTGGATGGAGAACCCACCCAAAGAAGAATTTTTTATATCCGCGGCAAAGGATGTACCTGGGCACGCGCCCACGGTGGCGGTTGCCTCATGTGCGGACATGTAAGCGGAATGGATACGCAAGACCGTCTTACCGTGGCCGACTATATCGACCAATTTCGCGAAGCATTCCTAAGCTACGATTACCGCGATACAAAGGTAGTAGCCATCTACAATGGCGGCTCTCTGCTGTCGTCCTCCGAAATACCCCCCGAAGTCCGGGTCGAAATATTGAGGACGGTAGCATCAAACGAAAATGTCGAATTGATCATCTTTGAGTCATTAGCCGAGCTTATTACACCTAAGTCGCTGGCCTCGGTGCGGGAGGCAATCGGTACCAAAAGATTACAGATAGGAGTCGGTTTTGAAAGCGTCAACGACGATATCCGTTGCTATTGTGTAAACAAGAAAAACACATTAGCCGATTACGTTAACGCCTTCTCAGTGATGCGCGAATTCGAGGTCGAGGCGCTAGCATACTGTCTGATGAAACCCCCATTTATAGACGAACAAACCGCGATAGACGATTGCGTGAAGTCGGTGAAATTTGCGTTTGAGCACGGAGTGAAAGCGGTTAGCATTGAACCTGTTTCCGTCCAAGACAACACAGCCATTGCCCTTCTCAACGAAGCAGGCTTGTACCGATCGCCATGGATCTGGTCGTTATTCGAAGTTGTTCGTCAAACTCACTTTCTCGGAGATGTTCGGGCAGGAGGGTTCGAATTATTCCCACGTCCTCGCCAATTTGTTCACAACTGTCCAAACTGCGATGAAAAATGCTACCAGGCGCTGCGTGAATACAACGCGACTGGCAACACGAACCATTTTGGTAAAATCGATTGTAGATGCAAGTCGAAATGGCGACGTGAATTGGAAGATTTACATCAAGACGAACTTGTAGTCCGCGTTGTAAACCAACTTCACTACGCCGCCGAAAGGCAGAGGCGATATTACGACACCGGTGTTGACCGTCGTTCCAGCCTCGATAGGCGAGTTGTCAACGATGCTGAGTATTTTGAGTCTGGTGGTGTTGAGCGTCGCACCGATGTTGACCGTCGTTCTGGCCTCGATAGGCGAGTTGTCAACGCTGCTGAGTATTTTGAGTCTGGTGCTGTTGAGCGTCGCACCGCTTCCGAGAGACGTGCATTACGCTGAAGTCTAGCGATGGCGCGGCGGGCTATACCAATAACAAGACGACTCGCGACTCTCTCTATTTAGGATCCGCCGTAGCCGCACAACACAGCTGCTGTAACGTGCCGAGTCGCATACCCACGAGACAACAACAAATTCAATACGATCCGACGTAATAGTATCTCCTGTCCTTCGCAGAAAATCGATCTGCACATTCCAGATGGTTTCATTGGGCTTGATCTGTATTATTCACACTGGAGCCCGCAGTCGGAATCGAACCAACGACCTGCTGATTACAAATCGGAGTAACGGGGACACAATACTTATCTTGGATTTAATCGTAAAGCCAGAGATAGATATTGTATCCCCGTAATTATTTGCCAGTGAGTGCGCCATGACTACCTCAAAAAATGGCCGCAATCACGTTAACGACATGTATCTGATCGACTAGTATCTCCATTCTCTGGCTGCGACTGATCTTCTATATCCTCTCGCTCGTCTTCCCAATCGTACTGCTTCTTCATTTGCGCTGGGTCCCGTTTGCGAAGCACTATGGCGAGGCTCGTCCCCATGACAGCACCAAATAGGTGCGATTCAAACGAAACCCCAGGCTCAACAGGGAATATGCCCCAAACCATGCTGCCATACAGAAAAAATACTATTAGTGAAATGGCGATTGAGAGTCGATCACGTCTCAAAATGCCGCTAACGAACAGAAAAAACATCATGCCATAGTTAAGTCCACTGGCTCCGATGTGATAACTGCTGCGAGCGAATAACCAAACACCCAGTCCAGACCCTATGTAAATAGCAGGCATACCGAGTGTCGCAGATTTCGGGTAGCCGTATAAGAAAGCGGTACCAAGGATGAACGCAGGTAAGGTGTTGCTAAACACATGCTTGAATGAGCCATGTATGAGCGGGGCAGTTAATATTCCAATAAGCCCATCCGGCTCTCTGGGATACACCCCAAATTGCCGCAGGTCCAGGTCGAATACAAATTGGATCAGCCAAATCAGCCAGATTAGTCCGACGAAGCAGCCAGCAGCAATCGCCGAACGGCGGAGCCTGCGCGTGTCCTCTCTAACTTGAAAAACGTTATTGTCCAACAGTGATATTTGAGATTGATCTATTCGGTACCAAGGGAGTAACAGGGACACAATACTTATCTTGGATTTCATCGTAAAGCCAGAGATAGATATTGTGTCCCCGTAATTATCCGTAATTATCGTAATTATTCCTTGCCTGCTAGCGATTCCGACGACCCGTTAAACGGCAAGGTTGCGGGATTCTCTCTCCATGCTGGCGTGGCGGCAAAAGCCCGGGAAAGGAACAAACTGGAACGTCTGTGCCGCTATATCACAAGGCCGGCCGTATCCGAGAAACGCCTGTCGCTGACCGCCCACGGCAAGGTGCGCTACGAGTTGAAGACACCGTACCGTGACGGCACCACCCATGTCATCTTCGAGCCTTTGGACTTCATCGCAAGGCTGGCCGCTCTGGTGCCGAAGCCTCGTGTTAACCTGACGCGATTTCACGGTGTGTTTGCGCCGAACAGCAAACACCGTTCACAGATGACCCCGGCCAGGCGAGGCAAGGGCAACAAGCCCAAAGCGTCCGGTAAAGAACAACAGACAACGCCCACCGAACGTCATGCGGCCATGAGTTGGGCACAAAGGCTCAAGCGCGTGTTCAATATCGACATCGAAACCTGCCGTGCCTTCGGCGGCGCCGTCAAAGTAATCGCCTGTATCGAGGACCCGGCAGTGATCGAAAAGATCCTCACCCGTCTGCAGAAAACAGGCTTCCCGGGCCCAGCGGGTCTGCTGCCGGATAGCCGGGCGCCGCCTGCCAGTTTGCTCGGCTGACACCCCCCAACTCACCAAAATGGCGACGACCTAAACGCTTCTCGCCAGGGGTTCGGCCGGCCTGATGCCCGGGGCAACCGCGAAAGTGGGACTGGTGAAGGAGAATGATTCGATAGTGCATGCCGAATTGGGTATGAATTCGGGGTGGCAACAGGATAAACCGCCCATCTTCACCCCATCTTCACCCGTGGATGATCCATTGCCTGACGGGAAAAGGGCGTTTATTCTGACTATACTATTCTGACGCGTCAGAAACGGAACCGCTACGGGCCAGGAAGACCCCTCTTCGGACTCATGCCCGCGTGGGCCGGAAGAATGATCGAATCCACCACGGGCTTGTGCCAGCTGTCCGGCAATACCTTGCTCGTGGTCCACACGCCGCCACCCGCGGCCAGGGATTTCAGCAGCCTGCGCCGAGCCGGCGATGCTGTGTTGTCGTTCATCGAGCTGATCCCTACCTAATCTCCGTCGTCTTTGGTCTGTCTATCCGTTTGGTTTTATGCTCATGCCCGCGTGGGCCGGAAGAATGATCGAATCCACCACGGGCTTGTGCCAGCTGTCCGGCAATACCTTGCTCGTGGTCCACACGCCGCCGCCCGCGGCCAGAGATTTC
>Ga0209567_10000716_pt1 | contig 18039 bp, 18 predicted proteins | sample COG_12_FD_184756 | JGI IMG/M metagenome (GOLD analysis project Ga0209567, IMG submission 184756) | Pelagic marine sediment microbial communities from the LTER site Helgoland, North Sea, for post-phytoplankton bloom and carbon turnover... | ecosystem: Environmental > Aquatic > Marine > Neritic...
GAAGTGGTCGGACCCGAAATCACCTACGAAAAGCGGGGCCAAACCGATAATTTTCAATCCATCTTATCCAACGTGCAAAAAAATGTACCCCAAAAAGGGTCTGCCAAGAAGGAAACCGCCAAAGAAGGCCCGGGAAAGCGCCTGATCATCAACGATTTTATTGTCAAAAAGGGCAAGGTCAACCTGGCCGTGGAGATGTCCGGTGGCGTTCTCGGTGATCAGGAAATTAAAGCGGACCTTCCCGATATTCACCTTAAAGATATCGGCAAAAAGAAAGGCGGTGCCTCAGCTGCCGAGGTGGCCAATGAAATTGTTGCCGCTTTTTACGGTGAAATCCAATCTCCGGTCGTGATGAACGCTTTAAAAGAACAGATTAGCAGTTTGGGTGGCGCCCCCGCCAAAGCAGCTGAACAAGCCTTAAAAGGCGCAGGGGGCGTTGTTGAGGGTGCGGGTGAAGGTGCCGGCAGTGTGACGGATAAGGTTAAGGGATTATTCAAAAAGAAAGAATAAAATCACTTTAAATTATTTTCACTCTTAAGGTGACCCGGCCTGAATCTCATCTAAGGTTTTTTGAAATTGATCCACATGCGGCCCGCCCAGTTTAACGGCCCGGCGGGCTGCTTTTATGGCCGCCTGTTTTTTGCCTTGCTCCCACAGCACCTGGGCCAGGTTGTTAAATGCCACCCCTTCATGCGGGAATCGAGTGGTCGCCTGGCTTAATACAACGGCTGCAGATGTTAAGTCTCCCGCGGCATAATAGCTGTTGCCCAAACCGATTTGGGCGGAAAAGCTCTGCGGCCAACGGTGCAAAGCGGTTTGATACCCTCTAACGGCGGCCGGCCATTGCCGGGCCTTCTCCAGGCCCACTATTGCCGCAATCCACGATTGCTCGTTGACCGTTGCCGGCAGACGATCGGGCGGCAACACCAGCAGGCCCCAGTGGTCGCCCCGCGCCCAGGTATTTTCAAAAGTCCTGAAACGTGTGTTTTTCCGGCTTGTAACTCCTGAATGTAAAATGACCACTTCCGCATCAACGTCATAACCGATGACCACGGCATAATGCCAGACGGGAATCCAGGAGAGCCCCAGGTTCTGCAGCACGACAACCGGGTGGCCGGCCGCCACTTCCTGAAGTAGCTCCTGCGCTCCGCTGATCGGATAAGCAACTTTTCCCTGGCGGCGGGTGGCTGCAATCATTGCCGGCTGCAGGCTGCCTTTTAGGGAAGGCGTGTATACCAGGTGGGTCAGTTCATCCGGGCTGATCTGAAGGCCGCTCCAGGAAAGAACCATGGCCAACGATGCCGGCCCGCATTGATACGCTTTTTGGGGATAGAACGGCACCGCATTCAATATTTGATGCGGCGGGACGCTATTTGAGGTCTGGTACCATTTGTTTGTTTGTGTGGATGCGCAACCACTCAAAACGAGCAGTCCCAAAACCCAGCCCCAAACCAGCATCCGCTGCCAAAAACCCAGAATGCGGTGACGTTTGCTGTTGTGATTATCGGACAAATGTAAAGACGTTGGTATAGCCCATTGCATCGGTAATGGCCAGGATAAGGACAATGACACCCACCACGATCAGAAAGGTGACAAAGAAGCCGCCGCCGGCGGGAAGTTCTTCGATTTGATCGGCAATCCTCTGGGCCTCAGCATCGGTAAGGCTGTCAACACGGGCCATGGCTTCGAGGGGATTGATTCCCCGGGCTTTTAAAACAGCCTGTGCATCTTCCCGTGCCAGGATCGTTTTGATAGTGTTGCGCGCATTTTGCCCGTCGGCTGTTATCGCCAGGGTTGCCTCTGTATCGACCATAGCGGCCAGCACCGATTGGTGGGGTACGGTCAACACAACCATCATGATCACCAGATATGCACTCAGGAATTTGAATCGTGTTCGGAACAATTTCATTTTATACCTCCTCCAACTTCGGTTTATTCAGTTATAAAAAACCTAAACATTTAAAATAGACAAAAAATCATTAACTTGACCAGGTGCTGTGGAATGTTGGAATGATGGCTCTGATCCATCTGAATAAATTCTTGGAAGGGGAAGGCAATGACAAAAATTGCGGTGTTGTCCGTCTCTATCCCCAAAATTCCATTTTTCCAGCATTCCATTATTCCGATAGAATGATACTGTCTGAAAAAAACAATACCTTCAAACGGTGGAATGCAGACCGGCGCATGTTACGCTGACCATGCAATAATCGTAACTTGGAAACAGAAAATTGTCAATTTTAGAGGCTCCAGAGGTTTCCGCAGCCGCGGCAGCTTCTGGGGGGGGTGGCCGTTTGGTGGGACTTTCGAAAGGAACGATATTTCGATCCCTGCCAGATTTCTTCCAGCGGAGTTTCAAACACATTGCCCAGGATGATGGACGCATAATCTGAGGTCGAAAAAGGCGAAATGCAACACGGCAGCACATTGCCGTTTGCCGTAATGTACATTAGCGTTATGGGTCGAAAGCACCCTTTCCAGGGATGGTGGTTTCGTGTATCTGTTTGAACACTTTCAAGAGGCGAAGTCAGGCCCGAGGCATTGAATTGGATACCGAGCTGTTTGGCCAGATCCTGCCCCTGTTCCACCCGTTGCCGGACCCTGCCGTCGGATGCCACCAGGGTTTTGTCGGACGTAGCCAACCCGTAGCCGTCGTCATCGTTGAAATACACCAGCCGCTGCAGATATACCTGGTTGACGCCGATGTCCGCCGCCAGCTCTACAAATTTCGGCAGGGCGTTGATGTTTTCACGGGTGCCCAGATACCAGAGTGAAAGGGCCGGTCGAGACACCTGCAACCGTCGCATGCGGTTAACGAACGAGCGCAAATTGGATACGATTTGCTCAAACCGGTCGCTGTTGCGCATGGCCTTATAATCCTGCCGGTTGGCGGCATCCAGAGATATACGCAGTTCATCCAGGCCGGCGTCGATGAGCTCATTTTGACGCTTTTCATCCAGCAAGATTCCATTGGAATTAAAATAGACAAACGCATTGCGATATTTCAAATGGCGAACCATGGCCGGCAGGTCAGGATTCAACAGGGGCTCACCGATACCGTGCAGGGCAATGCGTTCAAGCTGCGGCAATTGATCGGTTATGTGGACCAGCTCGTTATGCGTAACATCGCGCGCAGATTCCCAGCTTCCCCGATACAGAATGCAGGCCCTGCATTTGAGGTTACATCGATTGGTCACCTCGAGATACAAATTTCGCGGTAGTTCCAGGTTTGTGTCAAGAGCGATCATGATTCAAAAAGGTTATCCTTTAACTAAGCTTTAACAATTGTTGTGCATATGCTGCCAGTCCTGATCGGTTTGCTTGCCGCTGACAGCCGGGCGTCGATCTGAATGGGCCGATCTTTATAGATCGGACAGAATTCATCCGGTTCATCATAGCGGTTTCTAAGCTTGCGACGGGCGGCACAGCCGCCACCGCAATTCTGGACATGCTCGCATGTCAGGCAAAATTGTGGTGTTTGATGGGTTTGGCGGAAATAAGGTGTGTCGAACACGGCTTGCTTGTGTTGTGCCAGATCTGCAATGGTAAGATCCGAATCCGGCCAGTACACGCAGGCTTTGAGATGCCCATCGGGTGTCACCCGCATGCTGCGCCCGCCACAGGGCGTGCCGTGCAGGCCTCTGACGCCTAAAAACGTATTGACCAGGGGCTCTGATACCGAGATAATTTCGGTGCTTTTAAAAAGGATATTAAACCCCTGCCAGTACTGTTCGAAACTGGGCATAAATTCAACGGTATACATGGGTTGATAGACATTGACTCTAAAGTCAGCCCCAAGTGATCCTGCCAGGGCGGCGATTTCTCCGATGTCCTTGTAGTTGACATTCATCAACACGGCCAGCATGGAGACCCGAATCCCCAGATTGCGGCATCTGGCGATGCCGTCCATTACGGTTTGCCAGTTGCCCGGGCCGCGAAAGGCATCCTGTCTTTGTTGATCGGGAAAGTCCACCGAAAATTCCACATCGCTGAAGTATCTTAGTTTTTCATCAGGCGTAATTGACAGCGTGTATCCGTTGGACGCCAGGCTGAGCCTGATCTGTCGGCTGTGTAAATATTCGATGATCTCCGCATATTCCGGGTTTAGTCCGTTTTCGCCCGTGCCGAAACCGATGGCGCCAACAGGGATACTTTCGCACACGTTTTGAATATCCACCAGGGTTAGATTCTCAATTTGATTTTGATCCCGATAGCAGTGTGCACAGTTCAAATTACAATCGCTGGTCAGTCCGATTCCAAGAGAAACCATATCCTTAATCCTATCGCTAAATTTGGATTTACTTTAAGATATATCAAAGCCCAATGGCTTTGCACCCATCCGATTTATAATACATAATTCTCAAATGTTGAGCCCGTTGCCCGTTAGCCCGTTTACCGTTTAAAGAAAATCAGACGTTACGCATCTTAAACGGGTCGAACCGGCTGATGTGATCTCTGTGTACTTTATAATGCGAATTATCCATTTAACGCCTAAAAAGGTATTTTAAGGGAACCAGGAACATATAATAAGCGGCCATCATGCTGCCGCGCAAAGAGCCTGTTACTTTGGATATCCCGATTCTTTTGCGGTATCTAATCGGCACGCTTTGAATACGCAATTTGCGGCGCGCGGCTTTGACGACCATTTCCACCGGCCAGCCATACGTCATCTGCTCCATGTTTAATTCAAATAAATTGCAGGTTCGAATGGCCCGGAACGAACCGATATCCGTAATCCGGACACCATACAGCAACCGCAGCAGCAATACAATCATGCGGTTGCCCAGCTGAGCATGCAGGGGCATGGCACCCTTTTCAAGGCTGCCGCCGATCCGGCTGCCGATGACCAGGTCAGCCTGACCCTGGATGACGGGATCGGCAATACGATCCAGCTGTGCGGGGTCATCGCTGCGGTCACCGTCTAAAAACACAATGAGATCGCTGGTGCGAGCGGCCTGAGACCCGGCCCAACAGGCCGAGCCATACCCCTTACGCGATTCATGAATGACCCGGGCGCCGGCGGCCGTCGCCTGTTCGGCGGTGCCGTCGGTGGACCCGTTGTCAACAACAATGACCTCTTTGACTCGATTGCGCGGAATACCCCGGACGACTTCGCCAATGGCCCGGACTTCGTTATAGGTCGGAATAACGACGGCTATGCTCAACTTTTCGTTAAGGTTCATCATTTAAGCATGTGCTAATCGTCATTGTCTAAAGACGTGTTAGTAAGTAGAACTCATTTTCAGCGGGCCCAAAGGCACCGCCGCGTTTTTGTTTAACGATCCAGCCAAAAATCGAACCGCCGGCTAGCAGCGCTAACAAAAGTCCGTATTCCAGCACCAGAATCCAGACCGGCATGCTGCCTGTTGGTGACACATACTTTAAATAGGACAGGACCACCATGCAGCTGAACAGCAACCAGGCCACCGCAGGGAAAAAACACAGAAACGGGATCACAATAATGACATACCAGGGATGCAAGGATGCCGGCATCAGGACCACCAATAGCCCCATCAGGATGAACGCATATCGAATGCTCAGGTTCGGGTTTTTGTCTTTCAAGAAAACATACAAACCGGCAGCCGCCAGGCCCAATAAAAATCCGATGCTCCACAATGAATAATTTATTTGCGGCAGCAGCTTCATCAAAACGGTTTTCAGCCCCAGGTTAAAACTTTCATAGGGGTTTTGTAAATATATCGGTAGAAACCCCAAAACCTTACGTCCGGCACCCCAAAAAGGCACATACAGCAACAGGATTGTGATCGCAAAGGCCAAACACCCTTTGATGCGTTGGCCGCGGTTTAGCAGGGCCGGTAAAAGCAGCGCCGGATAGAGCTTGATGGCGCTTGAGATCGCCAGGGCGGCGGCACCCGCTGTTTGCTTTTGGGTGGCATTCAGAAAAAATGCCAGCATCATCCAGAATACGGTCAGGCCTTCCAGGTGGCCGCTGTAAGCGATTTCAAATATGACCAATGGATTCCAGGCATAAATCAACAGCCGCCAGCCGTCATACCGGTAAACCTTCAACAGCGCCAGCAGTACAAAAAGGGTTAGCATATCGAATAGGATCATCAGGCCCTTGAACCCGGAGACATTGTCCCCAACGATCATATAAAATAAGCGAAAAAACAGCTGCGCGCCGGCTGGATAAAGGGTCGGGTAGGATTTGCGATTGATATGCGGATAAATGTGATCGTCACGCTGTGATTTGAGCTCGTCGGCATCAGGCGCATGCCGGTACGGATTAATCCCGTTTTGCTGTACCCGTCCATCCCAGATATAGCGGTACATATCACCTGACAGCACTGCCGGATCGGCCGGGATCAGAAAGGCCCTGAATAGAACGGCAAACAGAATAATAATCGGAACCAGGCTCTGGGAGCGCGTCCAGACGGTGCGGAATTTAAAGACGAGATAAATGCCGATCAGGTAAAGCAGGCTTAATACCAGGAATAAAAAAACATAAAAATGAACACTGGATCTTGCCACCAGAGGGATTTCTTTAACAAAGGCCTGAAGTCTAAAATTATAAAAATAGAGCCCACCTGAAATGAGACCCAGGCCGATGATGGCCATCTGAACCGGGTGAAAGGGAAGGGTGGATGATTTAGCTTGATTCGGTTTTTCCAAATCCATGTTTCACCGAAAGAAAGAACACATAGAAAAAGCCGGAAGTATAAATTAAAAGGAAGGGGCTGACCAGATACTTGCTGAAAAAAAGAAACATGAGAAGCCCGGTCAGGGAATAAAATCCGAGAAAAAGTTCGAGAATGGATACGGCATTCAGCGGAATGGCATAGCGTTTGTTTTTCCAGTTTTCGCCTTTTTGTCGGATCCCGTATTTGGGGGTGCGGATGAATCCACTTTTAATGTCAAACAGGGCTTCCAGTACGGCTTTCGTATTGTTGACGGCAATTCCGGTACCCAGGCACAATAAAAACGGCAAATATTTAATGCGGGTCTTCCAGTCACGGTATAGGATGCGCTGGGAAAAAAGGTACAAAGATGACGGGCCGAAGGTCGCCAGGCACAGCACGGTAAAAATCATGATCGGATACGCCAGACTGTCAAAAAACCACTGGCTGTAAAGCATCGGAATCGATGTCAAAACTACCAGCAGCATCATGGGATGCACCATGTAGTGGGTCAGATGTAAAAATGCCTGGATCTTTACCAGCCACGACACATCCGACTTAAACAGCTTGCCCAGGTTTTTTTTGGCCGTTTGAATCGAGCCTTTGGCCCAGCGATGCTGCTGAGACTTAAAAGCGTTAATGGTAACCGGAATCTCGGCCGGACAAACCACCTGCGATGCAAACATCAGCTTCCACCCCTTAAGCTGCGCTCTGTAGCTTAAATCCAGATCTTCAGTGAGGGTATCGGCCTGCCAGCCGCCGGCTTCCTGGATGGTTTTTTTGCGCCAGACACCGCCGGTGCCGTTAAAGTTCATAAACAGCCCGCTCCAGGCCCGGGAGGCCTGTTCCACTCCAAAATGGCCGTCAATCCCGATGGATTGCGCGCGGGTCAGCAAAGAATAATCACTGTTGATATGGCCCCAGCGGGTTTGCAGCATACCGATCCGGGGATCCTGAAAATAGGGTACCGACTCTTTCAGAAAATCCGGAGCGGGTATAAAATCAGCATCAAAAACCGCAACCAGCGACCCTTTGGCGGTCTTAAGCCCCTCTCTGAGGGCACCGGCTTTAAATCCACTGCGATCGGTTCGATGAATATAAGCGATATCAACGCCGGCGGTCTTCATCTTTGCGACCATGGCCCGGGCGATTTTTACGGTATCATCGGTTGAGTCATCGAGTACCTGCACCTCCAGCAAATGCCTTGGCCAATCGATACTGCAAACCGATTCTATCAGCCGCTCAACCACATAGCGCTCGTTGTAAATAGGGAGCTGGATTGTAACTTGGGGCCAGTCTTTGGGCAGTATATTCCGATAAAAAGCATCTTTAATGTCCTGGTGTTTTCGGGTCGCTTGCGGGCAATTCCGATAGTACATCAGCATGAGAAACCAGCAATTCATGCCATAGGTCATGAGCGCCGCCAGGGCAAACAGATAAATGCCCAGCCAAAGATATTGAACGAGATCCATTTTCAATCAGACTAATTTAGGTTGGGGGGCCGTCCCGGCCTGCTGAGCCGCAATTAAATAAGGAATTTTACGCGTGGTTAATTGTTCATCAGAGTGACCAAAACCGTTTCCTTTACGCTTTTTGTCTATGCGATTGGCGGGTAAAAATCAATGAAAAACTCCACATATTGATTATAACAGGGTGGTGGGGTCATGCACCCAAGCAGGCGCTTATTTTTTACGGGCCACAATGAAAATCAGACCCTTTTGGTCCTTATAAAATTCTATAGTAAATCCAATTTGTTGCATGTAGTCCTGGGTCCACTCCGGGGAAATAATCAATTTTCGATACGCGCTTTTGTGCAATCTCCATTGACCTTTCTTTTTCGCATACACGATATCATGCACCCGGACGCTGCTTCTTTCATATTCCAGAAAACAGGTGAAAATAGTTGTATCATCGCTGCGGACCGGAATGAAGCGATCCAGCCCCTCAAGCGCCTGAGACAGATTGCGAAACGATAAAATCATCCGGCCACCGAGCACCAGGGTGGCATATGCGCGCTGCAGCAGTGTTTCAACCGTGTCAAGGGTCTCCAGATGGGTCAGTGTATCCCCCATGCACACGACCAGCTCGATGTTACCGCGCACATAGTTGCTGAAATTTAACATATCATCACAAATTGTTGCGATCGGCAGATGGGGGGCGTTGTCCTTCAATTCGCCCAATAGCCGGGCACTCAGATCCATTGCAACCACCCGAAACCCGAATTCAGCCAGCGGGATCGATTGGAACCCACAACCGGCCCCCAGATCAAATGCGCGGCCGGTGTCCATCGGTTGAATGTCGTGCGCCTCAAAAAAGTTGCGATTTTGCTCTAAATTGTGTTCAACACCGCCGCAAATCCAGGCATAGTAAGGTGCGAGATGATTTTCATAATGTTCGCGAACGCTAACCATGGTTGAAGACCTCGACATTCTGAGTGCATTAAAACGAAATAAACCTCCAAAAGAAGCGGATTTCGTTCATTTTGGAGGTTTATCCTTATACAATGAGCATTTCTAATTTCAGGTGTTTATGAATCTACATCTGTTTGTTTACCCTTCGCCGCCGTATTTAAAGGACAGATTCACCAGCGCACGGAAAGCGGTAACATTACCGTTTTCAACTTTCATATCCAATTTCTCAATTTCCGCGACCCTTAGATCTCTTAGGGATTTGCCAGCAGTTTCAACTGCGTTTTTAGCGGCCTCTTCCCAGGATGTTGGACTTGTTCCTACCAGTCTGATGACTTTGTACACACTGTCAGCCATTTTTTTCTCCTTTCTTGCAACTTTGAGCGCAATCTCGATGGATCATTTTTAGTGCCGGTCGACCGGTTACACCAAAACAGTCGCTCCGGCACACCGATATTTTAGCCCTTACAATTTTGCGGGCATAAAAAAGCCTCCAGACGAGCGAAGAACGCCGATGGAGGCTTTAAACGCGTAATTTGGTACAAACGTTTAACATCAGCTCCTCCTTTTCTAAACCAAGGACAGGGTTAATGGGATCCGGCAAACCTGAATGAAAGGCTGGCGGTTAAAGAAGGAAAGCACGCTGTGCAATGGGCGGACCCGCATCAAACAAATCGGGTCCTGAGTTGCTAAAACCGACTACAATTAAAGGTCTGATGGTAGTGTCTATATGAAAAGTAACCTAAACAATGCGGGGACTAAAGTCAAGCGGGAAAAATGGGCGGTTATGAAGCCCTGATCTGCTGCAAATCAGGGCTTCAAATTGCTTGCAGGCCAGGTTGTCTCAGCGCCAATCCTTGTAAGACGTCTTCAGTTGTTGAAATCGATCGGCGCCGATGATTTCTCTGACGCGGATGACAAATCCCAGGCGCTCGTCGGCCAGATCGGTGCGGGCTTTTTCAAGGCGCTTGAATTGTTTGCGGACCTCGGCGTCATCAACAGGCTCTTTGCCCAGGAGTGTATCGAGCTCGAACTGTTCCCGTTTTACCGCACTTTTTAAATCAATGAGCCTGCGATGGCTGTCTTCATAGAGCCCATCCAGCTGCCCGACCTCTTTTTGGGTCAGATTGAGGTTCTGAACGACTTTCTTATTGTACCACCACTTACCGGAAGGCACGTCCTGCGCGGTGACAGCCCCGGGCAGGCTTATGAGTAGGATCAGCAGAGCAGCAATCAAGACCTTTTTTAACATCTTGCGGGTCCTTTCCTTGTTAATGCAGAGATTCGAGGGGCTTCATCGGGGGCCGGAATGAGGAATTCTAAAAATTCTTCATACGGGTTCAAGTCGGTTTCACCCACAATTTCCAGGTAGACCGGCGGCAACGCATTTTCTACCAGCCCATCTATCTCCGTCATCAGTCTTTCTGCTTCTATCATATTTTGGGCCAAATTACCAACACTACCGGGCTGCTGACTTTGAATTAAGACGGTTGCCCATACGACGATAATGGCGGCGGCAACGGCTGCAGCGCTAACGGCGTATTTCCAGTTAAATATAGGCGATCGAACCCTTTTTTCAACGAGGGTCACCCGCCGTTGCGGTTCAGGTGCATAGCGCCTGGCCAGTTGCCCCAAACGCGTCAGTTCCTGCGCGAAACGCTCCTTTTGTAAACGACAATGCGAACATTCGCTCAAATGCTGCTTCAAGCGCTGGGACAGATCGGTTTCATCAATGACTGCCTGTAAAATGTCGTTTTCGCCCAGATGCGAAGTCATTGCGTTATGATTGCTCACGCTAAGTCCTCCTGAAGAAATTGTCGTAATCCTTTTTCCTTTTTAAATTTTGCCAAAGCCCGATACAGGTGGGTTTTTACGGTGCTTTCGCTCTTCTTCAATATTTGGGCAATATCAGCGATATTTAAATCGTCCATAAATCGCAGCATAAATACTTCGCGTTCCATTCTCGATAGTTGTTTGGCGATGCGACCCACCTGCCGCCAGAAATCTACTTTTAATACCTGCTCCAGTGCTTCGGGATTATCGCGCTGATCATCTGCTTCCGGTTGAATCTCGGGACCTTCATCGGATGATTTAAAAATGGATCGGACTCGTTTTTTGCGAAGGTAGTCGTTTACTCTGTTTACGGCAATCGTATACAGCCAGCTGCGAAATCGCTGTGGCTCCCGCAGCCGGGAAATGCTGCGGAAAGCACGAACAAATACGTCCTGGGTCAGATCTTCAGCATCCATTTGACTGTGTATGCGATAGTATATCATGCGATATATGTCTCCCTGATAGCGATCAATCAGTTGATCAAATGCCAGGCGGTTACCGTCTCTGGCATTTTCTACCAGTTGTGTCAGCTGCAGGTCAGCGTTTTGAGAGCCGGACGCACTATGTCTTGATGGATTCATTTTTCAGTATCTGCCAGGTTAGCCGCCTAAAAGAAAAATGCTTCAAAAATGCGCCTGCATCATAATGGCTCCAGATACAATTGTCCACAATTGTTATGCGCGCTGTTTGCAAAGACGTCAAAAAAGAGCAAATGGTTTACAATGAGGCCGACACCGGTGGTGCCACATTCAGGTCGCCAGACGTTTTTGGGCCTAAAAAGCAGTTGATATTCTGCTTGCATAACGTCGGATTCCTTTGTATGAATGCACTTTTATCGGAAAATAAAAGGGGATATGGCCTTTAGTGGACTATAAAATATCCAGCAGCAATCAACTGCAGCCAAGTAAGTTCGATATCGGTGAGGTGGCGTCATTTATTGCCCGGACCCAGCGATCCGATGGTGAGATACCGTGGGCTGTAGGTCAAAAATCAGACCCTTGGGATCACATCGAATCCGTCATGGGGCTGAGCGTGGGCGGGTATTATGAGGAGGCCCGGCGAGCGTTTCGGTGGCTGGCCGAGCGGCAACTGGAAGACGGCAGCTGGTACACGGCCTACCGCAACGGGGTCCCTGAAGATAAAACCAGAGACGCCAATTTGTCTTCCTATATAGCGGTGGGCCTATTTCACCATTTTCTGATAACCAAAGACTTTGCCCTGCTCGAGCAACTGTGGCCCACGATTTTTAGGGCCATCCAATTTGCCCTGAGCCTGCAAACCCCCAATGGAGAGATTTACTGGGCCATAAGCCCCAAAGGCAACATCGATCCTATGGCCCTTTTAACGGGGTCCAGCTCCATTTACATGAGCATCAAATGCGCCCTGGCGCTTGCAAAAATACTGGGCCTTTCAATGCCATCATGGGAACGCGCCTGTATCAAGTTGGCAGACGCCGTTAAAAACAAACCGTATCTGTTCAATATGACCAAATCGCGTTTTTCGATGGATTGGTTTTATCCGATTCTGGCGGGTATCATCACCGGCACGGACGCGCAACAGCGAATCGACAGGTACTGGAAAAAATTTGTTGTAGAAGACCGTGGCGTTCGTTGCGTATCGGATAAGCCCTGGGTAACCATTGCCGAAACCGCTGAGCTGACGCTGGCTTTAGCCGGTATGGGCAACCTGGAACTGGCCAGAATTGTCTTTAACTGGATCAGCGATCGGCGCTACGAGGACGGATCTTACTGGTGCGGGTTTACCTGCCCGGATCTGGTCACCTGGCCGGAGGATAAAATCACCTGGACCAATGCGGTGACGTTAGTAGCCGCAGATGCGATCTATAATCTAACGCCTGCAAGCGTGCTGTTCAGTCATCAATTCTGGGCGGCCTCCGAGCTTTCGCCGTTTGTCGAATCCTAAAAAGTTTATACTTCTTTCTTTTTGACATGATCCATTTCATCTATTTCACCACAGACCCGCCCGCCTCGCCTTGCTCGCATGGCGGGCGTGGGTGCACAGAGACCACAGAGTTTTATTTTTTATTATTTGGGCCCCCTTACCTAACAACCTAAAATAAATTCTCTGCGAGCGCTGTGTGTTCTGTGGTGGATCTTATAAAAAGGTTAAGATCCTTGCGGAAAGATCACCGCCCATACATAGTCAAAAAAGCGGTCTTGAAGTTCCAAAAATTTTACGCCGCGCATTTCTTGCAACCGCATTTTGCCGCCCTTGGCAAATCCGCCACCGTTATCAAGCCCTGGTTTGTGGAAGTATTCGGATCACCGGTTTCTATCGGTGATCATGTTACGATTTTTGCGACGTCTGACCACAGGGTGCGCCTGTCTGTTTGGTCGGACCAACAGGTGAGCGGGCAAATTCAAATTGGTGATTTCGGCATTATTTGTCCGGGTGTTAGAATCAGTTCGGCTTCAAAAATACATATCGGTGACAACTGCATGCTGGCCAGCGGTGTTTACCTGACCGATTCAGACTGGCATGATATTTATAACCGGATTGCTTTTGGTAAAACGGCCCCCATACGCATAGCGGATAATGTCTGGATTGGAGACAGTGTCATTGTCTGCAAAGGCGTCTCCATCGGTGAAAATACGATCATCGGCGCCGGGTCTGTGGTCGTGAATCCTATTCCGTCCGATTGCATCGCAGCCGGAAATCCCGCCACAGTTGTCAAACGCCTTGATCCGCAAAAATCTTTTACGACCCGCGAGCAATGGTTTTCAAAAACCACCGACCTGTATGCCGAAATCGATCAATTAGACAGGGATTTGTTGCGCGACAATACATGGCGGCATTGGTTGCGGTATCTGTTGTTTCCCTCCAACAAGGACTAAAAATATAGGTGTCAGGTGTCAGTGTTCAGGTGTCAGCGAACAGATGATAGAGGGCAGAAAAGTATCTTAATCTTTAATAGGTTAGCATCTGTCTTCTGTCATCTGACGTCTGACCTCTGAAACCTGAACCGCCGCCGGTGGAACTTTTGAGCCTGACACCTGAACACTGACACCTTTTTTAAGCTTTGCGCCTCCGATCTACCAGACAAAATCCCCAAAAAAACAGGCCCCCCGCTAATGCAATCAGACTACTGATCATGAACAGGGTATTGGAACCGCTGAGTTCATACAGGTAGCCATTGAAAAAGAAGCCCACCATCAAACCCAGACCATAGCTGACGGCATTGTTAACCGCCTGCCCCAGGGTCTTGGCTTTGTCGGGCGTGAGGCGATCAATATAAAGGATGCTGGCAATGTGAAAGGTGCCATAGGTAATGGCATGCAAAACCTGGGAAACTAAGATGACTGCCGTCGATTGGGCTCCAAAAAGAATAATCCACCTCAGGGCAGCGACCAAAAAAGAAAAGATCAGGACAGACTCCAGCGAAAAGCGCCGAAATATTTGATCGGATCGGATCATCACGAGGATCTCTGCTGCCGAGGCCAATGCCCATGTTAATCCGATAAAGGTACTCCCGTACCCCTGATTCTCAAGGTGAATTGAAAAAAATCCGTAATAAGCACCATGGCTGACCAGCATTAAAAACGCACAAAACAAAAACACCAGGACTCGGCCGTTAAGCAGATTTTTGGCTCCCCCGGACAGGCGCTTCCTTTTTAGCGGACGCATGGCAGGGATTTGAGTCGAAATCAGAGCGAACATCGATGATCCGGCCAGAATAAGAACAACAATAATCTCTACCGAATACAGGTCGATGACCTTACCCAGAACGAGCACAACAACGATAAAGCTGATCGATCCCCAGACGCGCAGATGGCCATAACTTTTTTTTTCTTTTCCCAGGATGTCCATGGTAAATGCCTCCAGAAAGGAGATGATGGGGGCATAAAACATCCCATAAAGAAGGGTAATGGCCAGCATGGGACCAAATTCAACCGTAAAAAGATATTGCATCCAGATCAGAGCGCTGCAGAAGCTGCATAGAATATAGATGGAGCGACGGGCACTCAGGCGATCAGCCAGAATACCCCATATGAGGGGAAAAACCACCATTGCGACCGAACGGGCAGCAGATAATATTCCGATGTTCAGGCCGCTGAAGCCCAGCTGGTAACAGTACAGGTTAAAAAATGGCAAATACATCCCCAGTACGCCAAAATACAAAAAATACTGGGAACCGATAACAAGTCTATCTGTTGGCTTGTTTTCGGTGACCATAGCCGGTTCATACGGCATTTATGCTAAAAGGGCAATGCCCTTGTCCGTGGTCGACTTTTATTGTCCGGACGGTCGCACCCGCCCGATGAAAGGCTGAAATTACAGGCAAAGATGCTTTGCGTGCAGCATTGGGGTGGGAGCACAAAGAACAGCTGCGGGGCCCGCTGAGGCCAGACCCCGAACATGCGTTAATCGATTTTTACGGTGACCTGTTTCGCTTTTTCTTTCGTGGGCCTTGGGACCACGATCTTTAATACGCCGTTTTTAAAGGATGCTTTAACCTGCTCTGGCTTGATGGACTCTTGCAGCGTAAAAGAGCGCTGGAATTTACCGAAAGTGCGTTCTTTGCGATAGTATTGTTCGTCTTTGACTTGCGGATCAAGAAGCCGTTCGCCTTTGAGGGTTAATACATTATCCTTAACTTCAACCGAGACATCCTCTTTTTCAACGCCGGCCAATTCCACTTTAAGGATATAACCTTCGGCTGCTTGATAAATATCGACCGGTGGCCGCCAGTCGTAAAGACTGCCGTCATCGTCCAGCTCACGCGAGCTGTCAAAGGATTCGCTAAAAATTCGATTAATACGATCTTGCAGGGCGGCCACGTCCCGGAACGGATCCCATCTTACGATTGGCATGATTTAACCTCCTATTATTAACCCTTTACTTCGCCGAAACTTAATCATACATGGTTTCTTGTCAAGCTTTACAAAGCATGTAATCAGTGTTATTTTGTCGTGATTTCTATCAACTAAACCAAACGATCTGTTTAGCATCTAGGAGCCGGCGATGGAATATATCAAAATTAGAATTGCCGAAGATTTTGGGCCTTTGGGTTCTGACCTTGAAAAAACAATTGAAGACATGTTTCGATCGATGAGTCCGGCGTTCACACTTGCCGAGCGTTCCTGGAAACCGCCGATGGACATGAATGAAACGCCGGAAGAAATTGTTATCGTTGCAGAGGTTGCCGGGGTCGAAAAAGATGATCTGGAAGTCGAAATTAGCAGTAAGGCCGTCCGGATAAAGGGAAACCGAATTGCCAGGCATTGCACCGACGAAACCACCTACCGGCTGGCAGAAATTCAATACGGCCGTTTTGAAAGAATTCTCTATTTGCCTGCGCCCATCGACCCGGAAGTCGTGTCTGCCGGTTATTCCAATGGCATGCTCGAGATTCGACTGGCAAAAGTGCCCATCGAAAAAACCCATACAATACCCATTTCAGATGGATAATATTTAGCCGGCAGATTTTCGCCAGTTATCAAATACCGAATTGAAGTCAAATTAAGCAAGAATCAGACGACCCTTCCTGGAGGAGAACATGACGGATCAACCTGATCAAAAACCAATGCTGGATATTAATTCCGAAAAAATTCCCGAATTGCTTCCAATCCTGCCGTTATTTGACGCAGCCCTGTTTCCCAAAATGGTATTGCCACTGGTGGTCATGCAGGGTGAATCGGTGCGCCTGATTGATGAGGCCATGGCGCAAAATCGGATCATCGGGCTGGTGGTATCAAAGAAGCCCGTAGAGGGAAACAAGCCAGACCGCAGCGAGCTGGCGTCGATCGGGACCAGCGCCCTTATTTTGAAAATGGCCAAGACCCAGGATAATCGAATCCAGCTTCTGGTACAGGGCCTCCATCGGTTTAAAATAAAATCCTGGGAAAACAGCAGACCCTATTTGCGCGCGCGAATCCAGGTGCTGGAAGAAGATGAGACCAAAGGCAAGGAAACCGAAGCGCTCATGTCCAACCTTATCGGCCAGTTTAATCGTATCGTGGAGCTTTCCCCGGGACTGCCTCCTGAGATCGGCCAGATGGCCAAATCGATTCCTGAGCCCGGCACGCTGGCGGATATGGTTGCCTCAACCATTAATGCCACCCCCCTGGAAAAGCAAAAAGTTCTTGAGATTCAAAATGTAAAAGAACGGCTTAAGGAAGTAACCCGACTGGTGAATCATCAGCTGAGCGTCCTTGAACTGGGCAATAAGATTCAGAGCCAGGTCAAAGGAGACATGGATAAGAGCCAGAAGGAATACTACCTCAGGCAACAGCTCAAAGCCATTAAAGAGGAACTGGGCGAACAAGATGAGACGCAGGTTGAAATTGAAGAGTACCGGGCTAAAATCGAAGAAAAAAATCTTCCGTCCGAAGCCCGCAAAGAAGCCGAGCGCGAACTGGACCGTCTGGCCAGAATGCATCCGTCTTCTGCCGAATACACCGTTGCGTCAACCTATCTGGACTGGATAACGGCTTTGCCATGGCACGACAGCACCCCGGATAACGTTGATATCAAAAAGGCCCAAAAGATCCTGGATGAAGATCATTATGGCCTGGAAAAGCCCAAAAAGCGCATTATTGAATATCTGGCGGTGCGTAAACTAAAGCCCGAATCAAAAGGGCCTATTTTATGTTTCGCAGGCCCCCCGGGCACCGGAAAAACATCGCTGGGGCTATCGATTGCAAGGGCGCTGGGCCGTAAGTTCCATCGTATTTCCCTGGGCGGTGTCAGGGACGAAGCCGAAATACGCGGACATCGGCGGACCTATGTGGGTGCGCTTCCAGGCAGGATTATTCAGGGATTGCGACGGGCCGAATCCAACAATCCGGTTTTCATGCTTGATGAAATCGATAAGGTCGGCAGCGATTTTCGCGGAGACCCGTCTTCAGCTCTTCTGGAAGTGCTCGATCCCGAACAAAACTTTTCGTTTTCCGATCATTATCTGGACGTTCCCTTCGATCTTTCCAAGGTGATGTTCATTACAACCGCCAATATTTTAGATACCATACCGCCGGCTTTGCGGGATCGTATGGAAGTTTTGATGCTGCATGGGTACACCCTGGATGAAAAGCTCAAAATTGCCAAACGCTTCCTCATTCCGCGCCAGCGGGATGAACATGGCTTAAATGCCAAGCAGATTAAATTTAGCCAGGGCGCGCTAAAACAAATCATCGCCGGCTACA
>Ga0209567_10000718_pt1 | contig 18027 bp, 15 predicted proteins | sample COG_12_FD_184756 | JGI IMG/M metagenome (GOLD analysis project Ga0209567, IMG submission 184756) | Pelagic marine sediment microbial communities from the LTER site Helgoland, North Sea, for post-phytoplankton bloom and carbon turnover... | ecosystem: Environmental > Aquatic > Marine > Neritic...
ACAAGAATATTGGATATTAATGGCTGATTTCGCCAAAGAAGTGCTTCCGGTCAATCTGGAAGACGAAATGCGGCAATCTTATCTCGATTACGCGATGAGTGTAATTGTCGGTCGCGCGCTCCCGGACGTCCGCGATGGTTTGAAGCCGGTCCACCGCCGCGTGCTGTTCGCCATGAGCGAACTTGGTAACGACTGGAACAAATCCTACAAGAAGTCGGCCCGTGTCGTCGGTGACGTGATCGGTAAATATCACCCGCACGGCGATACTGCTGTCTATGACACCATCGTACGCATGGCGCAGCCTTTTTCACTGCGTTACATGCTGGTCGATGGCCAGGGTAATTTTGGTTCGGTGGATGGCGATTCACCGGCGGCCATGCGATACACCGAAGTTCGCATGGCCAGGATTGCGCACGAACTGCTTGCCGATCTTGATAAGGAAACCGTCGATTTCGTCGCCAACTACGACGAATCGGAACACGAGCCCGCAGTTTTCCCGGCCCGTCTTCCCAACCTGCTGGTTAATGGATCGGCGGGTATTGCGGTTGGTATGGCGACCAATATACCGCCACACAATCTTAACGAAATCATTAACGCCTGCCTCGCCTTGATCGATAACCCCGAACTCACCATCAAGGACCTGATGGAGTATGTACCAGGCCCGGATTTTCCCACCGCTGGTATCATTAACGGTGTGCGGGGTATCCACGAGGCGTATCATACCGGTCGTGGCCGTGTTTATATCCGTGCGCGCAGTCATATCGAAGGCGAAGACGGACCCAGGCAGTCAATCATTGTTACCGAGTTGCCGTATCAGGTTAACAAGGCACGTTTGCTGGGGAAAATCGCCGAACTGGTTAAAGAGAAAAAGATCGAAGGTATCAGCCAGCTGCGCGATGAGTCCGACAAAGACGGCATGCGCATGGTCATCGAACTCAAACGTGGTGAAGTGGCTGAGGTGATTCTGAATAATCTCTATCAGCAGACCCAGCTGCAGAGTGTGTTCGGTATCAATATGGTGGCGCTGGTGGACAGTCAGCCACGCCTGCTGAATCTCAAACAGGTTCTGGAAGCCTTTGTCCGTCACCGCCGCGAAGTGGTTACACGGCGTACTGTCTACGAGTTACGCAAGGCGCGCGAACGTGCCCATATCTTGGAAGGGCTCGCGGTCGCGCTGGCCAACATCGATGAAGTCATCGCCTTGATCAAGGCATCCAAAAGCCGTACCGAGGCGCGTGCCGAGTTGGTGCGCCGCGAGTGGCAGCCGGGCATCGTCACTGAATTATTGCAGCGCTCGGGCAGCGAGGCTTCGCGCCCGGACGGCCTGGAAGCACAGTTCGGTTACCATGGTGATGTGTATCATCTGTCGGAAACCCAGGCGCAGGCAATCCTCGATTTGCGCCTGCACCAGTTAACCGGTCTGGAGCAGGGCAAAATCGTAGATGAATATAAAGAGGTCATAGAACGCATCGATGAGTTGCTCGAAATCCTGAACAACCCGGATCGCCTCATGCAGGTTATTCGCGATGAACTTCTCGAAGTGCGTGAGCAGTTCGGTGATGAACGCCGTACCGAGATCCTGGTTGACCAGCTTGACCTCACCATGGAGGACCTGGTTACCGAAGAAGACGTGGTGGTGACACTGTCGCACTCGGGTTATGCCAAGTCACAGCCCCTGTCCGACTACCGGGCGCAGCGGCGTGGTGGGCGTGGTAAGTCAGCGACCAAGGTCAAGGAAGAGGATTTCATCGACAAGCTCTTTATCGCCAGTACCCACGATACTATTCTGTGTTTCAGCAGTCGCGGCAAGGCCTACTGGCTGAAGGTATACCAGTTACCCCAGGCGGGCCGCATGGCACGCGGTAAACCGATCGTGAATCTGTTGCCGCTGGAAGAGGGTGAACGTATCAACGCCGTGTTGCCGATACGCGAGTACACCGACGATCAGTACATCTTTATGGCGACAGCACAGGGCACAGTCAAGAAAACACCCTTGTCTGATTTCTCGAATCCACGCAGCAACGGTATCATCGCGGTGGATTTGCGTGCAGATGACTACCTGATCAATGTCGACATTACCGATGGTTCCCGGGATGTTATGCTGTTCAGCAGCACGGGCAAGTCAATTCGATTCAAGGAAACCGACGTGCGCCCGATGGGCCGTACCGCATGTGGTGTTCGAGGTATTCGCTTGACGGGCGCCCAGAAAGTGATTGCGCTGATCATCGTCGAAGAAGGTTGCGTACTGATGGCGACGGAAAACGGTTACGGCAAGCGGACGCTGGTGTCTGACTATCCCAGTCACGGGCGTGGTGGTCAGGGGGTGATTTCCATCCAGGGTTCGGGCCGCAACGGTGACGTCGTTGGCGCGGTGCTTGTACAGGATGAAGATGAAATCATGCTGATCAGTGATGCAGGTACGCTGGTACGCACCCGCGTCAATGAGGTTTCCACGATGGGCCGCAATACCCAGGGGGTACGGCTCATCAATCTGCACGGTGATGAACGACTGGTTGGCGTCGAAAGGGTCGTTGACGTTCAGGACGATGAAGACGCTGGTAAGGATGCTGAATAAACCGGGGCGTATTCCAGGGTCTGTTAACAGCATAAAAATCGCAGCGACGGCGGCCATGAAAACCGCTATCCGGGCTGCTTGTTACTCTCATACGGCAAGGGGTTTTGAATGATTGGCCCCGGTCTGGCCGGATAGATAGACAGGAGCAGGGATTCTGTCAGGGCACACTGTACAAGACCCGTTGTGAATAGATTCCTGTACGCTCGATGGTGGCACTTCTGTCGCCGAGGGTCTTGCAAAGCGTCTCCCGACCGATGCCTCTCGGGGTAAGTATTTTAGGAGTATGGTTCAGATGACAAAGATTTATAACTTCAGCGCCGGTCCCGCGGTTTTGCCCGCGCAGGTGCTGGAGCGGGCACGTGATGAACTGGTGGACTGGCATGGCAGCGGCATGTCCGTCATGGAAATGAGCCACCGCGGCAAGGAATTCATGTCCATTGCGGAGAAGGCGGAAGCCGACCTGCGCGATCTGATGAAAATTCCTGACAACTACAAGGTGCTGTTCCTGCAGGGCGGTGCGTCCAGCCAGTTTGCCATGGTGCCGATCAATCTGCTGCGTGGTAAAAACAAGGCGGATTACATCTGGACCGGGGCCTGGGGTAAAAAAGCGATTGCCGAAGGCAAACGGTACTGTAACGTAAACGTCGCCGCCAGTTCGGAAGCGGAGAATTTCAATACGATTCCGGATCCCGCTACCTGGCAGCTGGATGCCGGCGCAGCCTATGTGCATTACACGCCGAACGAAACCATCGGTGGCGTGGAGTACCACTGGATTCCCGATGTCGGTGAAGTGCCGCTGGTTGCCGATATGTCCTCGACCATTCTGTCGCGGCCGATTGATGTCAGCCGTTATGGTGTGATTTATGCCGGCGCACAGAAGAATATCGGCCCTGCCGGTCTGACGGTAGTCATCGTTCGCGAAGACCTGATCGGACAGCCGGAAGCCGGTCAACCGGTGATGTTTGACTATGCGACGCACGCCAATAGCGACTCCATGTACAATACACCGCCCACCTACGGCTGGTATCTGTCCGGCCTGGTGTTTGAATGGCTGAAGGAAAAGGGTGGCCTGGAAGCCCTTGCAATGATCAATCATGGCAAGGCAAAGGTCCTGTATGGCCTCATCGATGCATCGGATTTTTACAGTAACCCGGTCAATCCGGATTGTCGTTCCTGGATGAATGTGCCGTTTACACTGGCCGATCCTGAACTGGACACTACGTTTCTGGAGGAGGCTAAACAGGCCGGGCTGGTGACGCTGAAAGGTCATCGTTCGGTGGGCGGTATGCGTGCCAGCATCTACAATGCCATGCCGGAAGAGGGCGTCAGGGCGCTGGCTGATTTTATGGCTGATTTCGAAACGCGCCGGGGATAACTATTTGAGGAGTTTGTAGGAGCGGTCTCCTGACCGCGATTCGTTACATCGACTGATCGCGGTCAGGAGACCGCTCCTACAGGACTGGTAATGCTATGTACAAGATTTTGACGCTGAATAATATTTCCGTTGCCGGTTTGGAACGCCTGCCGCGTGACCAGTATGAGGTCGCCTCGGAGATCACGCATCCGGACGCGATTCTGCTGCGATCCTTCAATATGCATGACATGGATATTCCGCAGTCGGTGACGGCCATTGGTCGTGCCGGTGCGGGTGTGAACAATATCCCCGTCGATAAAATGAGTAAACGCGGTGTGCCGGTGTTCAATGCGCCGGGTGCCAACGCCAATGCGGTGAAGGAACTGGTCCTGGCGGGGATGCTGATGGCAGCACGTAATCTCGTTCAGGGTTGGAATTTTGCGCGTGGTCTGAATGGCGACGATGCGCATATCAGCAAGCAGGTCGAGGCGGGCAAGAAGAACTTCGCCGGAATGGAGTTGCCGGGGCGCACGCTGGGTGTTGTCGGCCTGGGGGCTATCGGTGTGCAGGTTGCAAACGCCGCGCACGCGCTGGGCATGAAGGTTATCGGTTACGACCCGGATATCACCGTACAGAGTGCCTGGCAGATGTCATCGGACGTTGAGCAGGCTACCGGTATCGACGATTTGTTGTCGCAGGTGGATTTTGTCACTTTCCATGTACCGCTGGTTGATGCAACCCGGCACATGATTAATGCTGATCGCCTGCGCAGCATGAAAGACAATGTGGTGCTGCTCAATTTCTCGCGAAACGGCATCATCGATGATGAAGCGGTGGTCCAGGCACTGGAGGGTGGCAAGGTCTACGCGTATGTCTGCGATTTCCCCAGTAACCTCCTGAAGAACCATCCGCGCGTTGTTACGCTACCTCACCTGGGTGCTTCAACCAAAGAGGCGGAAGACAACTGTGCCATTATGGTGGCCGATGAGATCCGTGACTACCTGGAAAACGGCAATGTCAGAAACTCGGTGAATTTTCCCAAAGTGTACATGAAACGCTACGAGGGTTACCGCTTGGCGATTGTTAACGAAAATGTTCCCAATATGCTGGGCCAGATTTCCACCACGCTGGCTGAATCCGGTTTGAATATCGTTGATATGATCAACAAGTCCAGGGGGGACCTGGCTTACACCCTGGTCGATGTCGACGGCGAAGCGCCCCAGCAATGTATTGACAGGGTTTCTTCGACTGCAGGCGTGCTCGCCGTTAGGGCTCTGTAAGACAGGCAAGCGCTGATGTCGGATTCTACCCTTGATCAATTACGGGATCGCATAGACGAGTTGGACGAAAAAATCCAGAGCTTGTTGAACGAGCGCGCAGCCTGCGCTCAGCAGGTCGCAGAAGCCAAACAAAACAATGATGATAGCGTCTTTTACCGTCCGGAACGGGAAGCCGAAATTCTGCGGCGTGTGAGGGAACGTAATAATGGGCCTCTGTCCGACGATGAAATAGTGCGCCTGTTTCGCGAAATCATGTCGGCCTGCCTGGCGCTGGAGCAGCCGTTAGCCGTTGCCTATCTCGGACCCGAGGGCACCTATACCCAGACGGCTGCGCAGAAGCATTTTGGCCATTCAGTCAGTCTCAAACCCTTGGCGGCTATCGATGAAATATTCCGCGAAGTGGAAGCGGGTAGCGCCGATTTCGGGGTCGTGCCGGTGGAGAACTCCACTGAAGGTGCAATCAATCATACGCTGGATATGTTTATTCGGTCACCGCTGAAAATCTGTGGTGATGTGGAGCTGCAGATTCACCATCAGTTGATGGCCGGCGCCAAGAGTCTGGAGCAGATCAGCAGCGTGCGCGCCCACCAGCAGGCGCTGGCGCAATGCCGGGAGTGGCTGGACGCTAATCTGCCCGGCGTGGAACGGGTGGCTGTGAGCAGCAATGCGGAGGCTGCACGTCTGGCGCACGGCGATGCGACTATTGCCGCGATAGCCGGTGACGCTGCCGCAGAGATGTATGAGCTGGATATTGTGGCCAACAATATCGAAGATGATCCCAATAATACAACGCGTTTTCTGGTGGTTGGACGTCAGGAAGTCGGGCCGAGTGGCAACGATATGACATCACTGATGGTTGCGGTACATAACGAGGCGGGTGCCCTGTATTCGCTGCTGGAACCGATTGCCCGACACGGCGTGAGTATGACCAAGATCGAATCGCGCCCTTCGCGGGTCAGCAAGTGGGATTATGTTTTTTTTGTCGATGTCGAAGGGCATGTCGAGGACGAGAACGTGGCAGCGGCATTAAAGGAACTGCAAACAGAGGCTTCGCTTTTAAAAGTGCTGGGTTCATATCCCAGATGCGAGCTATAAAAACGCATAGTTACATCCGAAACGTTGGTGTTATCTGAGGCTGATGAGCCAGTCGATTCTAAAACTCGCGACCCCCGGCGTTCAGGCGCTGAAACCCTACGCGCCCGGTAAGCCGTTGAGCGAACTGGAGCGCGAGTATGGCATACAGAATGCGGTCAAGCTGGCGTCGAACGAAAATCCCCTGGGACCAAGTTCCAGGGTACTGGATGCCCTGGGTGCGCAGTTCGGTGATCTTGCCCGCTATCCCGATGGTAACGGTTTTGAACTGAAAGCCGAGCTTGCCCGTAAGCACGATGTGCCGATGGAGTCTGTCACTCTCGGTAATGGCTCCAACGATGTGCTGGAACTGGTTGCCCGCGCCTTCCTGTCCGCCGGTTCGGCTGCCGTTTTTTCGGCACACGCTTTTGCGGTTTATCCGCTTGTTACGCAGGCGATCGGTGCGCGCTGTATTGTAGCGCCCGCGCATAGCGGCGTCCGCGGGCCAGAATATGGCCATGATCTGGATGCCATGGCCGCATCTATCGATGCACAAACCCGCGTCGTGTTTATCGCCAATCCGAATAACCCGACGGGTACCTGGTTGAGTAACGATGAACTGCGCCCTTTTGTGGAGCAAGTGTCCCGCGATGTTATTGTCGTGATCGATGAAGCGTATTTCGAGTATGTCAGCGAAGCCGCTTATCCGAACGCAATGGCGTGGGTTGCAGAATTTCCAAACCTGCTGGTAACGCGTACTTTTTCCAAGGCTTATGGTCTGGCGTCCCTGCGGATCGGCTATGGTGTCTGCCAGCCTGAACTTGCTGATGTTATGAACCGTGTTCGCCAACCCTTCAATGTCAACAGTTTTGCGCAAGCCGCTGCTGTGGCTGCACTGGATGATAAAGAGCATTTACGGCGAAGCGTTCGTGTCAATCAGGAGGGCATGCAACAGCTTGTCGATGGATTGCAGGCGCTGAAGCTGGAGTTCATTCCTTCGGTGGGTAATTTTGTTGCCGTTAATGTGGGGCGGGATTCGACTGAAGTCTACGAGGCATTGTTGCACCAAGGTGTCATAGTGCGGCCAGTGGATAACTATGGCCTGCAGGGTTGTCTGCGCATCAGTATCGGCTTGCAGGCGGAGAACCGGCGGTTCCTGGACGCCCTGGCCAAGGTGTTGGCGGTATGATCCAGCGACTGTGCATCATCGGCGTTGGCCTCATTGGAGGCTCGCTGGCGCGAGCGTTACGTGAAGCCGCTTATGTCAAAGAGATCGTGGGATTCAGCCGCAGCGCAGAGCACCTTCAGAAAGCGGTGGACCTTGGCGTTATCGATCGCTACCACACCGACGCGCGCAAAGCTGTACAGGACGCGGATATGGTATTCGTATCCGTGCCGCTGGGTGCCATGGCCGCTGTTTTTGAAGCCATCAATGGGGCGCTGGCCGACGCTGCGGTTGTGACCGATGGCGGTAGTGCCAAGGCCAGTGTCGTAAAGGCCGTCAAAAAGGCGGTGGGCAGCATGCCGGGATGGTTTGTACCGGGACATCCGATTGCCGGAACCGAACGGAGTGGCGTCGAGGCCTCGTTCGCTGATTTATACAAGGGGCGCCGGATTATCCTCACGCCGACCGCGGAAACGGATGCGGAAGCGGTAAACAAGGTGCGTGCCATGTGGGAAGCGGCGGGTGCTTCAGTGAATGAAATGGATGTCGAACATCACGATGAAGTGCTGGCGGCAACCAGTCATCTCCCGCACATGCTGGCGTTTGCACTGGTGGAGAGTCTGGCGCGAATGAGTGAACAGCGGGAGATTTTTGAATATGCCGCCGGTGGCTTCCGCGACTTCACGCGCATAGCATCCAGTGATCCGGTGATGTGGCGGGATATTTGTCTGGCCAATCGTGGTGCGCTGTTGGCCATGGTGGAAAATTTCAGGGACGATCTCGATGATCTGACCAGTGCGATTCGTGACCAGGATGCTGAAAGGGTTCTTAAGATCTTTCAGGACGCAAAGGCGGCGCGGGATGTCTTTGCAGGTTAGATAGACCGGAAGCATTTGTGACCGAAACCAGGAACATACGATTCACGGCCCAGGCCGGCGGCTCACTCAAGGGCCGAATCCGGGTGCCGGGGGATAAATCGATCTCCCACCGCTCCATCATGCTGGGCTCCATTGCTGAAGGCGTGACCGAAATCAATGGTTTTCTACAAGGAGAAGACAGCCTGGCGACGTTGCAGGCCTTTCGTGACATGGGGGTGGCTATTGAAGGGCCGAGAGAGGACGGTAAGGTCACGGTTCATGGCGTCGGCTTGCACGGCCTCAAAGCACCTTCCGGCCCCCTCGATCTGGGTAACTCCGGCACCTCGATGCGTTTGCTGTCGGGTCTGTTGGCCGGACAGGCATTTGACGTGGAAGTGGTTGGGGATCATTCCCTGATGAGTCGTCCCATGCGACGGGTCACCGAGCCTCTGGCGAAAATGGGGGCGCAGATTGGTGTCACGGAGATGGGTACAGCGCCCCTGAAAATCGAGGGCGGACATGCACTGCAGGGCATCAGCTACGCTATGCCGGTTGCCAGTGCCCAGGTGAAGTCCTGTCTGTTACTGGCGGGTTTGTATGCCGGCGGGCGCACCTGCGTACAGGAGGCGGCACCGACCCGGGACCACACTGAGCGTATGTTGTCGGGTATGGGATACCCCGTATCGAGTCGGGATGGCAAGGTCTGTCTTGAAGGCGGGGGACGGCTCACTGCGACGCCTATCGATGTGCCTGCGGATATTTCATCGGCGGCGTTTTTTCTGGTCGGTGCCAGTATCGCTCCGGGGTCTGATCTGTTGCTCGAGCATGTCGGTGTTAATCCCACCCGTACCGGTGTTCTGGAAATACTCAAACTGATGGGTGCCGACATCGAAATTCATCATCAGCGCGAGGTCGGTGGCGAACCGGTCGCCGACCTGCGTGTTCGCTCCGCACAACTGCGCGGTATCGATATCCCGCTTGCACAGGTGCCCCTGGCAATTGACGAGTTCCCGGTTTTGTTTATCGCGGCCGCTTGCGCGCAAGGGCGTACGCTGTTAACCGGGGCGGAAGAACTACGGGTCAAGGAAAGTGACCGCATTCAGGTGATGGCCGATGGTTTGCAGGCGCTCGGCATACTGGCTGAACCGACACAGGATGGCATGCTCATACAAGGCGGCCGCTTCAGCGCTGGCAGGGTTGACAGTAAGGGTGACCACCGTATTGCCATGTCCTTTGCCATGGCCGCTCTGCGTGCCCAGGGGCCGATCTATATAGATGATTGTGCCAATGTGAATACGTCCTTTCCCGGTTTCGTGGACTTGTCGTCCGCAATCGGTTTGAGGATAAAGACTAACTGACAAGGCCGGTTTCCTGTACCGTTTCATGACCGTCGGCCACATGGATGTGGCCGTCGAGCGTACAGGGATGTATTCACAGCGCGTCGTGAAACGGTACAGGATACCGGCCCAGCGCTAATTCATCAGTGTGCAAAATGCCTAAAAAATCTTCGATTCCCGTCATTACCATCGACGGCCCCAGCGGTTCAGGCAAGGGAACCATCAGCCGTATGCTTGCCCGGGAACTGGGTTTCCATTTTCTCGACAGCGGGGCGCTGTACCGACTGTTGGCGTTTGCCGCGCAACGGCAGGGGGTCGCACTGGATGATGGGCCTGCGCTGTCTGCATTGAGTGGGGAACTGGATATCCGCTTTCCTGCCGACGGGGAAGGCGATCGGGTATTGTTGGAAGGAGAAGATGTCGGCGATGCAATTCGCACCGAGGCGGTTGGGGGCGGTGCTTCCCGGGTGGCGGCGCTGCCCGCGGTTCGAGAGGCGTTGCTGGATCGCCAACGCCGGTTCCGCCTGGCTCCCGGCCTGGTGGCTGACGGCAGGGATATGGGTACGGTGGTTTTTCCCGATGCAGGGGCCAAGATTTTTCTCACTGCAAGTGCCGAGGAACGTGCAAGGCGGCGCTGTAACCAGTTGAAAGAAATAGGTATTATTGCCGATTTCCGGGGTGTTCTGGCAGATATCCAGGTGCGTGATGAGCGGGATGCCGGCCGTTCGGTGGCGCCTTTACGGCCGGCACAGGACGCTGATCTGGTGGATACCAGCGAACTCGATATCCCTGCCACCATCGAACGACTTCGCGAATTACTAAAAAAACGCCTAAACCCGTGAAATTCAAAGAATATACAGCTATAATTGCTGTTTACCAAGTCCGGCGTCTCAAAGAGATGGCGGTTTTTTAACCTCAACCCGCCACCGGTTTCGTTACTGGTCGGGCGGATTTTGTATGCCGTTGCCCAATGCAGCGGAAGGATTATTCACCCATGTCTGAAAGTTTTGCTGAACTCTTTGAACAAAGCCTGGTTAACAAAGAAATGCGTCCAGGCACGATTGTTACTGGAACTGTTGTTGATATCCAATCCGACGCAGTTATCGTTAATGCAGGTCTGAAGTCGGAAGGCGTTATCCCGATAGAACAGTTTTACAATAATCAGGGTGAAGTCGAAGTTGTTGTTGGCGACGCTGTTGAAGTTTCCCTGGATGCCGTTGAAGACGGTTTTGGCGCAACACGCCTGTCGCGTGAAAAAGCCAAACGTGCCCAGGTCTGGAAGCGTCTCGAGCAGGCCTCTGAAGACGGCGAAATCGTCAAGGGCATTATCAGCGGTAAAGTGAAAGGCGGCTTCACTGTTGATATCGAAGATATTCGTGCCTTCCTGCCAGGTTCTCTGGTTGATGTTCGACCGGTACGTGATACCACCTACCTGGAAGGTAAAGAACTGGAATTCAAGATCATCAAGCTCGATCAGCGCCGCAACAATGTCGTGGTCTCCCGCCGTGCGGTTGTCGAGTCTGAGTACAGTGCCGAGCGCGAACAACTGCTGGAAAGCCTGCAGGAAGGCGCCCAGGTCAAAGGTATCGTCAAGAATCTCACCGACTACGGTGTATTCGTGGACCTGGGTGGTATCGATGGCCTGCTGCATATCACCGATATGGCCTGGAAGCGCGTCAAGCATCCGTCTGAAATCGTCGAAGTCGGCCAGGAAATAGATGTCAAGGTGCTCAAGTTCGACCGCGAGCGCAACCGTGTTTCCCTTGGCCTGAAGCAGCTGGGTCAGGATCCGTGGGCTGATCTGGCACGCCGCTACCCGGAAAGCACGCGTCTGTTTGGCGCCGTGACCAATATTGCCGACTACGGTTGTTTTGTGGAAATCGAGGATGGCGTGGAAGGCCTGGTACACGTATCCGAGATGGACTGGACCAATAAGAATGTTAATCCCGGCAAAATGGTGCATATCGGCCAGGAAGTCGAAGTCATGGTGCTGGATATCGATGAAGAACGCCGTCGTATCTCGCTGGGTATGAAGCAGGTGCACGCTAATCCCTGGGAAGAGTTCTCTGCGACACGTAACAAGGGGGATCACGTCAAGGGCACCATCAAGTCAATTACCGATTTCGGTATCTTCATCGGACTGGATGGCGGTATCGATGGTCTGATTCACCTGTCCGATATCTCCTGGAACGAAACCGGTGAAGAGGCGGTTCGCAACTACAAGAAGGGCGAGGAGCTGGAAGCGGTGGTCCTCTCCGTCGATGCCGAGCGTGAACGGATTTCTTTGGGTATCAAACAGCTGGAGAAGGATCCTTTCTCCGGATTCTCGGCAGATAATGCTAAAGGAAGTATCGTCAAGGGCGTTATTAAGGAAGTCGACGCCAAAGCGGCGATTGTAGATCTGGGTGACGGTATTGAAGGTACGTTGCGTGCCTCCGAACTGGCGCGCGACCGGGTTGAAGATGCCCGCACCGTGCTGAGCGTCGGCCAGGAGATCGAGGCCAAGTATATCGGTATGGATCGTAAGACCCGTACCATCGCTCTCTCCATCAAGGCGAAGGACAGTGATGAAGAGGCGGCCGCGGTCAAGGATTACAGTCGTGGTACTGGTGCAGTAGGCACCAAACTGGGCGATGTTTTGAAGGAACAACTTGAAAATAGTGGTGACTAATCAATGGATTGGTCTAAAATTACGTTTAGGGTGTAAGGGAGGCAGACGGCCTCCCTCAACCAAATGGGGACAGAAATATGACAAAGTCTGAGTTAATCGAAATACTCGCGGCTAAAAACAGTCATCTAAACCATAGGGATGTGGAGCTGGCGGTCAAAAGCTTGATTGAGCAGATGAGTCAGTCCCTCTCCACGGGCCACAGGATCGAAATCCGTGGTTTTGGCAGTTTCTCCCTGCATTACCGCCCGCCCCGCATGGGGCGGAATCCCAAAACCGGGGAAGCTGTTGCGCTGGCTGCGAAGTATGTGCCGCATTTCAAACCGGGCAAGGAACTGCGCGAGAGGGTGAATATCTATGGTCACGGTCAGGAAGCCGGGGATGCAGCGGCGGTCTCGAGTGAAAGCGCTTCTTCACCGGCTGGTGAAAGCAGCTTGTTCTGAATAGACCGTACGGTAGTGCCATTGAACGGGGACAGGTTTCAATGCCGTCCCCTTTCATCTTTCACGCCGCTTTTCCCGGGTTTGCCGATAAGCACCAAACCACAGATAATGGCCGCTCCTGAGAAATGCGTATGAGGGGCGGAAATGGTACGCCTGTTTGGTTTTCTTTCATTGATAGTTCTTGTCGTATTCGGCTTGTCCTTTGCGGTACTGAATGCCGAGCCCGTCTCCCTTAACTACTATTTCGGATACCGCGATATTCCGCTCTCCATGGTCGTTGTCCTGTCTCTGGCAGTGGGCGCTGTTATCGGTATACTCGTCAGTATGAGTATGATCCTGCGGCTCAAGCAGCAACTGGGTGGTCTGCGCAGGAAACTGCAGGCGGCCGGGAAGCCGGCTGACCAGTTGCATATTCTCCCGGCCAAAGAATAAAGAGACTGTCTCCTCGGCATGCATGCACTGCTCTGGCTGCTGTTACCGATTGCGGCTGCGTCCGGCTGGTGGATGGCGCGGTATAGCGAAAGAAAAAAGAAAACCCGCTCCCGGGCCATGCTTAATTCGGCGTACGGACAGGGCCTCAACTATTTACTCAATGAACAACCCGATAAAGCATCCGAGGTTCTTATTCAGATGGTTGAAGTGGACCCCGATACGGTCGAGTTGCACCTTGCCCTGGGGAGTCTGTTCAGACAGCGGGGCGAAGTCGATCACGCCATTGCCGTACATCAGAACATCATCGCCCGATCGAAATTGAGCAACGTCCTGCGTAACCAGGCTAGCCTGGAACTCGCGCGTGATTTTCTGAAAGCGGGTTTGCTGGATCGGGCGGAGTTGCTTCTTCTGAGCCTGCTGAAAAGAAAAGAATATGAGAAAGTCGTGTGTCAGTACCTGATCGAACTATACGAGCAGGTAAAGGAGTGGAGCAAAGCACTTGAGATCGGCGAGCGTCTGGTGACGCTCGATTCAGACGCGTGGAAACCGCGCCTGGCGCAATATCATTGTGAGATCGGTGACGCCGCATTGCAGCGGCACGACTTTGATCTGGCGTTACAGGAGGCGGATCGGGCGTGGACTATGGACCCGAACTGCGTGCGCGCAACGCTGTTGATGGGCAATGTCTATGAGCTCAAGGAGGACTATCACTCTGCGATAGAGACCTATCGCTACGTCGAGGAACAGAATCCTTGTCTCATGCCGGAAGTGACCGGCGAGATCCGGAATTGCTATAGGCGGCTGGGGCGCAGGGAAAACTGGGAAGATTACCTTAACGGTCTTGTCGAACGGCATAGTTACCTGGAGTTTTTGCAGAACAATCAGATGGAGCAGCAGTTACAGAAACTGGCGGCGCAACAGCTGCGCTATCGTTGTGATGAATGTGGTTTTACCGGCAGGAAGTTGTTCTGGCGATGTCCGGGGTGCCAGAGCTGGAGCAGTGTAAAGCCGATTCTTCATGAGTGCAGGACAAGTGACAGCAGCTTGCAGGATACGCTGTGAATACATCTCCGCCTGCAGACGTTCCCGCAACATGTTGTCGCCGGCGCGATGCCCGGCTCGCTGAAACAAGGGAAACAGAATGAATGACGCAGTTATCGATGATCCACGAGTGATAGTCGCACTGGATTTTCCAGACGGTGATCAGGCCCGGCAGTTTGTTAAGCGGCTGGAACCGGGAAGTTGCCGGCTGAAAATCGGCAAGGAATTGTTTACACGTGAGGGACCCGATCTGGTGCGCTACTTCACGGCAAACGGGCATGAGGTTTTTCTGGATCTCAAGTTCCACGATATCCCCAATACGGTCGCGTGCGCCTGCCAGGCTGCTGCTGCATTGGGCGTATGGATGATGAATGTGCACGCCTCGGGCGGGAGCAAGATGATGTCAGCCGCAAGGGCCGCGCTGGATGATCTAGGCGGACCATATCGCCCCTTGCTTATTGGTGTGACGGTCCTGACCAGCATGGATGGTGAAGATCTGAGAGAACTTGGTGTGAGTGCTGATCCCGGCGAACAGGTGTTACGGCTTGCCACGCTGGCCAAGGCGTCGGGGCTTGACGGTGTCGTGTGTTCTCCGCAGGAGGCTGCATTGTTGCGGGACGAGTTTGGGCAAACGTTCAAGTTGGTGACACCAGGGATACGACCCAAGGGGGCTGCAATAGACGACCAGAGCCGTGTGTTAACACCGGCCGACGCGATACGTAGTGGCTCTGATTACCTGGTCATGGGGCGTCCGATTACAAGAGCCGAAGATCCGGCTTCAGTGCTTCATCATATAAACCAGGAGTTACAGATCGCAATCCGAGGATAGCAAGAGCTTCACTGAATTATTTCCAGGGAAGCCCCGATTTTATTGAATAAACCATTGTAGAAACTATGAAGGACCGCTATCGGATATCCTAAAGTTTTTAGCGAAAACGAAGAGGATATATAGATGACAGCGATCCTTCATAGTTGCTACAGGCATTGGCATACCTGAATGCCATGATATCGCGAAACAATCAGTGGCAAGCGATTGCTAAGAAATGGCTTACGCAGGTAAGCAAATTCGTACACAAGAATCAGAAAAGCCCCAATTGTGGTCGGTGTCCGCAACTGTATGATGCAAACTGTTTCGGCACTTGTTCGAAACAGCAACCGGGCAAGTGGATGATGCCCGGCACATTACACATTCAAGGAGGGCTTTATGAAAATACTGCGTCGTTTGCTGGTGGTCTGCTTGTTGCTGGTGCCACTGGTGGCAATTTCCGATCCGTTCGTCAACATCAACACCGCGGATTCGGAAAGGCTTGTCGATGACCTGGTCGGTATCGGACCACAAAAGGCGTTAGCCATTGTTCGCTATCGCCAGCAGAATGGGCCATTTAAACAGGTCGAAGATCTGGCTCTTGTTGGCGGTATCGGTGCCAAGACGGTCGAACAGAATCGTTCCCGGATGACGGTAGCCGCTCCGGAAACAAAACCATAAGAAACACTCATGCCGCCCTTCCCGGGGCTGAAGAAAGCCACCCCGGGAAGGGTTTACTATCAATCCATGGGAGTAGCGTCCGGGTGCGGTGATACAAAGACTCAGATCATCAGAGACCAGCGGTTATGCCTCTGTCTGGCAGCTTGTGACAGGGATGTGACAGTCTACACAGGGATGTAAGCAGTATCTGCCTTTCAGAGGCATATCCACTTGTTTCTGGCCGAAAAAAACAATTAATTGAATGGGATAAGTTAATATTACACGGCCCCTTTATTGACCTGCCGGCGGTGTTTGGGTATCGTTAAGGACCATCGAAAAGGGCCTGATTCACCCAACCTAACAAAACTGTAATGCACTATTATCCAGTTATCCTGACCGGGGGGGCGGGCAGTCGCCTCTGGCCGGTGTCTCGTGAATACTATCCCAAGCCGCTGTTACCCATATTCGGCGATAAGACGCTTTTGCAGGACACTGCAACCAGGCTGAATCCCATTAATGATGTAGGCGACCCGGTTTTTGTCTGTAACGAAGAACACCGTTTCCTGGTGGCGGAACAGGCTCGGGCACTTGGCAAGGATCCGGAAGCTATCCTGCTGGAGCCGAAAGGACGTAATACGGCTCCCGCATTGACGATTGCAGCACTCTATCTGGTCGATAAGGAAGCGGATGCCATGATGGTCGCCATGCCCGCTGATCACGTGATTCCCGACCAGGAATCCTTTGCGGCTGCGGTTGAGCGGGGCGGTAAGCTGGCGGAGAAAGGCTACCTGGTTACTTTCGGCGTTGTCGCGGATAAACCTGAGACGGGCTACGGCTACATCCATCGCGGCGATGAAATAGAGGCAAGTGGTAGTGTGTTCCATGTTGATCGCTTCGTGGAGAAACCAGATGCTGATACTGCACAGGCTTATGTCGATGCAGGAGACTATTACTGGAATGCTGGAATTTTCCTGCTCAGGGCCGATCGATGGTTGGAAGAGATGCAGAAATACCAACCGGAAATGCTGAAAGCATGTCAGCAGGCCATGGATAACAGCAGCCGGGACAGTGATTTTGTGCGGGTCGACAAACAGGCATTTCTTTCCTCTCCGCCCGATTCCATCGACTACGCGGTTATGGAGAAGACGGATCGAGCCGCAGTTGTTCCGCTCCAAACAGCCTGGTCCGATGTAGGGTCCTGGTCCTCCATCTGGGAGATTTCAGAACAGGATGAGGCAGGTAATGTCGCCAGGGGCGACGTATTGACACACGGGACGAAGAATTCATTGTTCATGGCTGAAAACCGGTGTATTGCCGGGGTTGGGTTGGAAAATATGATCGTGGTGGAAACGGCTGACGCCGTGCTTGTCGCAGACAAGAACAGATGTCAGGACGTCAAGGCCATTGTCAACCAGTTAAAAAAGTTGGATAGAGAAGAACACCGCTTCCACCGCCGGATATATCGGCCCTGGGGGGACTATGAGGGTATTGACCATGGAACCCGTTACCAGGTAAAACGCCTGACGGTAAAACCCGGCGCCCAGCTTTCCCTGCAGATGCATCATCACCGGGCAGAACACTGGGTCGTGGTCTCCGGGACGGCAAAAGTCACGCGTGGTGACGATGTTTTTATCCTCTCCGAGAACGAATCGACGTATATTCCGATAGGTACCAACCACCGTCTCGAGAATCCAGGCAACATTCCCCTTGAAATTATAGAAGTGCAGTCGGGTAGTTATCTGGGAGAAGACGATATTGTGCGGTTTGAAGATATCTATAATCGCGTAGAGCAATAAGAGAACATTGAAAGCCGGCGTCTCTGCGCGATTGTGCCCGATATCGGGCCGGATGCCGGTCTCAGATCTGAATTGACAGGTCATCATCGTGCTGAATATTACCCGGGCAAATCAAATTTCTGTGACAAGGCGCCCCGCATCGCAGTCTGAAAATTGGAAAATCTTCACAATGCAAGGTGTGTGGCTGGGTATGAAAGGGAAAATCGGCAGCTATGAAGGATAGCTGTTTGATTTCCGTTATCATTGTTAACCACAACGCCGGCGATTACCTAACAGAATGCGTCGTATCGATATTCGATGCCTGTCATAGTGCCAATGTCATCGTTGTCGATAACGCGTCTACTGATGAAAGTCTTTCTCAGCTGGAATCCTGTTTTCAAAATGAGCCCAGACTTGAAATTCTGCGCAATCAGCAAAATTTGGGCTTTGCTGTTGCATGTAACATGGGAACCCGCTTGGCTGAAGGGGCGTATCTGTTGTATTTGAACCCCGATTGCCTGATTGATGAAAATACACTACCAAGGCTTTTGGCCTCATTAAGAG
>Ga0209567_10000719_pt1 | contig 18023 bp, 10 predicted proteins | sample COG_12_FD_184756 | JGI IMG/M metagenome (GOLD analysis project Ga0209567, IMG submission 184756) | Pelagic marine sediment microbial communities from the LTER site Helgoland, North Sea, for post-phytoplankton bloom and carbon turnover... | ecosystem: Environmental > Aquatic > Marine > Neritic...
CTGCACGAGATAATCCACCACCGGCCGGCTGCTCGCCGTGAAGCCGCCCGCCATTCCTCCCAGTGCTTTCCCGAGAGTCGAGGTGATGATGTCCACCTCGCCGTGCATGCCGAAATGCTCCGGCGTTCCCCGACCCGTATCACCCAGGACCCCCGTGGAGTGAGAGTCGTCCACCGTGAGCACGGCGTCGTATCGGTCGCACAGCTCGCGGATAGCGGGCAGGGGAGCGATCTCGCCTTCCATGCTGAACACGCCATCCGTCATCACCATCCGGTGACGCTTGTCCATGGTCTTCTTCAGCGCGTCTTCGAGAGCGTCCATGTCCATGTGCTTGTACACGTGGCGCTCAGCCTTGCACAGCCGTATGCCGTCGATGATCGAGGCGTGGTTCAGCGCGTCGCTGATAAGCGCGTCCTCGTCGGTCAGCAACGGGGCGAACAGGCCTCCATTGGCGTTCCAGCAGGAGGTGTAGGTAATGGAGGCCTCGGTCTCCAGGAAATCCGCGATCCGGTCCTCCAGCTCCCGGTGGATGTCCCACGTCCCACAGATGAACCGCACGGACGCAGTTCCCGCCCCGTACCGGGCCGCTCCTTCCCGGACTCCCTCGACCACTTCGGGCACGTCGCACAGCCCGACATAGTTGTTCGAGCACAGGTTGACCGTCTCGCCGAATTCCTCTAGTTCGACCACCGCCCCCTGCATGCCCATGATGTGGAGGAGAGTCTTGTAGACCCCCTGTTCCTGCATGTCCGCGAGCTCGCCCGCGAGTCTGCGATTGAGGCCTTGGTTCACGGCGCTGCCGGACACGTCGGCTTCCTCGTACAGGACCATGTCCTTCCTCCGCTCAGTCGATGCTATGGTAATAGTCTTCGATTCTCCGATCGGTCACCCAGGCGGTGTCGACCGCGATGACGGGTCGAGAACCGAACGCCCCGCACAGGCCGAATCCCGCCAGGGTCCCGGCCACGTGCACGCGCCTGCCGGTATCCACCTCGGAGCGAACCTCATCCGGTGCTCCCCTGAGCACGAACGGCCGTTGATTCCCGACCCAGCCCGGTCCGAACAACAGACAACCGCCGGCTTCCGCGACCGTTCCCTCGCCTCGCGCTCTCATCGGTGAGAACCGACCGGAGTCCACCGCCACGATTTCTCCCAGGGCGAGTCCGTCCGCCGATATCCGGTACCGTCCAGGGTCTTCGATCTGCAGGGGACGCGCCTCGTAGAACGCTACCGGACTGTCCGAGCACATCGTGTCGTAGACGCTTCTCTTTCCCGACAGGCGAATGTTCGGCCCATCGAGCCGGACGATCGCCGTGTCCAACCGGCCGCAAGCGTCGGGTGACACCGGTCCGGCGAATTCAAACGAGAACGGCTGACCCACCACGACCGTGTCCGGGAAGGCGGCCCAGGCAATCACGGCGGCGCTCTCGGTCGGCTCACCGATCCGCCAGCACGCGGCGCTCAGAAGCGCGAGGATCAGGAAGATGGGCCTTGCAAAGCGCATGACACGTCCTGTCTGCCACCGAAGGAGACCATGATGCGTACGCGAACCGCGCCGCTGGAGACAGGACGCGCAATCTGCTCTCGCGTCCCGGGAGCGGCAAGCGGGAACCTGCGGTCCTCCGCCGAGTTAGAAACAGGTGAGAGAACCGGCTGGGGTCGCGATGACCCCGAGGAAAACCTGCAGACTCACCCGAGGGTGGGACGAGCGAGATGGACGAATCCCAGGCCAGGAATCGAGCCCGAGACGGCCGCTTCCCGTCTTCGGCGAGCGGTAACGCCCGTCGTCACAGACGAGCGGCGCTGTGGGGCCTCGCGATTTCGCTGGTCCTGCATGGGGCTGTTCTCCTCCTCTGGAAGGCGGACCTTCAGCCCCTCCCCGGGACCGTAGCCGCCGGGCTCCGGATGGGCGACGCCGCTGCCGCTCCCGGCGGCGGGATCATGCAGGCCATAGCCCTCGCCCCGCCCCGCGCGATCGTGGTTCCTCCTCCTCCAGACGAGGTTCCCGACCTTGACGCACCAGAGGTGGACGTGCGAATGCCACAGGAGCCGCAACTCCAGGCACGGTTCGCGGACATGAGGAGTGGAGTGGCGTTCCCCGGACCCGACGATGGCCCTGGACGTCCGGACGGGACAGGGCGAGGCGACGGAGGCGCGGAGGCCGAGGGACAGTTTCGGGTCACGGCACCGGAGCCGCGGGTCATCGTCCCGGAATGGGATCCCCCGGCCGAGATCAAGGGCACCACCGTCCAGATTCGGGTCCTGGTGAACGCAGATGGGCGTGCACTCGAAGTCGAGTTGAGACCGCGAACGCCCAACTCGGGCTTCAATCGACGCCTGGTGGACACCTACATGGAAATGGACTACAAGCCGGGTCGGCGCATGGGTCGCGCGATCACGGCTCCAGCGGAAATCACTCTGATTTTCTGATCTCTCCCGTAAATACGGTTACCTGCGTGGCTGGCAGGTCGATCGCAGGGACGTCGCTCCGCGATGCGGGGCGGCTGTGCTCCGTATTTCCGCCGCGCGGCAGCCCTCCCTATATTGCGCCGTCCATGTCCTGGCTCAGCGTCTCGTTTCGACGAAGGCCCGGCGCGTCGAGGCAGCGTCGGCGCAAAGTGGCCTTGCCACTGGTCCTGCTCGCGCTCTCGGTCCTCTGGGCCCGGGCACTGCCCGGGCAGGAAGTGGACGTACCACCGGTCCCGTCCGCGTCCGATACCCTGCCTCCGGCCGATACGGTGGCCGTGGAACGGGCGCCCCCGGACTCAGCGGTCGCGGATTCGGCAGAGGCCGATTCCGCAGCTGCAGATCTGCCTGCCGACACCATCCCGCAGCCGCGCCGGCCTGCCGGACTGGGTTTCGGGATGACCACGCTTCCGTATCCCTGGGAGACTCGCCTCGACAACGTCCTGCAGGTCTACGGCTCGGAACTCGCGCGCTATCCGTGGACGAGCGCCCGTGCCTGGCTGGCCGCGGAAGGGGTCGCGATGGATCGCACGCTGGCGGCGCGCGCCGACACGCTCGCATGGCTCGCGCTCTCGGTGGACAAGCTGCCCGACGGGTTCAGCCGTCGTCGCTTCCTCACGGAAGTGGAGCCACAGGCCGCCGACTCCTTGCTTCAGCAGGTGGTGCAGGAGCAGCGGATCGACATCCTGCCCGATGTGCTCGAGAAGTACGCAGACATCGAGCTGGAAGTAGATGGCAGCGGCCAGTTGAACAACAGGTGGCAGAGCTTCGACCCGTGCACGATCAACGTGGGCCAGAAATGCAACGCGGGAGCGGTCCCCACCGTGACTCCTGAGTTCCAGCTGCGGGCGTTGGCCCGCGGGACGATCTCCGAGCGGTTCCACGTGAACGTCGATTTCGACCAGACGCGCGAGTTCAACGCGACGAACGATCTGAACGTCTACTACGAGGGAAAGCCGGGCGAGATCCTCGAATTCGCCGAGGTCGGACAGGTCACCCTGCCGCTTCCTCGCTCCCAGTATCTATCACGAGGCATTCCAGCCGGGAATTTCGGGTTTCGAGGTGACGCCCGCCTGGGGCCCCTGACGTTACGTGGCGTCCTGGCCGAGCAGGAGGGCAACGTGCTCGATCGGGACATCACCATCGACGTAGGGGGGGCGGGGGGGGAGAGCTCCATTCTCCAGGATTTCCAGTCAAGCCTCGACGATGCCACGTACCAGACGGGCCAGTATTTCTTCCTGGTCGATCCCCGCCAGATCGCGGGATATCCCTACATCGACGTCCTGGCTCTCGAGGGTGGGGAGGTGGCCGATAGCCTGCGTCCGTCGTCCTCGGTGAAGCTCTACCGGCACGAGGTTGCCGCCGGCGGTCAGCAGCAAAACGTCCAGGAAGGCATCATCCAGGCCCGCGGCCTGGCTTTCCGGTCGCCGCTGGAGGACGATCCCACGGTACCGGATAGCGTTCAGTTTCTCGGTTTCTACCGGCCGCTCGTAGAAGGGGACGACTACATCGTTCACCGCAGCGGCCTTTGGGTGGCCGTTCGATCTCGCATTCAACGCGACGAGGCCCTCGCCGGGACGTACATTGCGGTGAGTGGCGACACGATCGGCGAGTTCGACGCCGAGGACATATTCCGAGACCTGACCAACACCGGGGTAGGAGAGCTGCCGGTTCTCGAACTCTTCAAGGACGCGGAAACCCACCGCCCGGGAGGCGTCACCTGGGATCGGGAGATGCACAACATCTACCGCATCTCCAGCTCGAACGACGTGGAGTGGGGAAGCGTGAAGATGGTGCTGTCGCAGGGCCCGGTGGAGTCGGGACCGGTAGTGCGCACGGCCGACCAGACCGAGTACTCGTTTCTCGAAATTTTCGGCCTGGACGACCAGCCCCGGGACGACCAGCTGGACGACGGACGAATATGGCGCCCCAGTTCGAGCGGTGAGTTCGCGGGGACGAACGTGCTGACGGGCGTGTACCTCGTATTCAAGGCACAGGAGCCGTTCAAACTCCCTCCCCCCATCCAGGACGACCGGGTCCCGGCATTGCAGGGGCAGCCGTTCCCTCTCGTGGCCTCGGACAAGAACGACGCGATCTACGACGAGCCCCTCGACCAGAATCGCCAGACATCCTTCCTGTACCGCATCAACCTGGAGTTCCGGGCACGGAGCGCCGAGGCACAGAGCTCCTTCTCGCTGGGCGCGATCGGCATTCGGCAGGGAAGTGAACGGGTGACGCTGAACGGCAGGGACCTGACGCCGGGCGAGGACTACACGATCGACTACGACATCGGACAGCTCACCCTTCTCCGCCCGGGAGACCTGTTCGCCGGGGCCGAGGACCCACAGCTGGCGGTCCGATTCGAGCAGAAACCGCTCTTCCAGGTAGGGACGAAGAGCATTCTCGGTTTCACTGGTGAGTATGAGATGGGCGAACACGGCTCGATCGGAATGGTCGGGATGTTCCAGAAGGAAGGTACGGTTCTCACGCGGCCCGAGATCGGCCTCGAGCCGAGCGGCGTGACGCTCGGTGGTGCGGTGGCGAATTTCGACTTCCCGTCGCGCGCCCTGGACAATCTCGTGAACTCCCTGCCGGGCATCCGGACGGACCGCGAATCGAGGGTACGGTTTTCGGGAGAGCTGGCCGCCTCGAGTCCGACCACGAATCGGACCGGGACGACCTGGGTGGAGGATTTCGAGGTCGGAGAAGGCCTGCGCCTCGGCCTGACCACGCGTGCCTGGCGCTACGGGTCACTGGTGAGTCGCCCCGACGTCAGCGACGGATTCCTGCCCGCCGCGCCGGGGCTCGACAATCAGTTGGCCACCGTGTGGCAATCGCAGTGGGATGACAATGGGACCTTGCGTGGCTCGTTGCTCGTCAACCAGATCGATCCGCAGCTGACGGTGCTCAACGCTGGGACCCGCGAAACGGTGCTGTGGATCAACACGGAGGATCCTCCGGAGAGTGAGCCAGGCTGGTTTTCGATGACGACGGTGCTGTCGCAGACTGGGATCGACCTGACCACCAGCGAATTCCTGGAGTTCTACGCGTCCACGGTCGGCAACACCGATGAGAGCCTGGCCCTCATCGTAGACGTCGGGACCATCAACGAAGACGCGTACGTCGCGGATTCGCTCGGCAACCTGTCCGGGATCGGGGACCTCGACCAGGAGGTCGATCCGATCGTCGGGGTATGGGGGAACCAGGACGACACGGGTCTGTGGGGCACCGGGTGCCGATCAGAGATCAACGCATCGGCGTGGCCGCTCGGGGATCCAAGGGCGAACTGCACGAACAACAACGGCCTGGAGGACAGCGAAGACCTGAACCGCGACAACTTCCTGAACACGGACGAACGCTACTTCCGCTACATCGTTCCGCTGACCCAACCCTCGAGATACCTGAACCGGCCGACGGGCGGCGAGTTCGAGTTCAACCTGTACCGGTTGCCCCTGCGTCTGCCCGATCTGCAGGAGAACGCGACCGGCAACGAACAGCAGAACGTGAAGCACGTGCGGATCACGCTGACCAGCGCGGTCAACGCCAGGGTGCTGCTCAGTCGCATGCAGTTCACCGGGTCGCCGTGGCTGAAGCGGGCCGGTTCCGGAAGCGTCGAGGGACCGATCGGGGACACGCCCGGGACGGCCGGGCAGGTTTCGGTAGGCCCGATCTCGACCGTGGATCGAAACTACGTGTCACCGCCCGGGATCTTCGACCAGGAGGCGGACAAGACCGACGAGCTGAATCTCTCCAGTGCGGCGATCAACGAGCAGGCGCTTCAGATCGTGTTCTCTGACATCCCGGTCGGCGAGAGGATCGAGGTGTTCCGGAAGTTCACGGATCGCGCCAGGGACTTTCTGCCGTACGGGCGCCTGCGCGCGTGGAGCCTGGCGCAGGGAGACGACTGGGGTCCCGGGGGCAGCCTGCGCTTCTTCATTCGCATGGGTTTCGATTCGAACAACTTCTATTTATTCCGAACCCCTCTGGCGGACTCTCCGGAGACCCCCACTCGCGCAGACTGGCTGCCCGAGGACCTCATCGATTTCGACAAGCTCCTGGCGCTGCGGGCTGAGGCAGAGCGCCAGATCAACGCGAACGGGTCGAACTTGCCAGGCGACACGACGTTCGTCCTCTGGGACGTGGACGTGTATCCCGAGGGAGACAGCACGTTGGCGCTCGTCATCAACGATCGGTCTCGGGCCCCGAATCTCTCCGCGATTCGCGAGATGGCGCTCGGGGTGGAGAACGTGGGGACCATCGCCGCGGGGCCCGGCCAGGTGTGGGTGAATGACCTTCGGCTGGACAACGCCCCGGACCAGAACGGTGTGGCGGCGCTGGCGGACCTCCAGGTTGACCTGGCGGATGTCTTTTCCCTCCAGGCTAACGTGAACACGGTCAATCCGTTCTATCGGCAGCTCGGCCAGACACCTTCCTACATCCGGCAGGTGGACTACGGCGGTCGCGCCACACTGCAGTTCGGCAAGTTCCTGCCTGACTCGTGGGGGCTCAATATGCCCATCGGGCTCGCTTATGCGTCCGACGGGGAGGATCCGTACTTCCTCCCGCAGACAGACGTACTGACGGCCCCTCTCGAGAACCTGCGCACCGGCGGCTTCTCGGAAACGCGGTGGAACGTCGCCCTCTCCAAGCAGACCCGGTCGGAGAGTCCGCTGCTCAGGGCCACGGTGGACGGTCTGCGTCTCGGATACACATCGCGGAGCAGCACGACGACGGCCACTCTCACCGAGGCGAAGGGTACGGGGTGGGGCGCGACCGGTGGCTGGTCGCGACAGATCATCGACAAGTCCTTCCCACTGATTCCGGGATTCTTGCGCTCGGCGATCGATGCTCTCCCGGGATTCGTGTCGCAGAGCGTCCTGATGCAGAACTTCAAGGGCATGCGCTTCCGGTGGACCCCACGCCAGGTCAGTCTGGGCGCCGATCTCACGAAGTCCGAGGACGCCCGGAAGCGGTTCCAGACCAGCACGTTCCAGTCGACGGACAACGAGGTGATCGCCACGGTGGACCTCCAGCATGTTCTCCGTCCGCGCACGGGGTTCGAGATCCAGCCGTTTCCATCCATCGTCTGGGGATTCGACTTCCAGTCCGCGCGTGACCTCGTCGACCCGCGCCTGCGCGCGTCACGGCCGGCCGGCGTGGGCGAGCTGGAGCGCGCGTCGCGCGACTTCCTCGGAGTGGGTGTGGGCTGGGAGACGACTCGGAACGTGCGGACGGACCTCTCCTGGCGGCCACGACTGGCCAGCTGGTTCGATACGGACTTCATCATGAACACCGCCTACGGGACGAACCGGAACGTCTCGTACATTCAGGACCTGGATGGTGATACGACACTGGTGCGCGACCTGTCCATGCAGCGTGACCTCGGCTTCCAGTTCGACGTTCGCCCGGACCAGTTCCTCTCGGCTTTCGGCCTCGCCGGCGGGGCGGAGACCACCGGCATGGCGCGTAGCCTGCGGGCATTCTGGGACCGGCTCACTCCCGTCCGCATCGACTGGCGGAAGGCGGTGAACTCGACGTATGACCGCCGGGACCTGGCCCCTACAGTTTGGGACCAGCTGGTCCTGACGGGTTTCAACAGCATGCGCGTGATGGGCGCGGATACGGCTTCCGCGGCGGGCGACACGCGCGCGTGGTCGGTCGAGGGGGGGTACCTGTTCCCGCTCGGGCTCGATTTCGATGTGGGGTACAGCTCGTCGGATCGACGGACGATCACTGTACTGAGCGAGCGCCGTGTCGTGGATCGCGAGTGGCCCGCGCTCGCGCTCAGGTGGCGCAGCGTGCCCATTCCCGGATTCCTCGACAAGCTGCTGCGCGACGTGAGCGTGTCCGGCGCCTGGCGCACGCGCGAGACCAATACGAGCACGACGACGGGTCAGGACAGGGGAAGCGAGCAGACGGTCCGGTCGGTCGGGCTCGTGTTCATCCTGATGAGCGGGTTCAACATCACCTATGACTTCGACAACACGGCGTCCGAGAGGCTCGATGCGACGGGACTGAGCCAGTCGGACCGGGCGTCCCATTCGGTCCGACTGTCGGGGTTTCTGCCACCTCCGGGGTTCATCTCCTTCGTGAAGAACGACGTGCGCGTTTCGTTAGAGTACTCCACCAACGGAAACTCGGACTGTCGGGCTCTCGGCGGCTCCGGCTTCGGCCAGGTGGACCAGACGTTCCAGGATGATTGCACGACGCACACGGATCAGACCACCCAGAACGCGGCGTTCGCACTGGACACTGACTTCACGGGCTATTCCCTGGGCGTGCAGCTGACCTGGGTAGGACGTTCCAGCGGAGTCGGCCGCCAGCAGGCCTCCAGCCAGTTCAACTTCAACATCTTCGGCCGCTTCTTCTTCCGGGCCAGCGAGGGCCAGACCCAGTTCACCCGCTGAGAGTGTTCACCACCCGTTGAGGCCCGGCTGCATATCGCACCCGGGAGGTGGACGCATGACGTACTTCAACGGGACCGAGTTGCGTGCTCTCGTGCTGGCCACCGGGTTGCTGCTGTTGGGGGCAGCGGCGCGGCTGGGCTTCGGCCCGAGCCCCGATGACTTCTCGTGGACCGTGTCCAGTGTGTCTGCCCGCCGGCCCAACAGGAATCTCTCCGCTACCCGCAGGCAGGTTGTCGATGCGGTGGACCGGGAGGAGTTGGCCGCGCTACCCTTGGGCCCGAACGAGCGGATCGATCCCAACTCGGCCGATGTGACAGAACTGCGACGTCTGCCCGGGGTCGGCCCCGCCAAAGCGCAGGCGATCGTGAAAGAGAGGGCCGCTGGAGGGCCTTTCCGCGGCCCCGCAGACCTGGCCCGCGTCCCCGGCGTCGGCCCCCGGACCGTAGACGCGCTAGCGCCTCACCTGGCCTTCGAATCCCGTCTTTCGGCAGGTCCTCACGGGCCTGGCTTCGCGCGAGACGGTCGGTCGGTATCGCTCGTGGACGTGAATCGGGCACAAATCAAGGAATTGGAGCAAATCACGGGGATCGGACCGGCTCTCGCCGCCCGGATCGTCGCGACACGGCAACGTATAGGGCCGTTCCAGAGCCCGGACGATCTCCTCCGCGTTCCGGGAATCGGTCCGCTGGTGTTGCAGCGAATCCGCGAGCAAGTGCGGTTCTGAGCGGCCTAACCAACGGCCGTGCCCGCCCGACGCCCACCGAGCCTGCCGCCCGCGGTGTGGCGTGGAGCCCACACCGGGCACGCCGTTTGCTCGATTCCGGACGCCGCGGGCCTTTACGCCCCGAACTTGGTGGCGCCCGGATCGGTTCCGACCGAGCCGGAGAGGCCAGAGAGATTCAGAGCCGGCGGAGCGAGATGGCATCTACTTCAATGGAACAGACCCAGATCGGCGAGCTGCTCTTGCGCGAGAACCTCATCACGCGCGAGCAGCTGGATAAGGCCCTCAGCGAGCAGCAGCAGGGGGGAACCCGGATCGGATTCTCCCTCGTCTCCAGCGGCGCGTTGACGGAGACGGAGCTTACAAAGCTCCTTTCCCGGCAGTATCGCGTGCCGGCCGTGGACCTGTCCGAGGTCGAGGTCGATCCGAAGATCCTTCAGCTCGTACCCGCGGATTTCGCGGCCAAGCATCTGGTCCTCCCACTCCGGCGCGTCGGTCGTACCCTGACCGTGGGCATGGTGAATCCCACCGATCTCGGAGTCGTAGACGACCTCAAGTTCATCACCCGTTTCGACGTGGACGCCGTGGTGGCAGGCGAGTACTCCCTGCGCATGGCGATCGACAAGTACTACGAAGTCGCGAGCGACAGGCTCGGGGACCTGCTGGAGGAGCTCGAAGAACAGGACGTGGAGGTCGTGGAGGAGGAGGAAGAGAGCTTCTCCACGATGCAGTTGCAGGCCCAGGTCGAGGAGGCTCCGGTCGTTCGCCTGATCAACGGCTTCCTCACGGACGCGGTTCGCCGCGGAGCCTCGGACATTCACATCGAGCCGTACGAAAAAGAGCTTCGCGTGCGGTATCGCATCGACGGAGCGCTGCAGGAGATCATGAAGCCGCCCATACGGATGAAGGCGGCGCTGATCTCGCGCGTGAAGATCCTCGCGGACCTGAACATCGCCGAGCGGCGGGTGCCCCAGGACGGGCGCATCAAGATCAAGATCGGGAAGAAGGTCGTCGACTTTCGTGTATCCACACTGCCGACCCTGTTCGGCGAGAAGATCGTGCTCCGCATCCTGGACAAGGGCAACCTGACGCTCGACCTGGAGAAATTCGGGATGGAGCAGACGGCGGAGGCCGACTTCCTGGACGCGATCTCCAAGCCGTACGGGATGGTTCTCGTCACGGGACCTACCGGTTCGGGGAAAACGACGACCCTGTACAGCGCTCTCAGTCGGATCAACAAGGACGAAGTCAACATCATGACGGCCGAGGACCCGGTCGAGTACAACCTGCACGGCATCAACCAGGTGCAGGTACGGACCGACATCGGAATGACGTTCGCCGCGGCCCTCAGGGCGTTCCTGCGACAGGATCCGAACATCGTCATGGTCGGAGAGATCCGGGACCTCGAGACCGGGGGGATCGCCGTGAAGGCCTCTCTCACCGGGCACCTGGTCCTGTCCACCCTGCACACGAACGACGCGGCATCGACCATCACAAGAATGATCGACATGGGAATCGAGGCGTTCAACGTTGCATCGGCTCTCAACTGCATCACGGCACAGAGACTGGTGCGCCGAATTTGCTCGAACTGCCGCACCGAGGCGACGTATGAGCCCGAGGTGCTGAAAGCAGCCCACGTTCCGGCAGAGCAAGCGACCACGATGTCGTTCTTCAAAGGAGAAGGCTGTGACGCGTGCAACGGATCCGGCTACTCCGGGCGACAGGGTCTCTACGAAGTCATGCCGATGTCGCCCGACCTGAGGCGGATGATCCTCGCGGGGGCATCGACGGAGGACCTGAAGCAGACGGCGGTCGAGCAGGGGATGATCACCCTGCGTGAGGACGGCCTCCTGAAGGTCCGCAAGGGAGTCACGACACTCGACGAAGTGATCAAGGAAACCGCCGTCTGACACGTCGCGGCACCGGGTGTTCACGAACGGAGAACGAGGACGAGATGAACGACTCTGCACCGGCTACGCTGCGCAGCCTGCTCGAGGAAATGATAGACAAGAACGCTTCGGACCTACACCTGTCCGCGGGCGAGGTACCCAAGCTCCGCCTCGACGGCGTGCTGACCGACAGCGACCACGGAACGCAACTGGGGCCGAGGGAGACGCAGGCGCTTGCCTATTCGATTCTCACGGAGCAACAGAAGAAGCGTTTCGAGCAGGAAGATGAACTCGATCTGTCGTTCTCCGTCCAGAACCTGTCCCGGTTCCGCGGGAACGTGTACCGGCAGCGCGGAACGGTCGCGATGGCCATCCGGCAGATCCCGTTCGAGATCCTCTCGTTTCAGGAATTGGGCCTGCCTCCTGTCATCTCGAAGCTGGCCGAAAAGCCGCGGGGCCTGGTCCTCATCACCGGACCGACCGGGTCCGGGAAGTCGACGACCCTGGCCGCGATGATCGACAAGATCAACCGGGAACGGCACGGTCACATCATGACCGTGGAGGACCCGATCGAGTTCGTGCATCGCCACAAGAACTGTCTGGTGAACCAGCGCGAGGTGGGTGCCGATACGAGCTCGTTTGGGAAAGCCCTCAAATACGTGCTGCGCCAGGACCCCGATGTGATCCTGGTCGGTGAGATGCGGGACCTTGAAACCGTGAAGGCGGCCCTGACGATCGCCGAGACCGGGCACCTGGCTCTCGCGACCCTGCACACGAATTCGGCGGCCGAGTCCATCAACCGCGTAATCGACGTCTTTCCGGCGCACCAGCAGGACCAGGTGCGCGCTCAGCTGTCATTCATACTGGAGGGCGTCCTCACGCAGACCCTTCTTCCGAGGCGCGTGGGGAGAGGCCGGGTCGTGGCCTGCGAAGTCATGATGGCCACTCCGGCGATTCGGGCCCTCATCCGCGATCAGAAGGTTCACCAGATCTACTCGGCGATGCAGGCCGGTAAGAAATACGGGATGCAGACACTCAACGACGCCCTGTATTCCCTGTATATGCGAGATGAAGTGGCGCTGGAAGAGCTGATGCGGGTCAGTTCGGACCCTACGGAGCTCAAGCGCATGATCGGTGAAGTGGAATCGGCGACCGCGAACGTCTGACGGACGCCAAACAGGAGCTATTGAGCCATGCCAGTCTGGTCATACAGCGCACGAACCGTGTCCGGCGAGATCAAGCGAGCCGAGCATGATGCCGCCAGTCGCGACGAAGTGATCGCGCATCTGCGCAGCCAGCGTCTGATCCCCATGTCCGTGCGGGAGAAGCCGAAGAGGATCACCATTCCCGGATTCGGCGGGCCAAAGGTGAAGACCCGGGATATCGTGATCCTGACGCGGCAGTTCGCGACGATGATCAACGCGGGTCTGCCGCTGGTACAGGCGATCGACATCCTGGCCAAGCAGTCCGACAACAAGACGCTGCAGTCAACGCTACAGGACGTTCTGCATGACGTCGAATCCGGAAACACGTTGGCCGACGCGATGCGAGACCACACCAAGGTGTTTTCTCCGCTGTACGTCAACATGGTCGCGGCCGGTGAAGTCGGAGGTATCCTGGACACGATCCTGGTTCGCCTGGCCGTGTTCCTGGAGAAAGCCGAAGCGCTTTCCCGGAAGGTCAAGGGCGCGATGATCTACCCGGCGGTCATCAGCGTCGTGGCCCTCACGGCCATCGTCGTGCTGTTGCTGTTCGTGATTCCTACCTTCCAACAGATGTTCGCGAGCTTCGACCAGGCGCTACCGCTCCCGACGCGGATCGTGATCGTGGCGTCGGACACGCTGCAGTCGTACTGGTGGGCGATGGGGGGTGCGATCGCGGCCTTCGCATTCCTGTTCAAGCGCTGGATCGCCACGTCTTCGGGTCGACTTATCTTCGACCGGATTCTTCTACGTCTACCGATTTTCGGTAACCTGGCCCGGAAGTCAGCCGTGGCCCGGTTCACCCGCACCCTCGGCACGCTGCTCAGCTCGGGTGTGACGATCCTCGACGGACTCGAGATCACCGCCAGGACAGCGGGCAACAGGGTAATCCACGACGCCATCATGGCCAGCCGCAACTCTATCGCCGGAGGTGAGTCGATCTCCGAGCCTCTCCGGGTCTCCGGCGTGTTCCCGCCGATGGTCACCCAGATGATCAACGTGGGTGAGGAGACCGGTGATCTGGACGGAATGCTGACCAAAATCGCCGAATTCTACGATGACGAAGTGGACACGGCGGTGGAGTCGCTCCTGAAGGCGATGGAACCCCTGATGATCGTGGTTCTCGGTACGGTTGTCGGTGGAATGATCGTCGCCATGTATCTCCCGATCTTCGGGATCATCAACACGATGCAGTAGACAGCCGCCTCGCGCTTCGGCCGGTTCACGGTTACATCATAAAGATGTGATGTTCAGACCCGTGGTGCAGGAGGCCGAAGCGATGCTGTCCCGAACCGAAGAGTATGCCCTGCGGGCCTCCGTGTGCCTGGCTCGTCGGTATGGTACCGGCCCGGCCCGTGCCAAGGACATCGCGAGGGACACGGGCGTCCCGGCCAATTACATGTCCAAGATCCTCCACCAACTGGCGCGCGCTGGCGTTGTCGTCTCCGAGCGAGGACGGGCCGGAGGCTTCCGGCTCGCCGCGCCTCCGGGGGAGTTCCTCCTGGCGACCGTTGTGAGCCCGTTCGAACCCCAGGTGGAACGGACCCGCTGCCTGCTGGGTCGTCCCGAGTGCTCGGACGTGAATCCGTGTGGGGCGCACGAGCGGTGGAAGGTCATCAAGGAGGCAACGCTCGACTTCCTGAACGGAACGACGCTGGCCGATGTCATCGAGGGCCCCGAATCCGAATCGGGCTGATGCACGACACGTCGTCGACCGGCGGAGACACGCCTGGTTGCGCGGGCCTCATCGGACTGACGGAGGGGGATCTGAGCCGGCTCCTGGGGGAGCCGACGGCCCGGCGAACCGTGGGGCAGGACACCTGGCTCGTCTTCCAGTCCCCTGAGGTGGCTATCCGTGTTCGTTGCGCGGGGACGGGGCCCGCTCGGGTGGCGTCGTGGACGGCCACGTTCACGATCGGACACGCCCGCCTCCGAGAAGCCGCAGAGGCCCTCGGCCTGTGGCCGGCAGCCGCGCCCGACGAAGAGGCTTCCTCGGCAGGTGCTCCGTTGATTCGGCGCCCGCTGCCGTGTCCGGACTCCGGTCGGGTTCACTCGCTGACCGCCACCGTGCTCGGCGACCGGTTCACGGCCTTGTCGGCGTTCGACGAACCTCCCGACTGGCTCTGACCGTCGAATCGCCGGTCGCGCGCGATGGATCCTGCGTTTCCGCGTCCTCTGCTCTTCCGGCCACCTCTTGCGTTCTGCACCACCACCTCTATGATAGGCTCCATCGGCACGGGCGAATTGCAACGCAGCTCGGAGGCAGGCCCCCGGGACTTCCCCGGCGAGGTAGAACCAGAGCGCGGGGATCGGCCAGGAATTGCTACGTACAAGCAGGTCTGATCGTCGGGCGGCGACTTATCTCGAGCCGCTACAGGTGCTCTACTGGATCTACGCGGCGCGCCTCGTCATCTGCCTGGCCGTGTTCGGGTCGGCGATCCTGGTGGGGGACTTTCTAGAGCGCCAGGTTCCGGGCTCGATGCCTCCCGAGTTCCCTCTCATAGCGCTCATCGGTCTCGCGGCGGCCGCGTTCCTCACCCCTATCGCCTATCGGATCAGCCACCGGAAGGGTCGGACCATCGGCCTTGCCTTCCTGTATTCACAGGCCGTGCTGGACGTCCTCCTGTTCAACGGTATCGTGCACATCACGGGAGGCAGCGGGAGTCCGTTCGTCTCGCTGTTCATTGCGTTGGCGGCAGGCTACGCCCTCGTCCTCCCCCTGAGTTCAGCCATCCTGACTGCCATGTTGGCCGGGATTCTCTACCTGGTTCTCAATCTGTCGGTCGGGGCGGACACGAACGGTTTGGTTCTCGCCCTGCAGGTGATGGTGATCCTGCTGGTGGCCCTTACCGCAAGCCTGGTCGGGGCGCGATTCCGGCAGGCACGCTCGGAGCTGCGCTCGGCCGAGGGAGAGCTTCACCGGCTGAGGCTGGACACGGCCGACGTTCTGCGCACTATCCCGTCGGGCGTGATGACCCTGGATGCGTCCGGAAACCTCGTGTACATGAACCTGGCCGCGGCGGACCTGTGCGGGCTGGACGGCGCCGGCCTCCTTGGTGAGAACGTGCTGCCGGAGCTCGAGCGTCGGGCGCCGGAAGTCGCAGGCGTGATACGCGAGACCATGGAAACCGGCCGCCGCGTGCGGAATCGAGAGGCCGAGGTCCTGGGCGATCCGGCGCCGGACGCGGGGGCCAGGGGCAGCGAACCGGTTCCCGTATCCGTGAGTACGGCGATGCTGGAGGACGTGGGGGCGGGGCCGTCGCACGTCGTTCTGCTCCAGGACCTGCGAGCCGTCCGCCAGCTGGAGAACCTCCGCCTTCGGACGGGAAAGCTGGAGGCGGTGGCCGAGTTGTCCGCGTCGTTGGCCCACGAGCTGAAGAACCCCCTGGCATCGGTACGGAGCGCCGTAGAGCAGTTGTCCGCACGGGCGGCCGATGACGACGATGAACAGATCCTGGGGCGGCTCATCGTGCGGGAAGCGGATCGACTGAGCCGGATTCTGAGCGAGTTCAGCGACTTCGCCCGCGTTGGAGTTGCGGAGCGGAAGCCGGTTGACGTGGATCGCCTGCTGCGTGAGGTCATGGAGACGGTACGGCGCAACCCGGCCGCAGAGGGACGCGCGACGATCACGGCTGAAGTCCTGGACGACATGTCGGGGCTGTGGGGGGATCCAGAGCTACTTCACCGAAGCCTGTTCAACCTCGTCCTGAACGCCGTTCAGGTCGGCGATCAGGAGGAGACGGTCACGATCCGGATCGTGGCGGACGCCCTGCGTCCGGATCTCGTTCCCGCCGAAGTCGCGCTTGGGCACCCGGTCCGCATCCGGGTTACCGACGACGGTCCCGGAATCGCGGCGGAAGACCTGCCGCGGATTTTCGATCCGTTCTACACGCGGAGGCAGGGCGGAAGCGGGCTCGGGCTTTCGATCGCGCACCGCGCCATCCAGGCGCACGGAGGAGCCCTCATCGCCAGCTCGGACCCCGGCGAGGGTGCCACGTTCGCCATGGTCCTTCCTCGACGAACGGGAAAGGGGAGGCCCGTGCACACCGCGCCTGCGACGAACGCAAGGAAATCTGAAACTGGGGAATCAACGCGCGCGGAAGAGCGCGCTCACATCTAGGAGACCGGCGGCCCGCCGGTCTTCAAAGGAGCGGAAATGCGAGACAAGCCGGTAGTCCTCCTTATCGACGACGAACAGAGCCTGGTCGAGACTCTGACCGTGCTTCTCACGGGCGAGGGATACGACGTCATCTCCGAACTGAGCGGCGCGGGTGGGCTGAAGGCGTTCAAGGATCGCAGCCCGGACCTGGTGCTATCGGACGTACGCATGCCGAAGATGAGCGGGATAGAAGTGCTCGAGGAAATTCGAAGGACCAGCCCGAACACGCCGGTCGTCCTGATGACAGCGCAGGCGTCCCTGCAGTCGGCGATACAGGCGGTCAACCTGGGCGCAACTCACTACGTCCAGAAGCCGTTCGAGAACGACGAACTGCTGGCCGTGCTCGGGCGCTCCCTGGACTGGGGACGACTGAAGCAGGAGAACGCCGGTCTGAAGAGGGAGCTCAAGAAGCAGCAGACGCTCAAGGCGGGACGGCCAATCGGGGTGAGCCCCACGTTCGAGACTTCGATCAAGCTGGCGGAGAGCGTAGCCGACAGCGAATCCACGATACTCATCGGTGGCGAGAGCGGCACGGGGAAGGAAGTGTTCGCCCGGTATATCCACGACCTGTCACCCCGGTCGAACCGCAGGTTCCTGTCGCTGAATTGCGGAGCACTTCCGGAGGGGCTGCTCGAATCCGAACTGTTCGGGCACGTGAAGGGGAGTTTCACTGGGGCCGTGCGAGACAAGGAAGGCCTGTTCATCGCGGCGTCCGGAGGCACGTTCTTTCTCGACGAAGTCGGTGAAATGGCACCTTCGACCCAGGTCAAGCTTCTTCGGGTGCTGCAGCAGAGAGAGGTGATTCCGGTCGGGGCCACAGAGGCGATCGCCGTGGACGTCCGGCTGATCGCAGCGACGAATCGCGACCTCGAGCGAGACATCGAGGAAGGCCGTTTTCGGCGCGATCTGTACTATCGCCTGAACGTCATCACGCTTGAGCTTCCGCCCCTGAACAACCGGGATGAGGACATCGAACTGCTGGCCGAGCACTTCCTCACGGCACAGGCCGGGGGCGACGCGAGGGGCCTGAAGAAGCTCTCAGCGAAAGCTGTCGCGGTGTTAAAAGAGTATCACTGGCCCGGCAACGTGAGGGAGCTCGAAAACGTGATCGAGCGGGCGGTGGTCCTTACGGCGGGAGCGACGATCAAGCCCGAGGCCCTTCCCGCACGACTTCGCGAG
>Ga0209567_10000722_pt1 | contig 18002 bp, 16 predicted proteins | sample COG_12_FD_184756 | JGI IMG/M metagenome (GOLD analysis project Ga0209567, IMG submission 184756) | Pelagic marine sediment microbial communities from the LTER site Helgoland, North Sea, for post-phytoplankton bloom and carbon turnover... | ecosystem: Environmental > Aquatic > Marine > Neritic...
TGAGCGATGGGGTACGCTTCCAGAGTGTTGCGGCGATGGCAATTAAAGAGGATCAACTCTATGTGGTCGATCGACTCATGCACCAGGTGCACGCCTTGTCACCTGCCGGGGCATCCCGTTACCAGTTCGGTGCGGAAGAGTTGAAACAGCCAGGCGCCATCGCCGCCGATGATGATAACCGGGTCTATGTTGTGGACAATGCCGACAATACCATCAAGGTGTACCGGGGTGGACGATTTGAGACCGTGGTGGGGGCTACCGGGGACCCGGCGGGATTAGGCTTCCGCAATATCTCGGGCTTGTGGGCCAGCGATGGGCTGCTGTACGTGGCCGATTCCGCCGGTGCCAGTGTGGAAATTTTGCAAGTGGTGCCGCCGTGTCCATGAATGTCTTACGGTTACTGTTTAGCGCTTTTGCCTTGCTGGTATTAGCCTCCTGTGCGCAGACGCCAACCGAAATGAGCTATTTCCCCGAGGGTGACGGTGACAAAAAAGGCGCCTACCTGTGGCCGCCCCTGCCCGAGGTGCCGCGATACCGCTATACGGGACAGTTGCTCGGCGAGCAGAATTTCGGGCCGGCTGAACGTAGCGCTCCAGGTATCGGCGAGACCGTGTTCCGCTGGATCGTGGGACTGGGGGCGGGTTTCCGGAGTGATCCACGCGTTCTGGTGCGACCGCAAAGCGGCATGGTCGATGTTAACGGGCGTATTATTGTAACGGATGTCGGTCGCGGCGCCCTGTTCGTGTTTGATCCACAGCAGGGGAAACTGTTTATCTGGGATAGTGCCGACCAGGGCGCTGCCTTCTCGGCACCCATCGGCGTCGCTGCCGGCTTTGGAGGCGAAATTCTGGTAGCCGATGCAGACTTGCACCGGGTCGTTCGTCTAAGCAGCGACGGCCGGCCGCTGGGCAGTTTTGGTGCAGACAGCCTGCTTCGTCCCACCGGGTTGGCACGGGACCGCGGCACCGGCCGGGTCTATGTGTCGGATACCAGGGCACACGATATCAAGGTATTCGACGATAAGGGACTTTTGATAAATCGGATCGGTCGCCGTGGCAGTGCTGTAGGCGAATTCAATGCACCGACGCATATCAGCCTGGTGAAGGACGGGCTGTATGTCACCGATACCTTGAATGCGCGGGTGCAGATATTCAGCAGGGACGGGCGGCCGTTGAAGATTATCGGCAAGCGCGGCTTGTATGTTGGAAACCTTACCCGTCCCAAGGGTGTAACGGTCGATAACGACGGCAATGTGTATGTCGTGGAGTCGTACTATGACCACCTGCTGGTATTCAGCCAGGAGGGAGAGTTCCTGTTACCGATCGGTGGCACCGGGCCGGAAATCGGTCAGTTTTACCTGCCCGCCGGGGCCTGGTTCGATGACCGCGGGCGGCTGTTTGTCGCCGATATGTACAATGGTCGCGTTGTTATGTTTCAGTATCTCGGAGGTTAGACGGTGCTGACTGTGCGCTTGTTGACGGGATTTCTGTTGCTGCTGATGCTGACATCGCCGCCGGCCGCATGGGCGGAAAGGATCTCGGACATCGCCAATACCAAGCACAATTTGTCTACAAGCAGCCCGGGCAGCGTGAGGGCCACTTCGACTGATGAGGTCTGTATTTTCTGCCATACCCCGCACGGCGCGACCAGTTTTCCCGGATCGCCGTTGTGGAATCGTGCGCTGTCGAACCAGACCTATACCGTGTATACATCGTCATCCCTGGATGCCGAGGACATAATGGGGCAACTGGATCAGCCGGGTGGCAGTTCCAAGCTGTGTCTGTCCTGTCACGACGGCACGGTGGCTATCGGTACCGTGAACGTCATGGGTGGTGAGCAGAACGTGAACATACCCATGACCGGCACGGCCCTCGACGGCAGTATGCCCGCCGGGGCCGGCGAGTTGACCGGGTTTACCCGCGACCTGGGTATCGATTTAACCAACGATCACCCCATTTCCCTGAACTACGATACCACGCTTGCCAATGTCGATACTGAACTGGTGGAACCGGTGTCGGCGCCTTACATCGGTGTGCGCAGTCCCGGCTTCCGGCCACTGGTGCCACTGGAGGACACGGGTACCGGCGGAGTCGCGCAGATTCAGTGCGCCAGCTGCCATGATCCACACATCCGTGATCAGGATCCGGCCGAGGTGATCAAGTTTCTACGTCTGAATCGTTTTCAACAAGCCACCCCGGTTGGCGGTACCTTCGACGAGGTGGCGGACATGGTATGTATTGCCTGCCACGATAAGGAGGGTTGGAATACGTCGGCGCACGCTCTGCCTTCAGTGGCAAACGAAACCTATACCGCCGAGGGCAGCAGTCTGCGCGAGTTCCCGGTAGGCTTGACTGTCTGGCAGGCGGCCTGTCTGAACTGCCACGATACCCACTCCGTACACGGCGCCAGGCGCCTGTTACGTGAAGGTACCGATAGCCTTGCCACACCAAAAAGCGGTGGCGAATCTGCCGTTGAAGAAACCTGTTATCAATGCCATTCGGCGGTGCCCATCGTGAGTAATTCGGCGGGAGACGTCAAGGATATCCGGAGTGATTTCAGCCTTCCGAGGCATATGCCCATTACCAGTTTTGAGCAGGTGGCGGGTCTTGAAGTTCACGATATCACCGATGCCGATTTCAGTGAAAGCCAGCTCAGGCTCGGCAAAAACAATCTCAGCAATCGCCACGCAGAATGCACCGATTGCCACAACCCGCATCGTCTGGTAAAGAATTCACTGTTCAATCTGATCGGTACCGATCTGCAGGCAACGCACGAACACCTGTCCGGCCATTCGAATATTGCCTCGGGCGCATTGAAGGGGAGCTGGGGTGTGGAGCCCTTGTACGGCAATGCTGTTTTTCCCACCCTGCCCAACAGTTACCTGCTCAAGAGCGGCGACGGGGGCATCGGTGCGGCTCCGGATGTCAACAGTACCTGGGTCACGCGCGAGTACCAGATTTGTCTCAAGTGCCATTCGGATTACGCGTATACCGATACCAATACCTTTCCGACGGGCGGTCGCCCCAACCTGGGATCTTCCGGTGGTGGCACGCCATCGGGTACCAATGGGTTGACCCAGTATACCAATCAGGCCGTGGAGTTTCAGGCGCCGTTGCTGCACAAGGGGGAGGTGACAACGACAGATTCAGGCGCGGCAACGGGCTTCAACACCAACAACCATCGATCATGGCACCCGGTAATCGATGATACGGGCCGTGATCCGGCGACGCGACAGGCCAGCGCAAATGCCTGGCTTACCCCGTGGGATATCAATGTCGGCTTTCAGACCATGTATTGTTCGGATTGCCATGGAAGCAATACCAACTCGAACTCGGTAGTGCCGCTGGGCAATAACTCCTGGGGACCGCACGGTTCGACGAATGATTTTCTCCTCAAGGGCAACTGGAATGACCAGACCGGCGGGCAGACCCGCGATGCACCGGCGACAGACCCCAATAACGGGCTGTGTTTCAAATGCCACGATTATCCGACCTATGCCGGGCGCAACGGCGACGCCACCAATAGCGGTTTCAGCGGCAGCGCGAGTAATAATCTGCATGCCTTTCACGCCGACAAAATCGAGAGGCTGCTGTGCAGCTGGTGTCATGTCGCTATACCACACGGCTGGAAAAACAAGGCATTCCTCGTCAACCTGAACGATGTCGGTGCCGAGGCCGGACTGCCGGCCGGCACCCAGGTGCGCAATAACACCACGGCCGCCTATAACCAGGAACCCTATTACCTCAATGCGCTGTTGAAGATCGTCAACTTCGCTCCCAGCGGCAACTGGGAAGACACCAATTGCGGTTCCGCGGGAGCGCCCGGAAACGGGCAGACCGGTCGGGACTGGATGCGTGACAGTAGTGAAAATTGCGTCAACCCACCCTGAGCGGCGGTTTTCCATGGGCATATTATCCACCCTTTCTTCCGTGAAGCTGACCGTGGCCGGGATTATTGCCCTGGCGACCGGAATCCTGGTGACTTACAAAAACGGTAACGCAGCGGTGGCCTGGATTGTCGCGCCATTGTTGCTGCTTGCGCTGAACCTGTTGTTCGCGTTGTTTATGAATGTGCGCTTTCGACAGCAGGGTGGGTTGATGACTTTCCACCTGTGTCTGCTGGCGATCGTATTGCTGGCTGCCTGGGGACAACTGACGGTATTCCGCGGCCACGTTGAGATTGCACAGGGTCAATATTTCGATCCGTCAACTGTCGTCACGGATCAACGCGGGTTGTGGCATCCGTGGAGCAAGTTGCAGCAGGTCCGGTTCGAACAAGGTGATATCCGCGTGCAATATGCGCCGAAGCTTCGACGCGGAACGACGCAAAGTACGGTATTGATGCGAGCTTCAGATGGTCAGCGCCGTGCTGCCACTGTTGGTGATATCTATCCACTCAAAGCCGCCGGCTATCGATTTTACACGACATCCAACAAAGGCTATGCACTGGTACTGACCTGGCGGGGTGACGATGGCAATGTGCAACGTGGCGCCGTTCATTTCCCGTCTTTCCCGCTTAATGACTGGAAGCAGATCAACACCTGGGTAACGCCGGCGGGGACAGCAGTCGGGTTGGAGTTTCACCCGAAAACAACAGTGCCGTTGGACAGTCACTGGTCGCTGGACAGCCGCAACAGTGCGGGTTCCATGACCGTGAGTATGAACGACAGCGACCGTGTGACACTGGAAGCAGGTGAACAAATCACGTTGCCGGGCGGGACCCTCCACTATGAAGGGCCGCGTATGTGGATGGGCTATGTGATTTTCTATGATCCCACACTTGCCTGGCTCCTCGCTGCGGCGTTGATTGGTGTGCTGGCAATGGCCTGGCACTTCTGGACCAGCATCTGGTCGCGACCGCTCACCACCCCGGTTATTGACAGCAAGGAGCCGGATCATGGCATTCGCGTTGTCAGTGCCTGAAGCGGTTTGGCTCTGGTCCGGGGTGCTGGGCTATACCGGAAGTGCGGTGGCGGCCTGGAGTGGCGTAACCGTGCGCCGAAATTCTGATGCCATAGTCCTGACGCTGCTAGCTGCGGGGGCCCTGATGTTTGCCATCGCAATTGCAGAACGCTGGTTGCATGTCGGGCACGGGCCTTTTCTGAATATGTTCGAGATCCTGCTCAGCAATCTGTTCAGTCTCGGATTGATTTATGCATTGGTGTTCTGGCGTGTTCCGCTGGTACGTCCGGGGGCACTGGTGGTCCTGCCGGTGCTGCTCATTCTGAGTGTCTGGCTTCTGGCTGTCCCGTCCGGCTCCGGCCTCTTACCTCCAACCTATGACACCGTCCTGCTGTGGGTCCACGTCGGTGTGGGTAAAGTCTTTTTGGGCTTTTGCCTGGTGGCCACGGGCTTGGCCGGTATATTGTTATTGAAACAGCTTGCGGTTACCAGACCTGTGCTTGGCAGCTTGCCCGATGAGGCACTGCTGGATGCCATGGCGTGGCGCATCATGATGCTGGCCTTCGTGTTTCACAGCCTGATGCTGATTGCCGGTGCGGTGTGGGCGCAGGATGCCTGGGGCCGTTACTGGGACTGGGATCCGCTGGAGACCTGGGCCTTTCTGACCTGGCTGGCGCTGGCTGCCAGCCTGCACGCGCGCGTCACCTGGAAGTTACCCCTGTGGGTCGGCTGGTTGCTGATCATCGGTGTGTTTGTATTGGCGTTTTTGACATTTTTTGGTGTGCCCTTCCTTAGTGTGGCACCGCACAAGGGGATGATATGAGCCGTCGGATTGATAAACGTTTACCTGCCCTGCTGTTGACCGCCGGTGTCATAGGCGTGCTCGGTATGGTCATCCAGCTCTGGCCGGACAGCGAAGCACAGCAGCTGGATACGGCGCTGGGTCAACGGGCAATCCCTGAGCAGCTGGAGTGGAAGGAAGAGGTCGATGAACGCTTTCAGCAGGGCGTGATGATGCTGCACGCCGGCAAATATGAGTATGCGGTCGCCGCCTTCCGACGTGTGCTGGAGCTCTCACCGGAGATGCCCGAAGCCCACGTCAATATGGGCTTTGCTCAGTTCGGTCAGAGTCACTACGCGCTTGCGCGCGACTTTTTCCGCTCTGCGATCGAACTACGCGCCAGTCAGGTGAATGCCTATTGGGGCTTGGCGGTCAGCCTCGAAGCACTGTGTGATATAGCGGGTGCCATCGCTGCCATGCGGACCTACGCGCATCTCGCCGACAAGGATGATCATTTCCAGCGCAAGGCGCAATCCGCCTTATGGGAGTGGGGGGCGCAAGATGCTGCTGCTTCAGACTGCCAGAAGACATGATCTGTCGTCCTGTGCCGGACGCCTGCAAGGCAGCAGCTAAGCTGATTCAGGATTTTCCACGCTCAGGTTTCCTCGAGAGCCGTTGCGACGCCGCTGACAAAGAGAATGTTTTCGAACGTCCGTTTCAGTAGTTTACTGTAGAATCTGCGCATCAGGGCACCGTCCGGGAAGCGTATTTTCTGGCCGGGCTCAAGCGTGGCTTTTGGGGCGGCCAACCAGCGTTTTGTCTGCTCTGTCTCGACCAGAATATACGTATAGTTGTTGCTGTTGATCGCTTCGAGCACACGGCCGGTGTGAATATATGATGCCTGGCCCCGTGGCAGCTTGAGCAATTCCGTGGTCTTGTCCGTGGAAGGATGCCCGGGTGGCTGTGCAGTAAAAGCCGTTTGCCAATGCCCTGCCAGTAATAACGCTACAATGACACAACTCATGCGGATCATCAGCTTACTCCTTTTGTAGCGGCGTTGTTTCTTACTGGCGCGAAAAATACCACAGGTAGGAGTCGGTGCTGCCAATCGGTCGAAATTTGAAGTAGACAGGGGGTATCGGTTGTGTGCGTGGCGCAAGTCCGGCTCTTCTGCGGGCATTCATGGTGCGCAGATAATCGATGGGAGGGCGGAGCATAGGCGAGGGAAGTTTGTTTTGCCACGACGGCATGGCGTTTTTCCCCTGCAGAACACTTTGTAACAAGGTGTTATCGTTCTTATGGAGTCGGTCCCCCCTGGAAAAGGACGGTGCCGGCGGGTAGGACGCCAGGCCCTCGAAGCCGTGACATCCGGCACAATAGGTAAGGAATATCCGGGCACCGTCTAAGTCGCCGTATGGCCAGCGCTGTTGACCGAACTCATTACCTGCCTGCGCGGGCCCAGGCGAGACCGTCGCGCCGAGTGCAACAACACTCACCAGACAGCACGCGCTGATCACCAGTTGCCGTACTGGGTGGATTTTACCTGCTGCAGACATAATTCACTCCCTGCGCTGGACTACCCGCTGATTCACAGTATACCCCGAAGTTGCCTGGTGCGAGGGCCGAACGTGCTTATTGTTAAGTCTCAAAGTGGAGGGTCGATAGAGTTTTTATCTTCACCTGGTGTTGGCGCAGGGTGTTATATGCCGATCCTCAACAAAACAACGATTTGCCCTGCTTGCCGGGCCTGTGTCCTTGGTATTTTCCTTTTATCGGCCACGTGCCAGGCAAGTGCCGAAGATTTTATTAGTGTTATCAAGCGCCTGGTGGTAACTGCCAATAATGGCTCCGTGCCCGTTAGCCCTTCATCTTCTTCTGCGTATAGCGGTGCACCAGAGCTGGATTGGGTGAGCGAAAAATGTGTCGGATGTCATAATGGTATTAAAGCAACTGGCATTGCCTTGAAGTCGCCTCGATCAGCGGGTGAACTGCTCGGGCATCCGTCACAGGGGCACCCGGTGGGCATGAATTATGAAGACTATGCACACACACTGCCTTTCGAATATCGCCCGAAACAAACCCTGCAGGCGGATATCGACCTGGTGGATGGCAAGGTTTCCTGCATATCCTGCCATCGCTCCAAGGTAACTGTGGTGCAAAAACTCGCTGTAGCGGGACAACACGAGAACGCGCAGGTCAGCTGTCCATCTTCCAGGCAACTTAATTCAGGTCATGGTGGGGCGGGATTGTGTCAGGCGTGCCATATTATGTAGGTGACTAAGTTACTGATATCTTGCCCCGGTTGGAGTAGTCTTGTGCGTATCATCCTGTCAACTGGTTGCTTTCACTTAATGCAGTTCATCCGGCCGCTATTTGTTTACCCGTTGATTTTCATGGTTTTCTGTCAGTGGACAGTGCCCGCTGTTTGGGCAACCGAGCTCACCTATGCCACTGCTATCGACAAGGCGGGGCGTCAGCGCATGCTGACGCAGCGCATAGTAAAGAGTTATGTTCAGGTCGGCCTGAGCGCTAATACCAGGCTTTCCCGTCAGCAACTCGAAGAGTCCGTCACTCTGTTTGAATCCCAGTTATCGGAATTGAAAGAATTTTCGCCTGACAAAGAAATAGGCAATGCACTGGAACAGGTGGAGATGCTTTGGCCGCCCTTCAAGAAAGCCGCAACCACTGTTCCTGATAAATCCGGTGCGGCGCATCTCAATCAAATGGACGAGGTGTTGTTACAGGCCTGTGAAACGGTGGTAAGCCTTCTGGAAGATGCTTCGGGTGACAGCGGTTACGGACGCCTGGTTAATATTTCCGGGCGTCAGCGGATGCTGTCGCAGCGAATTGGCATGCTATACATGCTGTTTTCAGCAGGCCTGGGCAAGCCCTCGATGCAGAATGAAATGGAACGGTTAAAGCATGAATTCAGAGGGGCACTGGACACCCTGGTCAGTGCTCCGGAAAACACGCCTGTTATCACCAAGAAGCTTGCAGCCGTGGCACAACAGTGGGTGTGGCTGAAGAGCGCAGTGGATATGCAGACCGAAAATTATTATCCGCTGATCGTCGCCGATGCCAGCGAGAAGATTCTCAGGCTCATGGAATCGATCACCGATCTGTACGCGGGGCTGGGAGAGTGATGCACCGTTTTTCCTGATACCTGAGATCTTTGTTGTTTTGTACGATTCTTCCCATCATTCCGCCTGTTTATAAGACTTACCCTTTAAACGATAGAGATACGTCATGTGACCATGGATCCAGAGGGCCGCCCTTAGTAAGGATAATAACGGCCGTATCCCCCATAGTAAGGCGCAGGAGGGTAAGCGTAAGCACCGGGCTGCGGGTAGTAGGAGGGTGGCGGTGGTACAAAAGAAGTGCGCGGAGCTTCGCTTACGGCACTTGGCTGGGTTGATGGGGGCGGTTCCTGTTTCGACTCCAGTGGCCGGTACAGTTCCGGTCGGTATCCGACAGGTTCCTCGGAAAAGTGGCCGGAATGAGGCAGTGCAGGTGCAGTACCGCGCTGGTTTGCAGGAGATTGATCAGCGGCTGGTGTAATCCCGCGAGTTCCGCCGGCCGTAATGGCCGTGTCCACAACGGGCTCATTTGCAACGGCGGTCCCGGCCAACGTTCCCGGCTCAACCACATTTGATTGCTCTGTTGCCGGCGGGAAAACGAGCCCTCGGGCCATGCCCGTATCAGCGCCGCCACTGTCTGCAACTGGTGCATCGCCGCTCTGAGCGCTGGCAGCCGCCGCCTGCGTTTCCTCCGGCGCGGAAGTAGCCTCGTCTTCGCTGAAAAACGAATAGATACCGGTAATGCCGGCAAGAATAACAAAAGCCACTGCACCCACTTTGATCCAGAATCCCCTGAGGCCTGTCCCGCCCGGCGGGTGTGGCTGGGAATGCGGCGGCGGTGCTGCCGCTGGGCTCACTGAACCCTCAACAGGCTTCTCAGGCCGGCTTTCTTCTGCAGGCGGGGCTTTCACTGCTTCACTGCCTGTGGCTGATGCAGCCTGATCGGGCACTGAAGGTCGTTCAAGCTTAATCTCCGTGGCTGTTGTTTGTAATGTGTCCATTTTTGCCGCGTCCCTGCGGCCGACAGCTGTTTTTGCGGACTTTTTCCGTACCGTCTTCTTTTTCACAGTCACTTTCCTGGGCGGCTTTATGGGTTTGGATTCCGCTTTGCCGCTGTTGGACTCTTCCTTCTGGATCTCCCCGCGTCTTGTTTGCGATGCGTCCGTTTTTGCCGGCTCAACGCGGCTGCCTGCTGTTTTTGCGACCTTTTTCCGTGCCGTTTTCTTTTTCACAGCCACTTTTCCGGGTGGCTTTATGGGTTTGGATTCCGCTTTGCCGCTGTTGGACTCTTCCTCCTGGATCTCCTCGCGTCTTGTTTGCGATGTGTCCGATTTTGCCGGCTCCATGCGGCCGACAGCTGTTTTTGCGGCCTTTTTCCGTGTCGTCTTTTTCTTCACGGCCACTTTCCTGGGCGGCTTTATGGGTTTGGTTGCCGCTTTGCTGCTGTTGGACTCTTCGCTGGACGACGAACCTTTTTCGTCCTTCGTCTGGTCCCCAGGTTGGTCATTCCGCTCTATTGTTGGCATGGTAAAGCTCCTGCATCCGGAAAGACGGCACTGCTGGCAATTCAATACAAAGGACGACCAGCATCCGTCTTCGAAACCGTCGACAACAAATATGTTGCCGTCGACCACACCCCGTTCAGGGTGCACTGGCATGTATTCACAACACAGCCCAACACATACACTCGGCTGTCTTGAGTACGACTTAACAAGTATTTGTTTTGAATATCATAACATCAGAGCCTGGTGTTGCAGAGGCACGGCGCGGAGCCGTTTACTGCTGCTATCGCCTTAATCTCGTGGCGTAACCCTATGTATTGATTATAGCTTGTTGGTTTGCGTGCTCGTTTGCCCCGGATTTGCATTGCTCTGCGAACCTGCTCAGGTCGGGAAGTATTTCATTCTGGACCCGTTCCCGACATTCCCCTTCAGTACACGGCGGTCCGGAATCCGGTCACAAACGGGTACTTGAAATAGCGGATCAGGACAGACACTTCAATAACCGTCAGGGGTGCGCTGTTGCCCTGTCGCGTAATCCCTGCGGAAGCGATTTTGATTGCGTGTCGATCATCACGAAATCAACCGCGATCTTGTCTTTGCCTGATTTCTTTGTGATGCGATCCAGTTGCTCCCGAACAGCTGCGAGATATTCGAAGTCTGTTTCAATTTCAACCCTGAGTGTTTCAAACAGTGGCTGTGGCGTCAGCACAACGGTCACCATCTCGCTACCGAATGGCTCTGCAATGGTCCATTCACCGAGATCTCCTATAGTTGCGTTATAGTTGGCTGGAGCCTGATTATCACGGGCCCGGGGTCCGGGGACCATATGCACAACGCTGCCATCCAGGGAGTGATAATCAATATTCACGTATGATTCATAATCAGGCGTTGCAATCTTGACAACCAGCGTGTCACCCTCAGTAAACAAGTTGCCCTCCGTACCGGTCTGGATCAATGCACCATGGTCTGCACCCTGGTTACTCGCCCAGTATGGTGCAAACAATTCAATAACAGCACATTTTTTCTTATCGACTTTGTTCAGATTCATGCTGACTACCCGGGCGCCCGGCAACGCCAGCAGATCCTTTTCCAGCCGTTTAACATCGAGCTGGTTGGAAACATAACCCTGCAGATCAACTTCACCATCCTTGATGGAGGTGTTAAATACCGCACACGGTAGCTTATTGAGTACACCAGCAAGCGATGCCCGGGATAACTCCGGCACACTGGTTACTTCTGGTCTGACTGGTACCGGTTCCGTTACCCTTGCCAACGGTTCGATCTGGCTCTTTTTACCTTCTGTCCCCGGTCCCGGCAACACTGAATCGTGCGGATTCGAATCCATCATGCCAATCTCTGTCAACAGTGGCCGGTCGGGATTGTTCGTTACGCGGGCAAGTACCGTATCGGGAACAAGTACAGCTTTCTTTTCAGGCACTGTTTCAGCCGTGGCGATGCGGCTTTCGGTTCCGGCAGGTGCAGCAAGCATCAAATCCGCTTGCGGGTGACCAATATCCGTATTGACAGTCACTACAAGTACTACCAGACCAGCCAACACGCCGAAGACTGCCACCAAACTCCAGCGACTGTACTTCTCTGGCCCTGTGCCTGACTCTACCGATTCCACCGGCGGCGCGGGTGATACTGGCCGGGTCAGCGGAATGGTGTTGTCAGCCGCGGGTGCCTCTAAGTCTGCTTGCATCGATCGCTGACGGGGCTTTTCAGTACGCACAACACTTTCTGTCCGCGGAAGACTGAGGGCCGGCAGCCCGGTATCTCTGGACTTTGCCACAATAACGCCTGCTCCCGACTGTTTACCCGGCAAACCGGGAGCCAGCAACCGCTCCTTGTACAATTCCTCTATCACGGTTCGGGCGTCTTCGCCAACCAGTTCGTGTTTCTGCTGCATGCCGCCATAGAGAAACAGGCGGTTACAGATCATATTGATTCGACGTGGAATTCCGCCGCTGTATTTATACACCAGGTGCAGTGCTTCCTCGTTGATGGCCGGATCACCCCGCCAGGCCACCAGGCACAACCTGTGTTCGACATAATCCACTGTCTCATCCAGATTCAGGGGCTCGAGCACCGAGGCGGCGACCAGACGCTGCTGCAGCTGTTCCATGCCGGGTGCATGGATCAGATCCAGCAATTTTTCCTGCCCCACCAGAAATATCTGCAACAGTAATTGGTCTTTACGCTGCATGTTGGCCAGCAGGCGCAATTCTTCCAGCGCACTGGGAGACAGGCTTTGCGCCTCATCCACAATCAAAATAGTGCGATGGCCGCGGTAGCTTTGCTGGTTGAGAAACCGTTCCAGTTCCAGCAACAGGTTTGACTTACTGCGGTCTTGCGGATGTAAATCAAATGCGTGGGCTACCATATGCAGCAGATCACGTGACTCCAGCTGCGTACTGTTCAGCGTCGCCACCTGCATATCCGTCTCTTCAAAGCCGGCCAGGATATCGCTGATCAGGGTTGTCTTGCCGGTTCCCGGTGACCCGGTTATTGCAATGAAGCCTTCACCCTGAAGGAGCGCATAATCCAGATAGGCCTTGGCGTTGGCATAACTGCGGTGATCGAGGGAAAAGCGGTGATCAGGGCTCAGCCGGAACGGCTCGCCAGTCAGCTTGTAATAGGTTCTGTATACATCAAGCATTCGCTTTGTAATTCCCGGTCAATGTCCAAGACCGCGCACCCCTCGGCAAATAACTTTTAACAGCTGTCCCGCCTGCGCGACCCGCAACATCGCCATCAGGACAGTCAGTGTCTTTTCGGTCGCAATTAATGAAGGCAGAGCCATTCTTATCGAATAGTTTCAAGGGACTCGGCGTCGCAGCAGGGTGTGCAATTTGCTGTTTTATGGATATGCACGGCATGCTTACCCGCTTACGATAGGTCCTTTACGCGCGTAAAAACATCGACTAACTTGATACCTTCATCTGAACGTTGCTCCCTTAAAAAAGCCTCGCCGTTTACATCAACTCTTGAATCACAAGTTTCAATATCGGCCGATGCGGTACTCCTCCTGCCAGCAGTGTGGTTGTTGCGAATACAGGCAGGCCAACACAAAGGATTGCTTTTAGCAACTCAGGCACCAAAGCAGGAACGAAAACCGGTCTCTCCAAAAATAGTAGTAGCTAAACAGCGAAAATCAACACGGGAATCGAGATCGGAGCCAATTCTTCGGTTTAGCTTATTGGATAGAAATCAGCCCTTACCTTGTTATTTTCTACTTTTTTTTTCAGGCGATATGCGAATGAATGTGCCCATATGACAATTATGAAATAGCCCTAATCGTTTTATTGGTGGGCCCGCCAGGACTTGAATCTGGGACCAAGGGATTATTAAGCTGTCCTTAAACCATCATCCCAATAGGGGTGGTCACCATAACGCCCTGCGAGGAAGTCTGAGAAGACCTTTATACGCCTGGGTATTAAACGTCCAGGCGGATAAACAGCATAGATACCCACTGCAGCGCGTTGGTATTCATTCAGAATAGTAACCAAGCTGCCTTCTTTTATGTAACTGCCGAGGATAAAGCTGGGGCCTCTCGTAATTCCCAAACCGGCACTGGCGGCTGCCGCCAATGCCTCGCCATTGTTGGCACGGATACGAATCTGTGGTTGTGCATAGATCGTCTTACCCTCTGGCGTCTGATAACGCCACTGCTGCTTATAATTGATATTGCTGTAGTGCAGGCCAATATGATGATGCAGTTCATCCGGGTGTTTAGGTTCTCCATGCCGTTCCAGATAGGCACGGCTAGCGCATGTCATATTACGCACAGCCCCTAAACGCCTGGCCACTAGCGTGGAATCCTGCAGTTCCCCGATCCTAACCGCCATGTCAAAGCCTTCCTCTACCAGGTTAATGTTGCGATCATTCAGGTCGAGGTTTAACTCAATGGCAGGATGTTCATTGAGAAAATCAGTAATAGCATCCGACAGATGCCTTAGACCAAAGGATAGCGGGGCAGCCAGCTTAAGTGAGCCGCGTAATTCTATAGTCTCTTCAGTGACGCTTTGCTCCGCGTCATCAAGGTCTGCAAGAATTTGAACTGCACGCTGGTAAAAGTTTTTGCCCGTATCCGTCAGTGCTAACCGCCGGGTGGTTCGATGCAGCAGTTGGCTGCCAAGGCGCCTTTCCAGTTGGCTAATACGTCGACTAACGACTGATTTCGCAACACTTAGACGCTCGCCGGCGGCGCTGAAAGTCCCGGCTTCCACCACCGCTGTAAATGCTTCTATATCTGCAAACTTGTCCATATTGTTGCATATTATAGAACACAAAGTTCTATTTATCCTGGTTTATTGTGCAAGCGAGAACAACTACTCTTTCATTTGGTTTCCTGTTTCTGGTTGCTGGTGGAAGTACCAACCGCAGCCGCCTAATCAGTGGAGGATCTGATATGAATATGCCAGAACCCAGAGAGAATCTGACCCTGCGAAGGGTTTCCCGCATCATCAAAGGTATGCCAGCCACTGACGGGGCTGGTGTTGAACTAACGCGGGTTATTGGGCAGCCGGTATTACCCATGCTGGATCCGTTTCTACTTTTGGATGCTTTCAGGTCAGATAAGCCCGAAGATTATATTGCTGGCTTTCCGCCACACCCTCATCGTGGCTTCGAAACGGTCACTTACCTGCTCGCTGGGCGAATGCGTCACAAGGACAACGCAGGCCATGAGGGTGTTATTGAGCCTGGTGGTATCCAATGGATGACGGCAGGTAAAGGCATCGTTCACTCAGAAATGCCGGAGCAGGAGAATGGCATGCTTGAAGGGTTTCAGCTCTGGGTAAATCTGCCAGCCAATCACAAGATGGATAAAGCCGCTTATCAGGAATACTCGGCTGAGCACATTCCTTTGGAACCGCGGGAAGGTGGCATTGAAGTGCGGATTATTACCGGCGTGACGTCAAAAGGTACAAAAGGTCCAGTAGTGCAGCCTTTGACTGACCCTCTTTACCTGGATGTTCGGGTTCCAGCTGGTCAAACTTATTTTGAAGAATTACCAGAAGCACATAATGCTTTTTTCTATGTCATCCATGGTTCAGTGGGCGTTGAGAATGAGCACGGTAAAACGATATGGCTGGCTCGTGATAATTTGGGCGTACTGACTCATGGCGATGTAATTAAGTTACAGGTTGCTCAGGAAGATGCTCGTTTCTTGATTGTAGCCGGCAAACCATTGAGAGAGCCGGTGGCACGTCGTGGTCCCTTTGTGATGAATACAAAGGCTGAAATCCAACAGGCGTTCGAAGACTACAAGCAGGGAGGATTTTAATCGACAATCCAAAAAAGCACGCGTATCCATGACCGGTGTTGGACGGACCTCGGAATTCGCCGCGAACGAGCTCCATTCGGTCTTTTGGTCACTACTTGTTGATTTGCACGTTCGATTGACCCACTTGAACGGGTATTTGCATTAAATAATTGGCCAGACTGGTTCGGTTCAAAATTTAGTGCAACTACTGGGTCAAATTTGAAAGTAAATTAACACTTCTCAGTCTTGGACGACTCCTGATGCTTCTCAATTTAGCTGTGCTTCAGAATGCCGGTTGAGCAGCTACCCAATTAGGATAGCTGCCATGCTGAATTGCTTGAACCCGCGCATGCTGCTCTAACCGGGTTCGGTTTTAGTTTTCACAGAGTGCACGCATCCTCATGTGAGCCAGACTGATGGCTTCCTCGGTCTGGGCGTTTAGAACCTCGCGTTTGGCTTGCTCGCACTCCTCCGCTTCGCGGACGTTGGCCTGGTGCGTGGTAGTATAGGCGGGCCGGCTGGTGTCAGCCAGATCGTTGCACATCACCGACGATACTCTGCGGATGTTGGCTTGCCGGCCCTGCTCGACAGCGACGCAGTCACCGACGGCGATGTTGTGATGGTCGGTGATCACGGCAACGCTGGCACCGTTGTTCAATCTTACCGTGTGCTGCTTGAGTTGCTGGTTGGCGGCGCGCTGATTGGCGATCAGCCCGCCGACCAAAGCGCCCCCGGCAGCGCCGGCGAGTTGCTGGTTACGTGACCCCCCCGTGCCGGCCGCTACCGCCAATCCTGCGAGGCCGCCAAGCGCCGCGCCGCCGGCGGTATTGGAATCCGCTTGCACCTCTTGGACACTCTGCACCACACCGTACTGGACGCTCATCGCGGTGCCCGGGCGTGCGCCGCCCGGCGTTTCACAAGCCGTCGTCACAATGCTTCCGACGACAACAGTGGCAATCAGTATGCTTTTGTTCATCTCGTTAGCCTTCCTATCTGATCAGTGTTGTTCTGTCATTCCCGTTAGTTGTCCTGAAAGTAACGAGTTGAGGGAACCTTGAAGATCCAGCTCTCGCGCATTGTATTCGACGGGGTCTTGTTAATCGTTTCCACAGTGTCTTCCGATCCACAGGTGTACCGAAAGTGTACCGCAGCATACAGGGATTACAATTGGTAAAATGCCAACCGATTGTTATGGTGGGCCCGGTAGGACTTGAACCTGGGACCAAGGGATTATGAGGGCCAGTAAAATCAATAAGTTACTGATTATGCTGGATCAGGCCGTATGCGGTTAGATTGGTGTAAATTATTTTAATTCAATAGGTTATCACAGGTTCGCCAAGGGTGTGAAAACTGGGCAGTGTACCGTGAGTGTACCGAAGATTGTTGCCAAAATCGCGGAACCGATCCAAGGTGGTTCGAACAGTCAAATCCAACGCTGTAAGTTCGTAGTTTAGGGAGCTGGTGTGAGCGTGTTCTCCACACGTGTTGGAACGCACTGCCGACATTCGCTTCATCAAGCCGACCCTGTTGGCCAGGGAAGCCGATGTTTATGAAATCTGATATGCTTAAGTCACCTGTTTATGCAGACGAAAACACCTCTATGTCAACAACCGATGTCAAACAGCAAGCCCATGCGCTGATCGATAGCCTGGAGGATACGGCAACGTGGGATGAGGTGGCCTACCACATCGAAGTCCGCGCCTCGATCGAACAGGGTCTAGCCGATGTCCAGGCGGGTCGTGTGCATACCACTGAAGAGGTTCGAAAGCACTTCGGTCTCGATGACTGATGGCGTCTATCCGCTGGACGTCGGAAGCGCTGCAACGGCTTGAAGACATCGAGCTGTATGTTGCGCAGGACAATCCATCCGCTGCTAGAAAGCAGATCGCCAAGTTGCTGGACCGTACTGCGCAGCTCGTGGTCGCGCCACACAGTGGACGCACGGTGCCAGACTACCAGGACGAACAAGTGCGTGAAGTCCTTGAAGCGCCGTACCGAATCATCTACTACCTGAACGGGGATTACGTTGATATTCTGAGCGTGATGCACTATCGGCAACTACTGCCGCGGAAGCGTGACTTGATGAGCTGGCGGGAACACCTCGATCCAGAGTAATTGACGATTCGATCGCGGAGATACCTGAATGTGGAAATTGCTCCCCGTCTGCTTACTGGTTTCATGTGCGGTCAATGATCAACAACAGCCGGCCGGTAGCGGGAATCAGTCCGATCAGGCCCGTATTGTCCGGCAATTCGAGTTGCCGGTGGAATCTTCCGCAGCAACCATGAACGGCCAACCAGAAAAAAAGACATTCCAGAGACAGGGTGTGCAAGGCTGGCTGGATGAAACAGGGGCCTGGCGTATCGAGGGGGAGGTTCATCATGGCCGCTTGCGCTGTGCAAACTACGAGATGGGTATCCAGCTCGGCAGGGGCAACCCGGCCTGTGCCGATGTCGAATGGTTGACCGGCGTTGA
>Ga0209567_10000724_pt1 | contig 17973 bp, 13 predicted proteins | sample COG_12_FD_184756 | JGI IMG/M metagenome (GOLD analysis project Ga0209567, IMG submission 184756) | Pelagic marine sediment microbial communities from the LTER site Helgoland, North Sea, for post-phytoplankton bloom and carbon turnover... | ecosystem: Environmental > Aquatic > Marine > Neritic...
GTGCTCGAAATTCTCCCAGGTCCGGATCTGCGGCGCGTGCACGATCAACGTCGCGCCCTCGATCTGACGGGCGCGAGGGTACTCACCGGGCGCCGCGGATGCGGCGGGCGTCGGTGCAGATTCAACGCCCGGCTCGGGTTCCTGGGCGGCGGAACCGCTGGTCATAAAGAACGCAATCAAGGCTACGGCTGAAAGGATCTGCTTGCGTTGCATATTGATGGAGCCTGTCGTGGTGTGGTTAGAGACGGAAATGGGGGGACAGTTTACCTATTCTTCGCCTGCGGTCCGATTCTATTGCACGCCAGAGAAATAGGTAAACTGTCCCCTTAATTCTCCGATACGGTGCCGGTGTTCACTTATTTACTTATTTACTTATTGCCCAGGTGCTGCAGTTCATCTGGCAACGTCAGTTGTCCAGGATGGAACGAGTCAATAAGTGAACGTCGGCACCGACTTGCCCACTGGTCTGTATCTCACCGAATCAGAACTGACGCAACAGACGATGGCTGCTCTGCGCTGAGATATCCGGTCCACCTGGCGGGCCTGAGGGCCCGGCGACGCCGGGGATCGCCTGCCACTGCGGGAAGAAGGTCAGGCTAGTCTCTGTCTCGATGTCCGAAAGGTCTGCCACGAAGTTGTCCAGCGGCGTTCCGCCGGGCGTGTCCTGCGGGATCCGCAGGCAGGCGACGTCCACGTTGCTCTCGCGATCCCAGGGGTAGCGGAACGGGTCAACCGTGATGCAGTAATAGGCGTCCGGGATCGGGATCTGCTTGCCGTTCGGACGAGCGATGGTGTTCGGGTTGTTGGAAAAAATCGGACCCACGATCGCCCAGACGTGATCCTTCTCCGGGGTGTCCTCGATGTTCCGGATGGCGTTCTCCAGTGAAAGCCACACGCCTGTGTTCAGTGAGCCCCGCTGCGGGCTCATGTTGGACATGAGAAAGGTCTCCATCTGGGCCAGGCGGCCGAACTGTCGGTTGATCACCTCGTTCGGCACCATATGGCCGACGTGGTAGCGGACGCTGTCGTGGGTGCCGAAGGTCTGCGCGCCGATCCGCCAGTCATCCTGCAGGCGGGTGTCCTCGTAGTAAAGATGGGGCCGGTCGAAGTCCAGATCGCGGTCGAAACCGGCGACCCGGTAGGCGGCCCACACCGGCTGGAGTCTGCTTGGCGAAAAGCCGACGACATAACCGTGATTGACCAGCACGACAACTTCGTTCTGGTCGTCGTTGTTCTGGGGGCGTCCCTTGAATACGAGCAGGTCGACCAGGTGCTCCAGATGTTCCGACGACGGATGGATCGTAGTGTTGTCCATGATTCTCCCTCCGTACTACCGTCACACGATACCGACGGCATCGTAGGCGGTCTCGATGGCGTCCCGGACTTCAGTGACCCGCGCGGCATTGCCCGCATAAGCGCGGGTTGCCACCTCGAGCAGTTCCCGTCGCGCATCGTCGAAATCCGAGAGCGGTGTCAGCCGGGTCAGGGCCAGGTAGTAGAACACCGCCACTTCCTCGGGCGTAAACACATGGGTACCGTCGGCCCGCAGACTGGTCAGCACGCCGTGGGCGGCAAGATTATGGATGTTGCTGTAGATGTGTACGCCGCCGTTGTCGTAATTCGCCGGCAGCGGCACGTAGTCGTTCATGTGCGCCGGATACCCGGCCACCTGATTCCAGCCGCCCATGCCATCCGGTTGCCACCAGGACCCGACGCTGCCGGGATCGGCCATGTCCCGCATCGGGCCGCCCCCGGCGCCGAGCCCGGGCCCGATCTCCCAGTCCCAGGTCGACACGTCGGCAGGATCCGGAGCCAGGTGCCAGTTGCGGACAATGATGCCGAAGATGTCGCTGATCGACTCGTTCAGCGCGCCGGCCAGGTCCCGGTACACCAGGCCGGCCGTACTCTCAGTGATGCCGTGGGTCAGCTCGTGGGCGATGATGTCGAGGTAGCGGGCCAGGCTGCGGAATGCCCCGCCGCCGAGTTGCTGCTGGCCGTACCACATCCTGCCCTGCCACCACACGGCATTGATCCACTCGGGGGCGGAAGGATCCTGATTGCTGAAGCAGTTGACGATGTTCTCAAGCGCCATGCCCTGATCGTCGATGCTCTTGCGCCGCAGGATGCGATACAGGAAGTCGAGTACCCGCGCGGCGTTGACATGGGCGGATACCGCGGCCGGGTTCGAGGCCTGCCAGTCGTTGCTCGCGTTTTGCACCGGCTGGTTGGGCAGTGGCGTGGTCTCGATCGCGTTCAGTCCCAGATCGTAGGTGCGGATGACTTCGAACGGATTGTCCAGCTCGAATCCGGTCCCGTTCGAGCGCCCGAGGAACCGCTGGTTGACCTGGTCGGCGTCTTCGCCGCGACACCAGGTTGGAATGTCGATGTGCGGGCTATTGGAGAACCAGTAGAGCAGAGCGCCATCTTGCGCATCGACAAAATAGTCGCAATCCAGCGCAAGCTTCCCGCCATGCGCATCGAAACAGCCGGTTGCGCCTTGCTCCGCCACGCCGGGGGGCAGGTCCTCCAGGACGGCGGGCGCGAACGGCACGTGCGCGAATCGCCAGGCCAATCTCCATTTGTCCAGATCTGGAGGATGGATAAAGGTCCTGGACGGTTCGGGGAGATTGCCCGCCTCCCCCGCGCCGGCGACGTATCCCAGGAGTTTCTCTTTCGCCTCGGCCGCCGAGATCGCAGGCTCCCCGCTGACGCCAGCGAGCTCGGCGACGTTCAGTGAAGCCGACACGAATTCCTGATCGTCGTCCAGTTCGACCAACGCCGCAGAGCCGAACACGGGGATACCGGAGGCGGTCTGCTCGAACTGGAGCATATTGGTTTTGGTGAGATCGGCCTTGTGTTCGCTGCGCAGCACCAGATCGGGGACCTCCGCCGCTGCGGGCGGTCTTTCGGCAAGCGAACGGAAGGTCCGCCGGGGCTCCGTCTTCAGCATCGCGCCCAGATAGTGGCGGGCGGCGTCTTCCCTGTTGGCGAATACCGGAGTGCCCGGCGCGACGCCCCGGGTGGTCGCCGCACTCGGCGTGGCATCCCGGATCGCGATTGTGTGGGGATCGTCTTTGTCGATCGCGAAAACGGTCAGTTTGTCGAATCCCTTTGGCATAGCGATCTCCTGTTGAAACCGGTCGCCGGCGGGCCCCGATGTCGCCGCCCATCATCGGCGTCGCCGGGACCGCGACGCCCGGCCGGCGGTCAACGTCGGTAGCGTTTTTTGATTAACGGGCCGCTCAGCGCCTCCACAGCCGCCCGGCGGACGTTCTCGTCGCGGTCACCCTTGGCGAGTTCCTCCAGACGCCGGGTAGCCGGATCCGCCGTGGAGTCGCCCAGGGCCCGTGCCGCCGACTCCCGTACCAGGGCATATGGGTCCTCGCTGGCGAGCAGGATCAACTCCAGAGCCTGCGGGTCTTCGCTACCGCCCAGAGCGCGGATCGCGGCCGCCCGCACCTCGGGCGAATCGCTGCTGGTGGATTGAATCAGGGGATCCCGCACCCAAGGGGTCCCCTCCCGGGACATGCTCCCGAGCACATTGATCAGGTTGACCTGCGTCTGGGTATCGCCGCTTTCAAGGACGTCGCGGACCGTATCCTCGTTGGCTGTCAGGGGTCTCCTCGACAGCCCGGTGATCGAAGTCTGCTGCACGGTACTGTCCCGGTCCTCGAGGGCCTCCAGTAGAAGATCGGAGGCGGCCGGATCATCCGAGTTGGCCACCTGCGCTACCGCCGCCTGCCGCACCTGCACCGATGGGCTGTCGAGCCGCTCGCGGATGCTGGCCCGATCGACCGGCATGCTCTCCAGCGCTTTCCGTGCGGCCTGCTGCACCCGCAGGTCCTCATCCTGTTCCAACTTCATCCACAGCACGTTCGCCGAGGCCCGGGTCCCGATCTTGCCGAGGGCCTCGACCGCCGCGACGCGCAGCATCGGATTCTCGTTGCCGGCGGCCGCCTCCAGCTCGGGCACCGCGCCCGGAGATGCCAGTACGCCCAGGGCCCGGGCACAGGCGATCCGCACGCTGGCGGGATTTTCCCCGGCCAGGGTCGAGCGCAGGGCCAGCTCCGCGTCGCCGCCGCCGAGTTGTCCGAGGGACTTGGCCATGGCCACGCGCACCTCCGGCACTTCATCGGACTGCAGGCCCACGACCAGCACTTCGATGTTCATCTCTCGCGCCGGATCCGGCGCGGTCTGGCCCAGGGCATAGGCGATCGTCGTCCTCACCCCGGGATCTGGTTCCTGACCGAGTTGGTCCAGCAGCGCCTGGTTGATGGCCGCCGACGGTGGCAGCGCCGTCAGCGCAGCGACCGCCTGGGACCTCACCCCCGGATCCGGGTCGTCCAGGGCGTCCCGGTAGAGGGGCGTGTCCGCCTCGCGGCCGATGCTCGACAGCATCAGGATCATGGACCGCCTGACCCTGGGGTCGGATTCGTTCTGATAGGCCGCCGCCAGGAACTCCGCCGTCTCCGGTGCCCGGGTCTCGGCGAGTCCGACGACCGCAGCATCGCGGACGAAGGGGTCCGGGTCCTCGACCGCATTCTTCAGCGCCTGGATCTCCACCGGCCTGGCGTTCTCGCCCATCTTTGACAGGTTCACCACAGCTGTGCGCCGCATCACGCTCGAATCCGCGGTCTGGATGATCTCGACGATGGCGTCCCGGGCCGTCATGTCCTCCGCTTGGAGCATCAGCGCCCAGCCGGCGTTGCGCCTGAGCTGCAGGATCTCCGATGGCGCCAGGTCCAGCGACGGCGGTGCGGCGGCCCGGGGGCTCAGGGCGACATTGCGCGAGAACGCGATGAACGCCGCGCGCAGGGTTTCCGACTCAGACGAGGCGCCCAGGTAATCCAGCTGGGTCTCGCTGAGGGCATCGTAGCTGCGCGCATTGGCATAGCGGGTCTCGTAGGCGTTGCCTGTCTCCACCGGCACGAAGCGGAACACGCCCGGCTGGTGCAGCGGGATTGTCAGATAGCTGAGCCTGAGCCCCGTGTCTTCGTAACCACCCAGCGCCCTGATCAGGTTGGCGCCGTCCAGCATCTCGATGTCGGTCCGGCCGTCGCGGTCAAAATCAAACCGCCCGTCCGATTCACCGGGTACGTCGGCCGAGCGCGAGTTGGCGGCGCCGCCGAGCAGCTGTACCAGCATTTCCGACACCTGCTCTCCGCGCCAGGTCACGAAGCCCATCTCCGGATCCCGGCGCTGGGTTCGCAGGGACTCCAGGTCGCAGACCATCATGACTTCGACCGGGAAGCGCCGTTTGCCCGCCCGGTAGGCGAGTTCCTCGAGGATGGGGTCGCCATAGGCCGATCGATCGCCCCGGGCGCAGCTCGGATAGGTAACCAGCAGCGGTCCAATCGAAACCTCGGACATCCATCCCTGGATCAGCTCCCAGGGCAGATATTCCCAGGGGTTCTCGGGATTGGCTCCCGGCGGCAGATAGAACAGCTCCGGCTTCCGGATGACAGGCAGCGAGATGTGGACGAACACGGGATCGTAGGGGCCGATCCGTTCCGCCAGTTCATGGAGGGCGTTCTCGATGTTCCGGAAGCGGGCGTTGTCGCCGATCAACGCGACGACGTTGAACCCGTATTGGTCACTGAGAACCGACGCCAGCGCCCCCGACGGCCCCGACGCCTCGTCGCTGATGATCAGCGCGTGGCGCTCGCCCTCGGTGCGCACGGACCTCACGCCGGCCCAGGCCTGGCCCGCGGCCAGCATGCAGACGATCGCCACGCCGGCGACGATGGATCTTCTGATCACGTGCCACCTCCGGCCAGCCGGACTTCGTTGACCTTGTCCACCAGGACCTGCATGGACTCCGTGCTCACCCCCTGGTCCTTGATCGATTTGAGGATGCGCACGATCTCGAGGCTGACGGGATCCGGCTCGAACCCGCCCTCAGTGCTGAGCTCCCACTCGTTGATGCCGTCGATGCACGCTTTCTTGATGTCGAAGTCGAGGCTGCCGCCGGCCACCAGTTCGATGTTCATCAGCAGATTCCTGAGTTCGTCGGCTTCCTCGCTGACGTCCTCCACCGGCGCGTCGAACAGCTGCCACTCCAGCTGGTTGATCGAGGCGTTGCTCAGGGGGCGCTGCTCCAGGTTCCGCTGACTGGCCATCTCGGCGATGGCGTCGTTGAGGTATTCCCACAGTTCCTTCAGGGAGATCTTGTCGTCCACCGGATCGTCATCGGACCCGGGATCGTTGAGGACATCGAGCATCGCCTTGGTGAACATGCCGTGGCCCCAGGCCGGATCTTCGTAGGCGGGGCCGCGGGCCGCCGCGATGATCACCAGCCGCGGTTGGGTCTGGTTCTCCAGCTGCTCGATCTCCTCGGGGTACAGGTCCCGCTCGTTGATCGTGACCTCGGCCATGCCTTCCGCGTCCCGGGCGCCGTCGCCGTCGTCCCCTGGCGCGGATTCGAAGTCGCCGCTGTAACAGTGATCGAGGATCAGCATCTTCTCCTGGGCGCCGATCTCGTTGACGTATTCGAGGATGTGATTCAGACGGATGCCGTCGGCGACCAGGTTCTCCACGCTGGCGTCCGTGGTGACCCAGTAGGTGGTGCCCTTGCCCCGCCCGTCGCGGACGCCATGGCCGGCGAAATAGATGAGCACCTTGTCGGACGGGCCCGCCTTGAGGGACAGCAGATGGAGCTCGCGGATGATCCGCCGGCGGCTGGCCTCGGCATTGAGCAATGGCTTCGCCTTCCAGCCCCGCTTGGTCAGGGACTCTTCCATGCTCTTGGCGTCGGCGGCGGCGAAATTCAGCTCCTTCTTGATCAGGCTCGAGCTGGTGTATTCGTCGATGCCGATCAGCAGCGCGTATTTGTTCTGCTCCTGTGCCAGCCCCGGCGACGCCATCCCGATAAGCGCCAGCACGACAATGGTCTGAATGGTCCGCATGGTGTCTACACTCCGATCGCGAAGTTCATCATGGCATCAATCACTCCAGCCGGGCCCGCAGGCGCGCGGAGGTATCCAGTTCGCGCAACCGCTGGCGTATGCGGTCGAAGCCGGCCTCGCCGCGATCCCCCTGGACCAGCCGGTCTATGAGCGCGGCCAGATGCTCGTCGGCGGCATAGTGATAAAGGACCTCCGCCTCGTAGTAACCCACATCGGTCAGCTCTACCGTCTCATCACCGGTCTCGAAGATGCGCAGATAGTCATCCTGCGCCACCGCCAGCGAATCCGATGGTCCGTACAGTGACCACCATAGAGGCAGCTGATCCACGTCTGCCGCGTCTTCGCCGCGCGTGGAACTGGCGACAAGCGGCGCCTCCAGCAGCGCGTTCGCATCGACGATGCCCGCGCCGTAACGCCTGGCGTTCCAGCCGGCGTCGGGGGCGCAATCGGCCTCATCGGGCATGCCAGGCTCGCCGGGTCGCCATGAGGTCTGCTCGAGCAGACTGATCAGCGTCTGACTCAGCTTGCCCTGCTGCTTGAGCGTCTCATAGGCCGGCGTGCCCTTGTGTTTGGCCACCCATAGCGCGACCACGCCGGAGGTCGTTGCCGTGCCGTACGTGGTCCCGGTCCCCATGCTGGTGATCTGCACATCCAGATCGTCACCGGCCATGGTCCCGCGCCACACCGACTCACCCGGCGCCGCGATGTCCACGCCGCGGCCGCGGGAGCTGTGCACCCACGGCTTGCACTCGGCATTGACGGCGGCCACGGAGACCACCGAATCGAACCGCGCCGGCCACACCACCAGGCGTACGTAGTTGCCGGACGCGGCCACGATAATAAAACCGCGTTTCTCGGCTTTGCGCACCGCTTTCCACAACGACCAGCTCGGCGGGCCGCCCATGGCGATGCCAGCCAGATCGGTGTCGATCTTGACCCGGCTGCGGTTGTCACCGGAGGCATCCAGCAGCGCGCGGGCCAGGCGCTTGGTGTTGAAGATCACGACTGATTTGTCGATCCGCAACGGCACGAGTCTGGCGCCCCGCGCGACGCCGGTCGGACACTGTGTGACGTCGGCGAGCTGGCAGCCCGTATCGCTGATGATGGCGCTGCTGCTGCCGGTCCCGTGAGCGGGATTGTCCAGCCAGTTGTCGTCGATCTTCTCATCGATGGGGGAGTCGTCGTCCTGATAGTAGTCGTAGCCTTTTTCCGGCCACAACGGCCGGGCACCCGGTGGTCCCCAGATCTCGGCATGCTCGATATAGCCGGTGTCGGGATGGGCGATCACGACGCCGGTCGCCTCCGCGCCGTCGGGTTTGCCGTCGGCACGTAGCACAGCCCAGGCCTCCGGGACGCGGGTGTATTTCAGACTCCAGGTATCGTCGGCCTTTGCCCGCGGGAGGGGATCGTCGCTACCAAGACCGCGGGTCCCGGGGTCACCCGTCACCGGCGCGCTTTGCGCCACGGGCAGCTCCAGCTCGAACAGGGGCTCGACGCGCTTCGCGCCGGATTCGTCCATGATCTCGTAAGCCTCGTCGAAGGCCCGGCCCACGGAATCCTGCTGCCGGTCACCGGCGCGCACCTTCGGCGGGACGATGGCGCGCATCGTGGGGTCGTCGAAGTAGTCGATGAACTCATAGCAGCCACCGGAAGCCGTCGCGCCGCAGGCCTCACGGGTGCCGCTCTGATCCAGCTTGTCTGCGGAACGGGACGCGTCGTCCTCGCTGGCGAAGATCGCCGCGAAGCCGTCGACCTCGACACCGGCTTTGGAGACGCGCAGCACGCGTTGCCGGGTGGCCCACCCGGTCACCGCCACCGGCGTCAGATCCCGGGTCAGCCCCCTGGCATGTTGCTTGATAAAGCGTTCCAGGGCGCTCTGACCCGCTGCGTCCCGGGGGGCCGCACTGCGGGGCAGGGGATTGAGCTTGAACGCGTCGGCGGATATCTGTTGGGTGGTCACGATGGCCTTCACATAGTCGGTCACCGACTGCGTGCCATCCGGCACTTTCGCATCGAAGCGTCGTCTGATCGACTGACCCGGCAGCAGCGGGTCGGGCAAACTGGCCGGTGGGTAGATCACGCCGATCCGGCCCTTGTCGGTCAGATCGAGCAGGATGGGAAAGACATCCTGACTGCTGTTGTTGGTGAGGATGATCTCAACTTTTGCGCCGTGCGGGACCGTCTCGCCCACTGCGACGTTGCTAGCACCGTCCACGCGCAGGATCGACAGTCCAAAATCCAGGTCGGGCGAGGGATTGCGCATGGCCAGCACTGCATGCCAGCGGGCCCAGTGAGCGATGGCAGCGACCGTATCGTTGAGGGAAGCGGGGGTGCCCATCGGCACCTCGGCCAGGGTGGCCAGGGTCCGGCCCTGCAGCGCCAGCGTTTGTTGGTCGCCGCTGCCAACGATCCGCGCGATGACCTCGGCGTCTGCGTTTTCATCGAGTAGCACGATGGACTCGTAGTCGGCCAATTTCGCCTCGAGCGCCTGCCGGAAGTCGCCCGGCAGACTGTCCAGGAACACGCGCAGCTGGAAATCCGGCGAGCGGATCTCGTCCAGCACGCTGCGCGAGCCCGGCTGGACCTGGCCCATGGTGACGGCGGCCGTGGATGTAAAGGCATCGACTTCAGTCACACGGACCCGGGCGATCCTCTGGATAGACCCGTCGAAGATCTTGGTGCCGGGCGGATAGACATCCAGCTCCGCATCGACTGCCAGTCCAAATACTTCGCCGGCACCGATAGTGGCCTGGCTGGTGCCTGTGGAGACCGGATTGACCAGCATGTAGGGCTGGGGCAGGAGCTTCTCGACGCCGAACACCGCGGTATCGATGCCGGTGCCTTCGATCTGCGGATGCTGATCATCAAAACGGGCGGTGACGTCGGCCTCGGTCTGCTCCATCACGTCCCGATAGGTCGCCTGCACCCCCGCCGACTGCAGGGCGTCGACCAGGTAGTAGGTCATGGCGCCGTTGGTGACATCACCAAAACGCGTCTCGTTGGAGAGTTCATTGGCCCGGGAACCGGAGATCAGCACATAGCCGGCGCCAGGCAGTCGGAAATCGTCGATCCCCTCCAGACCGCGTGCGCTGCCGATGCCCGGCGGTGGCTCGCGCTCGTCGGCCGGCGCATAACGGGCCGTCCGGTTCAGACCCTGGGCAATGGCCGCCCGCGCTGCGGTCCCTGAATGGCAGCTGTCGAGGATAAACACGACGTTCGGGGTCTTGGCCGAAATCTCACTCATCAGGTCGTTGATCTGATCGTCACTGATGTCGAACACATCGCCCTGACGTGAGTCGTGCGGCACGATGGTCTCGTCCATCCGATCTGGCTCATCGCCATCCCGGTCGCGCATCTGCGAACCGTGGCCGCTGTAGTGGACCAGCGCGACATCGCCCGGCTGCGACTGGCCCAGATGGCTGCGGATGGTGTCGACAATCTTCTGGTGCGTCGCGTCTGAATCCTTCAGCACCACGATGTTGTCTGGCTCGAAGTCGAATTTGCCGACCAGCACCGACTCGACCAGATCCACGTCATTGCCGGCACCATTCAGATCGGAGATCTGCGGGTTGGCCAGGTAATCGTCGATGCCGATCAGGACGGCTCGCTTGACCACGGGCCTGTCGGCAGGGGGACTCGGGTCGGGCTGTGCCTGCAGGCAACTCACCGAATGGAGTAGACCTAGCACCACCAAAAAAGCCCGGATCGGGTTCGCTGATTTCATCGGATCCTCCAACGCCGTGCATGGCCGGACAGGGAACGGGGCGTACGGCAGAGTCCGGCCGTCGCTCCATCCGGCGGAGCGATCCGGGACGGCGAGGAGTGACTCGCCGTTTCCTCTGCCTTGTCGTTGTCTTGATTCCTATGCATCTGACTGCGTGGTCAGGAAACGGAATCCGAATCCCGTTCAAAAACGTGCGCCGGCGTCAGGCACTGCAAAGAGCGGAACATGCAAATCCCATGTCCGCCAGCCGTGGCCCAGACACCCATCGTGCGGGCTATCTAAAGCCTAGCCTACTAATATAGTACTGACAGCGAGGCAGCGTTCGTCCCAGTGGGAGGACTGCAGAGCCTTGACTATGCTGGAGTCCGGGCCCCAAAAATCTTTCTTTCAATCGGCTGTGTCCGGGAATCCGAGCCGCAAGATAGCGATGACAAATCATGTCGGCGTTTCGGCTTATACCCGGGGCATTGGCAGTGCCTTCAGGCGTACTCAGAATCCTGGCCTACATCCCTGGCTGGCCGTTTCGCTAGCAACGGGGTCCGACTCCGGAAGACCAAAAATGGTAAAGCCAGCCCAGAAATAGGGATCACTTCTTTCGGATCGAACGTGTTGCATAGCATGCTGCAGCGCTCTGTCATATGGCATGGATGCAGACAGGCGAATGAATTCAGTCATCAGCTCAAAAGTGGCCTCATCGTCCACGTTCCAGAGGCTCATCACTACAGCCGACGCGCCAGCGTACTGCCATGCTCTGGCGAGACCAATGGTCCCCACCTCGAAGTCCTTACCCAGTCCGCTCTGACACGCGCTCATGACTACCAGCGGGCTGTTATCCAGGTCGAAATTCTGGATTTCCCGGGCCAGCAGTCGCCCGTCAGGGGGTTCTGGTCCGTCACCAAGCAGCAGGAAACTCCCATCCAGCGGATTCTCGTTGTCTGAGATTCCGTGGGTGGCGAAGTGGATCAATTCAGTAGACTGAGCCCGGGCCTCCATCTCGGAGAATAAATTTTCTTTGGTCGCGTGCTCGCCGACCAGAGCTGTCGCCCCAACGGTTTCGGCGACAACTTCCGCCTCCATGCGAGCACCCGGCAGTGGCGAGAACTTCCACTCCGGGTCATGGCGGGCAACCGGATCGCCTATCACTATCGCCTTCCCGAAAGAGCGCCGAGCCGCACGTGGAGATTGACCAAGGTAGGCAAAGCCCGGCGCAATCAAGACCGACATGGATTCGACGAGCGGCTTCTCGTCAACAGTCAGAACAGAGAATGGGGTCGTGCCGAGAGCGGCAACCAGCTCTTCCTTCCCGGTGGTGTCTGGCGGGCCGAACGCGATCGTGACTGGTATCACGAGCAGGGTATCGACCTTCTTCGCGATCAGTGCGTCGGAGATCGACTTCGGCAGAAAGAGTTCACTTGCCTTCGAAACCACCGCTGCGAGGCTTGGTGTCGGTCCCTGGTGAGCAGACTCTGGTATCAGGTCTCTCGATTCCGCCCGGCGACTTGAGCCGCGGTCTCTCAGACGGAGCGCACTGGAGAAGTCGAACTGCAACGCCTGCAATTCGTCTGGCTCAACGTCGGTAACCTGCCCTGAAACCTGGCCTTCATCAATCATCCAGGTGCATAGATGACCGTCATCGTAGGCGTAGAACAACACTGCCGCGGTGCGATCCTCGAGTGCCGCGAGAAACTCATAGACATCTTCCAGCCGCATCTCAGCGACAGCACCCTCAGGCAACTCACCCTGGAAGTACCAAACGTCATGAAATTTCTGCTCTAGCCGGTAAACGTGCTCATTGTGGGCCCAGATGGCGGCCTCGAGTTCCTGGACTGATCCGCTCTCGCACGGTAAAGGGAACTGCCCGTAGGAGACATGAGGACCAATCAGGCAGAAGAACCACAAAAAGGGTGACATAGTCGGTGGCCGAATACGCATTTGCCTGCTCCATGCAAAGCCCTTCTGGCAATCTGGCTCGCCAGTGAGGTTGCTCTTCCATCTACCTGAAACCTAGTTGAAGGTCCATGCGGTCGCCAGGCGCAGAAGAGAGGAGATCACGGTGCCGGTGTTCACTTATTTGCTTATTGCCCAAGCGCCGCAGTTCATCTGCCAACGCCAGTTGTCCCGGATGGAACAAGTTAATGAGTGAACACGGGCACCCACTTGTTTGGAACAAGTAGATAAGTGAACACCGGCACCCAGTTGCGAGTGAACACCGGCACCTCGGCTCATCCCGGCGACCACCGTTTTTCCTTGCTACGCTCTAACTAAAGGCGCCCGATAGAGGCGCCGATCGCAAGGGGGAGTGACATGGATTCAGTGACCCTCCGGCAAGCCCGTTTCGCAGCAACCGCGATCGGTGTGGGGTTGTGTGCTGTGGTAGTGCAGGCCGCGGCCCCTGATAAAGACTGGCGTGAGGAGTTCAACGCCGCCGGCGAGATCCTCGGTCTGGCAGACCAGCGAATCGCCTTTATCGATACTTCTTATTACCGGCCCTACGATGAGCGGCAAATAGAGCGCCGGTACAAGATGATCAAGCATCTCAATGGCGGCAACTGCAAAAAGGCTTCCACTTACGCCCGAAAGATTCTGAAGCGCTACCCGTTCGCGGTCCTCGCAAACCGGGTTCTTGAACGTTGTCTGAGACAGGCCGGCGAACCGGAAAAAGCCGCGTACTACGGATATCTGGGTGACACGATCTTCTTCATTCTCTTGGCAGACGGCAGCGGGAAGAGCCCAAACGATGATATTCGGATCATCACATTCATGGAGGCGCTGGATTTCATGGATCTCAGCGGCTATGCGTCCACGCGCATCGTTTCGGACCAGGGTAACTGGTCGCATCTGGTCATTGAAGGCGAATCCTTTGACGACGGCTCCAAGGTCAATTTCTACTTCGACGCCGAAGTCATCGAAAACCGTCATATGAGGATACGGCAGCTGCGCTGACGGAAGGTGATCAGGTGCCGGTGACAACTGAATAGTAAATTGAGCGAAAAATCCGGGTCGAACCGAGGTTTTGTTCCAGTAAGATCGTAGGCAAACCTCGGTTCGACCCCAATTGCTCGTGAAGATCGTGATTTCCAATCACCAGGCTTCTGCTCCGCAAGGTATGATTGCGGCTGTTTCTGTAACGCTCTTTGTTGCGATCCTGGCACTCGGTTTCAAGATGCATTGGGCACACTGCTATGCTCTTGCGACAGCGTACGCCATAGGCATGGCAAAAGCGTTCGAAGGAACCACCACATGACGCAGCTTCAAAAAGCGCCGGACCGGCATCCGGCCTTTGACGGTTTTGACGTCTACTTCGAGGAAAAGATAGCGCCGTTGGTGGCTCCGCTGGAAACTGGCCGGCAAAAGGTGGCGCGTCACTGTTGGCTGATCATCGCCAGTGCATTGTTTTTTTTCACAGGCGCCATGTGGGCGGCCATTGCCGTGTTCCAGTCCTTTGCGTTGGCGTTTGTCGGCTTCATGTTGGCCGGGGCGATTGTTGTATTTGGCCTGAATTGGCGGATGGAGGGCATCCATACGCAAGTGAGTACCGCGCTTCTTGGCGGTATCGCCGAGTTCCTTGGGCTGAGCCACATAGACGATGCAACCCGCCCGCGAAGCCTTGAGACGTTTCGCAAGAGAAATCTGGTGCCGAAAAACAATATGGTCGAATGCGGCGATATTGTCGAAGGTGTCTGGCGGGGCGTTAAGTTTGCGTGTTCAGAAGCCTGGCTGAGCTATCGGACAAGAGATAATGGTGGCGAGCGCACCGTTTTTGCCGGCCAATTGTTCCGGATTGATTTGCCGTTTACCTTGCCAGAGTCCGTGACGTTAATCGCTCGCACGGAGTGGTTTCACTCGCGTAGAAAGCCCCATGTCGGGGCAGTCAATGTCACCGCAGAGGCAGAACAACTAAGACCGTACTACATCGTTTGGGGAGAGACACAAATGGCCTCACGAGTGCTGGCGGCGCACGGGCTGGCGCCGAAACTGATCAAGCTCGCGCGGCGTTACCGCAACCACAAAATGCGGCTGTGCTTCTTGGGCGATCGGGTTTACATCGCGGTCAAAAACGGCGATCAATTGACTCCGGGCTCGCTGTTTAGCCCGCTCGACAGCCAGCGCCGCGTTCGAAAAGCGGTGGTCGGATTTAGCCACATATTGCGCACGGTGGAGGCTTTTGCACCATAAGGATAAGGAGAAATCCTGGTCTAACCGGGTTTTGTCCGAGCGATATCAGGGGCAAGCCTCGGTTCGACCCCAATAGCTAATTGTCCCTGCAATTCGCTGCGCCGGTTACTTGCCGATTGCTGCGGCGAGCCCTTCGGGGTCGGCAACGCTGACCCACAGCATGGAGTGCTTCTTGAACCCGATGACTCTTGGGATCTTGTGCACGAACGCGATGCTCAACCCCTTGTGATGGTTGGTCCCGAAGGTGAGCCCGTCGTCGACGAAGCTGAGCCGCAACCCCACCGCGGTGTACCAACGGTGCGGGCCCATGACGAGCGTGTGGTCGATGTTGTCGAGTGTCGTCTTCACTTTCACTCGCCCGTAGGTCGCGATGAGTTCGCCATTATCTAAGATTTCGACGCCGTCGTCGTCGCTTACGCCCAACGCGAAAAACAGTGCAGTCCATCGCTTGTCGAACTGGTACGGGAAGTGCTGCGTTTTCATGACCCTAGATTCTGCCGGATAGCACGGTGTCGATCATGGCCTAATAGCTTGCCGCGGATGCGGTGCCGGTGTTCACTTGTTGACTTGTTCCATCATGGACAACTGGCGTGGCCAGATGAATTGCAGCACTTGGGCAATAAGTGAACACCGGCACTCACTTGCTCTTGAATGCCCAACGTGTGTGAGCTAACGCCGTTGCCGGCGTTCCATGCTCTGTAGCAGCACCTCGAGCTCGTCCGGGTCGAGATCGCCGTCGCTGTTCTTGTCTGCGCTGGTAAAGTCACTGTCCGGAAACCACTGGCTCCCGTCGCCGCTGGCGACCAATTCACTGATCGAAGCGCCGCCGCTGTTATCGGCATCGATTTGCTGAATCCATAACTCAGTCCGGCTGAGACGGCGTGTATCCGGGAGCGCCCCATCGGCCGTTGTGGTGGCGGGCGCTACCTCGGGCGAGCGGCCGCCTGACCTGTCGGCACCTGTGTCCATGCCGGGGGTCCCGACCGATACAGTTTCCGCGGCTGGCGTTGATGCTATCTCCGCCACTGGTGCCGTTCCGGTCGCGGGGGTGACTGCAGTCTCGCCGGATGCTGTGGCTGCCATCCCGGCCCCTGGCGCGGTCTCTGCCGTTGCAACCGCCTGCGCCTGGCGCTCGGCCTCACTGATCAGGCCATCACCGTCCGTGTCGTAATCGGCGAACGACTGTTCGATGCGCCGGTTGAATTCCATGTCTGCGTAGTAGGCCGCCCGGAGTTCATAGAGCGACACATAGCCGTCGCCGTTTGCATCGGCCCGGTCCACCAGTTCGTCGGCGTTCACCGCGAACGCCGACAGCATGGCGACAATGGCGGTGAGGCGTTGTGGCGTCACTACAGACCGTCCTCGGCGCGCAAAAATGGTGTCAGGTGACGTGGTAAGAGCTTTGCGGACACTTCGTTCAGGTAACATTTCCGTTCTTCTCATACTGTATTGGGAATTAAGGGGACATTTTACCTATTTCTCTCCCGCTGTCCGGTTACATAGAACATTAAAGAAATAGGTAAACTGTCCCCTTAATTCGCCATCACCATACGGAGCCAAAAATGAACTGGGAAGCTGTTTCCGCGATTGGTGAAGTCGCCGGTGCTGTCGGCGTCATCGTCACCCTCGGATACCTGGCGATTCAGATCCGCCAGAATACAAAGGCGTCACGGATCACCGCCATCCAGACAGCCACCGAGAATTCCTCGCGCTTTAGCGAATTTCTGGTCAGTCATCCGGACGTCAGTAAGGTGTTCTGGCAGGGCCTGCGGGATCCCGAAGCACTGAGCCCGGCTGAGCTCCGGCAGTTTGTCAATACGCTCAACGTGTTCCTGCGGCGGGAATCCGTGGCGTTCTATCTGCATAAGGAAGGCGTCATGCCGGACGAACTCTGGGCCGCAAGAGTCGGCACTCTCTCTGGTAACCTGAATCAGCCAGGCATGGATTTGTACCTGGAAGTGGGGGGAGATACGCTGCCGGCGGAGTTCAGAGACTTCCTGCGCGAAGTCATGGCAAAGCCGTCGACCATGAACGACAAGATCAAACGCATGATCGTGGAGTCCTGACAAACTGTGAAAGCTGATGGATACGGTGCCGGTGTTCGCTTATTCACTTATTGCCGGGTGCTGCAATTCATCTGGCAACGTCAGTTGTCCAGGACGGAATAAGCAAATAAGCGAACACCGGCACCCACTTGTCAGAAGCGGACGGTCGCAAGTTTATCCGGAAAAGCCGTTTGACGTCTTTTCCCATGCATGATGTGCTGCCCGCGGTCTCCCGCGAGCAGCACATCAAATGTTCCGCTCGCCTCCCGGATCGCAAATCGAAAGACGACTCTTGCTACTTCGTATCCTCGATCTTCCACAGTCGATTTTCGCTGCATTCGGAGACATCCTCGAACAGTTCGTCAAGTTCGTCGCCTGCCGGGCTATCCAAAGCGTCTTTTACCGCCGCCCAGGTTGCCAAATTCGGGTAGCTGTCGACGAAGATAAACTTCTCGCTGTTGCCGACCACGGACTCACCGACACTGCTCGTAACGCCGCCGCCTTCGACATGAGCGTTAACCCATTTCAACCACTTGCTGTTGATGGCTTGAACATCTTCTATTTTCTTGCCCTCTTTGACCTCGCAGGTCCAGGTTTCGGCAATGCTATCGGCGGCGGCGATACCGCTCAGGCACAAGGTAAAGAGCGCGACAAACGTCACGGATAGTAGCTTTTTCATGATGTCTCCCCAGTTCAGTTGTTTTGATTAGAGCGGGGCAGTGTAATACACGCCGACGACTTGTGCTTGGCGGCCAGTCGCCGGGGTATCAGTGGTATTGCGAATGTCGTCAAACACGGGGACAGTTTACCTATTTCCTATTGCCGGCTGATGGCTGTGGAAATGGAGGAAATAGGTAAACTGTCCCCGTATTCACCACGCTAACGGCCACAAGCGGTCGTTGTGATCGAGCCGCATGGCTGGATCATCCGCTACAATCCCGTACTCCGATGACAAAGAACAATGAGGAAACAAATTGACCAACAAAGAAATCATCCAAGGGCTTTATCAGAAGTTCGCGGCTGGAGACGTGGCTGCTGTTACCGCGGTTTTTGACGACAACATTTCCTGGACGGAGTCCGATGGTTTCCCGCTGGCCGGCACCTACATTGGTCCTCAGGCAGT
>Ga0209567_10000727_pt1 | contig 17951 bp, 19 predicted proteins | sample COG_12_FD_184756 | JGI IMG/M metagenome (GOLD analysis project Ga0209567, IMG submission 184756) | Pelagic marine sediment microbial communities from the LTER site Helgoland, North Sea, for post-phytoplankton bloom and carbon turnover... | ecosystem: Environmental > Aquatic > Marine > Neritic...
CACGGTGAAGGCCATGGAACTGAAGAACAGCATCACTATGATTCCGACGACGCCGACCAACTGGCGCCGGTCAAGAAAACCCCACACCTGGCCGGCCACTCTTTCAGCATGGGCCGGGATGACAAGTTTTAAGTTGGTCAGGATCGTGTTATACAGCTGTTGCTCCTCAATGAAATGCGACAGCCCGACCAGGATTAGAGCCAGCATGGGTATGACCGACAGGAGGGTGTAATAGGCAACCGCACCGGCCAGCAGCAAGCCCTGATTGCGCCTAAAACCGGTTAAGACCCTCAAAAGGAATTTTCCCGGGCGGCGCAGAATTTCCGAGGCATGTCGTTTGTTGTTCTCCATATTTGATTTTCATAAAATTCTTTAGATTAACTTCTTTTTCCAAAGCCTGATACCTGATACCTGATACCAGAAACCTGACAGCTGGTGAAAGGAAGACATCCTGGTCAATACGCCGCAATCTATGGTGCGGGATATTGCACGGTCTAATATCGTTTTTCTACAGTTTCAAATTTTTTAGGGCGGCAAATTTGCCGGCCGGGGGTGAACGGTCGCAATCGCATTCTTCGGTATTTAAATCAGCACCGCATTTGGGGCACAACCCCCTGCAGTCCGGCTTGCATATCGTTCTAAGCGGAAATGCCAATACCACCTGCTCCTGGATTTCATTTTTTAAGTTGATTTCTTCGCCCTGGAAGTAGATCAGTCCCATGTCTTCGGCTGTTAACTCGACTTCTTCCTTGCTGGAGCCACTTTGTTCAGGGGCCGGCACCTTTTGGCTGTAAGCCAGCGCAAAGTTGGACTCTAAAGGTTTTGCAAATGATTGCAGGCAGCGTCCGCAATTCATACGGACCACTGTGGAGATGTTGCCCTCTATCTCAACCATATCACCGATCCTTTGTGCTCTCAAGGCAGCCTTTAGGGGGGCCAGAAATTCGCAGACACCGCTGTCGACCATCTCTGTAAGGACCGGAAAGGACTCCGGCGGTTCTTCAAATTTCAGCCCAAGCATCCCCTCCGTTAATTCTTCTAAACGAATATGCATGGTTTCTGGAGCTCCTTTCGATATATTCTCAGGATATGATAATGCAATTTTTCGAAAAAGGGAATAATATCTTATGGAAATGAACTATTGCTTCCGGGTTATAATTCTGATTAAAAAGCGGAAAGTTTTTTGGTTTTAAGCTCAGAAAGTGTAAATTATGATTGATCAAGCTCGATCTATTCTTAAAAGCGTTTTCGGATACGATGAATTCAGGCCGCTTCAGTCCGATATTATAGCCAATATTCTGGCTAAAAATGATTCGCTGGTGGTCATGCCCACCGGAGGCGGTAAATCCCTGTGTTATCAAATTCCGGCCCTGATATTTGAGGGCCTGACCATCGTCATTTCGCCCTTGATTTCATTGATGAAAGATCAAGTGGCTCAGTTGACCCAATCCGGCGTAGCGGCGGCGGTTTTAAACAGTTCGCTGACACCGGATGCTTATCGCCGCAACGTCCGATTAGTGAAACAGAAAAAAGCCAAATTACTCTATCTGGCCCCGGAAGCTTTGCTGAAATCAAATATGCAGGAGTTGCTGTCTGCCGTCAATATCGATTGCCTGGCCATTGATGAGGCCCACTGTATTTCTCAATGGGGCCATGATTTTCGACCGGAATACCGCCGGTTGGCAGAGGCCCGTGGTCATTTCACCGATACCGTCTGTGTGGCCTTGACGGCCACGGCCACCCCCAGGGTTCGCGAGGATATAAAAACCAGTCTTCACATGGACCGCGACCGGGAATTTATGGCCAGCTTTAACCGGGAGAACCTGTTTATCCGAATGCTTCCAAAAGACAGCCCGGTTGACCAAACGATTGAATTCATCCGCAAATTTCCCGATCAATCCGGGATCATATACTGTTTTTCGCGCAAACAGGTAGAGGATCTCAATGCGATACTGGAAGATGAAGGATTTTCCGTAAGACCTTACCATGCAGGCCTTTCAGACATGGATCGGCACCGTAACCAGGAAGCATTTATTCGTGATGATGTACTAATTATCGTCGCTACCATTGCATTCGGGATGGGGATCGACAAACCCAATGTCAGGTTTGTGGTTCATTTTGATTTGCCTCAAAATATTGAAAGCTATTACCAGGAAATTGGACGGGCCGGCAGGGATGGATTAAAATCCCATTGCCTGTTGCTATTCAGCTACGGCGATGTTCAAAAGATCAAATACTTTATCGATCAGAAAAATGATCACGAAAAGCGGGTGGCCAATATCCACCTCAGTTCCCTGATACGACTGGCAGAGACTGAGATTTGCCGCCGGATTCCGCTGCTGCATTATTTTGGAGAAGACTATGCCATCGACAAATGCAACATGTGCGACAACTGTTTGTCGGAAGAAAAGGACCTGGTGGACATAACCGTAGATGCCCAGAAATTCCTTTCATGTGTTAAAAGAACCGGTGAAAAATTCGGCAGCAACCATCTTATCGATGTGCTGCGCGGTTCACAGGCCAAAAAGGTGCAGCAGTTCGGACACCATAAATTGTCAACCTACGGTATCGGTCAAATTTATTCAAAAAAACAGTGGCAGCAGTTGTCGCGTCAGTTTCTCCACAAGGAACTGATGGTTCAGGACATGGAGTTTGGCAGTTTGAAATTGACCGCTAAAGGGTGGGATGTTCTCAAGGGTGATTTGAAGATTTGGGGGGTGCTGGCACCCAAAGAGGCTGCCGCCCCAACCGCTCGGGAAACCGACAAACTAGCTGATTTGGACTATGATCGGCAATTGTTTGAAATCTTGCGCAAAACCCGTAAAGAGCTGGCAGATGAATCCGGAGTCCCCCCGTTTGTGATTTTTTCGGATAAAACCCTGGTGGAAATGGCCACATTTTTTCCGCAGTCCAGCGACAATTTTTTGAATATACACGGTATCGGCACGGTTAAAGCTAAAAAGTTTGGTGACCTTTTCATGCAGGTGATTGGTTCCTACTGCCGGGGAAAACAGATTCACGAGCGGCCGAAAAGCCTTTGATCAATGCGGCGGCGAATATCTCAAACCGGTCTTTGACGCTTTAAACGGCAAACTGGATTATGATGAGTTGAAAATTTTACGTCTTTATCACTTAAGTAAAAAAAATGGATCCTGATAAGAAAAACCAGCAAAGCCCTGAAAACGCCTCGATTCCTGAATCCGACACGACTCAGAACACCTGTTTGCGCTGCGGAACATGCTGTGAGAAAGGAGGTCCCTGTTTTCATCAGGAAGATCGGCTGCTGATTGAAAAGGGGCAGATTCCTTCTAAATATCTTTACACCATTCGCAAAGGTGAATATGCCTGCGATAATGTTAAGGGCTGCCTGGTGCCGGCTTCGTCGGACATCATTAAAATCAAAGGCCAAAAAGGCAGCTGGACCTGCTTTTTCTTTGATGCCGGGGAAAAGGCCTGCACCATCTATAATGACCGCCCCCTGGAATGCCGGGCACTCAAGTGCTGGGATACCGGCGAGCTTGAGCAAATATACTCCAGCAACCGGTTGATACGCAAAGATTTATTATCACAGATTAATGGGCTCTGGGATTTGATAGACAACCATCAGGCGCGTTGTGATTATGAGAAAATTATAAAACTGATCAACAACCTCGATGGCTCCCACAAGGACGGGGCGCGCAAACAACTACTGGAAATTATCCAATATGATGCTGAAATCCGTAAACTGGTGGTTGAAAAAGGGGGACTGGATCCGGCAATGCTCGATTTTATTTTTGGACGGCCGCTGACAGAAACGCTGCCGGCTTATGGAATTAAAGTCCGGCAGGATGGTAAAAAATTGGTTATCGTGCTAACTCAATCAACTCAATAAACCCAATCAACTATTTATGCCTTGTGCTTTCTTCCCCATATCTGATAGCCGGAATCCGTAACTCGCACCCCGTAACGCGCAACTCGCAACGCGTCTTTTTAAACTTCAAACAGCTCATCCTCGCTGATCGATTCGATGTCTTCCGACTGAGTATTTTATGGTCTCGAGTCTGATTCGGACTCAGCAGTTGCGGATTGATCTCCTGTCTCCCCCCAGACGGACCGTCCATATTTAAGATAGCCCAGCACATTATTGAGCCGTGGGTCCGGGCCGGAGTCAATGGGGAGGACATTCCCCGTGATCTGGGGCTGGAGGTATTGGGCCAGTTCTCTGCAACCGCCGCCGGTTAATATGATGGCATCAATGTCCCAGTCATCCGCCCACAACCGATCGATATCATTGGCGATGGAAGCGGCCAGTTGAGAGTAGACCTGATCTCTGATTTTAGCAATATTGATCCCCTGGCCCCGCATTTTGATAGCGCCTGCTTCGGCTGGGTTATACAGGCGGTATAGCTCAACGTTGGCACCGCACTTTTCCCCCAGCTTGTTGGCGATGACACTAAATCCCTTGGAAATTCCGGTTTCCATGGTCCTGCTCCCGCGATCAATATAACGCAGGTGATCAAGAATGGTAAAATCCGTCGTCCGAAACCCGATGTCAACGACGCCCACCTTTTGATTGGCAAGATCCTTATTGGTTATTTTACCATTGTCGTCCATGAGTAGATTTAAGACGCTGCCCAAAGGTTGCGGCAGCATGCGAACCTTATTGATATGCAGTTCTTTAGTGGTTTCCTGGCCATCGCTGGAGTGATAGGTGATTGTGTGATGACCGGTCAGCAGTTCGTTGAAGCGTTCGTGGTTGTTCTTGAAAAAACCGATGGGCAGACCTGATACCACATTGATTGGAACATTGGGTGCTCTACCTTTATCCAGAAACATGCCCGCCACAGTTAATGTCAGAATTTTGACAAAATCAGCAATCAATTTTTCCTGATCCAGGGTGAAGTACAAGACACTTGATTGCTGTTCGGCAAGGTCTCCAATGAAATAGGATTTGCCATCTATGGTAACATGAATGTGGTCTGTGGGGGTATCCTTGCCAAAGTCGGCCCAGAATTGTATGTCGGCGTCTTCGCCGAAGATAGACTTGAAAATGAACGTATCTTTTCCGTTGGTTGCTTTGGTAAATCCGAAACCGATATCGATGCCGAGAACTTGCATGGTATTTTCCTCCGTATCAGGTGCTAAGAATTGAAATCATATTATAGCCTAACTCTAAAAAAGTCAAAATAACATTGTCCGTGTTGCGGGTCTTTCGATTTGGGATTTGGGATTGCGAATTTTGGATTTCAGGTAATTAGAAATTCCGGCTTCAAATACCTCTGTCATCTGACCTAATTCTTTAGTTAATTGCCTGCCTCGTCGAAACCGTTCGCCGAAGACAGGTTTGTAAATCCGAATTCCGAATTCCAAAATAAATTACATCTGTCATCTGAAATCTTGCTTACAGAACTCGAATTATATAAAATGATGGAGCATGACATCCAAGGACAAACCTGCGGAGGATAGAACTATGAAAGCTATTGTCGTTAAATTGGAAAATAAAATACCCCGGTTGGTATGGGAAGAAGTTGCGGATATTATGCCCGGGCCGGAGGAGGTTCTGGTCGACATAAAGGCCACGGCGATCAACCGGGCCGATTTGCTGCAGGCGATGGGATTGTATCCGCCGCCGCCCGGCGAATCCGAGATTCTCGGTCTGGAAATGGCCGGTGTGGTTTCTGCCATGGGTGACATGGTTAAAGGGTGTAAAATCGGTGATCGGGTAATCGGGCTGCTGGCCGGCGGCGGGTATGCTCAGCAGGCCGCCATCCATCCCGAAATGCTTCTTCATCTGCCGGACAGCTGGTCGTTTTCTCAGGGAACTGCTATCCCGGAAGTCTGGCTGACAGCTTTTAGCAATCTTTTTATGGAGGGTGGACTTAAATCCGCCCAAAACGTATTGATCCATGCCGGCGGCAGCGGTGTCGGCACTGCCGGCATTCAAATGGCCCGGGAGGCCGGGGCCGTCGTTTATGTGACCGCCGGAACAGCGGCCAAGCTGGATCGATGTCGTGAATTGGGCGCATCGCTGGGCGTCAACTATAAGGAGCAGAATTTTGTCGAGGAAGTCATGGCGGCAACCCAGGGTCAGGGGGTTGATATAATTCTGGATCCTATCGGCGGTGACTACCTGAATCAGAATCTGGCACTTTTAAGAGAAAATGGACGACTGATTAATATCGGTTTGCTCGGTGGCAGCAGTGCTGAAATAAATCTGGGCACCGTGTTGGGTAAAAGCCTGCGGATCATCGGCACCCGCTTACGCAGCCGATCGCTGGCCCAGAAAATAGAGATTACCCGGATATTTGCCGACCGATTCTGGCCGATGCTCGAGGCCGGAAGGTTGCAGCCGGTTATTGATACCGTCTTTCCCATAGAAGAGGCCCGGGCCGCCCATGATTATGTAAAACAAAATAAAAATACCGGCAAAGTCATTCTGGATGTTGGGGCTTCTGGTTGAATTACCCCCTTAGTTGCATAAACAACATGGCAAAGATTAGATAATGGTCCGCCGCCTTGACTCTGAAGCCCTCCGGCTTTTGCAACGTTGGGGTTACCCCTGATGTTGTTTGCCCTCCGGCTTTTGCAGCGTTTGGGGTACCAGGCTCGTGTTTGACCAAAAAGCCGGGTGCGGGTCAATAGGCTTCAGACCTTACGCTTTTTCCGATTATCCTAACGTCCATTCAATTTGGTATGTATCTTGAGTGATGGAGGCAACGTGTTGGTCAAAATAGAAATTTTCGATCAGCCATTCTCGATCTGTATAGCGGATTTGTATATGCCGATCGTCGATGACCCGGGTAACCTGGCATTTCAAAAGGTCTTTTAGCCCTGACCCGGAAGTCTTCACCAGGGCTTCTTTGGATGTCCAGTATCGGAAGAAGGTTATCAGCGGATTTTTTTCCGGATCAGCCAGGGCCCATTCCCGGTCACCGGCGGTCTTTGCATATAGACCCCGGGAACATTTGCGGATTCGCTCGATATCAATGCCGATGGGTGTCGGCGCAACCACTCCGCCAACGTACTGCGTTTTGTGGGTGATGGACCAGTAAATGTCATTACAGGGCAGGGGGGCACCGTTTTCAGTCTGCTTCAATTCACCCAGCCGCATATTGCTCTTTTGGGCGGATAGTTTGAGTGCCAGCCGGGCATGCCGGCTGAGAAATTTGACCCGGTCCCTGGGGATAAAATCCCCCACTTCTTCGGGCACTGCTAATATTACGGGGTAGATGGTTGGATTTGAGATTTGGGATTCGGGATTGTGGAATTTTTCAGATGCCATATATCTTGTAACCTAAACAGGCTATTAAGTGCTCTATCTTTTAAAGAAAAATTGAAATTTAGTTACCCAATGATTCTGCTGAACGCCACTGCCCATTTCCGCGTTCCCTATTCCGAATTCGTCTCTCGTTCTCTGTTCTCTGTCCTCTGACTTCTGTTTTCTGACTTCTGTCCTCTGACTTCTGATCTTTAGCGCCGCCTGATACACCTTGTTTTTAGGAAGATCGTATTTTTGTGAAATTATTTTGGCCAGCCTAGAAACGGGTTCTTTTGACGATTTCAATTGATCCTGGATTTCGTTTTTTACTGTCTCCCAATCCACCGTGCGACTCTCATCCCATCCGGTTACCAGTAGTGTACACTCCCCTTTGATCCCGGAGCGCGTTTTCAGGATTTCCAGTACTTCCGATAGCCGGCCCCTTATAAATTCTTCGTGGAGTTTGGTCATTTCTCTGGCCAATACTCCGTAGCGATCACCCAGGATGTCTATCATTTCATTTATAAGCGTCAGGATTCGATTCGGAGATTCGTAAAATATCAGCGTCCGGGATTCTTGAACAAGCTCGCCCAATTGCTTCAACCGTTTCCCCTTTTTTTTAGGCAGAAAACCTGCAAAGGTGAACGCATCGGTGGGCAGCCCGGCAACACTTAGCGCCGCGGCAGCAGCCGAAACACCCGGCACCGGAACAATGGTCACATCATTTCTGGCGGCTGATTTGATCAGGCGATAGCCGGGATCCGACACGGTTGGCGTTCCGGCATTGGATACCAGAGCGATGGACGCCCCGTTTTGTAATTTGGCAAGAATTTGCGGGGTTCGCTCATTTTCATTGTGCTCATGATATGAAATGAAGCTGCCGTTGATACCATGCAGTTCTAAAAATCTTCGCGTTTTGCGTGTATCTTCGGCGGCAATCAAATCGACCTGGCCCAATATTTTAAGCGCCCGCAATGTGATGTCATCCCGGTGGCCGATGGGGGTGGCGACGACGTACAGCGTACCCGGTCTAACAGGCTCACCGGATTCATTTATAGGCGAGTTCGAAGGCATTTTTTACAATTTCTATTTGAGGTTCGTCCCGATTGGAAGTAACGGCGACGACATCGAATCTGGCCCTGGCATCCGTCTGCCGGGTTGCTTTTAAATATTGCAGGGCGACCATGGAAATTTTGCGTTGTTTTTGAGGTGTCACGGCCCATTTCGGGTTCCCATAACGAATCGATTGACGTGATTTTACCTCCACAAAAACAATCGTTTTTTTCTCTTTCGCAATGATATCGATTTCGCCCAACGGTGTACGATAATTCTGTTCTATAATTTTATAGCCGTTTTTCTTCAGATACCATGCAGCCAGGGATTCGCCTTTTTCTCCAAATTTTTGACGTTTGTTGAGCATAATGGTTTTTAAAGTAGTATTTTGGTCCGATGATATTAGATTTGTTTCGGTTCGCTTCTTCAAGATGATACGCTTGCTTGGTCATCTTTTTTCTCACTCGACGTTCGATGTTGAACGTTCGATGTTCGATGTTCATTTTTTACAGGTATTCCTTGACCCCTTTAAAACTGCGGCGGTGAATCGGGCTGAAACCAAATTCCCGAATGGCTTCCTTATGGGCCCGGGTCGGGTATCCTTTGTGTTTGGGAAAATCGAATTGAGGATAGTAATGATGGTAATTCTGCATCAGGCGATCCCGGGAAACTTTGGCAACAATTGATGCCGCGGCTATGGAAATACTTAGAGCGTCGCCCTTCGTGATTGGCTGCTGAGACAGCTCAGAGGATATCGGGAAGGTGCCGTCAATCAGAAGGTGATCCGGCTGTGGATCCAGATTTTCCACCGCCATGGCCATGGACAGCAGGGAGGCCTGCAAAATATTGATTCGATCAATTTCTACCGGGTCCACAATGCCGATACCGACTGCAACCGCCCGGTTATAAATTTTATTAAATAGGCGCTCCCGTTTTTTGGGAGACAACTTTTTGGAGTCAGTTATCTCAGGATCATGGAAGGTGGTCGCTAGAATTACGGCAGCTGAAACTACCGGGCCGGCCAGGGGACCCCGACCGGCCTCATCGATACCTGCAATAAGTTTGCAACCTTTTTGGGTGGCTTCTTTTTCGAAAACCCACAAGTCTTTCATCGGATGACAGATGACAGAGAGCAGATGACAGATGTCAGATGACAGATGTCAGAGGACAGATGTCAGAGGACAGAACACAGAGGTCAAATGACAGCATTCTGAAACTTCAATCTGTCTTCTGTTTTCTGTGATTTGTTCTCTGTTTCAGACTTCTGTCCTCTGTTTTCAGACTTCTGTCTTCTGTTCTAGTTGAACCGCTTTTCTTTGATTCTGGCCGCTTTTCCTCTGAGTTTGCGCAGATAGTAAATTTTAGCACGCCGAACGCGGCCCCGGGTAATGACCTCAATTTTGTCAATGATCGGTGAATGCATCGGGAATATACGTTCAACGCCTATGCCGTAAGACACTTTGCGTACCGTAAAGGTCGCATTGGTGGTACCTTTGCGCTTGCTGATGACCACACCCTGAAAGGCCTGGATACGTTCTTTCTCCCCTTCTTTTATTTTTACGTTGACTTTAACCGTGTCTCCCGGCCCAAAGTTAGGCAGATCCAGGCGCAGATTTTCTCTTTCAATTTGTTTTATCTTGTTCATACTTCCTCCAAAAAGAGTCATTTGTCATTGGTTATTCGTTAATAAAATACCTGCCAACGGGTAACCAACAGCTTTGTTTTATTAAATTAACTATCCCGCCGTAATTAACGGGGTATCAATCGAAATATTTATAATCGCTCCAGGGGGCGGGGAATCAAACCCTTGTCCGCAGACGGATTAAACTCCCAGAATTCGATCCAGAATGATACCGGCGGCGGTCCGGACCGATAGGTGATTGTAATCTGTGGAACCCATTATTGGTTCCAATATATAATCCGCTTCAGAGATAAACGCTTCCGCCAGCCCCCAGGCCGTGCCAAAAATCAGCAGATGGGGTCTACCGGTTTCCAAAATGGTGCGAAACTTTTTGCAACCGATACTCGACGGATATCTGCGGGCACAGGTTGCGACTGTTTTCGGATATTGGTTTTCAATACGCCTGATGTCTTCAACAACATCTGCAATCGAATCAACGACCTTGATCGTTTCAAGTGCACGGCGTCTGTCAGGATTGTAAACGGCCCCGGTACCATCGATCCAATGAGCAATAATCCTTTGCGCCAATACTTGTTGATCTTTCAGCGGGGTAACCACGTAAAAATTTTTTACCCCATATGTTTTCGCTGCCCGAGATATATCGTGCAAATCCAAGTTGGTGACGGCTGAAGTGATGATGTCGCCGCTCTTATTTACCACCGGATAGTGGGTCAACGCCACGAAAATATTGGGCATGTCACAGACTGATTTCGGATTTCGGAATTTGGATTTCGGATTTGTCACAAGGGAAGAAATCCGATTTAATTTTTATTATTCTGCCAATTTTATGGTTATTCTCTTTACCGCCTGTTTTGAAGGTCTAAAATATTTTCAATCAGATGATACCACTTTTTTAAAATTTCAATTTCCTGCCGGTCCAGGTCTTTTTGTAGCAGCAGATCTGATCGTTTCAATAGCGTACGCATCAGAGAAGATTCAAGTCGCCACTTTTCAATCTCCCGGTGGTGGCCGGAGAGCAAGATCCCAGGGACTTCACTGCCTTTAAAAATTCGAGGCCGTGTATAGTGTGCATGCTCGAGCAGGCCGTTGGCAAAGGAATCTTTTTCGGCTGCCTGTTCGCCACCGAGCGCACCGGGTATCAGGCGAGTGACGGCATCAATTATAATCATGGCCGCCAGTTCCCCGCCGGTGAGCACATAGTCACCGGTTGATATTTCATAATCAATGAGATCGTGGCAAACGCGTTCGTCGACCCCTTCGTAGCGACCGCATATCAGAACCAGTCCGTCAAAGGATGCCAATTCCTGGGCCATGCTTTGATTGAAGACTTTTCCCTGGGGCGTCAGTAATACGGTTTTGGCCTCCGGTACCGTCCGGGTGGCAGCCCGGATGGCACCCGACAGGGGCTCGGGTTTCATCACCATTCCGCTGCCGCCGCCATAGGGCCTGTCATCGGTTACCTGGTGTCGATCTTCAGCGTAATCCCTGATGTTAGTCGCCGAAGCGAAAATCGTTTGATCTTCGATCGCCTTGCGAATAATCCCATGAGCCCAGAACGGGTCAAACATTTCCGGGAAAATCGTCAGTACTACAAATTTCATCATTTTTTAGTTAAATCAAGCCCTCAGGTAAATCGACCCGCATACAGTTATGCTCCAGGTCGATGTCGATAACAACAGATTCGAGCGCCGGAACCATAATTTCTTTTTTCCGGTCTTTTACGACGTAGACATCATTACTTCCGGTCGGGAAGATTGATGCGATTCGGCCGAGATATTCATCTTCTGTGGTATAAACCTCAATTCCGATCAATTCAAACCAGTAATGGGTATCTTCATCCAACTCAGGCAATTCTGTTTCCGGGATGAACAATTGGGCACCGATTAATGCTTCAGCCTGGTCGTGATCGGTTACACCTTTAAACGATATCAGGGGTGTTTTAGTGTGAGATTTAACCCAATTTAATTCAATGCTTGCCTCCCGGTTCCGATTGTCGCGAATGAGTATCGAGCGGCCGGGATTGAACACAGACAAGGATTCCGCATACGACTTGAACTTGTTTGTGCCCTTAATGCCATGGACGCCAACGATCTTCCCGATGAGTACATAGCCTTCTTTTTCTACAGAATTATTCAACAATCTCCAGGACAGTGCGTTTTTTTATCTTGGCAGAAGCGGCACTGAGAATGGTTCGCATCGCCCTTGCCGTTCTACCCTGTTTGCCGATTACCTTTCCTATATCTTCTTTGGCCACTTTCAGCTCCAAAACCGTGGTCTGATTCCCCTCTATCTCGGTCACGCTGACTTGCTCCGGATGGTCCACCAGACCTTGAGCTAGGTAATTGATCAATTCTTTCATGGTGCCCTCTCCTTGGGTGCAAGGGGCGATGAAACAAGATATTAATTAGGTGGCTGGGTTGAAAAAACCTTCCTTTTTTAAAAGGCTTCGAACCGTATCGGAGGGTCTGGCACCCTGGTCCATCCAGTATTGAATTCTTTCCGATTTCAAAGTTACCTGGGCCGAATCCAGCAAGGGATTATAGGTGCCGACGTTTTCAAGGTATTTACCGTCCCGCGGGCTTTCACCGTCTGCGACAACAATTCGATAAAATGGTTTTTTCTTTGCGCCATGTCGGGCCAATCTAATTTTAACTGCCATGGTTACGTTTCTCCTTAAAACGGCAACATTCCCCGCTGCATTCCGTTCATGCCGCCTTTATTAAATTTTTTAAGCATTTTCAGTAATTGGGTATAATTTTTTATCAGCTGATTGACATCCTGTACCCGGGTTCCGCTTCCTTTCGCAATTCTTTTGCGTCGGCTGCCGTTGATGATTCCGTGCTGCTGTCGTTCCCGGGGTGTCATCGAATTGATGATGGCCTCAATCCTGACAAATTCATTTTCATCAACATCCAAATTTTTCATCTGTTTGAGTTTGCCCATGCCCGGGATCATCTTCATGATATCGCCCAGGGAACCCATTTTTCGGATTTGAACCATCTGATCGCGAAAATCCTCAAGGGTAAACTGACTTTTTCTAATTTTCTTTTCGAGCTCGGCGGCCTTTTTCTCATCGACAGCATCCTGGGCTTTTTCAATCAGGGTGAGAACATCACCCATGCCCAGAATACTTGAGGCCAGCCTGTCAGGATGAAACGGTTCGAGCTCGCTTAGTTTCTCACCAACCCCGATCAATTTGATCGGTTTGCCGGTAATTTCCTTGATGGAAAGGGCGGCTCCTCCCCGGGCATCACCGTCCATTTTAGTGAGGATGACCCCGCCGATATCCAGGGTCGCATTAAATGACTCGGCGATGTTGACGGCGTCCTGGCCGGTCATGGCGTCTGCCACCAGGAGAATATCAGCCGGTTTGACCGTGTCCTTGATACGGCTGAGTTCCTGCATGAGCTCTTCATCAATATGAAGACGACCGGCGGTATCCAGCAACAGGGTGTCGCAGCCTTGTTGGTGGGCAGCCGTCTTGGCTTCCCTGCAAATGTCAACCGGATCCATATCGGTGCTGGAGGAAAATACCGGGACGTCCAGTTGCTGCCCCAATTTTTTAAGCTGGTCAATGGCTGCCGGACGATAAACATCCGCTGGCACCAGGTAGGGTTTGCGCCCTTTTTTTCTCAGAAAAACCGACAGCTTGCCTGCCGTTGTGGTTTTGCCGGATCCTTGCAGACCCACCAGCATTACCGCTACCGGACTGGGCCCCGACAGGTTTAGATCCTCATTTTGAGAGCCCATCAGTTCTGTCAGCTCTTCGTTGACGATCTTGATAATCTGTTGCGCAGGTGTTAAACTGGCCAGTACCTCCTGGCCCAGAGCCCGCTCTTTGACCTCGGCAATAAATCGCTTTGCCACGCGATAGTGGACATCAGCTTCCAGGAGGGCCAACCGGACTTCTTTTAAGCCGTCCTCTATGTTTTTTTCCGAAAGCTTGCCGTGCCCTTTAAGCTTGCGAAAAGCGGTTTCCAGCTTATCACTCAGGCTTTCAAACATGGTTTCACCAACTATATTCCATAAATTCTTGAAAATATAATTTCAATAGTGGTATGTCAAGTAAATTAATTTCCTTTTACCGGACTTGATAATTGGCCCGATCCCAGTTTAGCAGAGCGGTCAAACACATTCGGCAGTTGCCAATATGGAAATTAATTATTAAAAAAAGGAACCGGTTTTAAGTATGTTGATTGCTGAAAAGACAGATATACTTGAGATGAGTTGTGAGCAACTTATTGTCTGGTTGACCGAAAGGGAAATAGCTTCCTATCGTGCCGATCAGATTCAAAAATGGGTTTATTTGCGCCAGGCAGACAGTTTTGAGCCTATGACCAACATATCCAAAGAGATCCGGGCCCTGTTGTCGCAGCATTTTGTGATCGGACGGTTGGCGACCGAGCAGATTGAAATCTCCCGGGACGGTTCCCGCAAGTATCTGTTCAAATTAAAAGACGGTAAATACATAGAAAGCGTGCTGATTCCCGAGCGGGATCATTATACCCTCTGTGTATCGAGCCAGGTGGGATGTGCGCAGGATTGCCTCTTTTGCCTGACTGCCGCCGGCGGCTTCGAGCGCAATCTGACCCGTGGCGAGATCATCGCCCAGGTGCGCGATATCAAAAACGAGTTGGAGGACCCCATGCGCCTGACCAATATCGTCTTTATGGGAATGGGAGAGCCGCTGGCCAATTATAAAAATCTGGTCAGCGCCATCGGCGTCATCACGGACACCGATGCCGGTCTCCGATTGGCCAGCCGGCGGGTGACGGTTTCCACCGCCGGTCTCGTGTCCCGGCTTTCGGACCTGGGCCGGGATACCCGGGTGAATCTGGCAGTGTCCTTAAATGCGACTGACAACGATACCCGCGACAGGTTGATGCCCATAAACCGCATTTACCCGCTTGAAAAATTGTTGGAGGCCTGCCGGCAGTATCCTCCGGCCCCCGGCCGCCGAATTACCTTCGAATATATTCTCATCCAGGGGATTAATGATTCCGAAAGCGATGCCCGGCGCCTGGCCAAACTTTTACAGCCGATCAGATGCAAAATCAACCTGATCCCCTACAATCCCAACGAAGGCTGCGACTTCGATCGCCCGCCAGAAGCCGTAATCCAGGCATTTTATAACATTTTATTCGCCAAAAATTATACCGTTATCATTCGTCGCAGCAAGGGGCAGGATATATCCGCTGCCTGTGGACAGCTCAGGGCCAGAAGTCAGATGGCAGATGGCAGAGGTCAGATGACAGATGACAGAGGTCAGATGGCAGATGGCAGAAAGCAGAAGACAGAAGACAGAAGACAGAAGACAGAAGACGGAAAACAGAAGACAGAAGTCAGAGGCAGATGAATGTGGAATTGGGAATGCGGAAAAGGGATTGGAATCGAATGACGGTCTGATTCTCATATTTTCTGCATTCCGATTTCCGAATTCCTGAGAGCCAGGGGGCTCACATCAGGGATTCTGTTCGATTACGTCCTTTTTCTTTCGCCTGGTAAAGGGCCTGATCGGCCTTTTTGATCATATCCGTTAACAGGGGTTCAATCTTCTCGTTTTGTGTAATGTTTCGGGTGTGAAAGCCCAAAGACGCTGTGATCTGAATGTCGGTGTCACCAAATCGAAATTCTGAGATTTCGATGGCCTGACGAATTCGTTCGCAAAAACCAAACACGTCATCCGGATTGATCTGACCGCAGGGAACGATCACGAACTCTTCGCCGCCATAGCGGGCGAAAATATCTTCTTGGCGCTTTACCCCGTTGATAATGCCGGCAAATTGGTTTAAGACGGCGTCCCCCATTTGATGACCGTGGGTGTCATTCACCGCCTTAAATCGGTCGATGTCGATCATGATCAGACCTACCGTCAAACCATTGCGGCGAGCATAGGAATACTGTTCCACCGCGCGTTTCATAAAATGCTGACGGTTGGAAATGCCTGTCAAACCGTCAATACAGGCGTTACGCAGCAGATCTTTTTCCAAACGGATCTCAGCGTCGTCTTTGAAATCGATTTTCATCACCGAATGACCGATCTGAACGGGAACTCCTTGCGCCAGGGTCGCAGAATCTACCTTGCGGTAGTCGACATAGATACCGTTGGTGGATCCGTTGTCTTCGATCCGGATGACTTCATCGGCCCATTCTATGATGGCATGGATGCGTGAAGCCCACTCATCATCAAGGGTAATATCGGCCTCAGGCGCCCGGCCGACGGTCATTTTGCCTGGTGTCAGTTTGAATCGTTTGCCGCTGTCCTGGCCGATGAAAAGGACTAGATGGGGGTGGCGGGGACGGGCCTCAATACTGGATTTAGAACCTTCAAATATGGTTTTGTTGGGATCGACTGACATATCTTTATTTTAAGCTGATGTTGATGCATCGGACGCATTCCCCAAAAATTAAGCAATTTGTGTGCCAGGGGATGGGGTGCCACAAACTAAATGAAAGTGCCGCTCCCACAGACATATTCCAGATGCCTTTGGCGGGGAATGATGAGTTTTGTTGCCGGATTTATAAATTCCATCAACACCGTCGTAAGAATTTGCTTACGTCTGTGCCAATTCCTTGACGGGTCTCTGGCTCTAATGGTGGGGAGTATTTTTACGGGAATTTTTCTTACAGTACGCGAGATTCATAATTTTTTTTTACCGGATCATCAGCCTGCGCACGTCACCCGGTTGGATGGCAATCACCTGGATGACATTTTGACCCTGGGCGGTTTTGATTACCACATCCACCGGGGACAATTTGGGGGCTTGGCTGTAGCCGGTACAAATGGAGGCGGCCAGCAGGACGGCGTTATCCGGAGCACCGTGGGGCACAAGGCCGATGGGACTGGAATAATCTTTGACATCGATGACGGTGTCTGTTGCCGGGTTGTGATATTTAAGGATTTGTTCATTGTCTTTTTCGGTACGCCCGACGATTAGCTTGTTTTGCGGGTTCAGGCGGAAATGGCGGCCGTATTTCAGAAGATGGAGCGCTTCTTCGCTGCAGGTGTCCTGGTGTTCGAAGATCTCACGCAGCCGGATGGAATAATTTTTGTCGGTCAGCAGGCAGCCGCCGGCCGGGGCCGGGTAGTCTGAAATCCCGAATTTTTGGGCCAGCTCAATCTGACGTTTGCGCCCGCGCCCCGCAATATCCAACAACTGTTCTCTGTCCACCAACCCCTCTTTTTCAGGAATGGTTTCCGGCAGGTTTTTGGCGCTTAACGGACGCACGATATAGCCTTTATAACCGGAATGCTTGGCCACATATTGCAACGACTGCTTGTTCTGGGACATCGGTCTTTGGCCGAGCACTTCACCGCTGAAGAGAAAATCGAAATTGCCTTCCGGCATCATTTCCCCCGCCAGTTTAAACATCAGGGTATGGCAGTCCATACAGGGATTCATATATTTCCCGTATCCGACCGGCGGATTTTTCAACATTTTAATATAAACGCTGTAAATGGGCTTGACGGTCAAAGGAATCCCGGTCATTTGCGATGCTTTGCGGGCCTTAGAAGCATTGAAAAACGGCGTTTCAAAGGAGACCCATTCAACCTCGATGCCCTGTTGGCGGAGCACCAGGCCGGATAAAATGCTATCGAGACCGCCGGAGCACAGGCCTAAAGCGCGGGCTTTTTTTTTCATGGCCTTCATGGGTTGCTTTTCGTTTTTGGATGTTGCCATTTTAATTGTTGACTGTCTTTTTTAAAGGAGCGTATATCCATGGTGGATGCATGATGCAATGGAATTGAAATTAGTACGTTAGAGCGTTTGTCAAAATAACGTTCCGATAGCGGTGGTTTGTTGGTTTATAATAATTTTAGACTGTTACGCACCATCTTTTTGCTTTTTAAAAATCAAGCAAACGGAACATATTCATTAGAAACAATCATCAGCCTGTATCTCGTTCATGCTAGAACCGTAGATATGACATAATAAGCCTCTTTATCTATTAGGAACGTTTCTAATGTTAAAAAAAACATTGGTGAAACCGTAGTGTCAGCCTTGTGGTATCGTAGTT
>Ga0209567_10000728_pt1 | contig 17936 bp, 17 predicted proteins | sample COG_12_FD_184756 | JGI IMG/M metagenome (GOLD analysis project Ga0209567, IMG submission 184756) | Pelagic marine sediment microbial communities from the LTER site Helgoland, North Sea, for post-phytoplankton bloom and carbon turnover... | ecosystem: Environmental > Aquatic > Marine > Neritic...
CGAGAACCGGCATGCCACCCAACCTCGCATTGGAGATGCAAGCCGCGTCCAGTGCAGGCGACAGCACCCGCGTCATGACAGTTGCACGCTCCTTTCTCAATGAACTGAGCGCAGCAGACAACTCTCGTCACACCGTCTCCACGCCCACCCCAGACTTGTCACTGCTCGGCGACCGCTGGACAATGCCTGCCCTCTTCGACGGCTTGTACCCGATTGCTGTGGCTCTCGACGCCTCAGGGTCTCATCAGAAGGCATGCCAGATAGTCGCTGAGGTGCCGTTATTGATCCAGCGGTTTCCGTTCGAGCTATGGGAAGAATCCGGCGAGGCTCAGAGGTGGCGGAAACTCAAGCAGTATTGCATGGAACTCACGCCCGAAGGATGGTCACCTTCGGAAGCCGTCGCCAAGGTTCAGACGATGGTTCTGGCTCAACTTGCCTCCGACACTTGAGGCTCCAAGCATCAGGGTGAGCCGCGACCCGCGCATACCAGGCACGACTGCGGGCGGCTTCGACCTCAGCCCAGCGATGCCTCGCACCCTTCCCTCCTGCGCACACCGTGTCCGCAGAATGCTGGGCTATCCTGCGCGGCGTGCTTGCGCTGGAGCATCTCGGGTCGGGGAAGGTACGTGAGATCTACCGGGTCGACGACGATCGACTGCTGATCGTTGCCACGGATCGGATCTCTGCATTCGACGTGGTGATTCCCAACCCCATCCTCGACAAAGGCCGCGTCCTCACCGGGCTGTCGCTCCACTGGTTCGCCACACTCGACACGCCCCACCACCTCCTCTCTGCCGACCCGCACGATGTCCCCGGCCTGACCGCCGGCCAGCACCACGAACTCGCCGGCCGCATGATGCTGGTGAGAGCCGCCGAGGTCATCCCGATGGAGTGCGTGGTCCGCGGTTACCTCTACGGCTCATCGTGGAAGGAGTACCAGGCAGGCGGCGGACCAACCACCGAGCATCTACCGGCCGGGCTCAACATGGCCGACCGCCTTGACCAGCCGATCTTCACGCCCGCTACCAAAGCCGAATCCGGACACGACGAGAACCTGACCGAAGCCGAGGCGCGCGAGTTCATCGGCAGCGACCGTTACGACGAACTGCGGAGCCGCAGCCTCGAGATCTACGCTCGGGGTGCTGAATACGCCGCGGCCCACGGGATCATCTTGGCCGACACCAAGTTCGAGTTTGGCATCGTCGATGGCGAGATCATCCTCATCGATGAAGTCCTCACCCCCGACTCGTCCCGCTACTGGCCGGCCGATGCGTGGGCACCCAACGCCACGATGCCATCGTTCGACAAGCAGCCCGTCCGTGATTGGCTCGAAGCCGCCGAATGGGACAAGACTCCGCCAGCGCCCGAGTTGCCCGACGAGGTCGTCACCGACACCCGGCGTCGCTACATCGACGTCTACGAGCGGCTCACCGGGCACAGCTTCGCCGAGTACCTCCGCGAGCTCGGCGCTCTCGACCCAACGGAATAGCCACCCCATCCCGCACCGATTGGAGCGCAGCCCCACAATGAGGTTCAGAGTCAACATCACCCGCAAGGAAGGTCTGTCGGATCCCGAGGGCGTCGAGACCGCCCGTGCCCTGGCCGACCTCGGGTACGACGAGGTGGGGGAAGTCCACTTCGGGCGGATCATCACTCTCGAGCTCTCCGGCCATGACGCCGCCACGGCGACCGCCCGGATCACCGAGATGTGCGAACGCCTCCTCGCCAACCCCGTCATCGAGGACTACACCATCGAGGAGATCGAGTGAAGACGGCCGTCGTCGTCTTCCCCGGCTCCAACTGCGAGCACGACGTCGTGTACGCCCTCGGGTTGCTCGGCGCCGACGCCGAGTTGGTGTGGCACCGCGAGACCGACCTGAGCGAGTTCGATGGTGTCGTCCTCCCGGGTGGCTTCGCCCACGGTGACTACCTGCGCACCGGCGCGATCGCCCGGTTCTCCCCCGTGATGGCCGAAGTGGAGCGCATGGCGCAGGCCAGCCTGCCCGTGCTCGGCATCTGCAACGGCTTCCAGATCCTCTGCGAGGCCGGGTTGCTCCCCGGGGCGCTCGTGGCCAACCGTGACCTGCGGTTCGTTTGCCGCCCCGTCCACGTCCTGGTCGAACATACCGACAGCCTCCTCACCCGTGCTGCCACTCCGGGGCAGGTGCTGCGCATCCCGCTCAACTCGTACGAAGGCAACTTCATCGCTCCACCTGATGTGCTGGCCACGGTCGAGGCCGCCGGCACCGTCGCCCTGCGGTATTGCGACGCCGCCGGAGTCGTCGACGAGTCGACCAACCCCAACGGATCGACCAACAGCATCGCCGGTCTCTCCAATGCGGCCGGCAACGTCGCCGGGATGATGCCCCACCCTGAGCGGGCGATCGAGGACATCCTCGGCTCGAGCGACGGCACGGTGCTGCTTGAGTCCTATGTCGCCACTCTCGAGGCCGGAGTCCCGGCGTGACAGCAACCGTTCCGGCCCACATCCAACTCGGAATGACCGACGACGAGTACGAAGCCGTCATCAATCTGCTCGGACGCGAGCCGCGTCCAGCCGAACTCGCCATGTACTCGGTGATGTGGTCCGAGCACTGCTCCTACAAATCATCGCGTGCCTGGCTCGGCCGCTTCCCCACCGAGGCCTCTTGGGTTGTCGTCGGCCCCGGCGAGAATGCAGGCGTGGTCGACCTCGGTGACGACTGGCTGGCGGCCCTGCGGATCGAGAGTCACAACCACCCATCGTTCGTTGAGCCGTATCAGGGCGCGGCAACCGGCGTCGGCGGCATCCTGCGCGACGTCTTCACCATGGGTGCTCGACCCGTGGCCGTGTGGGACCCAATCCGGTTCGGCTCGCTGGCCGATCCACACAACCGCTACCTGCTCGCCGGCGTTGTCTCGGGGATCGCCGGCTACGGCAACGCCGTCGGAGTCCCCACCCTCGGCGGCGAGGTCGAGTTCGCCGACCCGTACGCCAAGAACCCCCTCGTCAACGTGATGGCGCTCGGCCTGCTCAAACGCGACCAACTGGTGCTCAGCGCCGCCTCCGGAGTGGGCAACGTCGCCGTGTTGCTCGGCGCCACCACCGGGCGCGACGGGATCGGCGGCGCATCGATCCTGGCGTCGGCCAGCTTCGACGCTGAGTCGGGCACCAAGCGTCCCTCGGTGCAGATCGGCGACCCCTTCGAAGAGAAGAAGCTGATCGAAGCCTGCCTCGAGCTCTACGAGAAGGGTCTCGTAGTAGGTATCCAGGATCTCGGCGCCGCCGGTATCTCGTGCGCCACATCGGAGTGCGCCGCCAACGGCGGGATGGGGATGGACGTCGACCTCGACGACGTGCAGCTGCGGGAACACGACATGAACGCGGGCGAGATCCTCATGTCTGAATCGCAGGAGCGGATGCTGGCCATCGTGACGCCGCAGGACGTCGACGAGGTGCTTGCCCTCGCCGAGAAGTGGGAAATCAACGCCTCGACCATCGGCACCGTCACCGAGGGGGGCACGCTCATCGTGAGCCAAGATGGCGACGTCGTCGCCGAGGTTCCGGCCGCTTCGCTGAGCGACGACGCCCCGCTGTATCGCCGCCCGGCGGAACGTCCCGCTTGGCTCGACGCCACCTGGGCTGATACCGCGCAGCTGCCCGCCGCGCTCGACGTCGCCGACGCCATGCTCAGGATGCTCGATGACCCCGCGCTCGGCGATCGCTCGTGGATCTACGAGCAGTACGACCACCAACTCTTCCTCAATACCGTGATCGAGCCCGGCAACGACGGCTCGCTGATGCGGATCAAGGGGACGAGCAAGGGTCTGGCCGTATCCACCGACGGCAACGGGCGGCTCTGCTACCTCGACCCGCACCGGGGAGGTGCCCGCCTCGTGTACGAGTCGGCGCTCAACGTGGCCGTCACCGGGGCTCGGCCGTACGCGGTCGTGGACAATCTCAACTTCGGCAACCCCGAGAAGCCCGAGGTGATGTGGCAATTCCTCGAAACGGTCGAGGGCATGTCGGAGACCTGCGAGGCGCTCGGGGTGCCGGTCATCGGCGGCAACGTCTCGTTCTACAACGAGACCGACGGGGTCGACATCTACCCCACCCCGGTGGTCGGCATGCTCGGCTTCTGCGACCCCATGCCCGCCGATCCGCCGCGACTCGACCAGGCACGTGACGGCATGGTGGTCTGGGTCATCGGGCCGGAGAAACCCGTCGACTTCGCCGCGTCAGCCTACGACCGGGTGATCCTCGACCACCTCGGCGGCCGGCCTGCCGACGTCGACCACGAAACCGGACCGCAGGTGATTGGCGCAGCCGCCGACCTCGCCCATGGTGGCGCGCCGGTGCTGCACGATGTTGGATCGGGCGGCGTCGCCGTTGCCATCGCCGAGATCTGCATCAAGTCCGGTGTCGGGGTCGAACTCGACAACAGCGACTGGCGAGCCTGGTTCAGCGAATCGCCTCATCGCGTCCTCGCCGTGCTCCCGGCCGACGAAACCCCCGACGTCGGCAACCTGCCCCTCCGCCGGCTCGGCACGATGGGCGGTGACCGCATCGACTTCGGCCGCCACGGGTCGACCTCCCTCGCCGCTGCCGCCCAGGTCTGGCACGACGCGATACCCCGCCGCATGAACTGAGTGCGCCCCAGAAGGCTGCGCACCACCCCGCGCCGTAAGCGCTCGGCGCGGCTACAGCTGTCACCCCTTCGGCTGTTCAGCGCTCTGCCGAGGTTGCCGATACCTCGGCATGCGAGCCGGGAACCCTGCTCATGTCGCCAGACGTCTGCATTACATGCGACGGATTCTGCTCCTGATGGCCACTGTGGTGGTCGCCGGCGCCTGCGGGGCCGGTGACACACACGGCACCCTCGGCCCCGAGACGACGACAACGGCAGAAGCAAGCCAGGGACTCGGGGCTCTCGCCGCCGCTCGAGCGCAGTGGGATGCGTCCGCACCGACCAACTACGTGGTGACGCAGTGGGACCGCTGTGATGGGTGCCCGACCGAGCCACACACGGTGGCCGTCCGCAAAGGAGAAGTTGTCTCGCTGGCATCAACGGAGACCGAGACCATCGAGGACGTGTTCGCCACCATCGAGGACGCAATCCGCGGCGGAGCCGACGTCGAAGTCGTGTACGACGAGGCGCTGGGATACCCGACACGCTTGGTCATCGACCTCGACGGTGCCGGGTCGCCCGACGTCGACTTGGAGCTCGGCGAACTCGAAGCGATGCCGATTGTCGAGACCCTGGAGGAGTTGCTCGCCGCCAAGCAACTCTGGGAAGCGCACAACCTCACGTCGTATCGGTACATCTTCCGCGCCGATTGCACCTGTCCGGATGGCGGAACCTTCGAGGTCGAGGTGCGTGATGGTGATGTCAAGGCTGTTCGCCCGCTCGATGCAGCCGCCGAGACCAGCGACTTGCACCCGACTGAGCTCGATGCGGCGTTCGCCGATCTCGAGACGTGGTTGGTCGATTCGGGTCCATTGATTGCGGATGGACTCTTGGCGGTCGACGTGCGGATGGACCCCAAGTACGGATATCCGCGGTGGTTCCGCATCGAAGGCGCCGATATCGACTCAGAGAGGTTCGCTGGCAAATTCACCCTCATCGTCACACTCGATCTGGTGACAACCCTGCCCGCTCCGCCATCGTTGGACCTGCGTGAAGTGACCGATGCCCGCGCTCGATGGCAACGGGCTGCCGTCACCGACTACCAGTACGTCGTCACCGTCCACTGCGAGTGCTCAGAGGACGAGCGTGGCCCCTTCCTCGTCACCGTGCGCGAAGGTGAAGTCGTCTCCGCGGCGCGCACCACAGACGGCAGGAACGCGCCGGACCACGCTGTGACGATCGACGGCGTGTTTGACGTCATCGAGCTCAGTATCGCTGAGAACGTCGACGTCGACGTGACGTACGATCCCATCCTGGGCTATCCGGTCCTTGTGATCCTCGACCCGGAGGCCGTCGCCGTCGACGGCGGCGTCGCCATCACGATCAGCGATTTCGACACTGGAACCTGATGGTGCAACCTGGCGCAACGCCATCCCCCGCCGCATGACATAGGGTTTTGGCGGACCATGGCGCATCATGATGCGCTCATGTCCGCCAAAACCCTCTTTGCCCGGGGGCTCGGCACGACGTTTGTTGCGATGGGCATCGTCAGTGACAGCATCTACGCGCTGGCCGCCGGCAGCCTCGGCAGCTGGCTGCGTCGTCGTCCCGGGGTGATGCAGGTGCAGCGCTACTTCGCCGGCACGATCTTCATCGGGCTCGGAGTCGCCACCGCGCTGTCGGGCGGCAAGGACTGAGTGCTACACCGGCAGCCCGAGGCCACGGGAGATGATCAGCCGTTGGATCTCGGAGGTGCCTTCGCCGATTTCGAGGATCTTGGCGTCACGGTAGAACCTGGCGACCCGGGTGTCGTCTATGAAGCCGGCGCCGCCGAAGATCTGCGTGGCGATCCGGGTCGCATCAACGGCGGCCTCCGAGGCGAACAGCTTGGCGATGGCGGCGGCTTGTTTGATCGGCCGGCCCTGATCCTTGAGTGAGGCGGCCTTGTAGGTCAGCAGGCGGGCCGCTTCAACCTTGGTCTCGAGATCGGCGCACTTGAAGGCGACTGCCTGATAGCGCCCGATCGGTCCGCCAAAGGCTTGGCGGGTCTTGGCGTACGCAACCGACTCCTCGAGGCAGGCTTGGGCGAGACCCACCGACAGCGCCCCGATAGCGATCCGGCCGTCGTCGAGGGTCGCCAAGAACTGGTGGAAACCTCTGCCCCGCTCCCCCAGCAAGCTCTCGGCCGGAACCCGACAGTCGTTGAACGCCAGCGGATGGGTGTCTGAGGCGTGCCAACCCATCTTGCGATAGGCCGGTTCGACGACAAGACCTTCCGTCCCGGCGGGGATCATGATCGAGCTGATCTCGTCCGGCCCGGTACGGGCAGTGACGGTGATGACCGAAGTCAGGTCGGTCCCCGAGTTGGTGATGAAAGCCTTCGAGCCGTTGATCACCCACTCGTCGCCATCGAGCACGGCCTTGGTTCGAGTTGCGCCGGCGTCGCTGCCGGCCTCATCCTCGGTGAGGCCAAACCCAGCCAGGGCCCGTCCGGCGAGCAGATCCGGCAGCCAGCGCTCCTTCTGCTCGGGTGATCCGAACTCTGCGATCGGGTTGATCCCGAGCCCGACCGCAGCCTCGAGGGTGATCCCCATCGACTGATCAACCCGGCCGATCTCCTCGATGGCAACACACAGGCTGGTGAAGTCGGCGCCTTGACCCCCGTATTCAGGGTCGAAGGGCAATCCCATCAGGCCGAGGTCGCCCATCTTGCGGACGACGTCGCCGGGGAACACGTGCTCGCGGTCCCACCTCTCGGCGTGAGGCGCGATCTCCTGCTCGGCGAATTCTCGCACCACCTTGCGAAACGCCTCATGCTCGGCGGAGAGCTCGAAACCCACTGGACTGTCTCCTTTGTACGGGGCCGGGTGCCATTGCCCGGGAGCGCAATCCGCAATGTAGCGCCGACGCCCGGCCCATCCCCACCTGCCGCGGAATAGCCGTCGTAGAGCGGTAGTTTGGCTTCCACCATGACCGACTCAACGCAGGCGACCACCGTCTGCTACCGCCATCCAGACCGCCCGACCCGTCTCGCCTGCAGCGAGTGCGGCAGGCCGATCTGCGTCGAGTGCTCGCACGACGCCGCGGTCGGTCAGAAATGCCCAGAGTGCTCGAAGGCACCAGGCCGATATCGGGTGATCAACGCCCGCAATACCACGGGGCCGCAGGCGGGCTTCACCGGAGCCCCGGTATCACTGACGATTCTCATCATCACTGTCGCCGTGTACGCCATCCAGTTCGTCTCACCCGATGCTCGCGAATGGCTCTACACCAACCTCCAGCACGACAACGCGGCGCTGGCCACCGGCGAGCTGTGGCGGATGGTGACCCACGCCCTCCTCCACTCCCAGGGCTCGCTGATGCACATCCTGTTCAACATGTACGCGCTCTACCTCTTTGGACCTGCGCTCGAGCGCCAAGTAGGCAGCGCCCCGTTCGGCATCTTCTACCTAGCCGCAGCCGCAGCCGGCAGCGCGGCGGCCTTCCTCCTCGGACCACCGTCGATGCTGGCCGTTGGAGCCTCGGGGGCCATCTTCGGTCTGTTCGGCGCATGGATCTACATCAGCTGGCGGCTGCGCAACACCGCAGGCGGACGCTCCCGGTTCAACCAGATCTTCATCTTGCTGGCAATCAACCTGGCGCTTCCCCTGTTCGTCAACGGCATAGCCTGGCAGGCTCACCTTGGTGGACTCCTCGCCGGTCTCCTCATGGCCTGGGCGTGGGGCAAGTTCGCCGTCGGCAGTTCCAACCCGCGCCTGTGGCGTAGCGTGATCGCCGCTGCAGTCCTGGTCGCTTCGGTGGCAGCGGTCGCCATCGCAGGACCGATCACCACCGAGGCGGCGGCGTGCGGTGATCTCGTCGCCGAGATCCAACAGAGCACTGAGCTATCGATGGGGCGCCGCACCGAAGTGGCGTCGGTAGCTTTCGACCGTGCCTTCCTGGCCAGCGCCCAAGGCCACACCGCCGAAGAGAACCTCTGCTGGCTCGTTGCCAACATCGAGCTCCAGCCCAGCCTCGAGACTCTCATCCGTTCCAACTCGATCGAAGAGCTCTACGTATTCAGCTCGCAGTGACCACAGTTCAGCCGGTCACGAAGTCGACGATCCGGTCGGCGACGTAGCCGGCAGTATCACCGAACAGGAAGGTGATGTGGTTGCCGGGGAACTCGGCGTACTCACCGTGTTGGAGCCGCTCCATCGTCAGCTTTGCCTTGTCCTCGGGCACGATCGGCGGATACCCGGGCGGGCCAAATGGCTCCGTGGCACGAATGAACAGCATGGGTTGCTCGATCCGTCCCACGGTGTGATGCCAGTCGACCTCGAGCGTCCCTTCAACCGCCTGGCGGATGTTGTCCGGGCGGCACACCGACTGGACGCGACCATCGGGGAGCTCCTCCAGGTCGGACTGGTAGAAGACCTCGAGGGCCGGGTCCCACACCCAACCCGCGTAGTAGGGCATGCCTTTGACCAGGCTGATGTATTCGTCCCATGAGGGGAAGGTCATCTCGAGCCGATCGAGCGTTGGCTTGATCTGCTCCAACACCGTCGGGTCGACCTCCGCCGGCGCGTCGATCACCACTCCGCGCTCGATCCGCTCCGGGTAGTACGCCGCCATCACGTAGGTGAGCAGCCCGCCAAACGAGTGGCCCCCAAATGCCACCCGATCGATGTCGAGGGCATCCATCGCCCCGATCATGTCGGCGGCGTGGTCTGCCATCGTGTAGCCGTTGTCCGGCTTGTCGCTGGCTCCCCGGCCCCGCAGATCAAAGGCAATCACATGCAGGCGTGGCGCCAGGCGATCCATCAGCGACAGATAGAAGTGTGCCCCGGCCGCCAGACCCGGCGCCAGCAGCAGGGTCGGCCCGTCACCGGGCCGCTCCAGGTAGTGGAGCCTGATCCCGTTGGTTTCGACGTAGTTGCCCATAGTGGGTCACTCCTCCTGGTATTCGTCTCGGATCACCCGACGCAGCGTCTTGCCGGACACACTGAGCGGGAAGTCGTCGAGTACCACCACCTCGCGCAGCTTCTGATACCGCGCCGACACTCGTTCGTTCACCCAGTCCCGCAGATCATCCTCCGACACGCCGGTTTCCCCGACGAGGCGGACCGCCGCCACCGGCGACTCACCCCACCGGTCGTCATCTGCCCCAAAAACCGCAACGTCGGCGACGGCCGGGTGCTGAATGACAATCTCCTCGATGTCGCGGGGGTAGACGTTGACCCCGCCAGAGATGATGAGGTCCTTCTTACGGTCGACGAGGAACAGGAAACCGTCCTCGTCGACGTACCCCAGGTCGCCGCTGTACAGCCAGCCGTCCTTGATCGCCTCGGCGGTGAGGTCGGGCCGCTTGTAGTAGCCGGGCATCGTGATCGGTCCCCGACCGATGATCTCGCCGACCTCGCCGGCCGGCAGATCGTTGCCGTCAACGTCGACGATCCGCATCTCGTAGAGCGGCGGCGGTACACCAACAGAGCCGGGCTTGGCCGGGAAGTCGTCGCGGTCGAGCACCGTGACGAACCCCTCGGTCAACCCGTAGAGCTCGTAGAACCGGCCGGGCAGGCGGCGGGCAAACTCCTGTTTGTGTTCGAGGTGGAGCGGAGCCCCGACGGAACAGACCATCTCGAGGTCGGGCAGATGCGCTTCATCGAAGTCGGGATGCTCAAGCATCGCAATGATCTGCGACGGAACTGCCATCACATGGGTCACATTCTCGGCGGCAATCAGGTCGATCATCTCTCGGGCATCGAATGCCGGCATCAACACATAGGTCGCGCCGAGGTAGAACGCCGGCATCAGCGTCAGGAAGGCGCCGTTGAAGACCAACGACCCCGAATGGAGGATCACGCTCTCCGGCTTGATCCGATACGACGCACTGAACCCGGTGGCGTAGGCCTCGCGGATCGCGTGGGTGTGCACGATCCCCTTGGGTAGTCCGGTTGTGCCGGAGCTGTAGATGATGTTGTAGATGTCCTCGTTGTCGACGTCGACCCACGGTGGGTCCTCGTCGGACGCCGCGGCGGTCAGCGCCTGGTAATCGCGGTAGGTCTCATCACCGGACCGGTCGATGAGGATGAACCGGTCGGAAGATACGTTGATCCGGTCACGAACCGCATCGAACTCGGGGGTGAGGCGGGACATCGTGATCACCGCAGCAGTGTCGGCGTCGTTGATCAGGGTGACGAGCCCGTCGCCGCGCAGCAGCGGGCTGAGCGGAACCACTGCGATGCCGGTCTTTGCGGCGGCCTGGTAAACCTCGAGCACTTCGAGGGAGTTGTCGAGCACTATGGCGAGCTTGTCGCCTCTTGCGAGGCCCAGGCTCAGCAGCGCGTTGGCGAGCCGGTTGACCCGCAGATTGAACTCGGCATTCGTGAAGCGCCGACCCTGAAACACGACCGCGGTGTGGTTTGCTCGATAGATCGCATGACGACTGAGCAGGGTATTGGTGGCCATGGTGTGGTCGGTCCTCCTCCGCGCCTCATCTGTTGGCGCCGATGGTATCGGCAAAGGCGGCCACGGAACGAGGGCCTAAAGTGAACCGACGTCGATGCTGGTCAGATACTCCCGATCCTGGCATATGCTGGCCCTGCTCAACCCGCCAACAAGGACGCCCAGTGCCCAAGCGCTTCGCCATCATCATCCTCGGTTTCGCCATCCTCGCCGCGGCCTGCGGCGGCGATGACAACGGCTCGCAAGTGGCCTCGCTCGAGAACGAGACATCCTCCACCGTCGCCGACGGGAACGGACAGACCTCCACCGAGGAAACCGAGCAGGCCATCATGGAACTCACCGCGTGCCTGCGCGACAACGGTCTCGACATCGATGACCCCACGGTGGATGCCAGCGGCAACGTCGACTTCGGCAGCTTCGGCGATCTTGCCGACGTCGACGAGGAAGTCGCCGAACAGGCGCTCGACGCCTGTCGCGATCTTCTCGATGGTGTGACGCTCGGGTTCGCCGACCAGATCGACTTCACCGCGATCGAGGACGGTCTGCTGGAGTACGCCACTTGCATGCGGGACAACGGGTTCGATCTCCCCGATCCGGACTTCAGCCTTGACGCCTTCTTCGGCGGCGGACCCGACGGTGAACAGCAGGGCCCGTTTGGCGATATCGACCCCGAGGATCCCGCCTTTGTCGCGGCCAACGAGGAATGCGAATACATCCTCACCCAGATCTTCAGCGGCGTGCTCGGCGGCGGCTAGCTCCCAGCCCGCACCGTGCGAGACTGTCGCGATGCAGCCGCCCGCCGTCGGAGAAACCCACTCGACCACCATCACGTTCACGCAGCGCAACTTCGATGAGTTTGCGCTGCTGAGCGGCGACAACAACCCCATCCACGTCGATCCGGGCTTCGCGGCGCGCACCGCCTTTGACCGCACCGTGGCGCACGGGATGGCCCTGTTCGGCGTTCTGGACGCGGCGACTTCGCAGTGGCTGGGTGCGCCGATGGCGGCCGTGAGCCAGGAGTTGATGTTCACCGCGCCGACCTTCACCGACGAACCCGTCACGATGGACCTCGCGGTGAGCGCAGCGAGCGACGACGGCATCGAAGTTGTCCAACGCATGACTAGACCAGACGGCGTCCAGACCTGCGTCGGTGCCGCCACTCGGGGCCACCTACCCGGAGCAGCCGTCGACAACGGGCCAAGCCCAGCTCGTGACTCGGGAAAGAGCTTCCGTGGGCTCGAAGTTGGCATGACCGCCGAAATGACCCGCCGCTACAGGGCAGCCGACATCGCCACCTACCTCGGCTTGATCGACGACCCCAACCCAAGCTACCGCGGGCAGAGGGCCTTCGTGCCCCCGCCGCTCCTCGGCGGGCTGATCTCGTGCCTGCTGGGAGTCGAACTGCCCGGGCCTGGGACCAACTGGCTCAAACAGCGCTACCTGTTCCACGATCCGGTTGCAGCCGGCGACCCGGTGACGGGGCGGGTCGAGATCGTTCGCCTCCGGCCGGAGAAGGCCTTGGTCAATCTCCGCACGGAGTGCACCACGCCTCGGGGAGTAGCCGTGAGCGGAGAGGCCCTCGTGCTCGTCGCCGACTTGGTGACGAGCGACGAGCAGTAGCGGGCTCAGAAACCCTCGGCCGGTTGCCAGAGTTCGATTCGGTTGCCTTCGGGGTCCCAAGCCCACCCAAAACGGCCGTTCTCGTCCTCATGCCGGAGGTCGTCAACCTTGACTCCGGCGAGGATCAGACGGTCGAGCAGGGAGTCGAGATCATCGACCCGGTAGTTGATCATGAACCCCGCGGTTGCCGGCCCGAAGTACTCGGTGTCTTCCGGAAACGGTGCCCACACAGTGCTGCCGGCGTGGTCGCCACCCCAACGCATCACCACAAAGCCTTCGGCGTCCGGTTCGATTCCGAGGTGTTCGACGTACCATTCCTCGAGCTTCTGAGGGTCCATGGATCGAAAGAACACCCCGCCGATCCCGGTGACTCGCGCCACGGTTCCTCCTGGTCTTGGGACGCCACCAACGCTAACCAGGCGGTACCGTGGGCGGCATGGAAAGCGCCCGAAACCGGATCAAAGCAGCCTTCGACGGTTGGGGAGCCGCCGGGAAGCCCAACAAGGACCGCGAGCGTTTCGACCTGCTCGCCGCCGAGGCGGCAGAGGCGGGAGTGCAGTGGCAGGACCTCACCCAAGATGGCTATCAAGCTCCCGGCGATCTGCGGGCCGGTGGCATCCAGGTCCACTACGACTGGAAGTGGCGCACCAACGAGTTGCAGCGCAGGCTGGACGTGGCGGGCGAGTCTCGGTGAGTTCGCCGTCACCCATGCCACAGCCGGATGAGTCTCCCGCCCGGAGGAGAGGTTCCTGGAAGCCAACAAAGCCGGACTCTGCACCGCTGCCCATATGAACGACGCAACCGTGACGCTCTCCGACGAGACGACCTGTCGGGCGACCACCTCGGCACCACCGTCGCTGATCGAACGGGTCGTGTTTTGGAACGGTGGCTACACGGTGACCATCGTTACCTCAGATGACCCGCGAGAGGACTACCCGGTCGTGCTCACCGTCAGCGTCTCCGAGTAAGCCGGGGAGCCATCGCCCGAGAGACTGACAACAGGCTCTGGTCGGTCGGGCCGGAAGGCGCTACAAACAGGGATGTGATCGCAAGAGCGGCGTGCTGCCTCATCGTGTTGGCATCAACAATGGCCGGTTGCGCGGACAACGCTACCGCTCCGGTAGTCGCAGACGAGCCGACCATAACAGTGACCACTCTGGCCCCAACACCTCCTGAGGGGACGGCACGGTTGCTCTTTGTCGGCGACATCATGCTGGGACGGAGGGTGGCTCCGATCGCGATTGCTGAGGGACCCGACCTGCTCCGCGATATCCGGTTCGTCGTCTCGTCGGCCGACGTGGCCACGGCCAATCTCGAATCGCCGCTCACCAACCGGCCGCATCTGTCGGACAATCCCAACGAGCTCGAAGCCGCCCCCGAGACAGCCGCACTCCTGGCCGGGGCCGGGTTCGACCTGGTGTCGGTGGCCAACAACCACGCAACCGACGCTGGATCGGAAGGACTTGCCGACACCCTCGTTGCATTAGCGGCCGCCGGAGTGGAGCCACTCGGCGCAGGGGCAACGACGGTGGATGCCGGGCGACCCGTCGTGCGCGACGTCGGCGAACTCCAAATCTCCTTCCTCGCCTATGACGCCACCGGGGTTGGAGTCCCGGCGACGGAGACCACTGCCGGGGTGGCCGCCTACTCGCCCGACACGGCACAGGCCGCGGTCACCTCGGCTGCGGCGACCTCCGATCTGGTCGTTGTTTCGATCCACGGCGGCGTGGAGTACCTGCTCGACACCGACCCGATCATCGACGACATTGCCGACGACCTCGTGGTTTGGGGCGCCGACGTCGTGTGGGGACACGGCGCGCACGTTCCCCAGCCGGTCGCAGCCGTCCCGGCGGTGAGTGGACGACGCGCCGTCGTGGCAACCAGCCTCGGCAACTTCCTCTTCGACCAGCAACGGCCGGCCTCCCAGACAGGTCTCGTCCTCGAGGTGCTGGCCGGAGCAGATGGCGTTGTGGCCTATCGGGTCGGTCGAGCCGAACACGACGACCTCCGTCCGCGATTCGTGCGTTGGGACTTGCCCACCGGCGACGCCGCATTGCTCGATCAGGAGTGGTGGTCGCTCGTCAACGCCCCTCCGGTGGAGCCACCAGCTACGGCCGACGTCACCGGATTTGCCATGGGCGACGTCGTCACGGCCGGAGTGGGCGATGCCACCGGCGACGGCACCGATGACGTCGTCATCTCCTACCGACACCCATTCCGGGTCAACCCGGTCAACCAACTCTCCCCCGATCGGTTGTGGGCCGATGCAGCCGGGCGGAGCGCTCATCTCGGAGTCTTCACTGTCGGGAGCCTCGATCCGGTGTGGGCCGCCGGCACACTGCAGCGTCCCGTGGCCCACTTCGCCGTCTGTGATGGGAGCCTCGCCCTGGCATTTGATTCGCTCGACGACCGGACCGTCGTGGCAACCGGAGGATGGACCTGGTGGAGCTTCGGGTTTGCCGTTGCACCCGAACTCGCGGGTCCGGGACGGCCGGTGTGCGGGGACGTCGACGATGACGGGAGTTTCGACCCGATCATTCTCGATCGCTGAACACACCGACCTTCGCCCCTTTCTCGAGCGTCGGCGTGGGCGCATCATGGAGATATCACGCCACGGCGCGCGGCGGCCGCATCGTGGTCAGTTTGGTCACGTCCGCCCGAAGGTGGTGACTGGTCATGCGACGCCTCATGGTCCTTCTCGTTGTCGGCACATTGGCGGCCGCTTCGTGCAGCGGTGATGACGCCGAGCCCACGACAACATCCGAAGTCTCGGCGACCACGAGTTCGTCGATCGCGACGCCGCCGGTGACAACCACCACCAGTCCGCCGCGGACCACCACAACGACCGCCGCCGGAGCCGGTGGACCTCAACCGCGGCCGGTGGGCGTCTTCGCCCCCTTTGCTGAGATACCGCTCATTGCCGATTCGCCGCCCTACGCCGGCCCGGCGACGCCGACTTCCATCGACGGGCTCTACGTGCCGAGGTCGATGGAGTACAACCTGGACGCTGCTGCCATCGCCACGCTGGAGCAGCAGGGGTTCGTGATCATCCCGGGTACGGCCCCGCTGTTTCATCCGCTCTATCAACAGATCCACTACGAGGGCGAGGTCTTCTTCGTGACCACCGACGTCGGGTACCACTACCTGCACCTGGCGTTCTCGAAGATCCTGCGCGAGCTGGAACAAACCGAGTTGCTTCCCATCCTCGAGGACCTCATGGTTGGCCTCGTCACGGCGGCTCGCATCCAACGTGACGAGCTCGCCGGCACCGACCTGGCCGACGCCGCCGACCGCGTTGCGCAACTCTACGAAGCCGGCGCCACGTTGCTGGAGATGGACGTGGGGCCGATCGGCGAGCTCGCTCAGGAAGAGGTCGCCCTGGCGATGGAGGCGATCCAGTTCGTCCCATCGCCCATCACCGGACTCGCCCCCGCCAACGCCGAGGTCTCCCCCGAGGCGCTAGTCGATTTCAGCCTCTTCAGGCCGCGCGGCCACTACACCCGCAGCGCCGACCTGGAGCGCTACTTCCGGGCCATGTCGCTTCTCGGCAACGAGAACTTCGCGGTCCGCTACGAAGCCCCGATGCTGCTGGCCACCTTGGCGGCTCGTGTCTTGGTGGAGAACCCCGAGTTACTCGAAGCCTGGACGCTCCTCTATGAGCCCACTGTCTTCCTAGTCGGCGTCGCCGACGACTACACCCCACTCGAGGTAGCCGACCAACTCGACGCATTGGCACCAGGCTGGCGCGAGGATGCCACCAAGATCGACGCCGCGGTCGCCGGAGACGTTGGGCGAGGCCTCCTTGCGACGCGGCCGATCGGGATCGACCCCGAGGGAGCCGCGGTGCGGATCATGGGTGTCCGTCTCGTGGTCGACTCCTACATCTACGACCAGCTCAGGTTCCCCAACGTCGGCGATCCGCCTTGGGGCCGGCGCTATGCAACGCCGCTCGACCTCGTCGCCACCTTCGGCTCCGAGCTTGCATTTCGCATCATGGATGAAGAGGGCACCCTGACCGATCCCGACACCGGACAGCGCTGGACTCACTACGACTCCCAGTTGGCCAGTTTGAGCGACATGGTGGCCGAGCGGGGCGCTGCCGAATGGGGTGCCACCGTCTACGACGCTTGGCTCTATGCCCTCGAGCCGGTCTGGCAGCCCCACGGCGCCGCCTACCCCGACTTCATGCGGACCGAGCCGTGGGAGATCAAAGACCTCCAGACCGGACTCGGGTCATACACCGAGTTGAAGCACGACACCGTCCTGTACGCCAAGCAGTCCATTGCCGTCGAAGGCGACTACGAACCCGTCACCTACCCGGACCCGCGCCATTGGGTAGAACCCAACCCCGTGGCGTTTGCCCGGATGTCGGCAATGCTCGGTCTCCTCTCGGACGGCCTGTCGAATCGCGGGCTGTTGCCCCCCGACGGCGAGAACGCCGAACTCATCGCCGCCCTCGAGGCGTTCCTCAGCCGCTTGGCCGACCTGGCAGCCGATGAACTGGCCGGGCGACCCATCTCCGCCGAGGACAACCAGTGGCTGCAATCTATCGGCTCGGCGATGGAGGCGCTGTGGATCCAGACCTCCGACAACGGGCAGCGGCTCGGAGAGTTCCCCGACGAGGACACCCGAGCGGCGCTCGTCGCCGACATCATGCGAACGACGTACGACATCCTCGAAATCGGGACCGGCTTCATCGACACGCTGTACGTCCTGGTCCCCGACGACGGCGGCCGGTTCCAGATCGCCCAGGGCGGGGTCTACTCCTACTACGAGTTCTGGCGCACCGCGGACGAGGGCCGGTTGACCGACGAGGAGTGGTGGGAGATGCTCCAGACCAACCCGCCCGACCGCCCGGCCTGGCAGCAGCCACTGTTCACCGGTGACTCCGGCTACGACGTGGGTGTCGGCCGCGGCCTGGGCTGTGCGGCACTGGTCGGCGAGTACGACCTCGAGCAGATCGTGGCCTACTGGGTCGCATACGGCCGGCCCAGCAATCTCGACGGCGACGGAAACGGCATCCCGTGCGACGAGGCCGGCGCCGTCGACACCACTGGGTTCTTCAGCGACCTGCCGCCCGAGACCGGGATGTTCTGTCGGGATCTGGAACCCGCCGGGTTCGACTTCTCCGCGGCCGTCGCATATTGGGTCCGAGAAGGTGCCCCCGACCGCATGGATGCCGACCGCAACGGCATCCCCTGTGAGACGCTGTACCCCGCTGAGGAAATCGCGGCGTTCTTCGCGATCGGAACCGGCGGCTAG